>JADMIO010852261.1_pt1 | contig 106987 bp, 108 predicted proteins | sample 8958161 | NCBI WGS metagenome assembly JADMIO01 (sample SAMN16585339, study PRJNA669376) | soil metagenome | isolation source: Crop rotation soil | place: USA: Cullars Rotation, Alabama | collected 2011
CGCGACAACTTGTCCACGTGGAATTCTAAGCTTAGGATCCCAATGTGCTGGAAAGCAAAAGAGGGCTTTGAGCGTGATGCCGAGGGTGACGGTTTTGACGCGGTAGAAGCCGTCGTCGCCCCAGCCGACTTCGAGGTACTCGCTGCCGCGGAAGCCGCGCCAATCGGGGCGGGCGCTTTGCGGGAGGGTTGAGGATTTAAGCACGATGCCGGTGTGCCAGCCGTGGTTTACGACGTAGATGCGTTCGGTTTTTTCACCGGGCTTGGGCGGGTAGAGGTTTTTGACGGGGGTGGCGCAGCCTGCCAGCGCGAGGAGACAGGACAAAACGACGATTCTTGCGGCGCGCATGCCCGGGGAAACCATGCCGGCGTTTTACAACGTGCCATGGGCGGCGTCGAGCGCATGCACGGAGCGAATTGCAAAATTCCGGCGGGTGGATTAGAGATTGCGGAGGCCGGAGTTCCCCGACCAGCCATGCAAACCGACCCTCAAAAAGAGAATTCGCTGCTCGAAGACGAGAATTCGTGGCTTTTGCAGTTTTACACGTCGAGCAAGACCACGTTCCAGACGGAGTTTTCCGAGGCGCCGGACGCCGCCCCGGAACCGCCCACCTCGCAGCTTTCCACCCTGCCCGCCGATAAATACGTATCGGGCGACAAGCTCGGGAGCGGCGGCATGAAGCTGGTGCGGCGGGCGCTCGACAAAAATGCGGCACGCGACGTGGCGATGGCGAAGATGCTCGACCCGGAGGCGCGGTCGAAAAAAATCAGCCGCTTCATCCGCGAGGCGCGCATCGCCGCGGCGCTGGAGCACCCGAACATCGTGCCGATCTACGACATCGGCGTGGATGAAACCGGGAAGCCTTATTTCACGATGAAACTGCTCGGGGGCGAGACGCTGCACAGCATTTTGCAGAAAATCAACGAGGGCAACCCCGATTACCGGAAGCAGTATCCCCTCAGCAAGCTGCTCCAGATTTTCCTCGGCGTGTGCAACGCCGTGAGCTTCGCCCATTCACGCGGGGTGATCCATCTCGACCTCAAGCCCGCGAACATCCAGGTCGGCGATTTCGGCGAGGTGCTTGTGCTCGACTGGGGGCTCGCAAAGGTCGTCGAGAAGGACCCCGTGAAATTCCCACACCGGCTCGTGCTCGGCGAAGGGCTGCGCGAAATGCCCTCCGAGGGAGTGGTGCGCGGCACGCCGGGGTTCATGGGCCCGGAGCAATCGCGCGGCGAATATGCGTCGCTCAACGAGCACACCGACATCTTCGCGCTCGGGGCGGTGCTTTACACGATTTTGAAATGCACCTCGCCCACGAAAAAAGAGGGGCCCAAGCCAAAAGCGCCCGGCGGGTTCAAGGTGCCTCCCGCGCTGGAGGCAGTCGCCGTGAAGGCGATGGCGCGGCAGCCGGTGAAGCGGTACCAGACCGTGCAAGAGCTTGGGGGCGACGTGCAGGCGTTCCTGGATGGATATGCGACCAAGGCGCAGCAGGCGGGGGCGCTCACGCTGCTGCGGCTGCTCATCCGGCGGCATAATGTCGTCACCTCGCTGACCTGCATCAGCCTTCTGCTCGTTTTCGCGGCATTTGGCATCTCCATCATCCGCATCCAGCGGAGCGAAAGGGCAGCCGTCGAGAGCGAGGCGCTGGCGGTGGACGCGCTGAAGCGCATCAAGGCGGACCAGGAGAACAAGCACAAGCTTTCGCTGCTGGCGGCGCCGAAAGTTTTCGAGCAGGCGCAGAATTTCATCCACATCCTCGATTACGACCAGGCGCTCTCCACGCTGGAATACGTGGTCACGCTCGACAACGACTACCAGGCGGCATGGTGGGAGCTGGGAGCGCTGCATCTCGGGCGCGAGGAATTCGAGCAGGCGGGATTCGCGTTCGAGCGTGCCGCGAAAGATTCCGACAACCGCCCCGGCAAACGCGGGGCGGGCGACCTGCAGGGGGTCGTGCAAAAATACATGGCGCTGGTGCGCGAGAAAGGGCCCCTCGCGCTCCGGGAGCGGCAGGAGGATTTCGCGTACGACATTTTGCGCGCCGACCGCACCGCCTGGCAGTACCGGATGATCGCCCTCACGATGTATTTCAAGGAGCAGAACAAAAACGCGGAGACGGCAAACTACGAGCTCATCGAGCAGATGCTGCGGACGCTGAACCCCGACGCGAAGACCCTTGCCTTCTCCCACGAGGCGAAGGAAAACAGCCTCAAGGTCTCGCTGCACGGCGACCGGGTGAACCAGATCCTGCCGCTCAGCGGGCTGCCGGTGACCTACCTCGACCTTTCGAACGTCGGCAACGTGGACCTCATCCCCCTGCGGGACATGCCGCTCACCACCGTGGACCTCTCGGGCAGCAAGTTTGGCGACCTGCTGCCGCTTCTCAAAATTTCCACGCTCACCGAGCTCCGGCTCGTGAACACCAAGGACAAGGACTACGGCAGGCTGCGCACGATGAGCCAGCTCAAGAAGGTCGTGGTCAACGAGGCGGACTACCCGGAAATCAAGAAATTGTTCGAGAGCCGCTCCTCGCCCCCCGCGGTCATCGTCGCGGAGTGAAGGTCAGTCGAGGTCGTTGTTCAAGCGGATGATTTCCTGCTTGAGGCGGTCGGTGACGCGCTTCTTGTAGACATAGACGCTGCTGGTGGTGATGCCGAGTTTTTTGGACACCTCATCCACGCCCGCCCCCTTGGAGACCATCTCGAACGCCGCCCTTTCATTCGCGCCGAATTCCCCCTGCACGCGGTTCCACGCCATCGTGGTGATGTATGCCGCCCATTCCTGCTGGGCGATCTCCTCGCTGGGCGCCTCCGCCTTGTGGAGGCGCTGGGCGAGTTCGTCCTTCTCCGCGGCAGTGAGGCGCTCCACGTCGCGCGACTTGCGGCGGAGCTGCATTTTCACCTCGTTGCCCGCCACGGTGCAGAGCCAGCCGCGGAACCTGCCCTTGCGGGAGTCGTATTCAAATTCCGGGAGCTTTTTCCAGAGCTGGAGCATGACCGCCTGCACCACCTCCTCGGCGTCGTGATGGTTGAGGCCCATGCGGCAGGCGATGTTGTAGACGTAGCCGCGGTAATAATAGACGAACTCCTCCCACGCCACCTGGTCGTACTGCCGGCGCACGCGCTGCAAGAGCGTCTCACGCGTCAACCACGCGTCTTCGCCGCTCATGGCGCCGCTCCTTGTTTTTGCCGCAGATGCTTCAACATTGCGTGCGCAAGATATTCGCACGAACCCCCGGCAACAACACAAAACCCGCGTGGCGCATGCCGCCGCCCGTCATATTACCCGTGTGCGGGAAGGGAGCAGGAGGCGGAAAGTCGTGGTGCCGGGCTTGCTTTGGAAGCGGACGCCGCCGCCCAACTGCTGCACCAGCCCGAGGGCAACCGTGAGGCCGAGGCCGGTGGAATTTTGCTTCTGCTTGGTGGAAAAGAAGGGGTGGAAAATTTTCTCGGAAAGCTCCGTGGGAACCCCGCCGCCCTTGTCAGTGACATTGATGGATATCCAGGTGATCGGCTGCGCCGCCTTGCCAGCGGCAGTGGGGGTGGCGGAGTTTTGCGATTCCGCCACGATCTCGACATGCACGGTTTCGCCGGGGGGGCTTGCCTCGCAGGCGTTTTTCACCACCTCGAGGATCGCAGTCTTGAGGCGGGTGGTGTCGGTCCAGATCGAGGGAAGGTCCTCCGGCACATCGAGCTTCAGCCGGACATCCCTTTCGCAAAGCGCTTCGAACTCCGGCTGCATGCGGCGGAAGAGCTCCGCCACATTCACTTCGCGCCAGACTACAGAGGAAGGGCGCGCCAGCACCTTGGTGCGGTCCATGAGGTCGGAGGCGGCTTTTGCCCCCTCCCGGATGCGCGCCAGGCCGGCGGCGGTGGCAGGGTCGAGCTTCTTGTCGTCCATCAGAAGACCCAGGTATCCATGAAAGAGGCTCAGGATGTTGTTCATCTTATGAGTGAGCCCTCTTACCAGCTGGTCGTGGAAATCTGATTGGTCGATATGCATTACGCGTAATGCTTTTCTAAGCAGAATGCGTACTTGGTTTTCAGAGAAAGTGTGTTTTACAGCAAAAAGAAGCTTTAAAGACAAAATAACCCGCCCTGGCAGGCGTTTTACTCTGTAAATTTGATTTCGGGGGGCAGTGGGGTTAAGTTTTCTACAGCCATCGCCGCAAGGGTGGTCGAATCAGGAGGCAGATATATGTTTTTCATAATACTGGACCTTGTGCTTTTGATCGCATTTTTGGGCGCACTCTGGTGGGTGTGGAAACATCAACGGGAAGTTCGCGCCAAGATCATCCAAAACGACGGCATGCCCCGGGATGCCACCCGCGGGCTGGTCTACGGCTTCCTGCTCATCCTGGTGGCAGGATTTGTGATGGTCCACCTGTATTGGCTCGTCGGCCGCTAAAGGCGATCATTCTGAAACCGCCAGCGTCACTTCGCCGCTGGCGATCGTCTGCGCACTCCCATCGGGAAGGCGCAGCACCAAGCCGCCCTGCGCATCGAGATGCGCCGCCTCGCCCTCGATTTCCGACGCGCCGGCACGCGCCTTGATCCATTTCCCCTTGAGATAATTGCGGGATTCCGCGGCGGCGATGATCCGGGGAAAATCGTCCTCCAGGGAGGCATGGAGCGCGCCGAGATTCCGTAAAATCGCCGCGGCAATTTTCTGGCGGTCGAGCACGCTGCCAGCCGCGAGGCGCAGGGAGGATGCCTTGCCCTCCAGCTCCGCGGGGAAAGCGGTGTGGTTCACATTCACGCCGATGCCGAGCACGGCGAACCCCGCCTGCTCCTTGTCGAAATGGCTTTCGATCAGGATGCCGGTCACTTTTTTGCCGGCGATGTAAATGTCGTTCGGCCACTTGATCATCGCGCGGCAGCCGGTTTCCTGCTCGACCGCCTGCGCGACCGCCACTGCCGCCCAGGTCGTGAGGCGCGTCCAGAGCGCGGCGGAAAATGCGGGGCGCAGCAGCACGGAAAACCAGAGACCCATGCGGGATTCCGATTCCCAGCGGCGCCCGAGCCTGCCGCGGCCGGCATCCTGCTCCTCGGCAAAAATCACCAGGCCTTCCCCCGCGCCCTCGCGCCCCATGCGTGCGGCGAGGTCGTTGGTGGAGCCGGTTTTTTCAAAGACAATGATTTCACGCGCGAGCGGGACGCCTTCGAGCATGCCCGCGAGGTCGTCGGCGATGAGGCGGTCCGGCGCGGCGATGAAACGGTAGCCGAAATGCGGGTGCTCCTCGATGTCGTAGCCCGCGCCTTTCAGCACGGCGACCCGCTCCGCGACCACCCCGGGCGTGGCGTGGATCTCCGCGGCGAGCTCGCCGCCCGCCACGTGGGCGCCCGCTGCGCGCAAGGCGCGCAAAATGCCGCGATCGGGGGATTCCATCACTCCAGCTCGAGGGAAAAATCGATCGCGCGCGCGGAGTGGGTGAGCGCGCCGATGGAAATGAAATCGACGCCCGTGGCGGCAATTTTGCGCACCGTCTCCAACGACACGCCGCCGCTCGCCTCGAATTTCACTTTGCCCGCGCCAAGCGCCACGGATTCGCGGAGCTGCTCGTCGGTCATATTATCGAGCAGGATGACGTGCACGCCCTTCAGCGTGAGAAAGCCGCGCACCTGCTCCACGGTGTCCGCCTCCAGTTCCACGCGCACCTCGGGGCGCCCGGCGGCAAGGCGGTCGATGGCATTCTGGAGAAACCCGAGGTCGTGCTTCGCAGCGAGATGATTGTCCTTCACCATCACCATGTCGTAGAGGCCGAACCGGTGGTTCTGCCCGCCGCCCGAGACCACCGCCGCCTTTTCCAAGGCGCGCAGGCCCGGGGTGGTCTTGCGGGTATCGAGGATCACAGCGCGCGTGCCTTCGATTGCCTCGACGAATTTCGAGGTAAGCGTCGCCACGCCCGAGAGGCGCTGGAGGAAATTCAGGGCGACCCGCTCGGCGGTGAGGATCGATTTCACGGAGCCGACGATCTCGATGATGACATCCCCCGGCGACACCTTGCTGCCCGAAAGGCGGAGGGCATGCGCCGAAATCCTGGGGTCCACCTGGGTAAAGACATCGCGCGCGGTTTCCACGCCTGCCGCCACCGCCTTTTCCTTGGCGATGATGCGTGCCTTGCCCTGCTGGGTTTCAGAGACGAAATATTCGCAGGTCACGTCGCCGGAGCCGATGTCCTCGGCAAGTGCCAGGGTGATAGGGTCGCTCATAGGGGACGAATATTGAGAAAGGCTCCCTTACGGGTCAATCCGGAACGGAACAGAGAAGAAAGGGAAAGAGAGCGATACCTGTACAAAAAGATTCGGGTGAAGCACGCCAAGGAAGTCGAAGATAACGTAAACGTGCACCACCCGAACCCAATCCTAAACTATGTATGCTTTGACAGGGCTGGCAGGCAGGCGTTCAAAAAATATTCAAAATATTTTAAAAATATTTCAAACGGATCGATAACAAGGGCTGGAAAGAGAGTGATTTTTGAACGCAACTCTCTTATTTTGAGGCGTTTAAATTTCCTATAATGCGAAGCCCTTCCAAAGTCAAATGGGGGTAAACTTTTTTGATTTCGGGAAGCTTGGCGGCAATTAATTCGGCATATCCGCCAGTGGCGACGACCTTGATTTTGCCGGAATTGCCGATTTCGCGCTGGATTTCCTGCAAAATCTGCCGGACCAGGCCGCGGTAGCCAAAAACGGCACCCGCCATCATGGCGTCGCGGGTGGATTTGCCCACGGCGGCGACCGGCTCGGAGAGATCGATGCGGGGAAGGAGGGCGGTGCGCTGGTAGAGGTATTCGGTCATCACCTGCAAACCGGGGGCGATCACGCCGCCGACGTATTTTTTGGCGGGGGAGATGATGTCGAAGGTCACCGCCGTGCCGAAATCGACCACCACCGCGGGCGCGCCGACCAGCTCGAGGGCGCTCGCGGCGTTTGCGAGGCGGTCGGCGCCGATGCTGGCGGGCTTCGGGTAATCGATGCCCACGCCGAGGTTCAGCTTGGGACCGACGTGCAGGACGTTTTTCCTTTTGAGGAATTTGCGGAGCGCCTTCGCGGTCTTCGGGACCACGGAGGAGATCACGGCGGTCTCGAATTTCCAGGAACCGATCGCCTTTTCGAGGGATTTCGCGCCGAGCTTCGGGGTGGCGATTTTTGTGACGCGCAAAAGTTTCGCTGGGCTTGCGAGCGCGAGCTTCGTGTAGGAGTTGCTCACGTCGACCAGCAGGTAGCGCGGATTTTTGGGAGCGGCGGTCTTTTTCACGGGGCGCAGGGTCACTTCGGGGTTGAGTCCAAAGGAAAACCGCACAATTATCAATAGCAACTTGGGGTCTTTCCCAAAGCTGATCAACCGCCCGATGGCCTCCATTGTATCACTTATTTTTGCGCTGGTCGTATGGCCGCTTGTTTACATGGGCCTTTTGCGAATCATGCGCCGGGCCGCAATTCCGGCTCCCGACGGCGTGGAGTTTCTGATCGCATTTGCCACCATCGGTGAATTGTTTCTGCTGCCATTATTCTCGCCGGGACCATTCGTGCTTCTCTACGCAGCGTTTTACATTTTCTTTGCCGTGCTTTCTTTTGTCTGCATAGTCCATCTATTGTTCAAGCCGTCGCGCTCTCCATTTTACGGGGCCGCATTGACTCTGCTTACCGCAGGCATCGCGATGCCATTGATCTTCTTTTTTTTACACGCACAATATTAATTCCTTACATCACATGCCACGGAAAGCCGCCAAACCATCAACCCGCCCCGTGAAGCGCCCGCGCCGCCTGCGCTCCAGCGAGGCGATGCGCAGCCTGGTGCGCGAGACTACCGTGCGGGTGGAGGATTTGATCCTGCCGCTGTTTGTGAGCGAGAAGGTGAAAAAGAAAACGCCGGTGGCGAGCATGCCGGGGGTGTTCCAGCTCACAGTGAAGGAGGCTGCCGCCGAGGCGGCGAAGGCGGCGAAGGAGGGAATCCGGAGCGTGATTTTATTCGGCATTCCCGCGCACAAGGACGAGGTGGCGTCGCAGGCGTATGCGCATGACGGGATTGTGCAGCGCGCGGTGCGGGCGATCAAGAAAGCGGTGCCGAAATTGATCGTCATCACCGACGTCTGCCTCTGCGAATACATGAGCCACGGGCATTGCGGCATCACGGAAATCGAGCGCGGGCATTTGCATATCGTGAACGACGAAACGCTGGAACTGCTCGCATTGACGGCGGTCTCCCATGCGGCGGCGGGCGCCGACATCGTGGCGCCGAGCGACATGATGGACGGGCGCGTGCGCGCGATCCGCACGGAGCTCGACCGCGAGGGGCACCAGCAGACGGCGATCATGAGCTACGCGGCGAAATTCGCCTCGGCATTTTACGGGCCCTTCCGCGACGCCGCGGAGAGCGCGCCGCAAAAAGGCGACCGCAAATCGTACCAGATGGACGGCGCAAACGCCCTCGAGGCGCTGCGCGAGGTGGCGCTCGACATCGAGGAATCCGCCGACATCGTGATGGTGAAGCCGGGGATGCCGTATCTCGATTTGCTGTGGCGCGTGAAGGAAAAATTCGGGATGACCACCGCCGTTTACAACGTGAGCGGCGAGTATGCGATGCTCAAGGCAGCCGTGAAAAACGGCTGGCTGGACGAGCGCGCCGCCGTGCTGGAATTGATGACCTCGTTCAAGCGCGCCGGCGCGGATTTGATCGTGACCTACTGGGCGCGGGATATCGCGCGGTGGCTGAAGGCGTGACATGAAAGCCCTGCGCGCACTTGCCTTTCTCGCCGCCATCGCCCTCGGGGGATGCGCGACGGATGCGGGGCATCACGGCGATTACCGGGTCAACAGCCATTCCCCCGAGCCGCGGGTGGAAATTTCCCATGTGAAGGCGCGCGTGCAGCCATACGGGCTCGTGGTCACCGGGCAGGTCCATATCGCGAAGAATATCGTGACCCCGATCCCGCTCACGGTGGATATCACCGCGACGGCGCCGGACGGAAAGGGCGCGGGAAAATACACATGCGCCTATTACCCGATTCCGAAGCCCAATAAAAAGAAAGCGCAGCACGCGCATTTCACCGTGGTGATGTCGGCGGTGCCGACGCCGGGCAGCACGATCGAGGTGACTCTCACGCCGCCAGCAGTGCCGGACCAGCCGGTGGTGGTGAACCCGATTTAGCGATTTACGCCACGCCCACCGGGACGGTGGCGGCGTAGAGTTCCATGCCGTGGTAATCGATCATGCGGACGTCCATTTTTGCGGGCTGAAGCGAGACCGCGACGAAACCGGGGACCGATTTGCCGAATTTGGTGCGCTCGGTTGGCTTGACCGCACTTACCAGCGAGCCAGCTCCCGTATCGAAGAGATGGATGTCGCCCGCGATGAGATGCTCCAGGTTGTGGTCGTGGCCGTTGAAATACGCCTGCACCTTGTATTGCTGGAGGAGCGGAAGAAGTTTTTCGACGAGTTCCTTCGTCTCGCCGTGCGTGCCGCCGGAGTAGATCGGGTGATGCCCGATCACGAGCTTCCACTGCGCCTTTGAAGCGGCGAGCGAATCCTTCAGCCATGCGAGCTGCTTTGGCACATCCTGCGTGGCGACATTCGGGCCGATCTTCGGGTCCTTGTAGTAGCCCTTGAGGAAGGGGGAGGTGTCCACGTAAAAAAAGTCCGCCGTGGTGGAGGCGTCGACCTTGAGCGACTCCATGTAATAGCGCGCCGGCATTTTCCAGCGCTTGCTGCCGCGGGAGTAATCCACCTGCGCGTCGCAGTTGCCACGGTAGTCGTGGTTGCCGAGGATCGCGTTCCAGGGCAGTTGCAGCGCCTCGTCCTTGTAAACGTCCTCGAACGAGGTGCGCCATTGCCTGTCGTCCACGCCGGTCACGCCGTCGTTGTAAAAATTGTCGCCCACCGAAATGATGAACTTCGCGCCGACCGCCCTGGAAGCCGCTGCCATTTGCGCTGCCACGGCGAGCTGTTCCCGCTGGCCTCCGCGCCCCCAGTCGCCGAAAGCGAGGAAATTCAATGCCCCGGCGGGAGTCGCCTCGGCGAGCGCGGTGGAGGAAAGGAAACGGCCAGCCACTGCTGCCTGGCTTGCCATGAAGAGGATGCGGACAAATTCGCGGCGGGTTTTCATCGTGGGGTATTGAAAACGCCCGCGGGATGCGGGCACACCCAGCATGCGCCGGGCGGGATGGAACACAAGTGAAAACGGGGCGGGCGGAGTGGCGGGGAGTTTTTTTGAAGCGGCGTCCCGCCCGCTGCGGTGATGCCGCGGCGCCGTCCGCTATTTCGGCGTGTCGAGGCGCGTGCCCTCGAAGGGGATGACGGTTTTCTTGATATCGAGCAGGGGACCGAGCTCGTAGACGTTTTTGTAGCCGTAGCCGTAGAGGGTGTTGAAAGTGTAGATGTTCAGCGAGGTGGTGAATGCCTTGCCGCCCATCGCCACTGGCTCGTTGAGGAAGTTGTTGTTGCAGTAGATGAGGATGCGCGTGCCTTTGTCGGGGATCACCTTCGCGAGGTCGGCGGCAGTGGCATTGGTGAGGTCGAGATGCACGGCGCCCTTGACGTGGAGCATCTCGAATTTCGAGTCGTTGCGCGCGTCGAAGAGATGGTGCCGGGCTCCGCCGCCATGCGCATGAAATCCTGCTCGGTGACGCGATGGGTTTCGCGGAGCTTGCCCACGGCTTTGGCATCCTCCAGGAAGCCGTCGTAATTGATCATCGGGTTGGCGGGGACTTTGTCCTCCGCGCGGAGCGTGAGGCTGGCGGCAACGAGAAGGAGAAGAAGGAGGAGGCGTGTTTTCATAGGCGGGGTGTGCCCTTGTTAGACAGCGCCCGCGGCGAAACGCTCCCGGAAAAATGCATTTCCAGAGTAAAATATTTTACCGGAGGAGCCGGTACCGCTTCAGGAGGAGGGATGCAAAAGGGGCATGCTGGCAACTTGCTTTGCGCCCAGTTGCAACATGCCCCTTTTGGAAAGCAGATGGTTCCGCGAAGATGGCGCGGCTACTTCACCACGACCTTCAGCTTCACTTCCACGTTGCCCTTGATGGCGTTCGAGTATGGGCAGAGGCCGTGCGCCGCCTCGACGAGCTTCTGCGCGTCTTCCTGCGAGAGGCCGCCGACTTCCACTTCCATCTCCACGGCGAGGCCGAAGCCGCCTTCATCCGTCGAGCCGATGCTCACGGCGGGCTTCACTGCGGTGGAGGTGGGTTTCAAGTGCAGCTTGTGCGCCATGAACTCGCACGCGCTGCCGAAGCATGCCGCGTAGCCGACTGCGAAAAGGTCTTCCGGAGTCGTGGTGTTTGGCTTGCCGGGGCCGCCCATCACCTTCGGGATGGAGAGGTCGACGCTGAGGGTGCCGTCGGCGTTTTGGGAATGACCGTTGCGTCCACCGGTGCAGGTGGCGTGTGCTGTGTAGAGAATTTTGAGTGCCATAGGGGAGGAAGTTTATTGGGGGATTTGCGCGATTGCAAGGAGCACGCGGGTGGACCGGCTTAATCCAGGTATGGATTGCTCAAGAGCAAATGGGTGATGACCGCAGCGAATATGATGCCGAGAAGGAGCAGCAGCCATCGGAGCTTGAACCACGCCTGACGGAAGCCGGACCATTGCACGAAGATGTCGGCGATATATGCGGCGCAGTAGACAACATTCGCCAGCACCGCCATGAGGAAGAGCACCAGAAATCCGTTCACCGAGGTGAAAAACAAATGGTTGAAGTGTACCTCGTAACCGTGCCCGAGCACGATGACGGCGAGGACGATATTGTAAATGACGCGACACGGCTCCCAGAAACGAATCGCGACAGTAATCATCTCACGGATGCCGGGAGAAGCAGTTTCAGGTGTTGTCGTTGTCACACTTTGGATAAATATCAAGCAACCTGGCCGCGAAAACAATCATGCTTTGTGCGCCGTGACAAATTTGCCGGGATTCAAAATGTTGTGCGGGTCGAGGGCGGTCTTGAGGGCGGCGTGGACTTCACGGCTCACGGGGGAGGTGGCGTCCTTCCACCAGCGCTGCTTGGCGATGCCGATGCCGTGCTCGCCGGTGATGACGCCGTTCCACTTGAGGACCTGCGCGAAAAGCTCGTCGAGAGCCTTGCGCACGCGGGCATACACTTTTTTGTCGGTGTGGTAATGCGCCGCCATGATGTTGACGTGGATATTGCCGTCGCCCGCGTGGCCGAAGCAGGCGACGGGGTAGCCGTATTTCTTGCGGAGCTGTACGCAGAATTCCACCAGGTCCACCAGCCGCCCGCGGGGGACGACGACATCCTCGTTCAATTTGGGAAGGCCGGTGGCGCGGAGCGCCTCGGAAAAGCCGCGGCGCAATCCCCAGAGGACTTCGCATTCCTTTTCGCCGTGCGCCATTTTGATCGTGCGGGCGCCGACTTTTTTCAGCAGCGCCGCGAGGGAATTGATGCCGGAATGCACGGCGGCGGGCTGCCCGTCGAGGTCGATGAGCAAATGGGCGCTGCCGGGCGGGATTTTGTCGCCGCCCACGAACTTGCGTGCCGATTGCAAAGTGAAGCTGTCGGCGATCTCGAGCGCGCAAGGGAGGAAGCCGCGGCGGAAAACCTCCTGCACGGCATTTGCGGACTGGCGGAAGGTGGTGAAGCTCGCCGAAATGGTGGAGCGCGCTGGCGGAAGGGGGAGGAGGCGGAGTGTCGCCTGCGTGACGATGCCGAGCAGGCCTTCCGAGCCGACGAACATCCCGATGAGGTCGAAGCCGGTCTTGTTTTTGTGGGTACGCCCGCCGGTGCGGAGGATGTCGCCATTCGCAAGCACCACTTCCAGGCCGAGGATGTAATTGCGCGTCACGCCGTATTTCAGGCAGCGCGGGCCGCCGGCGTTCGTGGCGATGTTGCCGCCGATGCTGCATTCCTTGAGGCTTGCGGGGTCGGGCGGGTAAAAGAGCCCCTGCTTGCGCACTTCCGCCTGGAGCACGCCGGTGATCACGCCCGGCTCCACCACCGCCACGGAATCGGCGGTGTTGATTTCGCGGATGCGGTTCATGCGGGCGAGCGAGAGCGCGATGCCGCCGCGCAGCGGCACGCAGCCGCCCACGTAGCCGTAGCCGGAGCCGCGCGCCGTGACCGGGATACGGTGGCGGCTGGCGAATTTCATCAGCTTGCTGACCTGCTCCGTGTTTCGCGGGAGCACCACCACTTCCGGCGAGCCGGTGGCGATCCATTTGTCGCCGCTATGGCTGGCGATTGCCTCCTTGTCGTCGCGGACCACGCCGGGGCCGAGGAGCTGCGACAGTTTTTTTGCGAGTGAGTGGGGCACGATGGAAAAAAGTGAAAGGGTTTAACGCGGCGGCGGTGTGGGGGTTGCCTTCGGCTTGCCTTGGAACATCCTGAAAAGCCCGCCACGCGGCTTCGGGGTGGGCGCTGCAGCGGCGGCAGGCGGAGGAGTGGCAGCGGTTGCCGGCTTCACCACCGCTGTCGCGGGCTTCACCACGGGCTCGCCGGCAGGCGCGGATGCAGGTGCTGGCGTGGCGCCAGGGGCAACGGGAGCGGCTGGTGTGGCGGCGACTGCCGGCTTTGCGGAGGGCTGCCCTGGCACGAGGTCGAAGCCGGCGTGCGAGATGATATTCGCGTTGCGCGAGTTGATCACGAGCTCGCCGAGCTTTTTGCCGGCATCGTCGTAGCAGGAGAGCGTCCAGAGCGGGACCGGGGTGGCGCCGTTGGGATTCGGCGGGGGATTCGGGTCGCGGGCGAGCGTGTAATTGATTTTTGCCACGTTGAAGCGGTTTGCCTCGGCGTATTGCTGGGCGAGCTTGATGAGGTCGTCGGTGTCGATTTTCACCACGCGGATCGCCACCACGTCATCCGCCGTGGCGCTGCCGAGAAACTGCGAGAGAGGCCGCGAAGCGACGACGCCTTTTTCGGAAACGACAAACTCGAGGAGGCCCTTCTCCTGGCTGGCATCGTAGACCTGGATGTACCAGCGCTCCGGGAGCGGGGTGCCGTCGCGCGCCTCGATGCGGACGAGGCCTTTTGCCTGCTCTTTCGGCACCGCCTTCAGGGCATTTTGCACGCTGATGGGCGCGGCGCCCGCGGGGAGCCCGGCGCCGAGCAAAAGGATGAAGGCAATCAAATGTCGCATCGGGGAAACATTAATTTGCCCGCGAAAAAATGAAAGGGCTGTTTTGGGCAAGTTCCCGGCGCCTTCCCGCACCCCCGAAATTTCTCGACTGCGACGGGGATGCCGCTCAAATTTTTGGAATGATCATCAAGCCGAAAATCCGTGGATTCATTTGTGTCACCGCCCACCCGGAAGGATGCGCGGCACATGTGCAGCAGCAGATCGATTTTGTAAAAGGCAAGGGTGCCATCCAGGGCGCCCCGAAGCGCGTGCTGGTGGTGGGCGCCTCCACGGGCTACGGGCTGGCATCGCGCATCACGGCGGCATTCGGCGGCGGCGCGGCGACGATCGGGGTGTTTTTCGAGCGCGGGTCGGAGAATGACCGCCCGGCGACCGCCGGCTGGTACAACAGCGCCGCATTCGAGCAGCAGGCGCACAAGGCGGGGCTTTATGCAAAAAGCATCAATGGCGACGCCTTTTCCGACGAGATCAAACGGCAGACCATCGAGCTGATCAAATCCGACCTCGGGCAGATCGATCTGCTCGTCTACAGCCTCGCCTCCCCCCGCAGGACGCACCCCAAGACCGGAGCAGTGGCGAAATCGACCCTGAAAACCACCGACAAGACTTTCATCGCCAAAAGCGTGGACACCGACAAGGGTGCCATCACCGAGGTCACCATCGACCCGGCGACCCCCGAGGAAATCGCGGACACCGTCGCGGTCATGGGCGGCGAGGACTGGCGGTTCTGGATGGAGGAACTGGAAAAAGCGGGCGTGCTCGCCGAGGGATTCCAGACCGTGGCTTACTCCTACATCGGGCCATCGCTCACCTGGGCGATCTACCGCAACGGCACCATCGGCCGCGCCAAGGAAGATTTGGAGAACACCGCGATTGAACTCACCAAAGGGCTCGAAAACAAAAAGGGCCATGCCTATGTCTCCATCAACAAGGCGCTGGTCACCCAGGCTAGCTCCGCAATTCCCGTGGTGCCGCTTTACATTTCACTGCTCTACAAGGTCATGAAAGCCAGGGGCTTGCATGAAGGCTGCATCGAGCAGTGCCATCGCCTTTTCGCGGACCGGCTTTATAACGGGGCGAACCCGCAAGCCGACGAAAAAGGGCGCATCCGCATCGACGACTGGGAGATGAAGCCGGAAATCCAGGAAGCCGTCGCCGAGCTCTGGCCGCAAGTCACCACGGAGAACCTCGAGGCGATTTCGGACATCAAAGGCTACCGTGAGGAGTTTTTGAAACTTTTCGGCTTCGGGCTGCCGGGGGTGGATTATGCGAAGGAAACCGACCCTGTGGTCGATATCCCGAGCTTGAAAACCCAAAACTAATTAAATCCGGGGGCAGGCACCGCGCCGATACATGGGTAACAACTTATGAAAAAACTTCTTTTTCTCCTCCCCATGCTCGCGTGCGCAGCCTTTATGACCGGCTGCGAAGACGGCTCCGTCGCGGTGGTTACCGGCGGACCGGCATATTACGGCGACCCGTATTATGTCTACGGCGGAACCAATTACTACTACACCGGCGGCCGCTACTATTATTACCGGAACAGCCAGCGCTACTACGTCACCTCCCTGCCGCACGGCGGCACCTATTGGAAGGCAAACGGGGGCGGCAATTACTACCGCGGCAACAATTATCACCGGGGGTACAACACCGTTTCCACCAACAACGTCAATAACGTGAACGTGAACCGGAACGTGAATCGCAATGTCGTCGTGAACCAGCCCAGCACGGTGCATACGCAGAATGTGCATCCCAACGGAAACCCGAATTACAGGGGGAAAGGCAACCCCAATTACCAAAGCCAGGGGCAAGGGCAGGGACAGGGAAAGAAAAATTACAAGAAGGGGAATAACGACCAGTATCAAAACCACTAGGGCTGCAGTCCCCGAGGAATCTCATAAAGACGGGCGCCATATCGGCGCCCGTTTTTATTTTCCTGCCTTGAACGCGCTCGGGCAGAGCTCTTGGATTTCGCAGCCGGCGCAATCCGGCTTGCGGGCGTAGCAGCGGCGCCTGCCGTGCCAGATCAGCCAGTGGCTGAAATTCGTCCAGTCCTCGCGCGGGATGAGCTTCACCAGGTCCGCCTCGATTTTTTCAGGCGTTTTCTGTTTCGTGATGCCGAGGCGCTGCGAGAGGCGGGAGACGTGCGTGTCGACCACGATCCCCTCGTTGATATTGAAAGCGTTTCCGAGCACCACATTCGCCGTCTTGCGGCCCACGCCGGGGAGCGCGGTGAGCTCCTCCATCGTCCGCGGCACTTCGCCTCCGTGGCGCTCCACGATCGCCGCGCCCGCGCCGCGGACCGATTTTGCCTTGTTGCGGTAAAAACCGGTGGACTGGATGTCCTTCTCGAGCGTTTCCTGCGGGACATCCGCGAAATCCTTCGCTGTTTTATATTTTTTAAACAAATCGGGGGTGACCATGTTGACGCGCTTGTCCGTGCATTGCGCGGAGAGGATCGTGGCGACGAGGAGCTGGAGCGGCGTGCGGTAATCGAGCTCGCAATGCGCCGTGGGGTAAACGCGCTTCAATTCCTTCACAATGGCGCCGGCGCGTTCCTTTCTGGTCATGGCTTGCGAATATAAAACGCCACGCGAAGCTTGCCACACTAATCCGCGCGTTCTTAATCTCGCGCCGTGCCAGATAACGATTCCCAGCCGAGACCCATCGCCGTGACATTCGCCCTCCCCGAGGAGAGCAAGGATTTCACCGCGGCAAAAAACGCGCGCGTGCTCCAAGGGGGCGCGCTGCCGGTGCTTTCCGCCACTTCCGGCGGCAAGCCATTCGTCATTTGCCATACGGGCGTCGGCGCGGAATCCTGCCGCGCCCGCGTTGCCGCATTCCTGGACGAGCACCGCCCCGCCTGCCTCATCAGCTCCGGATTTGCGGGAGGGCTGGACCCTGCATTGAAAGTCGGTGATGTGATGCTGGCGGAAAATTTCTCCGATGCCTCGCTCCTGCAGAACGCGAACCTTTCGGAAATTCTCCGCGGCGCAATGACCACGCAGCCGCTGGTCGCGGAAACCGCCGCCTCAAAAGCCGCGCTCTTCACGGAAACGCGCGCCTCGGCAGTGGACATGGAGACCGCGATCATTGCCGGGCTCTGCAAGGAGCGCGGCATCCCGATGATCTCGCTGCGAGGCATCAGCGATTCCGCGAAGGACGACCTGCCGGTTTCCTTTTCCATCTGGTTCAATGCCGCGGCTCAAAAGCCGCGCGTCGGCGCGCTGCTGTGGCATCTCGCGACTCATCCCGGAAAAATTCCCGCATTCGCGCGCTTCGTGAAAGGCATCAACCTCTCGCGCGCCCGCCTCACGGAGCAATTGCTGAATATTTGCAGCGAACTGCGCTAGAGCAGCCCTGAAATCACGTTGATGCTCAGCGCGAGGATGATCGTGTTGAAGGCGAAGGAGACCATCCCGTGCACGAGCGCCAGGCGTCGGATTTCGCGCGAGGTGATCTGCACGTCGGAGACCTGCGAGGTCATGCCGATGATGAAGGAGAAGTAGGCGAAATCCATGTAGTCCGGCTCCTTTTCGTCGGGGAAATCGAGGCCGGAGCCCGGCTTGTTGTGGGTGCAATTCCTGTAGTAGGAATGGGCATAGCGCAGGGCGAAAACCGTGTGCACCAGAAGCCACGAGCAGATCACCGTGGCGAAGGAAAATGCGATCACCGAGGTGAGATTGCTCCCGGTCGGCGCAGGGCCTTTCGCCGTGGCGAGCAGGAAGCCGAGGCCGAGCAGGCTCACGCATGCCGATGCGATCACGAAAATAAAAATCGCCCTGCGGCTGGAGTCCTGGAGCTTTGCGGTGCGCTTCGCGTTTTGCGGGTTGGCCCGGAACATCTTGATCCATGTGAGGACGAGGATGGTGAGCGCGAAGCAATCCCACGTCGCGAAGATATGCACGAAGAGCGACACCTTCGTCCCGAGCGCGGCGAAAAGCAGGATCGCCACGCCCGCACCGATGAGGAGGCGGTGGTGCGCATCGGAATTGACGACACGTTGGAAGAGCTTCATGCGGGCGTGGGGCTGTGCGCCGGGCTTTCAGCCGCCGGGGGCGGAAGCTTTGGGGCGCGGAACCGGCGTGCAATCTGGTGGGAGGGAAGCTCCACGAGGAAATAATAAACGCCCGTCACGGCGAAGACCGCCCCCATCAGCCTCGCCCACTCCATCCAGGAGATCTCCAGCCTGCCGTATACGCCCATGTAAGCAATCACCAGCAAGTGGGTAAGATACATCGAGTAGCTTGCCATGCCCAGCATTTCAAACGCGCGCACCGGCTTCGCTTTCTGATAATGCAGGATTTCCGCGCGGATGTAGAAGTAGCCGAGGATTGCGAAGAAATTCAGCGTCGTGGGCATCCCGATCTGCCAGTGGAACATTGCCAGCCAGATTGCCGTGGCGCCCGCCCAGATCGCGGCGCGCCAGAGCCAGATCGCGGGATGCGGCTCCGGGATATGCGCTTCCTCGCACCGGCAGATATCCTCCGCCAGCACGCATCCGACCAGCCAGGATGCCATCCCCACCAAGATGTTCCATTGGACCTTCAGGGCACCCGCATACCCGTTGCCGTGCCCAAAAAAAGCCACCACCAGGAAGGAAACTCCAAATGCCGCTCCCGTGAGCTTGAGCCAGCCCCATCTTTTCGCCAGCCAAAGCAAAGCAGGGTAGAGCGCATAGTAGGCGATCTCACATTTAAGAGTCCATGTGACAGCCTTGATACGCACCTGCACGTCGTGTGCGGAGCCCATGAAATGGACCAGGAGCTCAATCACCAGCCACGGGATGCCGATGCGCAGCAGGCGCCTCGCATAAAAGGAGGGGATATGCAGCCTGCCATGCCCCGCCTGCGGATAGTGGATGCAAAAGCCGGAAATGACAAAAAACAGGACCACTGCCGCCTGCCCATTGAAAAAGCCGCCATGCTCATAAGTGAATTTCAGCCAGAGTAGAAAGGGGTTGCTCCCAGTGTAGCCGGCAAAGAGGGGCGGCACCGCGTTGTGGAAAAACACCACCCAGAGAGCGCAAAAAAAGCGAAGGCTATCCAAGCCGGAAATGGTGCGTTTCATCAGTGAAAGAGGGAGATGTAGCCTAGATTACGCTGGGAGTCGAGTTGAGGAAATGGGGAGAATTCTTCTGAAAATATGGTTTTTATAACTTCCTCTGTAAACAATATGAACATTTGCACGGAAAATGCTGTCTATGGATATATGCTTTTTAGTCGCAAAACTGCTACGGCAGCCGCTTCATCAGAGAATAAGCCACAGGTCCACCGTTACGCCACCCTGGTGGTGGATGACGACGATTTTGTGGTGAAATCGATGCCTTCCTTCCTGGCACGCATCCCGAATGTGGAAGTGATCGGCACGGCGCGCGATGGGAAGGATGCCTTGGAGAAAATCAAGACCCGCGAGCCCGAGGTGGTGCTGATGGATGTGCGGATGCCCCGGATGGACGGGCTGGAGGCGACGAAATTCATCCTGAAGGATTTCCCGAATGTGCGCGTGGTGCTGATGAGCGGCTACGACGATGCCGGCATGCGCGAAGAGTGCCAGATCGCCGGTGCGCACGGTTTCATGTCGAAGCTCCACGTCACGCACGAATTCCCGCAGCTCCTCGAGGAGATTTTCAGCGCCAAGGCGGCTGCCTGAAAGCGCCGGGGCATTGATTTCCGCGCGGAGGCGGAAAGAGAAGATTGTGCGGGTGGGCATTTGCCACTACCCTCGCGGCACTATGAAAGTCGCCGTGTTCAGCACCAAGCCCTACGACCGCCGCTCCCTGGAAACCGCAAATGACGGCCAGGGGCACGAATTGTCCTTCCTCGAGCCGCGCCTTGCGGAGCCCACGGCATCCCTGGCGGCGGGATGCGATGCGGTCTGCGCATTCATCAACGACGACATGAGCGCCCCTGTGCTGAAGACGCTCGCCGCGGGAGGCACCCGGCTCATTGCGCTGCGCTCGGCGGGGTTCAACCACGTGGATTTGAAAGTGGCTGCAGAACTCGGGATCAAGGTCGTGCGCGTCCCCGCGTATTCCCCGCATGCCGTGGCGGAACATGCGCTCGCGCTCATCATGACGCTGAACCGCAAAACCCACCGCGCCTACAACCGCGTGCGCGAGGGGAATTTCTCGCTCGAGGGGCTGCTTGGGTTCGACATCGCGGGCAAGACCGCGGGAATCGTCGGCACCGGGAAGATCGGGCTGATCCTCGGCCAGACGCTCTCCGGCATGGGCGCCAAGGTCCTCGGGTTCGACCCGTACCCGAGCGAGGAATTCAAGAAAATCGGCACCTATGTGGATTTCGACGAGCTGCTGCGCGAGTCGCACATCATCAGCCTGCATTGCCCGCTCACGCCGGAATCGCACCACCTCGTCAGCCAGAAGACGCTTTCGAAAATGCGCCAGGGCGTGATGCTGATCAATACCAGCCGCGGCGGGCTTATCGACGCGCAGGATGTCACCGAGGCGCTGAAGACCGGCCAGGTCGGCTACCTCGGGCTCGATGTGTACGAGCAGGAGGCGGATTTGTTTTACGAAAACCTGAGTGAGACCATCATCCAGGACGATGTTTTCCAGCGGCTGCTCACCTTCCCGAATGTGCTCATCACCTCACACCAGGCGTTTTTCACCGAGAACGCGATGAAAAACATTGCGGAGACCACCATCGGCAATATAACGGACTTCGAAAAAGGGGCGCCCTGCGCGAATGAGGTCACCAGCCGGCAGGTTTACCACGGCAAGTAAACGGGACACAATGAGCCGCAAAGGGCACGAGGGGACAAAGTGAGCATGGATAAAATCACCGCAAACGATCTTTTGATACGGACATTGGGGACAGGGACCATCTGGTCGCCCCTGCACCGCCTTGCCGATGCCGGCGAGGGGGGCGAGAATTTCGTGCACGACGAGGAGCGCATTTTGCACGACGACAGGATTTCGGGCGTGCAGGACCTCCTTGCGCGCAATGAGCCGCTCCCTTCCTTTGAAATGGCGGGCCCGCGCCGGAAGATTTTCTTCGACCCCGAGAAAACCGCCTGCGGCATCGTCACTTGCGGCGGCCTCTGCCCCGGGCTGAACGACGTGATCCGCGGGCTGGTGATGCAGCTCAATTACCGCTACGGCGTGCGCAAAATCTACGGGTTCCGCTATGGCTACGAGGGGTTCATCGAGGAATACGGGCACGACGTCGTGAACCTGACCCCCGATTTCGTGAACAACATCCACCGCTTCGGCGGCACCGTGCTCGGCACCTCGCGGGGACCGCAGGATATCGGGCGGATCCTCGACCGGCTGGAGAGTTTCGGCATCAATATTTTGTTCGTCATCGGCGGCGACGGCACACTGCGCGGCGCGCTCGACATTTCGCAGCAGGCGGAGAAGCGCGGGCGCCCCGTGTCGGTCATCGGCATCCCGAAGACGATCGACAACGACATCATGTTCATGGACAAAAGCTTCGGCTACGAGACGGCATTTGCCGCAGCCGTGAACGCGATCCAGGCGGCGCACACCGAGTCGCAGGGCTCGCGCAATGGCATCGGGCTCGTGAAATTGATGGGGCGCCACTCGGGTTTCATCACCTGCTCGGCGGTGCTCTCGACGAACGAAGTGAATTTCGCGCTCATCCCGGAAGTGCCCTTTGTGCTCGAAGGCGAGCATGGGCTGCTGGAAGTCGTGCGGCGCCGCGTGGAGAGCCGCCAGCATGCCGTCATCGTGGTGGCGGAAGGCGCCGGGCAGGATTTGGTGGACCAGGCGCACGGGGGGACGGACCTTTCCGGCAACGTGCGGCTCAAGGACATCGGGCTGCTTTTGAAAGAGCGGCTCGAGGGGCATTTCAAATCGCACTCGATGGAGGTGAACCTCAAATACATCGACCCGAGCTACATCATCCGCAGCGGCACCGCCTCCGCGCAGGACAGCGGCTATTGCATGCGTCTCGCGCAGAATGCCGTGCATGCCGCCATGGCGGGGAAGACCGCGATGCTCGTCGCGCGCTGGCACGGGCATTTCGTGCACCTGCCGATGCATCTCGCCACTTCCGGCAGGAAGCGCGTGGATCCGAAGGGGGATCTGTGGCAATCGGTGTTGGAATCGACCGGGCAGCCGGCGCGGTTCCGGTAATTTACTTCACCTTGCGCCACACCGCATCCCGGCCTGCCTTGATGCACTTGATTTTTCCCGCCCGGCGGAGGTCGGCGAGGGCGCGGTTGATGGTGGGGCGGCTCACGCCGGGGCAGGCGCGCTCCACGTCAGCGTATTGGAATTCGTGCGGGACGCGCTTCACCACGTCGACGATCATTTCTCGCTTCGCGCCGCGGGTGGCGGTGATCGCGCCGACGCGCTCGGAGAAGGTGCGGTAGGAGCCAAGCAGCATCACGCCGAGGAAATACTCCCACCACGGCACGAGGCTGTGCCTGCCCTTGTGCCATTGCTGCGAGGAGGCGTGGAGCGTGTCGTAGTAGGAATCGCGGGTGCGCTCCACGAGCTGCTCGAGGCTGATGAACCTGCCGACTTCGTAGCCCGCCTTGTAAAGCAGCAGGAGCGTGAGCAGGCGCGCAGTCCTGCCATTGCCATCGAGGAAGGGGTGGATGCAGAGGAAATCGAGAATGTAGGTGGGGATGAGGAGCAGCGGCTCCACCTCGCCGGAATCCCACGCAGCGTTGAAGCTCTTGTGGAGCGTCTCCATCGCCTGCGGCGTCTCGCGGGCGGAGAGGGGCTTGAAGCGAAGCCGCTTCGAGCCATCGGGAAGCGTCTCGGTGATCTCGTTGTCGACGCGCTTCCATTTGCCGGCGTCGACCGTGGAGAATTTGTAAATGTCCCGGTGCATCTGCAGCACCATTTTCGTGTCGAAGCGGGCGTGCTTGTGATTCGCGTGGATGTGGCTGAGCACGTCGCGGTAGCCGGCGATCTCCTGCTCGGGGCGGTTTTTCGGGCGCGCTTTTTTGCTCACCAGCTCCGCGATGCGGTCGTGCGGGGCGGTGATTCCCTCGAGGCGGTTCGAGGATTCGGTGCTCTCGATCATCGATGCCTGGCGCAGCGTCTCGAGCACCTGGGGCGATTGCTCCCGGAAAAGCTCCTGCTTCCCCTTGAATTCGCCGAGAAGCCGCACCGTCTGCAGCAAGGGCTGCGACATCGGCTGTTTCCCAATGAACCCCTCCGCGAAGGAATACGTGCTCATGATGCATTAATGTGATCATGAAACGATTTCGTGATCAAGTTAATAAATCATGACCAGCATCGGCGCGACAGCCCTTCACCGCTGGACAAACGGCGAGGGGCTCTCCTATGTTGGGGGGCGATCCCTTACCGGCGCATCCATGGACCTTCTCACCATCACCGATCTCAAACGCGAGGCGCAGCAGGGGCGCGCGGAGGCGCGGGTGCATGCGCAGATCGAGGCGACTGCGAAAAAGGACACGAAGGACGGCAAGCCGTTCCGGGAGCTTGTGCTCGCCGATGCGCAGGGAAAAATGATGGTGCGCGCGTGGAGCGATTCGCCCAATTACCAATTCTGCGCGGAGCTGGAGGCGGGGATGTTCGTGGAAGTGGCGGGGGAATTCACTTTCAGCGCGAATTTCGGGCTCGATGCCAAAAAGTGGACGATCCGCTATTTGAAAGACGCCGAGCGCGAGGCATTGCTCGCGGGCCCGCCCGAATTGCGGGAGCGGCAGGACGCCGATTACGATTTCATCGCGCAGAACGTGTCGGAAATCGCCGACCCGCGGCTGAAGGCGCTCGGCACAATTTTCCTGAATGATTTCAGCGACAAATTCCGGCGCGCCGCGGCTGCGCGGAACAACCACCACGCGCGGCGGGGCGGCCTGGTGGAGCACACGGCGCAGATGATGCGCTCCGCCATTGCGATTTGCGGCGCCTATCCGCAATTGAACCGCGACCTGCTCGTCGCGGGCGTGCTTTTCCACGATTGCGGGAAGCTTTGGGAAAACGGAATGCCGGAGGATGGGTTTGCGATGGGGTTCGACGAGCGGGGCGAATTGCTCGGGCACATCACCATCGGCGCGGAAGTCGCAAATGCGCTCTGGAGAAAGCTCGGCGCCACCGAGGAGGCAAAGGCATGGGCGGGGCTCCAGCCGGCTTCGGAAGATGTGCGGATGCACCTGCTCCATCTCATCGTCGCGCACCACGGCGAATTGCAATTCGGCTCGCCCGCCGTGCCGAAGACGCCCGAGGCGCAGGCGCTGCATTACATCGACAACCTCGACGCCAAGATGGAAATGTTCGCCGCCGGCTACGGGAAGGCGGCGGCGCTCGCGCCCCGCGTGTTCGAGCGTGTCTGGCCGCTGCCCGGGAATCTCATCGCGCCGCTGCCGAAATTCACCCCGCCGGAAGCCAAAGAATAACGGGATGCGACGGATTTTTGTGCCATGAGCGCCGCTCGTAAAAATGCGCATCTCGCGCTCTGGCTTCTCACGCTCGCCGGCGCGGGGCTGCTCGCATTCCTGCTGGCGCGCAATGGCGTCCGCGAAGTCGCGCACACCGTGATTGCCGCGGGCTGGGGAGTGCTGGCGGTGGTGGCTTTTCACGCGGTCCCGCTTTTTGCGGACACGCTTTCTTGGTGGAATTTATTTCCAAAAGCGAACCGCCCCGGCGTTGCCATCACCTGCTGGATGCGCTGGGTGGGGGAATCGGTAAGCTTCCTTTTGCCGACATCGGCGATAGGCGGCGATTTTCTCCGCGCGCGGCTGGCGTCGCTGCGGGGTGTGCCCGCGGGCATCTCGGGGGCGAGCGTTCTTGCCGATATCACGCTGGGCATTTTCGTGCAGGCGTTTTTCACGCTGCTTGGCGTGAGCCTGCTCATTGCCGCCACGGGGCAGACGAGCCTGCTGCGCCCGCTCGTGGGAGGGGCATTGCTTGCCGCGGCGGCATTCGGCGGATTTTTTGCGGTGCAGCGCTACGGCATGTTCCACATCCTCGAGGCGCTGGTAAAGCGGTTTGCGAAAGATCCCGGGTGGCATGCGCTTTTCGCGCGGGGCGGGGGGATTGATACCGCGCTGCGGGGCATCTACGGCTCGCGCCGGTCTGTGGTGGGCTGCTGCCTGAGCACGGTTTGCGCGTGGCTGGCAAGCTCGTGCGAAGTCTGGATCGCGATGCATGCGCTCGGGCTTCACATCGGATTCGAAAAGGCGGTGATCCTCGAAAGCATCAGCCAGGGGGTGCGCGCGGTGATGTTTTTCATTCCCGGCGCGCTCGGCGTGCAGGAGCTCGGGTATGTGGGCGTCGGCAAATTGATCGGCATTGATTACAATACCGCGGTGGCGCTCTCGATGATCCGCCGCGCGCGGGAACTGGCGTTCGGCATCCCCGGCCTGCTCTCGTGGCAATTCAGCGAAGGCAAGCGCCTGCTGATGCGGCGCGAGGTTCAAACGGCGGAGTGAGCGCGCCGCACCGATTCGAGGGCGGCACCCAACGCATCGACGTCGCCCGCGGGAATTTCCGTCACCCCCGGGATGCCGGACAGCCCGCAATTCTCCGACGCGATGACAGGAACGCCCGCCGCCGCCGCATTTAGCAAACGCCGCGGCTGGTTCTCGACCCATGCGGGGAGCACCACCGCCTCGATATCGCCGGGCAACGGCTTTCCCTCCGCCGGAATAAAGCGGCTGGTCCCGATGCCTTCCCAAAAAGATGCTCCTTCCAAAACCGGCCCTCCCAAAATGACTTCGAGCCCCAATGCCTTCGCCGCGGCGCGCACTTCGTAGGCACCCTTGCGCCCCAGGGTCGACGCCGGAAAATAGATGCGCCCTTTGCCGGGGGAAACTTTCGCCGCATGCGCCGGCATTTTCCACTCCAGTTTCCGCGCACGGCAGCCCGCCATGCGTGCTATGGCGCTGTGCGGGGTGATCCATTGCCCCGCCTCCGACATTGCCTCAGCCTCAGCCTCCACGATCTCCGCCGGCGCGCGAAAATCGGCAAGCGTCCGGGATTCCTGCCAGCGTTTTGCGGCGCTATCGAGCATGGATTGAAGTTCCGCCATGGGCGGGCGCGACATCAGCACATCGAATGTGCGTCCGCCCAGCACACCTTCCCGCCACAGGAAGGGGAGCAAGCTCTGGCTGACGACCAGGTGCGTCGCGGTGTAAGGAATTTTCCGCGCATAATGGCGCGCCAGTCTTTCATCCATCTCGAGCAATGCCTTCTGGCGCGCAGCTCCCTGCGAGGCGAGCTTCCTTGAGCGCAACGACCTGCCCACCACAAAGGCACGCGCTTCCATCACCTTCTCAAAGCCGTCGCTCTGCCAGCGGTAAGGCCCCCGCTTGATGCGCATCCCATCGAGCGGCGTGAAAAGCCAGTCTCCCTCCTTGCGCTGTGCGTGAAGATATTCGTCGTGCTCCGGCGCCCACGCATCCACCAGCCATGCGGTGATGCCCGCCTGTGGCAACGAGGGAATGTCTTCATGGCGGAAACAACCGGTGATCCCGCATGTTTCGCAGCTCTCCGCCGGCAACGCCCTGGGGGATGCGGCAATGGCTGGGGCTGCTTCTATTTTTCGCACACCCTTTTCGCCCAGAAATTTTACCGTGAGCTGCACTCGGTCCAGCGCTATTTCCATTTGGTAATCGGCATCCGTCCGGAAACGGAGATCCACATAATTCCAAAATACCGTGGCATCGCGCCCGAGTGCCGCCATCGATCCCGGCACCTGGCGCGTGTGCTCATGCCTCTCGATAATTTCAAACCCCGCATCGAGCGCGGCTTGGTAGAGCGCATTGGAGAGCTGGCATAATCCACCTCCCACACTGGGGATGATGCATCCCTCCCGCAGTTCGCGCCCATTCACAAATCCCTTGGAGCCCGTTGGGCGCGGGACATTCGCCCAAAAGCTGAAGGTCTGCCCTGCCGGCACGTGCAGTCCATTCAATGCCTTTGCTGCCGCCCTCAAGTTTTGCACTTTGCCCGCTTGGAGCGCGAATTCCGCTGCCAGCGTGCTGCCATAAAGCGCCCCCTTGGCTTCCGCGATGACCGGCTGCCCTTTTTGAAGTTTCTTGTTTTGCAGGCGCCCGGGTTTTGCTCCCTGCGGGTCGCGGATAAAGCGCTGTGCCCGGAATATCCATGCCTTTCCGAGGAATGCCGCCGCCTGGATGCGATTCGGCATTTTTCTTTCCGGTTTCAATATTGGAAACGGATTGCTCACGTTTGCGAAATGGATTTCAGGATTATGGGAAACGTCCGCGCGTGACGATCAGACGGATTTCAGAAAAGGATATTCAAGTTATTGGACGTTCTTATGTATTAAATTCTTTTTAACGAACCCAATCCCTTAATCATAATCTTGTGAATAACCCTTTTCAAAACGGTTCCACACAGCATGGATGCGGGTTCCGCGCCCGAAAGGGCATGCGAATAAAATCCGCGTGTGCCGGGGGCAGTTTTGAGGAACACGTTCCACATTTGGTTATTGGAAGTTGCCCGTGGTTGTTGGGCAGTTATTCAGAAAAACTTCAGCGCCCCGCGGAGGCATCCTTGACCCAGAGCTTGTGCACCAGCGCATCCTCGGCGGCGAATTTTTCCGCCTCCTTTTTGCTCTGCCCTTCGCCCCTGCCGAGCTTCACGCCGTCCCAATAAACTTCCGAGACGAAAACTTTTTGGTGCTCGGGGCCCGACTCCGAAAGAATCGAGTATTCCGGGCTCTTGGGCGAGAGCGCCTGCAGAAGCTCCTGCAATTTCCCCTTCGGGTTCACGTCGAGCGTGTCGAATTTCACGTTCTCGATATTGATCATCGCCTCGCGCAGCACGAATTTGCGCACCGTGGCGAGGTCGCTGTCGAGGTACATCGCGCCGATCAGCGCCTCGAAGGCATCCGCCAGCGCGGAGGAGCGCGCCCTGCCGCCGCTGGTCTCCTCGCCCTTGCCCATCATCATGTAATCGCCGAGGCCGATATTGATCGCGTGGACCTTCAGCCCCTCGCGCGAGACGAGGCGCGAGCGGAGCTTGGTGAGCTGGCCTTCGCTGTAATCGGGAAAAATCTGGAAGAGATGCTCGGTGAAGATGAGCTGGAGCACCGCATCGCCGAGGAATTCGAGGCGCTGGTTGTCGAAATGGTAGCGCTGGGTCTCGTGGCCAAGGCTCGGGTGTGTCAACGCCTCGGCAAGAAGCAATGAATTGCGGAATTTGTAGCGTATGCGCGACTCCAGCGGATTCATGGACAGCGGAATCTTTTACAAGACGGCGGGAAAGTAAAACCTATTCACGCAAAGTGAAGCGCTTTACTCGTAGCGGAGGGCGTCGATGGGGTCGAGCCGGGATGCCTTGTAAGCCGGGAAAAACCCGAAGCAAATCCCCACGATCGCGCTGACAAAGAAGGAAATGATGATCGAGGGGATCGAAATCAGCGATGGGAGCCCGGAAAAGCGGGCGATGCCGAAGGCGCCCAGGATTCCGGTGAAAATCCCGATGATCCCGCCCATGCAGCTCAGCGTGATTGCCTCGATGAGGAATTGGAGCAGGATGTCCCTGCCATGCGCCCCCACCGCGATGCGGATGCCGATCTCGCGCGTGCGCTCCGTGACGCTCACGAGCATGATATTCATGATCCCGATGCCGCCGACCACCAGGGAGATGCCTGCCGCCACCGCGAGGAGGAGGGACATGATGTTCGCGCTGGCGGTCTGGAGCTTGGCGATTTCCTCCTGGTTGCGCACCGTGAAGTCGTCGTCCTTCGGCGGGGTGATTTTATGGCGCTGCCTCAGCAGCGAAATGATCTGCGCCTGCGCCGGGGCGAGGTCGGTGTCCTTGCCGACCTGGACGTTCATGCTTTGCAGGGAGGTCCTTCCCATCACGCGCTTCATGGCGCTCGTGTAGGGGATGATCACCACGTCATCCTGGTCGCTCCCCTGCAGCGAAAGGCCCTTTGCCGAAAGCACGCCCGTGACAATGAAAGGGACGTTCTTGATGCGCATGATTTTCCCCACCGGGTCGTCGCTGCCATAAAGCTGGGTGGCGATGGTCTGCCCGATCACGGCAACTTTGTTTGCGCTGCGCACATCCTGCTCGCTGAACATTGCGCCCGCCGCCATCGGCCACACGCGGATGTTCAAGTAATCCTCCGATTCGCCGAGGAGGCTCTGGGTGCCCCAGTTCGCATTCCCCGCCACCAGCTGCGCGCTGGAGCGCACCTCGGGGCTCACCGCGATGACCCTCGGGATTTCGCGCTTGATCGCCTCCGCGTCCGCAACCATCAGCGTGCCCGCGCCGCCCCAGCCGGAGCGCACGCTGCCGGGCGAAAAGCTCCCGCCGAATACGAGGATCACATTTTCGCCCATGTTGGCGATCTGCCCCTGGATTTGCGATTTTGCCCCGTTGGTGATGCTCACGAGCGCGATCACGGCGCCCACGCCGATGATGATGCCGAGCGCGGTGAGCAGCGAGCGCATCTTGTTGCGGCGCAATGCGCGGAAGGAAATCTGGATGGTGTTCCCGATTCTCATGCGTTCAGGGGGCGAGCTGCACTGCCTTCTCCGCGTGGGTCAATTTCTGCATTTCCTCGGCGGCATTGAGGCGCTTCGGCACCAGCTCGTCGCTCAGCACCTGGCCGTCGCGCATGATGATGTTGCGCTTCGCATAGGTCGCAATGTCGAGCTCATGCGTCACCATCACGATCGTGATGCCCTCTTCGTTCAGCTTTTGGAACACGCCCATGATCTCGATGCTCGTGCGCGTGTCGAGGTTGCCGGTTGCCTCGTCGGCAAAGAGGACTTCGGGCTCGTTGATCAGGGCGCGGGCGATCGCCACGCGCTGCTGCTGTCCGCCGGAAAGCTGGCTCGGGTGGTGGTCGGCGCGCCCGCTCAGGCCCACGATCTTGAGCACGTGCTCGCCGCGTTCCTTCACCTCATGCGCGCTGAAATGGCGGTGGGCGTAAAACAGCGGCAGCTCCACATTTTCCAGCGCCGAGGTGCGGCTGAGCAGGTTGAAGCTTTGGAACACGAAGCCGAGCTTCTGGTTGCGCATGTCCGCGAGCTGGTTGCGGTTCAAGCCGGAGACATTCACGCCATCGAGCAGATAATTCCCCTTCGTCGGCCGGTCGAGGCAGCCGAGGATGTTCATCATCGTGGATTTTCCCGAGCCGCTGGCGCCCATGAATGCCACGAATTCCCCCTTGTGGATTTCGAGCGACACGCCGCGCACGGCATGCACATCCACTTCACCGGTGTGGTAAATTTTGTGGATGTTCTCCAGCTTGATGACTGCGCTCATGCGATGGAATTTTGATGACGCCTGCTAAAATCTCCTGCCGCCGCCGCCGAATGGGTTCGGGTTCGGGGCGGTCTGCGACGCGCCGGTTTGCGTATTGATGGCGCCGGTCACCACCTTGTCGCCTTCATTCAAGCCCTCGGTGACCTCGGTGAAAGCCCCGTCCGTGATGCCGATTTTGATTTTTACGGGCTTGGGGACTTTGTCGCCATCCGCCATGACATACACCGTCCGCGTCATGCGCAGCGAGGGATCGCCTCCGCCCTTGCGTTTTCCACCTCCGCCCCCGCCGCCATTGCCGCCTCCGCCCGGGCGGCCTTGCCCCTGGCCGGCAGCCTGCGGCGATGCGCCCGGCGACGGGCTGGCCTGCGGCAGCAGCTCATCCGGCAGGCGCACGCGCAATGCGGAATTGGGGATCTGGACCACGTCCTCCTTGTGCGAAATAATGATCGTGAGGTTCGCGGTCATGCCCGGTTTCAATTTCAGGTCGGGATTGCTGACGCCGATCACCGCGTCGTAGGTCACCACGTTCTGCACCGTGGTGGGCGAATTGCGCACCTGGATGACCTTCCCCTTGAAGGTGGTGTACGGAAAAGCATCCACCAGAAAATCCACATCCTCATCCACGGTGATGTTGCCGATGTCGGCTTCGGAGACGTTCGTGTCGATCTGCATTTTCGTGAGGTCGTTCGCGATCACGAAAATCACGGGCGCATTGAGGCCAGCGGCGACCGTCTGCCCCACGTCCACGTTGCGCGTAATCACCACGCCATCCACCGGCGAGACGATGGAGCAATGGTCGAGGTTTGCCTGCGCGAGCTGGAGCGAGCCCTCGCTCGTCTTCACGCTTGCCGCCGCCTGGTCCACCGCCGCCTGCGCCTGGTCGAGGCTTGCCTGCGGGGTGCTGTCGGTCTTCCGCAAATCCTGGGAGCGCTGCAAATTGAGCTGCGCCAGCTTGAGCGCGGCTTTTGCATTGGCGAGGTTTCCCTCCTGCTGCTTCACCTGCGCCTTGTAGACCGAGGGGTCGATCTGCGCCACCACCTGCCCGGCGGTCACCTTCGAGTTCCAGTCCGCGTAAAGCTCCTGGATGTTTCCCGAAATCTGGCTGCCGACCTGCACGTTGATCACCGGGTTGAGCACGCCCGTGGCGGTCACGGATTGCGTCAGCTCGCCGCGCTTCGCGGCAACGGTGTCGAACTGGTATTTCGGGCCGCCGGAACTTTTCCAGTAGCGGAAGCCGAAAAATCCGGCGGCTGCGATGATGGCGAGCAGGATGATCCAGCCGATGGGGATGCCGCCTTTGTTATTGGGCTTCATGGTTGTGTGGGTAAGGGTTCAAAAACGGATACCGGGAGGCGCACGCCTTTCACGCGCTCATTCTGGAACGCCGCGATCGAGCGCTCGAGGTCGCGCAGGGCGACCTGGTATTGGAAGGTTTGCGTGATCAGGTTTGTGCGCGACACGAAGAGCTGGATGAGGCCCGTCTGCGTGTCGAGGCTCGTGGCGGTGCCCGCTTTGTATTGGTTCACCAAATCATCGTAGTTCTGCTGGTTGGCAGCGACCTGGGTCTTGAGCGACTTGATCGTCTCGCGCAGGGTCTGGACCTGGAGCCACGTCGTCTTCACATCGGTCTCCACGGTTTTTGCGGTCGTCTCCAGCGCGATCTTCGCCTCGCTGATATTGTGCGTCGCCGTGCGGAGGTCGATCTCCCGCTGGCCGCCCGTGAAGAACGGCACATTCACGGACACCGTCGCCCCCCACGCATCGTTGTGGGGCGAGTTGGATTGCGCCGCCCAGTTGTTCGAGACTTGTGCGGAAACCGAGGGGGCGTATTGCGCGATGACCGCGTTTTTCTGCTCCACGTTTTGCTGGATGGCGATCGAGCTGATTTTGTAGTCCTCGCGGTTCAGGTAAGCCTGCGTAAGCGCATGCTCGAAGGACCGCTCCGCTTCCGTCGCGTCCTTGGGCTGCGTCACGTCGAACGTGCGCGCGGCGCCCTGCAGGTTCAGCGTGTTGGCGAGCGTGTCACGGTTGAGCTCGAGGATGTTCTGGTCGGCGATCAGCGTCTGCCGCGCCGTCTCGAGCGTGGATTGCGCGCGGAGCACGTCCACCTTCGAGACCGCGCCTGCATCGAATTGGTTTTGCGACAGCTTCACCTGGTTCTCCGCGAGGCTCACGGTATTGGCATCCAGCTCCACGACCTGCTGCTGCTTCAGCACTTCGTAATACGCCTTCGCCACGCCGAAGAGCACCGTACGCAATGAGAGCTGGTATTGCAGCCGCGCCGAGGCGCCGCTCAATTTCGCCAGCCGGTACGCCGGGAAAAAAGTGAAATCGACCAGCGTTTGCTGCAAGGAGAGGTCCGCGTTGCGGGAATTGGCGGAGGAGAGAAGAGTGCCGTTCGCGATGAAATTCCCCGAGCGCGACTCGCTGTAATTGTAGCTGAACCCGCCCGAGAGCCGCGGGGTGAGCCTCGTGAGCGCGCTCCATGGCAGCAGGTTCGCCTTGCGGATTTCGAGGTACGCCGTCCGCACCGATTGGTCGCTCGCCAGCGTGAGGTTGTAAGCCTCCTCCAGCGTGATCACTTTTTTGGCGGAGGCGCCGGCATTTTCCTTTTTCGAAGATTCCCCCGCCATGCCGTTGCATGCCAGCGCCGTAAAGACGGCAGCCCCTGCCAGCGCCCGGAATCGGAGAAAAAAGGAGGGGGTGGTTTTCATGCGGTGGTCGGTGATTTGACTGGCATATTACCGCTTCGTTCAAAGAGCGCATCTCATTTAACACACTCTTAACAAACTTCTTACTTCAGAGCCCGGTACATGCAGGAGGCGTGGAATATCGATGCCGCTTAACGGCATCGGCACCCTGATTTTTCACCATGAATGAACATTCCCGCGTTTTAATGGACTAAATGAGAATGCGTTTGCGATTACTGAGTGCTGTTGCCCTGGCAGCTTGGAGCGGGGCATTGGCGGAAGCGGCGCCGCCCGCCTACCAGCCGGCGCAACCCACGCTGCCGGTGGAGATTGTGCGGTACACGTGGCACGACGAAGCCAGGAACCGGGATGTGCCGGTGAAAATTTACTACCCGGCAAAGGGGAACGGGCCGTTCCCGGTGATCCTCTTTTCGCACGGGCTCGGCGGAAGCCGTGAAAATTACGAGTACCTCGGGCGCTACTGGGCGGGGTGCGGCTATGTTTCGGTGCATTTGCAGCACCTCGGCACCGACGATACGGTGTGGAAAAGCGTGCCGCCCTCGGAAATCGGCGCTTCCATGCGAAGGGCAGTAGCGGATATTTCCAATGCGATCAACCGCGCGGGGGATGTGCCCTACGCGATCGACCAGGTGCTGAAATTGAACAGTGCCGCGGATTCACCCCTGCGCGGAAAGCTGGATACGAAGGCGATCGGCATGGCGGGGCATTCCTTCGGCGGCTGGAGCACGATGGCGGCAGCGGGGGAGGAGCTCGGGCCGAAGCAGATCGTGATGGGCGACCCGCGCATCAAGGCGGGGGTGCCGATGAGCGCGCCAATCCCGCCCCCCGGGCAGCGGGAGCACGCGTTGGAGAAAATCACGATGCCCCTTTTTTACATGACGGGGACGCTCGATGACAGCCCCATCGGCGAGACCAAGGCGGCCGAGCGCCGCTATCTTTTCGACAACACGGCACATGCGGAAACCTGCCTCGTGATTTTCACCGGCGGTGACCACATGGTTTTCGCCGGCAGGCTCATCCGCCGCCCCTCCGATGCCGACATCCAGTCGCTCGTTTGCGTGGGCAGCACGGCATTCTGGGATGCGTATTTGAAAAATGACGCAGCGGCGAAGGAATGGGTTTACGGCGGGGGATACGCCGCATTGCTGGGCAACAAGGGGACCTTCGAAAAGAAAATGCCCGCCATGGCGGCAGGCGCCGCGCCCGCCTTAAAGTAATTCCTCGCGGGGAATGCCGTGGAGGGCGAAGACGCGGATGATCGTGTCCTCGATGAGATTGTTCGGGCAGGAGGCGCCGGCGGTGATGCCGATCACGAGCGGCTGCGGCGGGAGCCAGCCATCGGTGGTGATTTCGCGTTTCTCGTGGCTGCTGTAATGCACCACGCGATCGCGAGATTCGAGCCGGCTGGCGTTGCGGATGAAATAAGTCGGGAGCTTCGCCTCGCCCATTTCGGCAAGGTGCGAGGTGTTGGAGCTGTTGTAGCCGCCCACCACGAGCAGGAGGTCGAGCTTTTCGGCGAGCATGTCGCGCAGCGCGTCCTGGCGCTCCTGCGTGGCACCGCAGATGGTGTCGAAAAAGCGGAAGCTCTCCTTCGCGCGCTCCTGGCCGTCGCGCTCCTTGATCGCCGCCTCCACGCGGCGCTGCACTTCCTCGGTCTCTCCGCGCATCATCGTGGTCTGGTTCGCCACGCCCACGCGGCGCAGGTGCAGGTCGGGATCAAAGCCCTCGCTGTGCGCACCGGCGAAGCGCTTCAAAAAATCCTGCTTGTCGCCGCCCTTGCGGATGTAATTGCAGACGTAATCGGTGTCCTCGAGCGTGAGCACCACGAGGTAATGCCCTTTGCCGTTCTGCATCGCGCGCGAAGCGGTCGCCTTGGTCTCCTCGTGCGATGCCTTGCCGTGGATGATGGAGGTCACGTCGTCGTTCGCATTCTGGCGGACGCGTTTCCAGACGCTCATCACGTCGCCGCAGGTGGTGTCGACGATCTGGCAGCCCTTTTCCTTGATCTTCGCCTGCGTGGCGACCTCGGTGCCGAATGCGGGGACGATCACCACGTCGTCCGCGGTGAGATTCTCCACCTCGGCTTCCTTGTCCTTGCCGATGAGGTTCTTGATGCCGAGCGCGCGGATCTGCTCGTTCACCTCGGGATTATGGATGATCTCGCCGAGGATGAAGAGGCGTTGCTTTGTGAAAACTTTCGCCGCCGCGTATGCGAGATCGATGGCGCGCTCCACGCCGTAGCAAAAGCCGAATTGCTTCGCCAGCTTGATGGTCACCCCGCCGCGCGTGAGCGTGCCCCCGCTCAGGCGGAGCTTTTCCACGATCTCGCTGCGGTAATGCGACTCCACCTGCGCCTGCACGGCAGTCATCACGTCCGGCGTGCGTAAATTCACGCGGGGCGCCTTGGCGGGTGCGGGAGTGGCTTCGGTAGACACGATGGAGTTTGTGAGTGTGGGCTTATTCCTCGAGCAGAAGCGGGCCTGGAGGATCGACGAAATAGCGCTTGGACATCAGCAACGAGGTGGATGGGTCAGGATCATTGCGCTGGTCGAGCTTTTTCACAAACTGGCCGTATTGCGAATCCTCAGCCTGAGTATGGGCGATGTTCACCGGGGTGCCGATTTTCACGAGCGCAAAGAAACGCGCGGCAGCCTCCTTGTGCATGCGGATGCAGCCATGTGTGCGCGGGATGCTCCATACGAACCCTTGATGGAACCCATAGGCGGGGGCGAATTCGCACCAGTATGCCATCGGGTAGCCCACAGCGACGCTCTGGCCCTTGTGGATGTCCGCCGGTCCGCCGCTGCTGGTGAAGCCGTAGCTGCCCGAGCGCTTTTCCTTGATCTTGGAGTAAATGCGGAAATTGCCGGATGGCGTCGCGTGCGAAGCCTCCCCCACGGTGCCCTGGACCGCCATCAGGAGGCGATCGCCTTCCTTCACGTAGATGTGTTGCGTGGAAAGCGAGACCTTCACGCTCACATTATCGGGATTATGCGGTTTGAAAGCTTTCACGGTATAAGGGCCGCTCGAGGAAGTGGTGGAGCAGCCGGTGATGAACACAGCGCCGGAGAGCAGCGCGAGCAGGGAAAGGGAGCGGATGAATTTCATAGGTGGTAGTAAGCTCCCAAGCAAAAACGCAAGCGGGGCGCTTGTCAAATCATTCGCAGGGCAGGGGCGTCTCCCTTGTGCCATCCGGATGCAGCGTGGAAAACGAATTACAGGTAGCTGGACTCTCCCATGCCCATTACCCTGAACCCTTCCCAATTGCAGCGCTACAAGGACCTTGCCGCGTTTCTCATCAAATACCGGCAGGGGGATCTCCTGAAGGATTCCCCCTTGATCGATGACCCGCTGGAAATCCACGAGGCGCCCGCTGTGACGCCCGATGCGAAGGAATTCGCCAGCGACCTGGAGAAACTGGGACCGACATTCATCAAGCTCGGGCAGCTGCTTTCGACGCGGGCGGATTTCATCCCTGCGGATTACATGGAGGCGCTCACGCGGCTGCAGGACGATGTGGAGCCGTTCCCCTTCCCCGAGGTGGAGGCGATCGTGGCGGTGGAAATCGGGGCGAGGATTTCGCGCGCTTTCCAGGAATTTGAAAACGAGCCGATGGCGGCGGCATCGCTCGGGCAGGTCCACCGCGCCGTGTTGCGGGACGGGCGCGCCGTGGCGGTGAAAGTGCAGCGGCCCGGCATCCGTGACCGCGTCGCCGAGGACCTGGACCTGCTGCATGCCGTGTCGGAATTCCTCGACCACCACACGGATGCCGGGAGGCGCTATGAATTCACCAAAATCGTGGAAGAGCTGAGAAAATCGCTGCTGCAGGAGCTCGATTACCGGTGGGAGGCATCGAACCTCCACCTCATGGGCGAAAAGCTCGCCGGGTTCCCGCATATTGTCATCCCGAAGCCGGTCGATGACTACTCCACCGGCAGGGTGCTGACGATGGAACTGGTTTCCGGCGTCAAGGTCACGAAGCTCAGCGGGGTGAACAAAGTGGACATCGACACCGCGCAGCTCGCGGAGGAGATTTTCCAGGCATATTTGCAGCAAATCCTGGTGGACGGGTTTTTCCACGCCGACCCGCACCCCGGGAATGTATTCATCACCACCGACCACCGCATCGCGCTCCTCGACCTCGGCATGGTGGGGCGCATCGGGACCGGCTTGCAGGACCAGTTGCTGAAATTGCTGCTCGCCATCAGCGAGAGCGATGGCGACAGGGCGGCGACCACCGCGATCAAGATCGGCACCCCGCGGGATGAATTCGACGAAGCGCGCTTTCGCGGCAAAATGAGCGAAATCGTGGCACAGCAGGGGCTTACCACCGTGGCGAACATGCAGGTGGGCAAAGTGGTCCTCGGCGTCACGCAAATCGCCGCGGAATGCGGCATCAGCGTCCCCGCAGAGCTCACCCTCATCGGCAAGGCGCTCATGAACCTCGACCTCGTCGGCAGGACGCTCGCGCCCGATTTCAATCCCAACGAGTCGATCCGCCGCAATGCGCTGAGCATCATGCACCAGCGCACCTGGAAAAGCCTCTCGCCGGGAAACCTGCTCGCCGCCTTCATCGAGACGAAGGAGCTGGTGGAAAAACTGCCGGGGCGGATCAATCAATTCACGGAACTTGTCGCCGGCAACAAGCTGCGCGTGAAGATCGATTCCATCGACGAGAACCTCCTCATCACGAGCCTCCAAAAAATTGCAAACCGCATCACCATCGGCCTCATCCTCGCAGCGCTCATCATGGGCGCCGCGCTGTTGATGCGCGTGGAGACTGCGTTTAAAATTTTCGGCTACCCGGGCTTCGCCATCCTCTTTTTCCTCGGGGCGACTGCGGGCGCCATCGTGCTGATCATCTCGATTTTGAGGAGCGACCAGCGGTGATTTGAAATTACGCCGCGGGCTTCGTTTCCTCGATGCGCGGGAAAAGCGGCACCGGCTTGCCCACCACATGCCCGTCCGGCAATCCGCCCCATTGGGCATCGGCGAGATTGAAGCGCGATTCCTTGCCGGCATCGGCGGTTTTCCAACCGAGCTGGTTGAAAATTTCGTGCGCCGATTTCGGGATGGCGGGCGAGACGAGGATCGCGATGATGCGCAGCGATTCCGCGAGCGTGTACAGCACCGCATCGAGGAGCTCCGCTTGCGCGGGGTCCTTCGCAAGCTTGAACGGAGCGGTGACCTCGATCAGGCCGTTCGCCAGGATTCCAATCTCCATCGCCTTCCCGAGCGCGGCATCCACCTGATACACGCCCATGGCGTCACGATAAGGCGGCACCAACGCCTCCACGGCTTCGCCAAAGGGAACGGCGGCACCGGCTGCATTAGGAAAAGCCCGGTCCTTCGTCGTTTTTTTAATCGCGCCGCCGCGGTACATCTGCGTCATGTTCAGCGCGCGGTTCAGCAAATTTCCGAGCGTGTTGGCGAGATCGATGTTGTATTTCAGCAGCAGGCGTTCCTCGCTGAAATCGGAATCACGGCCCGTCGTGATATCGCTCATCAAGTAATAGCGGTATGCATCCACCGCGCAGCGGCCGCCGATCGACGCGACTTCGTCTTCCGGAAGCGGAGCCTCTTTCTTTTTCTCGCGGCTCACATTGAATTTCGCCAGCGCTTCGCGCAGCGGAACTTTCAACGCTTCGGTGCCGGCATCGGGATCCACGACATTCCCTAGCGACTTCGACATTTTTTCGCTCTCGCCGCCCTTGCCCTTGATGTTCCACCAGCCGTGCACGAGCAGCGGCGGGATCTGGTCATCGGTGAAGCCGAGCGCCTTGAGCATGATCGGCCAGTAGACGCCGTGCGCGGGGATCATGATGTCCTTCCCGATCACGTGCAGCGCGGGCCAGAGCTTGAAAAATGCGTTGTTGTTCGCCTCGGGCGCGGGCTCGTATCCGGCGAAGCTGATGTAGTTCACCAGGGCGTCGAACCAGACATAAGTGACAAACTCCGGGTCGAAGGTGAATTCAATGCCCCACGCCAGGCGCGCCTTGGGGCGGGAGATGCAGAGGTCGCCCGCGAGTTTCTCCACCGCGTTGCGCAATTCCGAGCGGCGGAAAGCAGGCGTCACGAAATCGTCGCGCTTGTCGATGAGCGCGAGCAGCCAGTCCTTGTGCTCCGCGAGCTTGAAATAATAATTCTCCTCCTCGCGGAATTCCACCTCGCCCCATTCGGGGCCGAATTCGCCTGCCTCGTTGCGCTCCTTGTCGGTGAGGAATTGCTCCTGGCGGACGCTGTAATAGCCGCCCTGCTTGTCCTTGTAGATTTGCTTTTCGTCCCAGAGACGCTGGAGGATTTTCTGCACGCAAGTCTTGTGCAGCGTGTCCGTGGTCGCCGCCCAGCGGTCGTATTTCACATCGAGCTTTTCCCAGAGGGCGACAAATTTCTGCGTGATGCCATCCACAAATTCCTGCGGGGCGACACCCTGCTTCTCCGCGGACTGCTGCACTTTCTGCCCGTGCTGGTCCACGCCGGTGAGGAAAAAAACCTCGTCCCCTTTCAGGCGGTGGAAACGCGCGAGGACATCCGCGAGCACCTTCTCGTAGGCGTGGCCGATGTGCGGCGCGCCGTTGGTGTAATCGATCGCGGTCGTGATGAAAAATGGAGAGGAAGACATCCGGCACTTATTCAATCGTGAAAGCGATTGAGGTCAACCTTGAAACCGTAGGGGCAGGCAGGCGGAGCCTGCCGTGCAGCCTTATTTGCCGACGAGCGACTTCACGAGGCGGGTGGCGGAGCCATCCATGCGTACCTTGATGCCAATCTCGCGCTTGCCGCTGTCGCCCACGAGGGGATGCGACCATTTTACGAGCCAGTAAGTCTCGCCGCCGAAGACTGCGGAGCGGTTCAGCGTCACGGACTCGATGAAGATCTCCTTGTTGAGGCCGCGGTCATTCATGCTTTTTTCCGCGATCTCCAGCGCCTGGTGCAGCGAGACGGCAGGCGCCTCATCGGCATAGGCGGAAATGGCGAAAAACAAAACAACCAGCGCAACAAGATGTTTCATGCCACGCGGAATAAACCAGCGGCGCGGTGGAAGCAAGCTGGAAACGTCAGGGCGCGTCCTGCGGCTTGATTTTTCCGCCCCACGAAATCACCTTCGCTTTGCCGCCCGCCTCCTCGGCTTCCTTGATCTGCCCGTTCCGGTTGTAAAACAAGGAGAGGCTCGTCCAGCCGATCTGGTCGTTGGGGCGGAGCTTCACCGCCTCCTTGCCCGCCTCGATTGCCTCGGGGAAGCGCCCGAGCTTCATCAGCGCCATCCCTAGCGCGTGCCATCCGTCGAAAAATGCGGGGTCGATTTCCACGCAGCGGCGGTATTTTTCCACGGCTGCATCCAGCTCGCCCACCGCCAGGTCGCCGTTGGCGTCATCGAAAATCTCTTCGATGTCCTCGCCAGCCATCAGTTATTGGGCGGGCGAGGAGCCGGGCTGCTGCGACTGCTCGGCCGCATTCGGGTCCTGGACGTCTGCGGCGGCATGGCGCGTGCGCAGCCATTCGATGAAAACACGGTAAACTTCGTTGTCGGCAAAGCGCGGCTCGAGCAGGGCCTTGTCCTTTTCAAACTTCGCCTGGTCGATCGGGTCGCGCTTGTCGATATGGATGAGGATGCCGCCTTCCGGGGTCTGGATGAACTGGCTGAGCTCGCCTTCCTTCAATTGCTGCGAGCCGAAAAGCACCCAGCGGGCGTCCGGCTTGTCCATGTCGGGCTCGGAGAAGGAAAACTTCGGGTATGCCTCCACTTTCTGGCCTGCCGCCTTCGCGGCGTCCTCGAAGGATTTGCCTTCCGCCATTGCCACATCGATCTTGTTGCGCGTTTCCCGGGCGAAGGTGGAGAGGCCTTCCTCCGCGCGCTTGCTGCTGATTTCCTTGATGATTCTCGGGCGCGCCTCGGCGAGGGTAAGCTGCTTGCTCGGCACGATCTCCTGGAGCTGCGCCACGTAGAAGCCGTTTTCGCCTGCGATCACGTCGGTGTTCGGGTCCTTCGTGGTCGCTTTGCCCAAGGCGGCGATCATCGCCTCCGAGGGGACGATCTTTTCATCGGCGGTATCCGCAGGGAAGGGGGGCACCACGGTGACCTTCAGATTGCTTTTGGCGGCGATGGCATCAAAATCAGCGCCTTTTTCCAGCATTGCCTGCGCGAAATTCTGCGCGGAGTCGGAAAGCTTTTGCAGGACTTCGATGCGCTCCTTGCCCTGGAGCTTCTTCTCGTCCTCGGTGAGCGTGAAGGAGACGTACTTCATGCCGCGCTTTTCGGCGGATTGGTATGCCTCGAGGTGCTGCTCAAACGCGTTTTTGATGTCGTCGTCGGACACCTTCACATTGGCGGACAAATCCTGCGTGTTGAAATGGATCACCGAGGCGTGGGTGACCTGGTATTCCATCGTGTATTGCGCGAGGAACTCCGCTTGCGAAACGACGAACGTGGTTTTCAGGAGCGCCTTGATTTTTTTCATCCGCACCTCCTCAGCCACGAGCTGGTTGAGGTCGCTGTCGGTGAACCCGTATTTCGGCAGCTGGGTGTTGACGAACACCGTGTAGGCCGTGGAATCAAACTGCCCGTCCGCCGTCTGGAAGGCGGGGAGCGCCATGATGGCGGTCTTCACTTCCTGGTCGGAGTCCGCCTCGCGGTCCGAGGGCTTGAGCTGGAGAAGGTCCGCTTCGTGGGCGAGCACCATGCTGTTCCACGCGAAGTTGTTGATTGCCTCGGCGCGGGAAAGGGTGTTTTTCCCCGCCAGGCCCTCGAGCAGGTCCCTCATGCCGAGCTCGCCCGCAAGCTGCGCCTTGCGCGCCTCGCGCTCAAAGGTGGCGAGGGGGACACGGTTGCCGTAGATTTTGCCATGATATGCCTCGCGGGTCGGCATGCGGTCGCGCGACCCGGGGCCGCCCCAATAATAGCCAACGCCAAAGATGACCACGATCGTGACCACGATCATCAGGATTTTCTGGTGTTTGCGAAACTGGGAAATCATGGGGGATGGAAATTAAAAATTAGGATTGTGCATCGGGACCGGTCCCGGCGCTGTTTTTATTTGCGGGGCATGAAGCTACGACGTAGCTTCCCTCCGCATCAACTCCTTTTTACAGGGGCGCGGGCGCGCTGCGGCGGTTTATGAAATTTTCCGGTTGGAATTGTGCGCGGCTCTGGTAGATTCCACGTTCCCTTCATTGGAAGATGGTAGCCGTAGCTCAATGGTAGAGCTCCAGATTGTGATTCTGGCTGTTGCGGGTTCGAGTCCCGTCGGTTACCCCATCTTCCCCCCGAGCTCCCCATGAAAAACCAATGCGATGGGCAATTAGGTGATTTCACCTATTTATAAGATGTTTTCTCGCATAATGCCTGAATTTACTCTAGGAGGAGGGGGTAAATAGGACCGTAACATGTTCAAAACCCGATTCTTATAGGTAATAGGAACAATAACATGAACATCTTGCTGGCAGATGATGAAATGTCGACGACCGAGCCAGTGTCGTTTGTCCTGCGACGCTCCGGCCATGCGGTGGATGTCGTACACGACGGGGAGGAGGCGCTCTCCGCCCTCAAGCAGGATCCCGAGCGCTACCAGGTGCTGGTGACCGACCACCTCATGAATAAAGTGTCGGGGCTGGAGCTCGTCAGCAAGCTCCGCAACACCAAATTCCACGGCAGGATCGTGGTGCTCTCCGCATATCTCACCGGCGAGCTCGAAGCTTCCTACCGGAAATTCGGCGCAAACAAGTTCCTCACCAAGCCGTTTGACCTGGCGGAACTGCGCAACGCCGTTGCCGAAACATCCCCGTCATAGGTGCGGTCACGCTCAGGCGTGGTATTCCTGCAACGTCTTCACCGACACGCCGTGCTGCTGCAAGGAGCGGATGCCCCGCAAGCTGGCGCGGGCGGCGCTCAGGGTCGTCATGATCGGGATGCGGTTTGCCACGGCGGCGCTCCGGATTTTCACCTCGTCCTCGCGCGGCGTCTTGCCGCTCGGGGTGTTGATGATGAAATGGATTTCGCCGTTCTTGATCAAGTCGAGCACGTTCGGCCTGCCCTCGGAGAGCTTGTAAAGGCGCGTCACCTTCACGCTTAGCGCCTCCAGCGCCTTCGCGGTGCCGGCAGTCGCGTGGATCTTGAACCCGAGCGCGGCATAGTCCGCGGCAATCGCGGCGACGGCGCCCTTGTCGGAATCCTTCACGCTGATGAAGAGGTTGCCGCCCTTCGGGAGCGGGGGCTGCGCCGCCATCTGCGATTTCGCGTAGGCGATGCCGAGGTCGGCGTCGATGCCCATCACTTCGCCCGTCGATTTCATTTCAGGCCCGAGCGCGATGTCGATGCCCGGGAACCGGATGAACGGGAAGACAGCTTCCTTCACGGAATAATGCGGCGGGATGATTTCGCTGGTGAAGCCGAGCTCCTTGAGCGTTTTGCCAGCCATCACTTTCGCGGCGAGCTTGGCGAGGGGCTTGCCGATCGCCTTGCTGGTGAAAGGCACCGTGCGCGAGGCGCGCGGGTTGACTTCCAGCACGTAGACGACTTCGTCCTTCACGGCAAACTGCACATTCATCAAGCCGCGCACGTTCAATTCCTTCGCCATCGACTTCGTGGCGTGGGAAATCGTCTGCTTCACCGGCTCGGAGAGCGAGAACGAGGGAATCACGCAGGCACTGTCGCCGCTGTGGATGCCCGCCTGCTCGATGTGCTCCATGATCGCGCCGAGAACGAACGTCTCGCCGTCGGCGATGCAATCGACGTCGACTTCCGTCGCGTCCTCAAGGAAATGGTCGACCAAAATCGGGCGATCCGGGCTCGCATCCACCGCATTGCGGATATAGCGGCGCAAATCTTCCTCCTTGTAGACCAGCTCCATCGCGCGGCCGCCGAGCACGAACGAAGGGCGCACCAGCACCGGGTAGCCGATGCGGTTTGCGATTTCCACCGCCTCGGTTTCATTGGTCGCCGAGCCGCTCGGGGTCTGTTTGAGTCCGAGCTTGTCGAGCATGGCGGAGAAAAGTTTGCGGTCCTCGGCGATCTCGATGCTGTGCGGCGAGGTGCCGATGATCGGCACGCCTGCCGCCTCGAGGCCCTTGGCGAGGTTGAGCGGGGTCTGCCCGCCGAACTGCACGATCACGCCCCACGGCTTTTCCTGGTCGCAAATATTGAGCACGTCCTCAAGCGTGAGCGGCTCGAAGTAGAGTTTGTCGCTTGTGTCGTAGTCGGTCGAGACGGTCTCGGGGTTCGAGTTCACCATGATGGTCTCGAAGCCCTCCTCCTTCAGCGCGAAGGCGGCATGCACGCAGCAGTAATCGAATTCGATGCCCTGCCCGATGCGGTTCGGCCCGCCGCCGAGGATCATGATTTTCTTTTTCTCGCCCGCCGAGGCTTCGTTTTCGTCGCCGTAGGTGGAGTAGTAGTAAGGCGTGTACGCCTCGAATTCCGCCGCGCACGTGTCGACGAGGCGGTAGGTTGGCACCACGCCAGCCGCTTTGCGCTGGGCGCGGATGTCGAGCTCGGAAAGCCCGGTGAATGCCGCGAGCTGGCGGTCGGAGAAGCCGAGCTTTTTCGCGCGCAGGAGCGGGATGTCGGCGGGGTTCGCCTCATAGGCGAGCTCTTCGTCGACGAGCTGCTTGATGTTAGACAAAAACCACGGGTCGATGCCGGTGAGCTCATGCACCTGCTTTTCGGTGAATCCCGCCAGGAAAGCGTAGCGGATGTAAAAAATGCGGTCCGAATTCGGCACCACGAGCTTGTGCGAGATCAAATCCAGGTCCCACGCGCCGCCGGGGAGCGTGTGCGGGAGCGACTTGCCGTCGTTGCCGAGGCCGGCGCGCCCCGTCTCGAGCGAACGCAGGCATTTTTGGAGCGATTCCTTGAACGTTCTGCCAATTGCCATCGCCTCGCCCACGCTCTTCATCTGCGTGGTGAGCGTGGCGTCCGCCTTCGGGAATTTTTCGAAAGTAAAACGCGGGATTTTCGTCACCACGTAATCGATGGTCGGCTCGAAGCTCGCGGGCGTCTCGCGGGTGATGTCGTTCTTCAGCTCGTCGAGCGTGTAGCCCACGGCGAGCTTCGCCGCGATCTTCGCAATCGGGAATCCGGTCGCCTTCGAGGCGAGCGCCGAGGAACGTGATACGCGCGGGTTCATCTCGATCACCACCATGCGGCCGTTCTTTGGGTTCACGGCGAACTGGATGTTCGATCCGCCCGTCTCGACGCCGATCTCGCGGATGACCGCAAACGACGCGTCGCGCATGAGCTGGTATTCCTTGTCGGTGAGCGTCTGCGCGGGCGCCACGGTGATGGAGTCGCCGGTGTGGACGCCCATCGGGTCGAAATTTTCGATCGAGCAGATGATCACGCAGTTATCCGCGCAATCCCGCATCACTTCCATTTCAAATTCCTTCCAGCCGAGGAGCGATTCCTCGATGAGCACCTCGCTCACGGGGGAGAGGTCGAGGCCGCGGAGGACGATTTCCTCGAATTCCTCCTTGTTGTACGCGATGCCGCCGCCGCTGCCGCCGAGCGTGAATGCGGGGCGGATGATGAGCGGCATTGTGCCGATTTCCGCCGCCACCGCGCGCGCCTCGTCGATCTTGTGCGCCACGCCGGAGCGGGGCATGTCGAGGCCGATTTTGATCATCGCCTGCTTGAAAAGGAAACGGTCCTCGCCCTTGTCGATCGCCGCGGCGTTCGCGCCGATGAGTTTTACATTGTGCCGCGTGAGTGCGCCGCTTTTTTCCAGCGCCATGGCGGCGTTGAGCGCGGTCTGGCCGCCGAGCGTCGGCAGGATGGCGTCGGGCTTCTCGCGCTCGAGGATTTTTTCGATGACCTCGGGCGTGATCGGCTCGATGTACGTGCGGCTTGCGAATTCCGGGTCGGTCATGATCGTCGCCGGGTTGGAATTCACCAGCACGACCTCGTATCCCTCCTCCGCCAGCGCCTTGCAGGCCTGTACGCCAGAGTAATCGAACTCGCACCCCTGCCCAATGACGATGGGGCCGGAGCCGATGAGGAGGATTTTTTTGAGATTGGTATTCTTAGGCATGAAAATCGGGAAAAGGCTTTTAACAGAGCAACTTTTCGGCGGCAATGAGGTTTAATGGGAGAGGCGTCCGGAAGAAAGAGAAATATCTTTACAAGTTTGGGTGCGCGGATTTAACGTGAATTTGCAGTTACAAAGTAAAATCTATGATCGAGCTTGAGGTATATGCAGCAGGGGTCCGGAGTCTTGAAAAGATTCTGGAATTGGACCATGAATTGGAAGCGGTCCCAGGGCTGAGATACAAGGTCGACAGCAATCACGACATTGTCTATCTGGAGTTTGAGGAACCGACCCTCACTGTGCAGGAAATCCGCGGGATTTTCCGCAAGCTCAGCCTGGAAGCGCGTATCGTGGGCTCCGTGCCTCCGGAGTTGAATCCGAAGAGCAAGACGCAGCCCCTGAGAGCCTATTAAGGGCGCATCGATTTCCGTCTGCAAAGGCGCACAGCCCGCTTCACGGCTGTTTTTATGTTGTCGCCTTGAAGGGAGACCACCTACAACGTAGCTTCTACGATGCCGGGACTTTTCAGATTATTAGGAGCAAATTGCCTCGCCTTTCTGCATTACTTTGGCGAGCTGGCTCTGCTTGCCTGGGAGACCATCGCCTCCATGTTCGTGGCGCCGATCCGCTGGCGGCTCTTTTTCATCCAATTGCAGGAAGTCGGCTTCCGGTCGCAGCTCGTGGTCATCGTGACCGGGTGCTTCGTGGGCGCGGTGTTCGCGGCGCAGACGTATTTTCAATTTCACCAGCTCGGCATGGACACGGCGGTGGGCGCCGTGGTGGCGGTCTCGATGTTCCGGGAGCTCGGCCCCGTGCTGACCGGCCTCATGGTTTCCGGCAGGGTCGGCTCCGCGATGTCCGCGGAAATCGGCACGATGAAAGTGACCGAGCAGATCGATGCCCTGCGCGCGCTCGGCGTCTACCCGATTGATTACCTCGTCGTGCCGCGCGCGATGGCGATGATGGTTTCCATGCCGCTGCTGGTGTGCGAATGCGTCGGGTTCGGCATCGTCGCCGGCTATTTTGTGGGAGTGCACATGATGGGGATTTCGGCGCCGTATTACGTCCATTACATGCAGCAATTCACCGGCCTGCGCGATGTGAAGATGGCGCTCTGCAAAGGGTTTGTTTTCGCCGTGCTGATCGTGATCATCAGCTGCCACCAGGGGCTTACGGCAAAGGAAGGCGCCGAGGGCGTGGGCCGGGCGCCCACGGAGGCGGTGGTCATCGGTTCGCTCTCGATCCTCGTCGTCAATTTCTTCCTCTCCCTCATCCTCAACCAGATTTTCCCGCTCGGGGGCTGAAAATGGAAGACTTCATCAGCATCCGCAACCTTCACAAGCGGCTCGGCGCCCAGCAGGTGCTGAAGGGCGTCGACCTCGATATCGAGAGCGGGCAGACGCTCGTCGTCATCGGGCGCAGCGGCGGCGGCAAGAGCGTGCTTCTCAAGCACATCATCGGGCTCATGAAGCCGACCTCGGGCGAAGTGCTCGTGGAAGGGCAGAACATCGTGGAGCTCGGCGAGCGCGGCCTCTCCGCGATCCGGAAAAAAATCGCGATCCTCTTCCAGAGCGGCGCGCTTTTCGACTCCATGAGCGTGGAGAACAACATCGCCTTTCCCCTGCTCGAGGCGGGCATCAAGGACCGTGCGGAAATCGACAAAAAAGTGGCGGAAGCGCTGGAAGTGGTGGACCTTGCCGGGGAGCAGAAAAAGATGCCGGAAAACCTGAGCGGCGGCATGCGCAAGCGGGTGGGCCTCGCGCGCGCCATCGTGAGCAACCCGGCGTGCATCCTCTACGATGAGCCCACCACCGGCCTCGACCCGATCGTGGCGGACAGCATCAACCATTTGATTCGGCGCTTGCAAAAGCGCTTTCAAGTGACATCCATTGTAGTGACACACGATATGAAAAGCGCATTCCACGTGGCCGACCAGGTCGCCTATCTCTACGAGGGGCGCATTTATTTCAAGGGGACTGTCAAGGAATTGCAGGCTTCGAAAGACCCTGTGATCAGCGATTTCATCGAGGGTCGTTCCGGCGACACGGATTAAACCATGAAAATGAGCACCAAGGAAAACGGGTTGGAGGTGAAAGTGGGCCTCTTCATGTGCGTCGGCTTGCTGATCATCGGCGCGATGGTCCTGGAATTCAGCCTTGGCGGAAAGCAGGGCTTTAAAAAATATTACACGCTCCAGGTCGACCTGCCGAATGCCAACGGCCTGCTCAAGGGCTCCGAGCTGCTGCTCGCAGGCTCGAACATCGGGTATGTCTCGGACAAGCCGACCCTTTCCAAAAGCCTCGCCACGGTGCGGGTGACCTTGAAGATCGACGAGAAAGTCAAATTGCCGGTCGGGACCACCTTCAAGGTGGATAGCTCCGGCCTGCTGGGCGACAAGTACGTCTCCGCCGCTCCCAAGGATGGGTTCGACGCGGAAAAATTCGACCCGAATGACCCGAACCAGGTCTACCGTCCCGCCCCGGAAGGCGCCGCGCTCGCAACGGTCAAATTGTACGACCCCGAGGATGCAAAGCAAAATGACCCGGAGCACCCGGAGCTCGGCTACAAGCCCGGCGACGTCATCATGGGCGCGCACTCGAAGGACCTCACGCAAATCGCCGCGGAAGCCTCCAAAAAGCTCACCACCGCGCTGGATGGCCTGCAGGACATGATCAATAACCTCAAGAATGGCGCGCTCAGCCCCGCGAGCCAGAAGGATTTGCAGGATACCTTTGCGAGCTTGAAGGTCACCGGGCAGAATGCCGCCGAATTTTCCCAAAAATTGCCGGGCATCGCGAAGAGCGCGCAGGAGACAGTGGACAAGGCGGGCCAGACCATGAACACCGCAAAGGATGCCGCGGAGGACTTGCGCAAGACGCTTGAGAATGCGCGCAACCTTCTGCAGAAGGCATCGCAGGGCGACGGCTTGATCGGGCAGCTGATCAACAACAAGCAGCTCGCCGACAACGTCAACGCCCTCGTCCTCAATTTGCGCGAGCACGGCGTGCTGTTTTACAGGAACTCCGCCGACAAATCCTCCGCTGCCTCTCCCACCCCCGCGCCGCCGAAGAAAAAGCGGTAAACCGGAAATACCAAGGTGACACCCCTCCTGACCATCAACCTTCTCCGTCTGCTCTTCGTGATGTTCGCGTGCTTTGTCGGCACGCAGATCGGCGACGCGGCGCATGAATCGCAATTGGTGGCGCATCCCGATGCGCCAGGGACGACCCTCGGCATCAATACCGAGCTGCTCGGCGCGATCCTGGGCACGGGCTTCGGGCTCGTCATCGTGCTTGCCGACCGGCTTTTGAAAGGGATCACCCTGCGGACATTTTCCTCGGCGACCTTCGGCCTGCTGCTCGGCCTCTTTTTCTCGCGCCTGCTCATCGCCTCCGAGGTGCTTCGCAACACCTCCGAGGACATGCGCTGGACGGTCGGCCTCGCGGTCTATGCGACCTTCGGCTACATCGGCATGATGCTCGCCATCCGCAGCAACCGCGATGAATTCTCCCTCATCATCCCGTATGTGCGCTTCCGGCAGGATGACGTGCAGGACGCCCCGCTGCTGGTCGACACGAACATCATCATCGACGGGCGCATCGAGGAAATCTGCGCCACCGGTTTTTTGAGCGGCTCGCTGGTGGTGCCGCGGTTTGTCCTCGAGGAATTGCAGCGGCTTGCCGATTCCGGCGACCCGATCAAGCGCGAGCGCGGCAGGCACGGGCTCGATACCCTCAACCAGATGCAAAAGAGCTCGCGGCTCTCCGTCTCAATCCACGAGTCGCACAGCGAGGGCGACATGCCGGTGGACACGCGTCTGGTGCAGCTCGCAAAAATGCTCCAGGCGCGCCTGCTCACCAATGACGGCAACCTTTGCAAAATCGCCCGCCTGCAGGGCGTCTCGGTGCTGAATTTGAACGACCTCGCCAACGCGCTGCGCGCAGCGATCTCCACGGGAGACGAGCTGGAGCTGGCGCTGGTGAAAGAGGGCCGCGACGCCCACCAGGCGGTCGGCTACATGCCCGATGGCACGATGATCGTGGTGAACCAGGCGCGCGCTTTCCTCGGCAAGACCGTGCATGTCGTGATCGCGGGCACCCTGCAGACCACCGCGGGCAGGCTTTTCTTCGCTGAATTGAAAAAGCAATGACAGGGGCAAATCAGGTGCTATACTAGCCGGAATTAGCCATGCCGGATTCAAATATTCTCAATTCACCTGAGACCACGGACCTCGACATCAAGAGCATCCTGCTCCTCGACGACGACGTGGAACTGGCGGACACCTTGAAAATGCTGCTGGAATCCCGCAATTTTCTCGTGACAACCGTGAAAAACGGCGTCGAGGGATTGCACGAGATCATGGCGTTCGATTTCGACATCATTATGTGCGACATGATGATGCCCGCCATGCCCGGCGACATGTTTTACCTCGCCGTGCAGCGCACGAAGCCGCAGCTCTGCAAGCGCTTCATTTTCATCACCGGGCACAGCGACAAGCCGAACATCGACGAGTTCCTGAAAAAAGTGGACGCCGTGGTGCTCACCAAGCCGGTCATCACCGACGAGCTGGTGGATGCGATTTCCTTCGTGATGAAGAAAACGCAGGGCGCCGAGGCGTAAAAAAAATTCGCGGGCTTCGCCCGGAAGAATCTCAGCCGCGCGGCTGCGCGTAGAGGGAACTGTTCTCCTCGAGGTTTTTGATCACGGTGCAGAGAAACACCGGCTCGGGATGAAGCTCCTTGTATTTTGAAATTTCAGCGCGGTTGATCACGCGGAAGCCGTAGCGCTCAAACATCTTCGAGCCGCGCCGGCTCTCAAAAGTCACCATCTGCCCGTAGACGCGTTTCTCGCCGTGCTCGTACAGGTATTTCAAGTACGCGTCCATCAGCGCCCGCGTGGTGGGCACATTGCGCGCGTCGGGCAGGAGGTTGATGTGGAAATGGGCTGCGCGGCGGGGCGCGGCGGGGACTTCGCGCCAGCCATGGTAGAGGATCCAGTGCACGAAGCGGCGCGATGCCGCATTGTAGCGCGCATAGCGCAGGAGGCCGCGGAAAAGGAGGCCGGCATTCTGGTAGATATTGTACATCTGCTGCCGGAGCGGCATGCGCGAGCCGAGGAGGTAGCCCCTCACTTCGCCATCCACTTCCAGCACGAAGGCGGACTCGGGTTCCCAATCGGTGTAATAGCCTGTGAGGAAATCCGCAAAAAGCTCGCGGTCCTCGAAGACCGGGTCGATCGGGTTGCCGAGGAAGCCGGTATCGCAGCACAGGCGCCGCACCACGTCGCGGTCGCTCGCGGTGTATTTCCTGATGATGAATTTTTTGTCGTCCGGCATGTTTCCTTTTCAGCGGCTACTTTGAGGCTACGGACCGGTAAATGGCAAACAATCGCTCAAATACCCGCTGCCATGAGTATAGGCTTACCACCTTTTCGCTCGCCTGTTCACCGATTTTTTTCAAATTTTGCGTGCTGCTCTCCACGATCGCCTGCGCGAGCGCCTCCGGCGTGTTTTCCCGCGCCCAATAGGTCTGGTCGCTGTGGATGATTCGGTCCATGTAGCTCCCGCGGATGCCCACCACCGGCGTCCCGCACGCCTGGCTCTCCAGCGTCACCAGCCCGAAAGTCTCCTGCACGCCGGGGTGCACAAAAATATCCGCTGCGCGGTAATATTGCGCAAGCTGCGCGGAATCGCCGCAGTAATTCACCCACGAGACCGCGCCCGTCTCCTCCTGCAGCGCCTTCAATTCCCCGCGCTGCAATCCGTCGCCGATCGCCAGCAGGTGGAAACGCGCCGCGTGCTCGCGCGAGAGGGCTTCAAAGGCATTGAAAAGCGTGCGCGTGTTTTTTTCGTGCGCGAGCCTGCCCACATACAGGAGCAGCGTGCGGCCGGGCGGGATGTTGAGGCTGGCGCGCGTCGCCGCCGCGTCGTCCGGCGCCGGCTTGAAAATGCGCGTGTTCACGCCGAGGTCGATGTTTTCCACGTTCCGCACGCCCCACTCCGTGAGCAGCGCGCCGAGCGCGGGCGCCGGCACCATCGTGCGGGCGAAGCGGTTGTAGAGATTGCGCACGTAGCGCTGCGCCAGGTCCATCACCAGGTCCACCGCCACCGGCCCCAAATATTTCGTCGTGCTCCGCACGTATGCCTCCGGAAAATGCGAATGGTAAAACCCAACCACGGGGATCCCCAGCGCATTGCCCGAGGCGATTGCCTTCCACGCCATCTGGTAGGGATCGCCCGACTCGATCACCGAGGGTTTTTCCCGCTCGAGGATTGTCTCCACCGCCGAGAGGCGCAGCAGCGCCCGGTAGCGCGAGGTCTTTGAAATCAGCGGCGAACGGATCGAGTAGGTCTTCGATTTGCCATTCACGGCAACGCCGTCTTTTTCCCCCGGGATGATGAGGATATGCTCATCCTCCGGGCAGAATTCCTGCATGTAGGCGATTTTTTCGCCGATGTAGCGCTTCACGCCCCCGCTGACCGGGGAATAAAACTGCGTGAGATCGCAAACCTTCATTTATTCATGGTTTGCCAGGTACTTCTCGGCATCCAGCGCAGCGGCGCAGCCCTGGCCGGCGGCGGTGATCGCCTGGCGGTACACCGGGTCGGCAACATCTCCCGCGGCGAAGACGCCCGGGACGTTGGTATGCGTGCCGTTGTGGCGGATTAAATAGCCATTGGCATCCATGTCGAGCTTGCCCTTGAAGGGCGCCGTGTTCGGCGTGTGCCCGATGGCGACGAAGACGCACTTCACTTCCAATTCGCTCTCGGCGCCTGTCACCGTGTTTTTCAATTTCACCGCGCGAACCTCGCCCGTTTCATCGGTGAGGTATTGCGTGACCACGGAATTCCAGACCGGCTCCACCTTCGGGTTCGCCAGCGCGCGGTCAGCCATGATCTTGGAGGCGCGCAATTCATCCCGGCGATGGATCAAATAAACCTTCGACGCAAAGCGCGTGAGAAAAGTCGCCTCTTCCGCGGCGGAATCGCCGCCGCCCACGACCGCCACCGGCACGTTCCGGTAAAATGCGCCATCGCACGTTGCGCAGGAGGTGAGCCCGTGGCCCACGAGGCTTTTTTCCTCGGGAAGGCCGATGTACCGGGCGCTCGCGCCACTGGCGATGATGAGAGACTGGGTTTCCACCCATTCCTCATCGACCAGGACACGGAGCGTCCCATCAGGCTTCCGTTCAAAATCATTCAAATGGGAATAGGCGAATTTGGCCCCGAAGCGTTCCGCCTGCCCTTTCATGTTCATGATCAACTGTGGCCCGTCGATTCCATCCACAAAGCCGGGGAAATTTTCCACCAGCGTGGTGGTGGTGAGCTGGCCGCCGGGTTCGCGCCCTTCGAGCACGAGAGGTTCAAGGTTCGCGCGCGCAGCATAGATTGCCGCTGTGAGGCCCGCGCAGCCGGTGCCGACAATGATCACTTTTTCCATAGAAGGCGATAAGCTACACGCAATTGGCGGGGTGTGAAAACCCTGAAATCGAGGTTTCTGTTTTCTTCCGGGGCGGAAGATGGTCTATGTTGGAACCATGTTTACCGGCATCGTGGAAGAAACGGGCAAGGTTCTCTCCTTTTCGCGCTCCGCGCGGGGGGCGCGCCTCCTCGTGCAGGGGGCGCTTGTTTCCGAGAACCTCCGCATTGGCGATAGCGTGTCGGTAAACGGCTGCTGCCTCACCGTCGCCGCGATGGAGGAGGGAATGCTCACCTTCGACCTCCTCGACGAGACCTTGAAGCGCACCAATCTGAAAGATTTGTCCAAAGGTGCCATCGTGAACCTCGAGCGCGCCATGGCGGCAAATGGCAGGCTTGGGGGGCACTTTGTGCAGGGGCATATTGATTGTGCCTCGCCGGTCGTCGCCTTTGAAAAATCCGGCGCAGACCACCGCCTCGAAATCGCGCTCCCGGAGGAATTCGCGCGCTACGTCGTATTCAAGGGCTCCATCGCCGTGAATGGCGTGAGTCTCACGGTCGCGGAATTGAAGGCAGAAAGCTTCGTCATCTGGCTCATCCCCCACACACTGGAAGTCACCAACCTGCGCAATCTCCAGTCCGGATCGCTCGTGAATCTCGAGTTCGACATGCTCGCCAAATACGCCGAGCGGCTTTTGGCGAAGTAAGGCACCGGCCTGCGGTCACGTGCTCACATCCGTATCATCCCAGCCGACGCCCGCACTCAGTGCCCACGTGAGCGCTTTGCGGCGCTCCTGGATGATGCTGCCATTTTCGATCGGATGGAATGCCTCGGGCACGGTGTCTTTCCTGCCGATCACGGCGGAGCGGGCGGCGTTGTGGATGCAGTAGAAGACATCCTCCATGAAGACGATGTCCTCGAATTTGAGGGGCGTTTTTTCTTCAAGCCAGTCCGCGAAGCTGGCGGTGAGCGGCGGGAGAAATTCGTAAAAGATGGTTTTGATCCGCTCGTCATCGATCATGAATCCCGCGGGGTCGGGCGCGGGCAGGTAGCCGAGGGTCCAGGCGAGGCTCCACGCGCCTTCCATCGGCCAGTCGAGGTCGGGGACGAGCTTGTTTGCCTCGGCGCGCGGGGTCTTGAAAATCTCCGCCTCCCTTTTCGAGAAGAAGCGCTCCAGGCCGTTTGCGGTGACGTAGAGCTTCAATTTTTCCGACGCGAGGTCCTTTTCCTCGAAGGAAACCCAGAGCACGATCGCCTTGATCGCCCAGAGCCGCCGCCCGATTTCCTCGGCAGGGCGCAATTGGTAGGTTTTCTTCAGCGGAAGCGAAGGGGAGACATGGAATCCTTGAGTGCCGAGCACTTTGAGGATGGCTTCCCGGTGGTTTGTGAGATCAATATCCATCGCTACCTTATTGATTACGTGGCATTTAACCACGAAATGCGGAATGGCGTCAAGGTACGGGCAAGCCGCACGCCGACGGGGGGTTAGAACTGTGTTTTGAGAAATTCCGCTGCCTGCGCGGCATGTTCCGTGCCGAAATTCAGCGCGCCGGCGTGGTTTTCCGGGGTGAGGCTGCGCATTTGAAAAATCGCGCCATTTTTCCAAATCCACGCCTCGGGATTGCAGGGGCCGACGAGCAGCGGATTGGTCCAATTGTGGATGCCGAGCAGCCTGTCCGTGATGGCGGCGGCGATGTGCATCGGGCCGCTGTCCACGCTCACGGTGAAATGCGCGTGGCGGATGAGCCAGATCAAATTCGAAAGGGAAGTCTGGTTGAGCAGATTGATGCAGCCTGCCGGCGGCTCGTAACCCTCGCGCCCGCTGCCGACCAGCACCACGGGGATCGGCGCCAGCGCCTTGCAAAGCTGCGCGATGCATTCATCGGGAAGCGATTTATTGGTTCCGCGCGAAAAGGGATGGAGCAGCAGATAACGCCCCGGCAATTCCACGCCCGGCGGCTTTTCCCCGGCGGGAAGCGGAAATTCGAGCGGCTGCGCGGTGTCCACGCCGAGGTCGGCGACCAGCCGCAAATAGCGGCGCACCGAATGCTCCGCGGTGCGCACCGCCGGGACCACGCGATGCGCAAGCAGGCGGCAGGCAAGCTCCGCATCGCCGAGGCAATGGATGTCGCGCGCGCCGGCTACGCGCGAGATCAGCGCGCTGCGGAGCAGCCCCTGGAAATCGAGCGCGAGGTCGGGTTGAATGCGTTTCGTAGCGGCGCGCCATTCAAAAAATTTTTCCACATTGGGCGGAAAGCGGAGGTCTTTCCGCGGAAAAATCGCCACGCCATCGAGATCGGCATTGCCCGCGAGCAGCGGCGCCCATTCGGTGTTCACCGCCCAGGTGATTTTCAATTCCGGCCTGGCGCGCTTGAGCAGATGCACGGCGGGAAGCGTATGCACCACGTCGCCGAGGGAGCTCGGCTTCACGACAAGGACCGATTGCACGCCCTCCAGCGATGCACGGTCCGCGGCGGGGCTCATTTGCCGAGGGCGAGGCGGTCGGCGAGCCGCTGCGGCAGGCCGGCGTCCACGATTTTATCCTGGGCGGTATTGATGTCGTATTCGATGCGGCGCAGCTCCACGTATTTTTTGTCCGCGTGGTAAATCGCGTACGAGGCGTGCCAGTCGCCGTCGCGGGGCTGGCCCACGCTGCCGACATTGATGAAATATTTTTTCTGCGGCTCGATGCGGAGCTTGTCGAAAGTGAGGCTGCGCACGCTGGTGCCGTCGAGCACGTAGGCGCGCGGCGAGTGGGTGTGCCCGTAGAAGCAGAGCGAGGTGTGCTGGTACGTGAAGCTCGCCGCGGCATCGAGCTGGTTGAAGACGTAGCCCCATTTGTGCGGCGTATCGAGCGTGGCGTGGACGATGGTGTAATCGCGCACCTGGCGCACGAGGCGCAGGTCGCGCAGCCACTCCTTGTCCTCCTCGGTGAGGTGCTCGCGCGTCCAGTTGATCGCCTCCTCGGCGAGCGGGTTGAACCCCTCGAGGTCCTTGAGGATCGAGGCCTGCTCGTCGTGGTTTCCCTTCACCACGGGGCAGCCGAGGTCCTTGATGATCTGGAGGCATTCGTGCGGGTTGGCATTGTAGCCCACGATGTCGCCGAGGCAGACATGATGGGTGCAATGGTTCGCCTCCGCGTCGGCAAGTACTGCCTGCAACGCTTCCAAGTTCGCATGAATGTCACCAAATATCGCAAAACGCATCTGCAAAAATCCTGTTGCTCCTACTCTACTCTACTCCACTTTATCGGGAATTCTTTCGGAGGCAGGGATATTCAGCTTTTCTTCGAGGATTTTCAACTGCTTTAACAAGGAAGGCAGCCGTTCGCTCGGCCCCAGCTTGTAAAGCGCCAGCAGCCGGTCGTATGCCTCGCGCTCGCGCCCCGGCACTTTGGCGAGGGAATAGAGGGCAAACCGCTTTTCATACACGGGGGCGCCGGGGAACTGCGCCGCCTTGTTAAAATATTCGTAGGTCCTCTCGGGATTGTCGAATTTGTCCCTGTAGAGCGTCGCCATGCTCTCGTAGAGCGTGTAGCTGTCGGGGTTGTTGCGGATGCCGCGGAGCAGGAAATCCTCCGCCAGCTGGTAATATTTTTTCCGCGCCTGGAAGCGGAGCGCCTCGCGCAGCTGGTTCTTGTCTTCGTATGCGGCGAGGCTGGCATTGTAGCCGAGATGCCACGCGGAGGTCGCCCAGAACATCGTGTTGCGCGGCTGGAGCGCGGTCACGTTCTGGAAAAGCAGCGTCATGCGCGCCCACTCGGTCTTCTGCCACGCATCGTGCGCGCCGACCCAGAGGAAGTCCGCCACCACCGAGCGGAACCCGCTCAGCGCCGCCAGGAAAGCCGTCTGCCCGATCTGCTGGCGCATCGTCAGGTCGAGCTTCGCGCCGTGGAAAAACGCGGCGCGGTGCTCCTCGGTGAGGCGCTGCTCGAAATTGAATTTCAGCGCGCCGAAAAGCAAAAGGACCGCCACGCCGATCGCATGCCCCTTTTTCATAGTTCCTTGAACGAAAAAATCACGTACGCGACGAGCCCGTACACGAAGATGTAGCTGCAGCCAAGGCCCGCGGTTTTGAGGAAGAGCACCATCGAGATCGTGTTCCCCGCCACGATGTCGTCCACGAGGTTGAAAAGCTGGAGGTCCGGGAACACCAGCGCCACGATCCCCGTGAACATCCCCATTAAATGGCCGACGCTGTATTGCACGATGTATTCGCGCGCGGGGCCCACGATGCTGCCGATGAAATAGCAGGTGAACGAGAGGAAAAGCGTGAAAATATACGACGACGAGAAGGTCGAAATCATCATGGTCAGCGTCGCAAGGAGGACGGACTTGATGTAGATGATCGCAATGCACGGGAGGAGGCTCACGGTGAATGTGTGCGCCTTGAGGTCCGCGAGCTGCGCGGGCAATTCCGCCGCGCGGTGGCCGGAATACTGCTGGATGGTTTCGCGGATGACGAACTCCTGCTTCGCATAGAGCGCCACCGCGAACATGATGCCCATCACGAGCGTGGAGATCAGGATCAGGAGGTACATCCCCAAAAGCTTGCCGAGCAGGTATTCAAAGCGCGGGACCGGCTTTGCAAGGATGGTGTAGAGCGTGCGGTCCTCCACATCCTTCGGCAGCATGTTCGCCGTGGCGAGCATCGCGAGGAGGATGGTAAAGATGGACATCGCGCCGAGCGAGACGTCCTTCAGGAGCTGGAACTGCTCCTGGAAGGGAAAATCGAACATCGTCGTGAAGCCAAAAAGGCTGATCACCAGGACCCCGAAAATCATCAGGAAATAAAACACCTTCAGCCGCACGAGCTCGAGCAGCGTGTTGCTGGCGATCGCAAAGATGCGGCCCGGGGAGAAGAATTTATGCTGGGTCTTGGCGGGGAGGGTGGCGGTGGTCGTATTCAAGGCAGTGAGGGGTTTATTTTCCGCCGGTGACTTCCAGGAAGTACCGCTCCAGCGTGGTCTGCGGCTTGCGGGTGCCGATGGTCTTGCCGTTGGATTTTTTCACCAGCTCCTGGATTTCCGCGAGGAGCTCCGGCGAGGCGTTTTCGAGGACCATCTCGGTCTGGTTTTCGATGGAGATCAATTCGTTCAGCCTGCCTTCGCGCACGAGGGCGCCGTGGTGGAGGATGCCGACGCGGTCGCAGATTTCCTGCACCTGCTCGAGCAGGTGGGAGCAGAGCAGCACGGTGATGCCGCGGCTTTTGAAATCGAGGATGAGGTCGCGGATTTCACGCGAGCCCGCCGGGTCCACGCCCGCAGTGGGCTCGTCGAGCACCAGCAGGCGGGGCTCCTGGATGAGCGCCTGCGCGAGGCCGATGCGCTGGAGCATGCCTTTCGAGTAGCCGCCCAGCCGGCGGTCGCGCGCGTTTTGCAGCCCCACCAGCTTCAAGAGATCCTCCGCGCGGTCCTTCAACGTGCTGCCGCCGAGGCCGCAGATTTTGCCGAAGAAAATCAGCGTCTCGTACCCGGTGAGGTATTTGTAAAAGTAGGGGTTCTCGGGCAGGAAGCCGACATCCTCGCGGCTCTCGACCAGCGAGCTGTCGCTCCCGAAAATCTGGGTGGTGCCCGAGGTCGGCGGCACGAGCCCGAGCACGATTTTCATCGTGGTGCTTTTGCCGGAGCCGTTCGGACCCAGCAGCCCGTAGACCTGGCCAGGCTCGACCTCGAGCGAGAGGTCCTTCACCGCCACCACGCGCTGGCGCTTGAATGGGATCGGGTAGACCTTGGTGAGGTTGCGGATGGAGATTGCGGGGGTGGACATCAGGTGCGGGTTTTAATCAATTTCATCATTCGGGACAAGCGTGCCCATCGTGATTCGACATCCGGCATGTTACGGGCGCGTTACCATTTCGTTCGGATTTCATTTTTTTCCAATCGGGCGTGCCGCTATTGGCGGATTTCAAAGCCTTTCACGCCGGCAAGAGGCGGGATTTCATGCAGGTCCGTCTTGCGGATATGGGCATTCAATTCACTTTCCTCAATGGCAGTCAAGAACGCGTCCACTTCCTCCGCCTCGCCGGAGACGTGCATTTCCACCCGCCCGTCGGGCAGGTTGCGCACCCAGCCGGTCACCTCGAAGCCCTTGGCGATGTTCCGCGTGGTGTAGCGGAAGCCGACCCCCTGCACCCGCCCTTCATAAAAAACCTGCCGTGATTTCATTTTGCGGTGATGAATTTTTGCACAAGGGCGTCGCTCATTTCCTTTTTCGACGCCCAGATAAAAGTGACCTCTTTTTCACCTTTTTGCCAGCGGATGATGCCGGTAGCCGCGGGGGAGGAGAAGGAAATCGAATCGCCGGCGGGCGCGAACGCGGCATGCGGGAAACGTTTTGCAGCGCAGGCTTGCAGCGCGATCGCGAAGCGCTCCGCGATCGCCTCGTCCTCCCAGATCGTTTTCCACACCAGCGCCGTGCCATCCTCGTAGGCGAAATAGCGGTCGCCGCGCCAGCCCCCGGCTGCCTGCTTGCCGGTGGCATCGTCCAGCCACTGCGAAAGCAGGATGCGGATGCCGAATTCCCCGAGCACATTGTCCGCGGCAGCCTTTTTCCCGAGCACGGTGGAGTCCGCCCATTCCACGCGGATGGGCATTTCATGGGCGAAATATTTCGCGGGATGGAGGATTTGCGTGGTGGAGACCGGGGGATTTTTGAAAGCATCCGTGATGGCATCGTAGCCGCCCTGGTCCGAGAGCGCATTGCAGAATTCCTGGCCGCGCAGGTACGGGAAAATGAGCATCTCGCGCAGGTAGCGCGGGGCGGTCTTGAGCTGGTCCATGTTCTGGGAATAGACGCTCGAGAGATTCTCGCTCAGCGCCTTGAGCGTGAAATTTTTCATCGTGTAGTCGGTCATCAGCACCGTGGCGTCGCCCTCGATGAGCGCGCTGGTGGCGATGGCGAGGTCGTCGTTGTCCTTCACCTCGAGCGGCATCGCCAGCAGGTCGAAATGCTGGTCCTGCAGGGCGTGCGTGAGCTCATGCGCGAGCACGATGCAATTCTGCATGCTGTCGAGCGTGGCATCCTCGAACATGAAAAGCTTGTGCTGGTGCTGGTCGTAGAACGCCGCGATCTGCTCCCCGAGCAGCGAGATGTATTTTTCCTTCAGCGGGTAGCCCGGCTCCAGCAGCCCCAGCGCGGTGAGGCCCGCCTGCACGTTCTTGAAATCCTGGTCGGAAAATTGCTCCCCCATCTTTTGCTCCAGCAGCTGCTTGAAGCCGTCGCGCGGGAGTATGTCGTAGGTAACCGGGTGCTTGAACTTGAGGCCGCGGATATCCTCCACGGCTGCCTCGAGCGCCTTGCGCTTTGCGGCATCCCCGGCGCGGGCAGCGGCTTTTTCATGGCCGTCGGCAAGCTCATGGAGCCGGTTGTTTTCCTTTTCGAGCAGCGCGGCGCGGCGCTCGGCAAAATCGAGCGCCTCGGCGGCATGCCGCAAATGCAGGTGCCCGGTCCAGCCCCAGGCGCCGGCACCCGCTGCCAGCAGGGCGCACAGCCCCGCCAAAAACCATGCCGGGCGCGCGCTCATGCGAGAGAACTGGCTTCAGCCCGGCTGGTCATTTCTTTTTGTCGGGGATTGCCTGCGAGGCGGTGGCGCCGATCGGCTTGCCGGTGGCGTCGAAGTTGTCCACCCTGATGAGCTTGCTGCCCCCGTCGTAACGATAGACCTGGCGGCTGAGGAGCTGGTTGGTGGGTGAGTAATTCAGGACCTCGCTGAGGCGGTTCAGGTTGTCCCGTTTATAAACCATCATGTAAACGAGCACCAGTTTCGGGGCGCCCTTGGCGGTGACGCCGCGCACGGTGTACACCCAGCCCCCCTCCGGCGTGCCGGAATCGCCGAGCTTGAGGATCGTCTTCTGGACCAGCTTGTCCTGCGCGCTGTAAATCGAGGTCTCCGCCTTTCCCTCCATCGGGTCGGTCTGCACCACGGTCTTCGTGCCGTCCTTGTTGATGCTGGTGGTCACTTTGATGGTATTGGTCGGCGCCTCCTGGGCGCGCGCCGGCTGCGCCGTGAGAGCGAGGAGGGCAAGCGGAAGCAAAAGGAATGGCAATTTCATAAACGGGATTCAGCGGGCGGGGGCGGACAAGTTCATCAGGGAACGAATAGCATCAATTGCCTGTGCCGTCGATATGTCGCTCATCGGTGCGCCGCGATAATTGGGGATGAACTCCGGCTCCGCGCCTACCCTGCCTGCCTGCACCGATACCGCTTTCGCGTGGCGGGGCCGCCAGTGGAAGGCGTTGGTCTTCCCAAAAAGCGCCACCTGCGCCGTCTCGAATGCGGCGCCGAGGTGCATGGCGATCGAATCCACGCTGAGGACCAATTGCGCGCGGTGCGCGAGCGAGGCGAGCGAAAGGAGGTCGGAGCGCCCCGAGAGGTCGTGGAAGCCCGCTTTTTTGCGGATGGCGGCGATATGCGCCGCCTCGTAGGTGTCCCGCGAGCCTGTCACCACCACGGGGAGGGCGAGGTCGTGGCTGCAAAAATCGGCGATTTCCGCCCAGCGCTCCGGCAGCCAGTATTTTTCCGGCCGCATCGTGCCGGGATGCAGCAGGATGAAAGGCCCCTGGATGCCTGCCTCGTCGAGGAGCTGGCGGGATTTTTTCTCCGCCCAGTCCGGCAGCGCGAGCCGCGGGCGGGAGTCCTGCGAAACGGCTTCGAGCGGCTGGAGCAGGTGCAGGTAATGGTCCGCCACGTGGTTTTCGCGTGCCGAGGATTTCACGAAGCCGTTGTAAAAAATGGATTGGATGGCGGATTTCCTCCCGGACTCGAAAGTGATGCGGCGTTTCGATTTCGAGAGCACGGAGCAGATCGCCGAGCGGTCATTCTGCGTGAAATCGAGGCATATATCGAAACCCGAGAGGATCAATTTCTGCCAGAAGGCGCGGTTGCCGTCTTTGCGGCTGAAAATAAAGCTGTCGTCGATGAAATCGAATGCCGGCAGCCATTCGCGTGCGGCGGAATCCACCGCAAGCGTGATGTGCGCCTCCGGGAGCTGCTTTTTGAGCGCGGCAAGCGCGGGCGTGGTGAGCAGGAGCTCACTCATCCGCTTGAGCTGGATGGCAAGGATCCTCATGGCGCGTGCCTGGGAAGGGATTTGCCCACGGGCATTCCCCGGGAGGCGGATTCGGCGCCCGGCATGCCACGGCTATGAGTTGCAGTATTCATCCATCGCCCAAAAGCCGCCATACATCGGCGGCATTCCGTGCCCCCTCGGCGGGGGCGGCGGTTCGAGCGGGATCATTTAAGCACACGGTCCAAAATTCTGGCGAGCACTTCCTTTGGGCGGGGGGAGGGGTGGCGCGCGGTGTACCGCACGATTTTGAAGGGATCCGTGGAGGGGAAATTCACCCCCTGGCGGGTCATGCAGGCGGTCTTGAACCCCGCTTCCTCCACCATGCCGCGCACGGCTTCATTGCAGGCGCCGTAAGGGTAGCAAAAATCCTCCACCGCCACCCCGAAAGTGTCCTCCAGGCTCTTTTTGCTGGCGAAAATCTCCTCGCGCGCCTCGGCGGCGGGCAATTTCGCCAGGTCCGGGTGCGTCATCGTATGCGCCCCGATCCGGTGACCTGCGGCAAGCCACTCCCGCACCTGCGCCGCATCCATCAGCTTCTCCCGCGCCTCCCCCTGGGGGAGGTCCCATGCGTTCCACCCGCCGAGCATGCCGGGCACCAGGAATTGCATCGCCTGAAAACCGGCTTCCGCCAGCGGCGCGAGCGCATGCTCGAGGACATTTTGGAACCCATCATCGAACGTCAGCACGATTTTGCGCCCGGCATTGGTTTCATGGGCGCGGCTTTCGCCGATCGGCACCGTGGAAAATCCCGCCGCGCGCAATTCCCCCAGCTGCCGCGCCAGCAATGCAGGGCTCACATAGAGCCCCTTCCGGATCACGCCTGGGGGGAGCTGCCCCACCTTGTGATAGATCAGCACCGGCACGCCCGCCTCGAAATACCGCCGGAATCCGGCGAGCGAGCTGTAATATTCCTGGCGCGGTCTGTGCATGGCGCAAAAAATTTCGCCGCTGCGCGGCTCAGGCTTTTGTGGCGGCTGCCTTGTCCGGGAAAATGCGGAAGATCTGGTCGAGCCGTGCCAGGTCGAAAATGCCGCGCACGTTTTCGCGCAGCCCGTAAATCGCAAAATTCCCCCCGTACGCCTGCACGCGCTGCATCGCCTCGAGCATCACCGCCAGGCCCGAGCTGTCCACGTAGGAAACCCCGCCGAAATCCACAAGGATGGACGGCGTCTTTTTTTTGATCAGCGGCTCGAATGCCTGCTTGAGATGCGGCGATTCGTGAAGGTCGATTTCCCCCGTGATGGAAAGAACGTTCGGTTCAGGCGTGGAGATTTCAGCCATGGATGGAATCCCTTTACCATCAAAGCCGGGTTGCAGCAATCCCGAAGCGCAATCCCGCGCCTGCTATTCCCGGAAATTGCCGAAGCCGAGGCCCACGCCGAAATCCTTCCCGCGCAGGAACTGGATTACTTCCTGCAATTCGTCCCGCTTCTTGCCGGTCACGCGCACCTGGCGGTCCTGCAGGGTGGACTGCACCTTGAAATCGGCTGCCTTGATCGCCTTGATGATTTCCTTCGCCTTGTCGCCATCGAGCCCCTGTTTGATGATGAGCTCCTGCGTGGCGTGCCCCATCGAGGAGATCGCCATGTCCTTCTTCTCGATGTTGCGGAGGTCGATGTTCCGCTTGGCGAGCTTGCCCATCACGATTTCGAGCAGCCCTTTCAGCTTGTTCGCATCCTCGGCGGAGAGCTTGATTTTTTCCTTCTCCACCTCGATGGCGGCGGTGCTCCCCTTGAAATCAAAGCGCGACGCGAGCTCCTTGCGCGCCTGGGTGATGGCGTTGTCGAGTTCGCCTTTGTCGACTTCCGAGACAATATCGAAGGAGGGCATGGGAGGAGGGGATTATTGTTGTGGGGCGGGGGCGCTATCCCGGCTTTTTTCAACCGCGTCCTTGATGGCGGATTGCATGGCGGGCATGAGCGCCGTGATGCGGTCGTGGATGATCTGCGCCGTCTTCGCCTGGATTTCGGGCATTTTTTCCACTTCTTTCTGCCCGAGCGGCGATTTGTAAAATGCGGTCAGGTCCTTGAGCTCCTGCTCGGTGTAGACCGAGGCGTTCACCTTGATGAAATCCGGCTTCAGCGATTCCCACGAGAGCTGCTTGAACATTGCGTCCACGCTTGCCGCCACGGCATCATCGATTTTCTTCGCCGTGTCGGGCGGAAGATTTTTCGGGATGCGCGCCTGGATCATTTTCGTGGTGTTTTCCTTCTGCACCGCCATGAGCTTCGTGATCAGCTCCCCCGCGTGCATCGCGGTGAGCATTTCATCCGCGGCTGCGGCGCGCTTTGCGTCATCCTGCGCATGGAGGAACGGGGCAAAGCAAAGGAGCGCGATGGCTGGAAGGACGGTGCGGAGGGTTTTCATAAGGGGATCATTCGTAGCGCAGCGCCTTCACGGGATCAAGCCTCGCCGCGACCCACGCCGGAAGCAGCGCCGCCAGCGAGCACATCACGAATGCGCTGATGCAGATCGCCGCGACATCCCCAGGCACGATCTGGGCGGGAATCCGGCTGAATTCATAGACGTCGGGCGAAAAAATCTGGATATGGAGCAGCTTCTCGAGAAACACCCGGATTTCGTTAAGAAAGACAACCGTGGTGATGCCGATGGAGACGCCGAAAATATTTCCCAGGATGCCGACCATCATCCCCTGCCCCACAAACACCCAGATGATCTGCGGCACATTCGCCCCGAGCGCCTTCAAAATGCCGATTTCGCGCCGCTTTTGCACGGTCACGGTGATCAGCGTGTTCATCACGCACAGCGCCGAGACGGCGACAATCAGGAGCAGGATGTAAAACATCACGCCGCGCTCGAATTTGATCGCCGCGATGCGGCTCTTGTGCGGCCCGTTCATCCACGATTCCGCGGTGACATCGGGCGGCAGCTCCGTGATCAGCTGTTGCTGGATTTTGTCCGCGATGTCTGCATCGGTGGTGCGGACGGAAAGGCCCTGCACCCCCCCGTTCGTGAATTCATAAAGCTCCTGCCCCACGTAGAGCGGCACCACGATGACGTTTGAATCGTACTCGTAGCGCCCCGTTTCAAAAATGCCGGTGATAGTGAGGTCCTGCGGCGCGACGACATCCTTCAATTCCTTCAGCGTCTTTGGCTTGGAGCCGGGCTCGTCTTCCTCGCGCTGCAATTCCCGCATGATGCCCTGCACCATGTTCGGGCCAGTGACGGTGATTTTGTCGCCCACCTTCATCTCGTAGAGCGCCGCCATCGCGGAGCCCACCAGCACGTTGTCGCCGTTCAAGTCGTAAGCGCCCTTCTTGATGTAGGCGGGGAGGTCGACGATCGATTTTTCCCGCACCGGGTCCACTGCCCGCATCACCGGGGTGTCCACGATGTTTTCAAACTGCATCATCACGTTCCCCTGCACAAACGGCGCCACGCCCGTGATGCCGGGCGACTTCGCCACCTTCTCCTGCAGCTTGTCCCAATGGCTGAGCCCGCCGTCGCCGCGGATGATGATATGCGGCTCGAATCCCAGGATGCTGTCCCGGAATTTATCCGCGAAGCCGGTCATCACCGACATGACGACGATCAATGCCGCGATGCCGACGGTCACCCCCAGCACCGAAAGCAGGGTGATGAACATCAGCGCCGGGCGCTTCGGGATGAAATAGCGCCGCGCCAGGAAAAAACTGAAGGACGATTTCATTTCGGCTTCAAGTGCGGGAAGAGAATCACATCGCGGATCGATTCCGCGCCGGTGAGCATCATCACGAGGCGGTCAATGCCGATGCCGATGCCGCCCGCGGGAGGCATGCCGTGCTCGAGCGCGGCGATGAATTCCTCGTCGATGTTCTGCTTCTCCTCGCCCGCCTGGTGCTCAAGGCGCTCCCGTTGCACGAGCGGGTCGTTCAGCTCGGAGTAACCGGGCGAAATTTCCTGGCCGTTGATCACAAGCTCGTAAACGTCCACCACCGAGCTGTCGGCCGTGTTTTGTTTCGCGAGCGGCACGAGTTCCTTCGGGCAATGCGTCACGAAAAGCGGGTTGAAGGTTTTTTCCTCCACCAGTTTTTCAAACACCTGCTGAGTCACTTCAAAATCCGCCATTTCCGGCGAAATCTGCACGCCGAGCGCGTGGCATTTTTCGCGGCGCTGTGGCGAGGTGAGCTCAAACCAATCGGCGCCCGCCGCCTCGCGCACAAGGTCCTTGTACGGCGCGCGGCGCCAAGGGCGCGAGAGGTCGATCGTGCGCGTGACTTCGCCCGCGGCGTTCTTGTGCTCGATCTTCAGCGTCCCGATGATTTTTTCGGCGAGCGTGCAAATCATCTCCTCCACCAGGTCCGCCATGACTTCGAAATCGGCGTATGCCCAGTATGCCTCGAGCATCGTGAATTCCGGGTTATGCCGGCGCGAGATGCCTTCGTTGCGGAAATTGCGGTTGAGCTCGAAAATCTTGCTGAACCCGCCCACGAGCAGCCGCTTCAAATAAAGCTCCGGCGCGATGCGCATGAAAAGATCGATCCCGAGCGCATTGTGGTGCGTCTTGAAAGGCTGCGCCGCCGCGCCGCCCGCCACGGTCTGCATCATCGGCGTCTCCACTTCGAGGAAGCCGCGCGCCTGCAAAAACTCGCGGATCTCGCGCACGATCGCGATGCGTTTCAGGAAAATTTCGCGCGAACCGGCGTTTGCCAGCAGGTCGAGGTAACGCTGGCGGTATTTCAGTTCCACGTCCTCCACGCCGTAGTACTGGCTCGGCATCGGGCGGATCGCCTTCGAGAGCACGGTGAAATTTTTCACGCGGATGCTCGGCTCGCCGGTCTTGGTGACCATGCAGGCACCCTCCACGCCGATGAAATCGGCGATATCGAGCAGCTTGAAAATCTCCGCCTGCTCCGGCGTGAGCTCTTTCCCGCTCACGAAAATCTGGATGCGCTCCGTGCCGTCACGGAGGTCGAGGAAGTGGCTTTTGCCCATGTCGCGGTGCGCGGTGATGCGGCCCGCCACGCGCTCGGTGTTGCCCTCTGCAAAGCGTGCGCGGACTTCCGCGATCGTCCCGCTCACGTCAAACCGCGCGCCGAATGGCTGTACTCCCTTTTCGCGAAGGGCGGCGAGCTTCTGGCGGCGGATTTCGATTAGTTCGTTGGTCTCTTCCATGGGAGGGGTCATTTGAACCATCTCGCGCCGCGCAGACCAAGGAAAATCCATGGGCGCGGCTCAGCCGCGAAAGTGATGGAGAATGACCTCCGCCAGGCTGCCGAGCGCCCGGAGATCGTCGAAGAGCGTCGCGAGCTGGTAGGTGAATAGAAAGAGCGCGCAATAAAACAGCCCGGGATGTTTTTCCTCGAAGGCAAGCGCCTGCCGGGCAACCCGGCCACGCAAGCCGGTGCCTGCCACGAGCAGCGTGCTCCCCGTCCCGACGACCGCCCCCGCCAGCAAATCGCTCGGGTAATGCAGCCCCAGGTAAATGCGCGGCAGGCAGATCACGATGATGGCATAGGCAAATGCGAAAATGCCCGTGCGCCGCGAGAGAAGCCACAAGCCCGTGGCGAGCGCAAAAAAAAGCGAGGCATGGTCGCTCGGGAAGGAGCTGATCTTCACCATCCCGAGGTCGTACGGATAAGTGACGCCCGGCACCCCCGCGAGATAAGGCCGGAGGCGGTGGGGGGCGCCGATTTGCAGGACTTTATTGATGGCGAGCGCGAGCACACACCCGCCGAGGGTGGCTAGGAACAGGGTGCGGTCGCGGGTTTTATCCTCCGCGCGCCTGAACCAAAAAGCCCACAGCAGGGCGAGAAAGATGCCGCCCTTCAGGAGATTGGTGTCGCTGATCCGGAAGACCGTGTAGTCGAAGATCCACGAATGCTCGGTATACCGGCAGATCCAGGGGATGATGCTGTCGTCAAAAGCATTCAATGCCCCTTGCGGGACGGCTGCGGCGAAGTGGCAGAAGGGGGAAAAATCCATTTACTCAGAATAAAAGGCTACTTTCTCTGTAGATGAGCCAACTTGCACGAAGAATAAAATGCACAATTATTCACACTGGCAGCGGTTTTAGTGCCTCTCTGGCATGTAAAACGCTCGTTTATGGGTCGAAATCACTATTTTTAACCCCCTTTTGAATCCATGAGCGTAAAGCTGGGACACTTCGACCTAAATGACCAAATCGGCCAGGGCGGCATGGGCACTGTATTCAGTGCCTTCGACCCCACCCTCAACCGGAAAGTGGCTATCAAAGTCCTCGATGAGGAATTGGCGCAGGACGAGAAGCTCGTGCAGGACTTCTTCCGCGAGGCGCAGAATGCCGCCGCGATCAGCCATCCCCACATCGTCCCCGTGTATTTCGTGGGTCAGGATGGCGGGCACAATTACATGGTCATGGAGCTGCTGAATGGCAGGCCCTTGAGCGCGATCCTCCAGGAAGGGCCTCTCCCGGAGGCGCAGGCGCTCCGCATGGCGATCGAGATCACCGAGGCGCTGAAGGCGGGCTACACGAACCAGATGATCCATGGCGACATCAAACCCGCGAATATTTTCCTCACGAACGAGCACGGCGCGAAGCTGCTCGATTTCGGCCTGGCGAAACTGGCGAATGTGGAGGTCACGAATTCCGAGGGGGGCATCTGGGGCTCGGCGTATTACATCTCGCCGGAGCGCGTGGGGCAGAAGGCGGAGGATTTCCGCAGCGACATTTACAGCCTCGGCGCGACGCTTTTTGAGGCGCTCGTCGGGAAGCCCCCGTTCGATGCCCCCGGCGTCTCCGAGCTCGCCTCCAAGCGCCTCCACGAAAAGCCGCCGATGCTCAGGACGCTGAACCCGAATATTTCCAAGCGCACGGAGCGGATGGTGAACAAGATGCTCGCGAAGAGCCCCATCATGCGTTACCTCGACCACGATTCACTGCTCGTCGAGCTGCGCAAGGGCGAGTCCGAGGCGGTAAACGGCACCGCCCCCTCCGCGGACACCACCGAAATGTTCCGCACCTCCCGCCAGATCCCGGTGGCAGCGCCCCGCAAATCGGCGAATCCGCTCAAGATCATGGCTTATGCGACCGGTACGCTCGCGGTGCTCATGCTGGCGGCGATCCCTGTCGTCCTCTCGCGGAAAAATGCGGAGCCGCAAGCAGCGTCCCAGCCCAAAAAGATCGCCGTTGAAGTGGAGCCCGCCGCAACGCCCGCCCCCGTGCGCGCGGTTGCAGCAGCGACCCCCCTCTCCACGCCCAAGCCTGCGCCGATTTCCACCACCCCGAAGCCGCAGGTGGTGGCGACTGCCAATACCGGCTCCGCCGCATCCATCCCGCTCGCGATGGCAGCGCCTTACGGCACGAAAAACCGCCAGTTCCGCTATCACAATCCCGATGCGAAAGCCGTCTCGCTCATGGGCAATTTCAACAAGTGGACCCCCGAGCCGATGAAGATGGACAAGAATGGATTCTGGTTCATGGACAAGACGCTGCCGAGAAACGTCGCCATCGAATATCAATACATTGTGGACGGCGAGACCATCCCCGACCCATGGGGCGCGATTCCGAAACAAGCCGGCCCCAATGGCACCATGAAATCGGTTTATACGATTCCCGAGGTCGACCCGACGCCGAAACCCGCGACCGCCACCAGCACCGCGGCTCCCGGCGCTTCTGTGCAATCGGCACAGCCGCTCATGGGGCAGGTGGACCTCACGGCGCTGGCAAATACGCCTGCCGAATGGCCGCGTGCCGTCACGCTCAAGGCGCCCGCCACATTCACAGTCACCTCAAGCGGTCAGACCGGCGAAATCCAGGCTCCGACAGGCCAGCACGTGACGCTCAAAAAAGTGGAGCCGACCCAGGTGACCGTGGAGTGGCAGAATGCTTTGCAAACGGTGCCGATCTCTTCCACCGACTTGGTGGACCGCGTGCTCACGGCGCGCGCCAAGCAGCAGACCGCCGCCGCCACGCCGTGATTGCGGCAATTATTGGTTGAGATATTCCCGCACCTTCTCCAGCGCGCGCCCTCGGTGGCTGAGGCTGTTTTTAATTTCCGCGGAAAGCTGCCCGAAAGTTTCGCAATATCCATCAGGAACAAAAAGCGGGTCGTAGCCGAAGCCCCCTTCGCCTTTTTCCTGGTTGATGATCACGCCCTCCACCGCGCCGTCGAAAGTGCCGAGCACCTTCCCGTTTTCCGCGAGCGCCATCACGCAGCGGAAACGCCCCGTGCGTTCCTTCCCGCGCGCGCCCACGGCGTCGAGCTCGCGGAGGAGTTTTTTGCGGTTTCCATCGTCGGTCGCATTTTCGCCATCGTAGCGCGCCGAATAAACCCCCGGCGCTCCGCCCAGCGCGTCCGCCTCGATGCCGGAATCATCCGAAAGCACCACGCCTGGAAAAATGAGCGAAGCCGCCACCGCCTTGATCGTCGCGTTTTCCGCAAAAGTCGTGCCGGTTTCCTCGGGGGAAACGACTTCGGGGTGGGCGTTCAGGTCCGTGACCTCCCAGTCGCTGCCGAGGATGGCGCGGATTTCGGAGGTCTTGTGGGAATTCTTGGTGGCGACGAGGAGTTTGCGCATGGATGGTTTGCAGATTATGCAGTTCCGATGGGTTTTGAAAATTAAAGAAGGATATAAACCATGCGATATGGTATAAAAATTCACGCGATTATGGATGCAGGAACTCTTTTGGCTTTGGTGCGTGAAATCGTTAAAGATCCAGATCGTGAACCCGGGGGCATTAAATGGAAATGTCGGGTCAAAGCCTCTTTTGAGGAAGTCTCCAGTTGGTGCAATTGGTGGATTGTGCCTGCAAAATCGTATAACGAATTGGAATACGCAGGTCCGATTTCAGAAAAAGATATTCAATGGATTGATATCGACCCCGTTGTTTCAACAAAAAGGGGAAGACTGGTCCCTGATTCAAGGGAAGACAAAAAAGACCAGTTGATTTCTGCATTAACGGAACAAGGAATTTTATTTGAAGACAGGAAAGAATTTTTAAGAGTAGTCGTAGCCGATAATGCGAAGCGGATAGCAGGGTCTTTTAACTAATTCTTCCGCCCTTTCTGACTTCGTGCTTAAATCCGCACCCCACTTTCCAATGAACGACCGACGCAAACCGTACCCCTTCGACCAGATCGAGCCTAAATGGCAGGCGCGCTGGGACGAGGAGCAGACTTTCCACGCCCCAAACCCCGGCGACCCCGGTTTCGACGCCTCGAAGCCGAAATATTATGTGCTCGATATGTTCCCGTACCCGAGCGGCGCGGGGCTGCACGTCGGCCACCCGGAGGGATACACCGCCACCGACATCATCGGGCGTTTCAAGCGGATGAACGGCTTTAACGTGCTCCATCCGATGGGATGGGACGCCTTCGGCTTGCCCGCCGAGCAATACGCGATCAAGACCGGCCAGCACCCCGCCATCACCACCGCGCAGAACGTCGCGCGCTTCAAGGAGCAGCTCAAGCGCATCGGCTTCGCATACGACTGGCAGCGCGAGGTGAATACCACCGACCCCGGCTATTTTAAATGGACTCAGTGGATTTTCCTGAAGCTCTATAATTCGTGGTTCAACCCGGCGACGAACAAAGCGGAGCCGATCAGCACTTACAAAGGCCCGCATCCCGACAGCGTGCGCCTCGCCTACGTGAGCGAGGCGCCGGTGAACTGGTGCCCGCAGCTCGGCACCGTGCTCGCGAATGAGGAAGTCATCGATGGCAAGAGCGAGGTCGGCGGGTTCCCCGTGGAGCGCCGCCCGATGCGCCAGTGGATGCTCCGCATCACCACCTACGCGCAGCGCCTCATCGATGAGCTCGACGGCCTCGACTGGCCGGAATCCATCAAGCTTTTGCAGCGCAACTGGATCGGCCGCAGCGAAGGCGCGGAAGTCCATTTTTCCATCGTGCATCCCGAGCCGTCGAAGCTCGCCGAGGCGGACGTGCGGAAAATTTTGCGCCGCCTGAAAGCGGAGGAAAAAATCACCGTCTTCACGACGCGTCCCGACACGTTGTACGGCGCCACCTACATGGTGCTTGCCCCCGAGCATCCCCTCGTGGAGGCGCTGGCGACCGATGAGCAATGGCCGATCATCGAGGAATACCGGAAAAAAACCGCCGGGAAGAGCGACCTCGAGCGCACCGAACTCGCGAAGGAAAAGAGTGGCGTCTTCACCGGCAGCTACGCGCTCAATCCCGTGAACAACGAGCGCATCCCGATCTGGATCGCCGATTACGTCCTCACAGGCTACGGCACGGGCGCAATCATGGCGGTTCCCGCGCACGACGAGCGCGACTGGGAGTTCGCGCAGAAATTCAACCTGCCAATCCGCGAAGTGGTTTCCGCCACGCCGCAGCTCAGCCTCGGCGGCGAGAGCCCGTGCAGCGCCCCGCCGATGGAATGCTTTGCAGGCGAAGGCTACGCCGTGCATAGCGGCCCGCTCGACGGCATGCCCACCGCGGAAGCGAAGGCGGAAATCACCGCCCGCCTCGCGGAAAAAAATCTCGGGGAGAAAACGACCAATTACAAACTGCGCGACTGGCTCTTTTCCCGCCAGCGCTATTGGGGCGAGCCCTTCCCGATCGTATGGGAAGAGGGCAGGCACCGCGCCATCGACGAGAAGGAATTGCCGCTCACGCCGCCCGCGCTCGATGATTTCAAGCCCACCGGCACCGGCGAGCCGCCGCTCGCGAAGGCGACGGAGTGGCTCCGCTATTCCGGCAAGGCGACCCGAGAGACCAACACAATGCCGCAATGGGCGGGCTCGTGCTGGTACTATCTCCGCTATTGCGACCCGAAGAACGACGCGCGTTTCATCGGCGAGGGCGCCGAGAAATATTGGATGCAGGGCGGCAAGCCCGGCGGCGTCGACCTCTACGTGGGAGGCACCGAGCATGCGGTGCTGCATTTGTTGTATGCCCGCTTCTGGCACAAGGTGTTGTTCGATCTCGGTTATCTTCACACACCCGAGCCGTTCCAGCGTCTCGTGAACCAGGGCATCATCCTCGGCGAGGACGGGCAGAAGATGTCAAAGTCCCGCGGCAACGTGGTCAACCCCGACGACGTCATTTCCGAGTACGGCGCGGATGCATTCCGCTGCTACGAAATGTTCATGGGCCCGCTTGAGCAGATGAAGCCGTGGTCGATGACCGGGGTCGAGGGCGTCTCGCGTTTCCTCGCGCGCGTCTGGCGCCTCGTGATGGAGGAGCAGCAGGATGGCTCGTGGGCGCTTTCGCCCGCCGTGCAGGATGTCGCGCCCGACAAGGCGCAGCTCAAGGTCATCCACGCCGCGATCAAAAAAGTGGGCGGGGACATCGAGACGCTTTCGTTCAATACGGCGATCTCGCAGATGATGATTTTCGTGAACGCATTCACGAATGCGAACCCGCGCCCCAAATCCGCAATCCGCACGCTGCTGCAATTGCTGAATCCTTTCGCGCCGCATTTGTCGGAGGAGCTTTGGGAAATCCTCGGCCTCGGCGGCATCGTTGCCGACCAGCCGTGGCCCGCGTTCGATGAGTCGTACCTCATCGAGGACGAACTCGAAATGCCGGTGCAGGTCAACGGCAAGCTCCGCGACCTGATTGTCGTGAAAAAAGACGCCTCGAAGGAGGAAATCGAGGCTGCCGCCCGCGGCAGCGCGAAGGTCGCCGAGTGGACTGCCGGCAAGGAGATCAAGAAAGTCATCGTCGTGCCCGGCAAGCTGGTGAATATCGTGGCAGCCTGATAGCTTTTGCCCATGAACGAGATGATCGAATTGCACGATTCCGCGCTTTTCGCCATCTCGTGGGCGGACGGCGTCGCGATCATCCTGCTGCGCCCGGTGCATGTGCATCGCTCGGAAGGGCGTCCGGGGATTGACGCGGGAACGGTCTGGCTTCAGGAAGCCATGTTCACCGTTACGAATGTCACGATCAACGCGCACGGCTCGCTGCCCGCGACGATCATGGGCGGATCGCTGGCGGTCGGCGCCGAGGTGCGCGAAAATCTCATTCCCGCCGCGGGCGTGCTCGTCGGCAAAATCAAGCTGGAGCTGAAATTGGACAATGCCCGTTATTTCACGGTGGATTGCGAGCAGCTGATGATCACGCTCACCGGTGAGGCGAAATTTCTCGAGAATTTCGAGCCCGCTGCGGGCTAGGAAGTTGCCTCTGTCGGCGCGCCCAATTTTTTGAGCAAGCGGTCGACCTCGACATGCTTCTCCACGAGCTGCTGGATGCGGCCGATTTTCTCGGCATCGCCCGGGAGCGTCTTCACGGTCATGGTGTGGATGCTGTTCGCCACCGAGTAGCTGTCGAGCGACGAGCCGATCACCGGGAGGTTCGAGGCGCGGATGAGGTCGAGCACCGTCTGGTGCGGAAAAAGGTCCCCGGAAAGGACCAGCCCGGTGAGGGTCTTTGAATTTTCCTCCTCCGCGAGCGAGATGGAGGAGAGCGCGGCGAGGATGATGTCCTCGCGGTCGCCGGGCGTGATGATGAGCGTGCCGGGCTTGAAATATTCCATCACGTGGCTGGAGTTCATCGCGCCGATCACGATTTTTTTCACGTGCCGCCGCGAGGCGTGCCCTTCGCTTTTCGCGTGGATGAATTTGCCTTTGATCTGCTTGCAGACCTGCCCCAGCGTCGCGTGTGAAAGAATCGGCTCCGTGGGAATCACGCCCAGCAAATCGATCCCGAGCCGCTCCAGCCCGCGCCGCGCGAAATCCTGCACCTGGTCATATTTGTCGGGCGTGACCTTGTTCAAAATCACGCCCACCATCTCCACGCCCTCCTTGTCGAAGAGCGCCTTGTTCAGCGCGATCTCGTCGATGGCGCGCCCGATGCCGCCCTTGGTGATGAGCAGCACTTTGCTGTGCAGCAGCTTGGCGACCCGCGCATTCGAGAGGTCGAACACGGAGCCGACGCCCGCGTGCCCGGTCCCTTCGATGATGGCGAAGTCCTTCTCCCACGCCGCGCGGTCGAAGGAATTCTGGATGCGCCGCACGAGGAAATCGTTGTTCGAATGGTCGATGTATTTGCGGGTGAAATCGGGCTCCACCGCGATCGGGCTCATCGCCTCGATCGGCACCTTCACGCCATAGGTCTGGTCGATGAGCACCGTGTCCTCGTCGATCCGCTTCCCCTCCACGTCCACGAAGCGCTGCCCCACCGGCTTGATGAACCCGATGCGCCCGAGCCGCTTGTTCAGCGCCGCGAAAAGGCCGAGCGCCGTGGTGGTTTTGCCGTCGTTCTGCTGTGTCGCTGCTACGAAAACACGCGGTGTGACGGTATTCATTGAAGAAATCGGCGGGGCTCCTTACTGGTCGGGGTAAAGTTTGCGGTATTCGATCGCCTGGAGGCCGACGATGGCGGCAGCCCCGAGGATGTCCTGCACCGTGGCGCCGCGCGACATGTCGGCGGCGGGGCGTGAAAGCCCGAGCAGGATCTGCCCGTACGCTTCCACGTGCGCGAGATGCTGGATCAATTTCGCGGCGATGTTGCCGCTGTTGAGGTCCGGGAAAATCAGCACGTTGGCTTTGCCCGCTACGGCGCTGTCCGGCGCCTTCACCGCGGCGAGGTCGGCGAGCAGCGCGGTGTCCGCCTGCATTTCGCCATCGATCTGCATCTCGATGCCCTGGTCGGCGGCCTTCTGCCGCGCAAGCGCGGTCGCCGCGGCGACTTTTTCGGCGGAGGGCTGCTTCGCGCTGCCTTTCGTGGAGTAGCTGAGCATCGCCACGCGCGGCGGAATGCCTTTCAGCTGGCGCGCGATCATGCCGGTTTCCACGGCGATGGTGGCGAGCTGTTCCACGGTCGGCTCGGGAATCACCGCGCAATCCGCGAGCAGCATCACGCCATTTTCGCCGAAGTGCTTGTCCTGCGATTCGATGATCATGCAGCTCGAGATCGTCTTCACGTGCGGCAGCGGCTTGATGAGCTGGATGAGCGGGCGGAGCAGCGTGCCCGCAGTGGTGCTGGTGCCGCCCACGAGCGCGTCCGCCTGCCCGTACTGCACCATCATCGCGGCGAAATAGTTCGGCTTGACCATCGTTGCCTTCGCGTCGCTCGGCCCGATGTTGTGGTACCGCTTCAGCTTGTCGAGGCGCTCGCAGAAAACAGGAAGGTCGCTCGAGGTCTCGGGGTCGATGATGTTGATATGGTCGAGGTCGACCTTTTCCTGGAGCGCCACTTTCTCCACGGCGTCCTTTTTCCCGAGCACCATGGCGGGCCCGAGTTGCAATTTGACAAACTCCTCAGCCGCCTTCAAAATCCGCGGCTCCGTCCCTTCAGGGAAAACGATCCGCTTCGGATGGCGTTTCAATTTCTGAAAGACCGATTCAATGAATTTCATAAGTCCGTGATACGTTGGAGGTTTTCAATGGGGGAAACAAGCGAATTTAAGAACGGAAAATGAGCGCAGACTATCACATGCACACCCCGCTCTGCCACCACGCCGAGGGGATGCCCGTGGAATACGCCCGCGCCGCGCTGGAGCGGGGGATCACGGAAATCGGCTTCGCCGACCACAACCCCATGCCCACGCAGTTCGACAACTGGCGGATGTCCATTGGCGATCTGCCGCGCTACCTCGATATGCTGCAGGAGGCGAGGGGGCAATGCCCCGAAATCACCATCCGCCAGGGGCTCGAGTGCGATTACATCGCCGGGCAGGAGACATGGATCGAGCTGCTCGCCGGCAAAGCGCCGTGGGATTACCTCATCGGCAGCGTCCATTACATCGCACCCGGCTGGGCGGTGGATGACCCGCAGTACATCGGGCGATTCACCGAGCGGCCCGTGGAGGAAATCTGGGCGCTCTACTGGCGCGCGTACGAGCAATGCATCCGCAGCGGTCTTTTTGATTTCGTCGCGCACCCCGACCTCGTGAAAAAATTCGGGCACAAGCCCGCGGGCGACCTGCGCAAATACTACGAGCCGAGCATCAAGGCGCTCGCGGAGAAAAAAATCGCGGTGGAAATCAACACGGCGGGCCTTCGCAAGCCGGTCGGCGAGCTTTATCCCGCCCGCGAATTCCTCGGGATGGCGCACGCCGCCGGCGTCCCGCTCGCGATCAATTCCGATGCGCACGCGCCGGGCGAAGTGGGCGCGAATTTCGCCGAGGCAGCCGCGCTTGCGAAGGAGGTGGGCTACACGCAGACCGTGCGCTTCCACAAGCGCAAGCGCACTTTCGCACCGCTCTAGCGCCATGAGACTGGTCGCGCGCCGCCACGCATTCGAATTCCCGCGCCGCCCGCTGGTGATGGGCATCATCAACCTCGTGGAAGACTCCTTTTCCGGCGACGGCATCGCCGACCCCGACCGCGCCCTCGGGCGCGCGCAAGAAATGATCGCCAACGGCGCCGACATCATCGATGCCGGCGGCGAGAGCGCGGGCACGAAGCGTGGCGCGATGGGCGAGCAGGAGGAAATCGACCGCCTCTGCCCCTTCATCGAAAAATTCCTGGCGCTCGAAAGCCCGCCGCCGCTCTCGATCAACACCTGGCGCCCCGCTGTCGCAAAAGCCGCGCTTGCCGCGGGCGGCGGCATCCTGAACGACATCGGCGCGCTCCCCACCGATGAGAATGCCCGCATCTGCGCGGAGCACGGCGCGGCGCTCCTCATCATGCACAGCGTCGGCGAGCCGAAGGTGAAGCACACGCACGTCCATTACGGCGACGTGATGGAAACGCTGGAAAATTTCTTCGACGAAAAAATCGCCCTCGCCTTGAAAGCCGGCGTCCCGCGCGAATCGATCATCCTCGACCCCGGCATCGATTTTGCGAAGCAGCGCGACGATAATCTCCGCATCTACCGCGAGCTCGCGCACCTGGAAAAATTCCAGCGCCCCATCCTGCTGCCCGTCTCGCGCAAGACCGTGATCGGCGAAGTCCTCGGCATCGAAAAGCCGGACCGGCGCGATGCGGGCACGGTCGCATGCATCGTCAGCGGCATGCTGCGCGGCGCATCGATCTTCCGCGTGCATGATGTGCGCGCGGCGGCACAGGCGGTGAGAACGATTGAAGCAGTAAAAAGCATCGAAGAGGACGTTTATGAATCGCGGTAATTACTTTGCATAAGTTCCATCCAAATCCTACAACGTTGCCATCCCGCGCAGTTTATGTTCGGACTCTTCAAAAAGAAATCCTCGGAGCCTCCTTCGGACGGTCCTCGTCCGCAGCATCGTAATTTCACCCGGACCGTGATCCCCGATGCCCTTACCCGCCATCGCAGCGGTTTTCTCGCCGCGATCTCTGGAGCACAAGCCAACAAGACGCTGCAGGAAAGCTGGCAGATGTCCGGAATGGCGATCCTACCTCCCAATCAGCTAATCCCCCCGACAGGCCTTGGCGTTTCCGGTTTCAAGAACGACAATCATCTCTGTTTTCTGATTTTGCTTCCCGCACCCAAATCCGCGGGTGAATCCTACTTTGCTTTCATTACGGCTGGACCGTCGGAAGATTGGTCTCCTGCGGCTCGGGAGCATGTGCCTGTCCGCTATTTTCTCCTGGAACGCACCGCCAGCGATACGACCTCTATTCTGGAATGGCAGCCTTCCGCTGGTGGAGAAGAAGAAACTTTCAAAGACCACGGAGCAGGGCCATCCCCTCAAAGTCCGCCGGATTTTATAGAGGCGATTTTTTCCCGGTTTTATTGATTCACAATAATGCCCGCGATTACATTGGCACTCTCCTCGGCAAAAAAGTTCTTTTTGGCGATGGGGGTAAAGTATTTCAATGAAGAACGGGTCAAGCTGGTTTCGCAGCAGCGCGCTGAGTCTTGCGCACCGCGATTCCCTTCGAGGCGAGGTATTCTTTCACATCGCCCACGGTGTATGTGCCGAAATGGAAAATGCTCGCGGCGAGCACCGCGTCCGCCTTGCCGGCAATCAGCACGTCCGCCATGTGCTCCAGCTTGCCCGCGCCGCCGCTCGCAACCACGGGGATTCCCACGGATTCGCTCACGCGCCGCGTGATCTCAAGGTCGAATCCCGCCTTCGTGCCGTCGGCATCGATGCTGTTCAGCACGATTTCACCCGCGCCGAGTTCTGTGACGCGCAGCGCCCATTCGTGGGCATCGAGCCCCGTCGCCTTGCGCCCGCCATGCGAAAAAACCTCCCATTTGCCCGGCGCGACGCGCTTTGCATCGATGGAGACCACGATGCACTGGCTGCCAAAGCGCTCCGCCCCTTCGCGGATCAAATCCGGCGTGCTGAGCGCCGAGGAGTTGATGCTGATTTTGTCCGCCCCCGCCTTGAGCATCGCGTGCATGTCGTCCGTGGTGCGGATGCCGCCGCCCACCGTGAGCGGCATGAAGCACTGGTCCGCGGCGCGCGTGATCACATCGATCATCGAGGCGCGCCCATGCGCGCTCGCCGTAATGTCGAAAAACACCATCTCGTCCGCGCCCTGCTCGTCGTAGCGCAGCGCGAGCTCCACCGGGTCGCCGACATTGCGCAGTTCGCCCGCTTCCGCCTTCCCAAACTGCACGCCGCGGGTGACCTGGCCGTTGTGGACGTCGAGACAAGGGATGACACGTTTAATCAACATTTTTCAAAAAATGACGCTTATTGGTTATAAAATCCACAATTATGAACACAAATTTGTACTATTGGGCACCGGAATGGAATATTTGTGTTGACAATTATTTCCGTACAATTAGCTTCCGCGCCCTGTAAGGGAGTAGTAACATTCAAAAGGATTTTATGGGTAATAGTAAATCAGGGAAATCACAATCCTCAACTTCGAACGGGGGAAACGGTCCGAAAAAATCGGGCTCCTTCCAGATATCCAACGAGCCGGTCATTCACGGCAAGGTGGAGGAGAATGTTCATAAATACGAAGCCGCGCCGGAACCGCCCGCCGCGCCCAATCATCCTCCCGCGCAGCAGCCCGCTTACGAAGAGCTCGGCGCGCTTCCCGAGACTTACGGTGTAAACAGCATTTTCCTGATCGCGCGCGACCCGCAATGGCTCTTCTGCTACTGGGACATCGACTGGAACAGCTTCCCCGCAAACGCCGCGAAAAAAGACGGGAAGAAAATTTTCCTGAAGGTCTTCGAGGGCAGCCACGAGCAATCCTCCATCGAGATCAATCCCGAGGCGAAGAATTGGTACATCCCCGTGCAAAAAGCCGGCGCTACCTACCACGTGGAGATCGGCTATTCTGGCGACAAGGGAAAATGGGTTTCGATAGCCACTTCCGTTGCCGCCACCACCCCGGCGGACAATCTTTCCAACCAGGAGTCCGTGGAATTCGCCACGCTTCCGTTCCACCTCACTTTCCAGCGCCTCATCGATATTGTGAAAGCCGCCATGGCGGATGGCGAAAGCCTCGTCAGCGCGCTCTCCCGCCTCCAGGGTGAAGGCCGCGAGCTGGCGTTCACAGCCGGCAAGGCGCCGAATTGGACCAACGAGCAGCGCGAAGTCCTCATCGCCCTCCTCGGTTCCGAGCTTGTCGACCGCGTCGGCATGGGCTCCGCGGAGATTGACCAGATTTTGCGCAGGGAATTGCAGCAAAAGCTCAGCACCCAAAGCGCGAGCGAGCTCGCCGCCAAGGGCATCTGGGGTCCCGGCGTGAGCAGCCTTTCCAGCGGCTTCGGCTTCCTGGGCGCGGAGAGCACCAGCCTCTTCAGTGGCGTCGGCGCAAGCTGGAGCGCGCAGCCCTTCAGCAAGCCCCGCGAGTTTTTCATGCACGTCAACGCAGAGGTCATCTTCTACGGCGGCACGCATCCCGATGCGGAAGTGACCATCGACGGCAAGAAGATCACGCTGAACCCCGACGGCACTTTCCGGTTCCATTTCAAGTTCCCGGATGGCGATTACGACATCCCGATCATCGCCACCTCGCCCGACAAGGTCGAGACCCGCTCCGCCACGCTCTCCTTCAAGCGCGCCACCGCCCGCAAGGGCGATGTCGGTCACACCGCGCAGCCCAAGGGCCTTCCCAAGAAGCCGATGGGCAAAAAGAAGAAGTAGAAAAGCGGCGGAAAATCTCTCCGCAGAAAGCGCATCTCCCCACACAGTGCGTGGATTTTATCTCAAAAAGGATTTTTTCTTATATTCGTTCCATGCCGCGCCCTTTGTTCGCGGCATGGAACGAAGGAATATTATAATTCATGCTAGTGTGCTTCCTTTCTGGGAGGCAAGTTGTAAATCGCATCCAACCGGCTCATCTTCGCGAAAGCGGAGACTCGACCCGCATCTCGATTTTTGCTTGAGTGGCACATGCCCCGCGCAGCCGCCCCGCAGAAGAAAGACCGCCTCGCGGAGGAGTTTTTCAAATACCTGGAATTCGAGAAAAACACTTCCCCCCGCACGCTCGTAAATTACCGCCACGCGCTGGAAAAGTTCCGCGTCACGCAGAAGGACGCCCCCGGCTGGCTCGATTGCGATGCGAACCAATTCCGCAAATACCTCCTGGATTGCATGAAAGCGGAAATGGCGCGCGCCACCATCCGCCTGCACTTCGCCGCGCTGCGCACATTTTATAAATTCCTCGTCGAGCGCCACGGGCTGAAATTGAACCCCTTCAAGGAAGTCCTGCTCCCCAAGGCTGAGAAAAAACTGCCGCTCGTCCTCACCACGCGGCAGGTCGACGAATTGCTCTCCGCCCCGCTGAAAGTGGAGCGCGAGAAGCAGGCGCCGCCCTGGGCGCCCGCGCGCGACGCCGCGATCATGGAATTATTCTACAGCAGCGGCCTCCGCCTCGAGGAGCTCGTCTCGCTCGATGTCGCCAGCATCGATCCCTATTCCGAAAACGTCCGCGTCTTTGGCAAAGGCAGGAAGGAGCGCATCGTGCCCATCGGCGCCCCCGCATTGCAGGCGATCCAGAAATACCGCCACGAGGCGAATGTCCACGCCGGCCCGCTCTTCATCAACAAGCGCCGCAAGCGCCTCACCGGGCGCAACGTCTGGGCGATGATGAAAAAATACCTGCGCCACACCAGCATCCCCATCTCGCTGAGCCCGCACAAATTGCGCCACAGCTTCGCCACACACCTGCTCGACAACGGCGCCGACCTCCGCAGCGTGCAGTCGCTCCTCGGCCACGCGAGCCTCTCCACCACGCAAATCTACACGCACGTCACCGTGGAGCGGCTGAAGAAAGTGTACGACGAAGCGCACCCGCGCGCCTGATCGCCCGTTGCAAAAACGGCCGGTCTTACAGCTTGCCCGCGATGAACTTCTCCAGCTTCACGATGTCCGCCGAGAATTTCCGGATGCCTTCCGAGGTCTTCTCGGTCGCCATCTGGTCTTCGTTGAGCTGGAAGCGGAAGGTCTTCTCGTCGAGCGTGACCTTCTTTTGCAGTTCGCTCCCCTTCGCCGTTTCGGGGCTGAGCTTGCGCTCCACCTTGTCCTGGCCCGCGGTGAGCTTCCCGAGCAGCTCGGGGCTGATCGTAAGCAAATCGCATCCCGCGAGCTCGAGGATTTCCCCGGTATTGCGGAAGCTTGCGCCCATCACCTCGGTCTTGTAGCCGAATTTCTTGTAGTAATTGTAAATCATCGTCACCGACTGCACGCCCGGATCTTCCGCGCCGGTGTATTCCTTTTTGTTCGCCGCCTTGAACCAGTCGTAAATCCGCCCCACAAACGGCGAGATCAGCTGCACATTCGCCTCGCCGCACGCCACCGCCTGCGGGAAGGAAAAGAGCAGCGTCAGGTTGCAATGGATGCCCTCTTTCGTGAGGATTTCCGCCGCCTTGATGCCTTCCCATGTGGAGGCGATCTTGATCAGCACGCGCTCCCTGCCGATGCCGCGCTGCTCGTAGAGATGGATGAGCTGGCGCGCCTTGTTGATCGAGCCGTGCGTGTCGAAGGAAAGGCGCGCATCGGTCTCGGTGGAGACACGCCCCGGGACAATTTTGAGGATTTCCATGCCGAAATCCACGAGCACGTGGTCGATGATGTCCTCGATCTGCGCCGCGCCGGAGAGCCCCGCGCTCTTGCGGTCGGCGATCACCTTGTCGAGGATGTGCGCGTATTCCTGCTTCTGCGTCGCGGAATAAATCAGGCTCGGGTTCGTCGTCGCGTCCTGCGGCTTGAATTCCCGCATCGTCTCGAAATCGCCCGTGTCGGCCACGACCTTGGTGATTTTCTTCAGTTGATCAAGTTGGCTCGCGCCGGCGGCTGTTTCAGTGGTGCTCATGGTATCGGAATGGTTGGAATTGCGGCCGGAAAAACGGGCCTTCTGGAAAATCTATGCACTTTGGCACGAAGGCGCAAAAGGAATTTCAAAGGGTGTTTCCTGATAATTAAATACACACTTGACCGCTGCGTGTTACGAATTTAGAAATCGTAACACGATGAAGGAAGAAGGCGTCGCAAGATTCAGTGTCTCCCTGAACAAAGGGCTGCTCAAACAGCTCGATAAAATGACCCGCGAGAAAGGTTACGACAACCGCTCCCTCGCCATCGCCGACATGGTGCGCGACCGCCTCGTGGAGCACCGCCTTGGGAATATCGACGAGGATGCCGCCGCCACCGTCACGCTCGTCTACGACCACCACACGCCAAACGTCCAGGAACTCCTCACCGAATTGCAGCACCGCAGCCGCGCCACGATCATTTCCACGCTCCACGTCCATCTCGACCACCACAATTGCATGGAAGTCCTCGTCGTCCGCGGCAAGGCATCCGACATCAAAACCATCGCCGACCGCCTCATCGGCGTGAAAGGCGTGAAGCACGGCAAACTCAGCCTCACCACCACCGGAAAGGACCTCCCTCATTGACCGGCGGCAATAATTTATGAAAGCGATCACCGTATTGAAACGCATCTTCCACGATGAACCCGCGAACGTGCGGCATTCCATCATCGGGATTTATTTTCTCCTCATCGCCGCAAACCTGGGGGCGTGGGCATGGGCGCTCGCGGCATTCCACGATTACCCGAAATTGCTCGGCGCCGCTTTCCTCGCATACACCTTCGGGCTGCGCCACGCCGTCGATGCCGACCACATCGCCGCGATCGATAACATCATCCGCAAGCTCATGCAGGAAGGGAAACGCCCCATCTCTGTCGGGTTTTTCTTTTCGCTCGGGCATTCCACCGTGGTGATTCTTCTCTCGCTCGCCGTCGCGGCAACTGCCGCCGCGCTGCAAAACAGATTCGAGTCCTTCAAGCAGGTGGGCGGCGTCATCGGCACCTCGGTCTCCGCGTTTTTCCTGCTCGTGGTTGCGTTCATGAACGTCCTCATTCTCCTCGGCACATGGAAAGTTTTCCGCCGCGTGCGCCGCGGGGAACCCTACGATGAGGAAAGCATGGACATGATCCTCGCTCGCGGCGGCCTGCTGGCGCGCATTTTCCGCCCGGTGTTCAAGCTGGTCCGCAAAAGCTGGCACATGTACCCGCTCGGCTTTTTGTTCGGGCTCGGGTTCGACACCGCCACGGAAATCGCCCTCCTCGGCATCTCCGCCTCTGCGGTTTCCGACGGCATGTCCATCTGGTGCGTGCTCATATTCCCCGCGCTCTTCACCGCCGGCATGGCGCTGGTCGATACCACCGATGGCATCCTCATGCTTGGCGCCTACGGCTGGGCGTTTGTGAATCCTATCCGCAAGCTGTTCTACAATCTCACCATCACATCCGTGTCGGTGGTAGTGGCGCTCCTCATCGGCGGCATCGAGGCGCTCGGCCTCCTCGGCGACCGTTTCGCCCTCAGCGGCAGGTTCTGGGATTTCATCGGCTCGCTCAACGACAATTTCGGCAACCTCGGCTACCTCATCATCGGCATCTTCATCGCAAGCTGGCTCATCTCGATGGCGATCTACCGCTTCAAAGGCTACGAAAAAATCGGGATGTCGGAACCGGCGAATTGACGCCGGCTATTTCTTGTCGAGCCCGAGCGACCGCCCCGTCTCCAGCAGGCTCTTGAGGCTGCTGAGGATCGTCGGCCAGCCGGTCGAGATTTTCGGGAACACCTTGCTGCCCGCATCGAAATCATCGTGTGTCACCGTGAGCCGCACCGCATCGCCCACCAGTCCGGGCCCGTCGCCGCCCAGCGGCTCGATCTCGAAAGTGACCCGCGATGCCTTCTCCCCGCGGAGTTCTTCAAAAAGGATATGATGGAACGTATAGGAGAGCAGCCGCGGCGGCTCGCATTGCAGCACTACGCCCTCGTCGGAAATTTCCCCGCCCTTCCATCGGTAACGCATCGGCGAGCCCACCTTCCAGTCCGATTCCACCAGCGTCCCCATCCAGTATTGCTTCGTGAATTCCGGATCGGTGAGCGCCTGGAATAATTTCTCCGGCGTTGTCTTGATATACGTCACGTAAACGAATTTCGGCTTTTCCATAATTTTACTTTTTGATTTCGAGAGAGTGCTTCAAGCCCGCCAGCGCGTGGATGCGGCGGTGGTCGTATTTCCCCAGCCAGCGCGCATAGATCTCATGCAGCGGCACCGGGTTCAGGTAATGCAGTTTCTCGCGTCCCTCCCATGCGATCGCGATCAGGTTGGCAGCCTCCAGCAGCAGTAGGTGTTTCGTCACCGCCTGCCTCGTCATGGAAAGGTGTGCGCAAAGCTCCCCGAGCGTCTGCCCGTTCTCCTTGTGGAGCACATCGAGCAATTTCCTGCGGCTCGCATCCGCCAGTGCTTTGAATACGTCGTCCATGCGGGAATAATATGCAACCAAATAGTTGCATGTCAAGCGTTGGGTCAAAATATTTGAATGCAAATTTCTCAGAGAATTCCGGACTAGCTTAAGACCCTAAATCTTTTAAGAACCCATCTACTTTAAAACTATAATAAAAAGGCTTTTCAAAAGTGCCACCAATAATCACATGATCTAGCAGCGAAATATTGACAATTTTACTGGCGTCAAAAAGACGTCGTGTAAGGGAAGAGTCTGCATAGGAAGGGATCAAACTTCCAGATGGGTGATTATGGCACATCACTACTGCATAACAATTCAGAGCAATTGCAGCGCGGAATACATCTCGAGCATGCACAATTGATTCATTTAAGGTGCCAATTGAAACCAAGCTAAAACCCAGAACATGGTATTGCGTGTCTAAATTAAAACTTACCGCCATTTCTCGTTCAGGATCAAACCATGGTGCGCGAGCAACGTGCTCGCACCAATAATTAACGACTGCACTCGGATCATCCATTCTGAATTCATGATTCACACGTCTCAGATTTTTAATTTTAATTTCAGTAGAAAAACGTGATGTGGATTTGAGGCGTTTGGTCGAAAGGATATTCTTTTGCACATTATGAATACGATACTGATTCAATATCATTCGGGATCGTGTTTCTTTTTGAATTAGTGTTTGCATCTTTCGTTTTGAAATAGCGTCCCCTTTCACAAGATTTTGATTTTTTGTTGCTATCAAATACGGAGGTGGTGCTTTTTCAGGTGTTGGGTAACACGGAATGGCAATGTGTAAAGGAAACGCATCCTCCAAAAGAAATACCTGGCTATCAGTAAAAATGGATAAAAGCTTACGTAGCCACGCCGTATTTCTTAACCCAATCAGTTGGTCCGATTGCTGTCTCGTCATGTAAATTGGGAAAAATTCGCTTTCTTTAGGTTTCAGTGTTTTTTTGGAAGGTGTTTTTTTCATTCGAGTTCTTCTTTATAAATTTCGGTGATATACAACAGTATCTGCACTATTATTAATTTCGTACCGTTTTAAGAAACACGCGCATTTCATTTATATTTTTTGCGACGGCTCGCCTTAAAGAACATGAACGCCCCTGACGCCAAAACTGCGAAAAAGCAGTAGCGTGAAACGCACCAAATAAAAACTATTGCGCTCTTCAGCGCGCAATATAATCCGCTCAGGACTTGAGCGAAGCCATATCAATCACGAAGCGGTATTTCACATCGCTCTTGAGCATGCGTGCGTAGGCTTCGTCGATTTTCTGGATCGGGATGATCTCGATGTCCGAGACGATGTTGTGCTCAGCGCAGAAATCGAGCATCTCCTGCGTCTCCGTCGTGCCGCCGATCAGCGAGCCCGCGATACAGCGGCGGCGGAAGATGAGGTTGAACACGGCGGGCGAGGGGTGCGGATGTTCCGGTGCGCCCACGAGAATCAAGGTGCCGTCGCGTTTCAAGAGCGAAGTATAGGCATCGAGATCGTGCGAGGCGGCGACGGTATCGAGGATGATGTCGAAGCTGCCAATGTGTTTCGCCATCGCGTCGGGGTCCTTGGAAATCACGACTTCGTCCGCGCCAATGCGTTTGGCGTCCGCCTCCTTGCCTGGCGAAGTGGTGAAGAGCACCGTGTGCGCGCCGAACGCGTGCGAAAATTTCACCCCCATGTGCCCGAGCCCGCCCAGGCCCACGATGCCGACCTTCTTCCCTTTCGTCGCGCCCCAATGCCTGAGCGGCGAGTAAGTCGTGATGCCCGCGCAGAGCAGCGGCGCCACCGCGGCAAGATTGAGTTTCTCCGAAACGCGGAAGCAAAACTTCTCATCCACCACCAGCACGCTGGAATAGCCGCCGTAGGTCACCGGCGCCGTCTTGTGCTTGTCCGGTCCATTGTACGTGAAAGTGATGTCGCCATTGTCGCAATATTGCTCCAGCCCGCCTTTGCAGCTCGGGCATGTCCCGCACGAGTCCACCATGCAGCCCACCGCCGCAAGGTCGCCTTCCTTGAAGCCTTTCACCGCGGAGCCCACTTTCGTCACGCGCCCTACGATTTCATGCCCCGGCACGCACGGATAGACCGTCCCCGGCCATTCGCTGCGCACCGTGTGGAGGTCGGAATGGCACACGCCGCAGTAAAGGATGTCGAACTGCACATCCCTCGGTCCCGGGTCGCGGCGCTCGAAGTTGAAAGGGGCGAGGGGGGAGGATTTGTCGAAACCGGCGTAGGCGGATGCTTTAATCATGGTGTTTTATCGTTCGCAGAGTACGGGTAAACCGCAAACCAAATACGCGTCTGCCTTGCGGATGGATGCAGGAAATGCGCGGAAAAAAATTCGTGCAAGTTCCACGGCTTTGCCCGACGCTCCTCCGTCGTTTCCCATGGAGGCATCCCTACCGCCAGCTTCGCAAAAATCCAGTGTGCCGCCCCGCCGTCCATGGCTGCTCGCCGCAGGCATCCTTGCCGGGTTTGCCCTCCCGCTCCTGCTCGCGGAGATCCAGGCGCGCGTGCATCCTCCCTCGGACCTCCTTCCCTATCTCGGCGAAAAATCCCCGCTCGCCGGCGATTACAAGCCCGATCCCGCGCTGGGCGCCGATTATCAATCCTACGCGGTTTTCGAGCGCGATTACGCCGACCGCCTTCACGAGCTCGGTGCGCTCGATGCACCGAAACCGACGTGGCTCTGGTTCGGCAATTCCTTCGTGCAGGCGCCCGGGATGCTGGGCGACACCTCCCAGGCGGTGCTTCCCGGCACGCGCATGTTTTATTTGAAGCGCAATGAGCCGCTGAATCTCCGCGCCGCCCAGGCGCGCCTTCTCCTCGCGCAGGGATTGCGCCCGCAGCGGCTGGTTTACGTCATCCTCCCGATCGATGCCGTGGGTCTCGGCTGGCAGCCCATTTCCTCGCTTTACGTCTCCCAGCGCGGCGCCATCACGCGCCAGCCTCGCATTCCCGCCGGTCCGATGGGGTGGCTGGTCGGCAACAGCCGCCTCGCGCTCCTCGCGTGGGTGCGCAGCGGCCGCGCCGCCGCGCTTCCTTCGTTCAAGGGCGCGCAGGTGAACACCGGCATGCCCCCTTCCATCGCCGCCGATTTGAAAACGCTCACCCACACCCTCGGCGATCTCTCCCGCAAATACGGCACCGATGTCACCGTGATGCTGCTCCCGAACCGCGAGCAGATTTTCGGCAAGGAAGCCTTCGGAATGCAGGACACCATCGCCGGCTATTGCAAAGCCGAGGGGATTGATTGCTTCGACGCGCGCGATGTCTTCACCGAGGAGCCCGACAAGATGTCGCTCTTCCTCCCCGACTGGCATTTCACCCCGCGCGGCAACCAGATGCTCTTCACCGCGCTCATGACGCATTTCGACGCGCGAAAAAATGCAAAGCCGGGGGCGGCGCAGCCATGAGTTTCGTCGAGAAAGATTTCGCATGGTTCATCTGCCTCGCGTTCGGCCTCTGGTGGCTCGCGCGCGGGCGCTACGCGCTGCAGGTCGGCTTGATGCTCGCGGTCAGCCTCCTGTTCTACGGGCACGACCACAGGTGGTTCGTCGCCGTCATCGCCGGCTATTGCGCGATGGACTGGGTCACCGGCATCTGGCTCGAGCACACGAGGCGCCCCCGCGCCGTCCTCGCGCTCGGCGTCGGCTTCAATCTCGGGGTGCTCTGCTTTTGGAAATACACCCCGCTCTTTTCCCCCGCCGCCGCGGTGGATTGGATCGCCCCCATGGGTATCTCGTTTTATTCCTTCGCCGGCATCTCGTACATGGTGGATGTTTACCACCGCCACATCCGCGCCGAGCGGAATTTTTTCCGCTACTTTTTGTTCACCGCCTTTTTCCCGCACCTCGTCGCGGGCCCGATCCTGCGCGCGCGGGAATTCCTCGCCCATCTCGGTCCCGGTGAATTGCCGCAAAAGCCCCTCGTCCCGCTCGAGGGCACCTTCCTCATCGCGCGCGGCTTTTTCAAAAAGCTGATCCTCGCCGACAGCATCGCCGCCGCCATCGACCCTTTCTTTGCCAACGTCATGCAGCCCTCCACCGCCGGCGTCTGGTCGCTCCCGTACGTCTGGCTCTACGCCCTGCAAATTTACTTCGATTTCTCCGGCTACACCGACATCGCCCGCGGGCTCGGCCTCTGGTTCGGCTTCCGCTGGCCGGAGAATTTCAACTGGCCGTACCTCGCCACCTCCGTCCAGGATTTCTGGCGCCGCTGGCACATGACGCTCTCGCGTTTCCTCCGCGACTACCTCTACATCCCCCTCGGCGGCAACCGCGGCGGCAATTTCCGCTCCGCGATGAATCTCATGGTCACCATGATGCTTGGCGGCATCTGGCACGGCGCCGGTTGGTCCTTCATGATGTGGGGCGCGCTCCACGGCGCATTCCTCATCATCAACCGCGTCTGGGGCGAAACCCCGCTCTATCACAAGCTCGCGCAGCTCGGCGGCATCCCGCGCCAGATGTGGGCAACAGTACGCATCCTCCTCACCTTCCACGCCGTCTGCCTCGCATGGTGTTTCTTCCGCCTCACCCGTTTCTCCGAGAGCCTGGAATGCGTCCGCAAGATCGCCGTGTTCGACCCCGCAAAAATGTTCGGCAGCGGCGTCGCCGATGCCTCCCTCTGGATGCCGCTCCTCGCCTACTTGCTTGTCGCCGCCATCGCGTACCGCTTTTCCAAAAAATTCACCCTCGAGGCAATGGCAGCGGGCTTGCGCGAAAAGCCCTTCCTTCGCGGCATCGCCTGGGGCGGTGTCCTCGGCATCCTCGCCGTCGCCCTCCTTCTCGCCCGCACCGGCGAGAAATCCCCGTTCATCTACTTCCAATTCTGAGCGAACAGAGCCAATTTCCGCTCACGAATGAAAACCAGCTTTCATTGGCGGCCGGTAGGGGCGGTTGTCCCTGACCGCCCGCACCCGTTGGTATCAATGCGTGTAATATCGCCCTGGCGTAATACGCGGAACTTCAACCAACCTTCTTCACATCCTTCACATTCCACTTCGTGATCGTGAGCCCTTTGGAGGTTCGTGTGCTCACGGGGATGGTCGTAAGATCGAAGTCGAGTTCGCGGATGCGCGCGCCGCTCCGTCCGTCGAGCGATACTTGGATTTTCTTCGGCATCGCCTTTTCGCTGCCGGCAATATCCATCCACACAATGCGCGAGCCCTCGCTCTTCGTGAGCGGATAGAGCTTGTCACGCGAAAGCCCGCCGATCTGGAATTTCTTCGCGAATGCCTTTCCGGTTTCGCCATCCTGGTAAACCATGGAATAGAAATTCGTGTCCCCATCCTTCGGCCAGATCGCGATGTGGATGATGTCGCGCCCCATGAAAACCTTGTCCGCCACCTTCGCCACTTTCAGCGAGCCGTCCTTCATGATGCAGAGGACGCTGTCGAGGATCGTGCACTCGGTCACGAAATCGTGCTGGCGCCAGTTGAGCCCGATGAACCCGTCCTTGCGGTTCACGTAGAGGCGCTGGTTGGCGGAGACGACCGCTGAGGCGTCGATCTGCTCGATCTCGTCGTAGCTTGTGCGGCGCTTGATGCCTTTGCCGTATTTCTCCTGGAGCATCTCGAACCACGCGACCGCATAGGCGGTGAGCGCCTTCAGGTTCGCTTTCGTCTCCTTGATGCCGTTCTCGATTTTCTTCATCGCCTCGTCGGCCTGGAAGCGGTTGTACGCCGAGATGCGCTTGATGCGGATTTCCGTGAGGCGCGCGATGTCCTCCTCGGTCACGTCGCGACGGAGCTGCTTGAGGAAAGGCTTCAATCCCTTGCGGATTTCCTCGAGCACGCTCTCCCACGTTTTCGATTTCTCGATGTTCCGGTAAATGCGTTCCTCGATGAAAATGCGCTCGAGCGAATCCCAATGCCACTGCTGCTCGAGCTCGCCGAGCTTGATTTCCAATTCCTGTTTCAGCAGCGCCTTTGTGGCGTCGACGCTCGCCTTGAGGATGTCGCGCACGCCGAGGAATTGCGGTTTGTCATCGCCGGTCTTCGGGTCGCGGACAATCACGCACGCCGCGGGATTGAGCTGCACCTGGCAGCTCGTGAAGACGTAAAGCTGCTGGATCACCTTGTCCGGCGACGCTCCCTGCGGGAGATGCACGAGGATTTCCACCTTGTCCGAGGTGTTGTCGTCGACGTGCTTGATTTTGATTTTCCCCTTCGCATTCGCGGCGAGGATCGATTCGATCAGCGAAGTCGTCGTGACGCCATATGGCAGCTCAGTGATCGCTAGCAAATATTTCGAGCGCTCCTCGATCTTCGCCCGCACCTTCACCTTTCCGCCGCGCTCTCCGTCGTTGTACGCGGAGAAGTCGCCGGTGCCGCCCGTCGGGAAATCCGGCAGGATGCGGAAATTCTTCCCCTGCAAATGATTGATCGCCGCGCGGCAGATATCGTTGAAATTGTGCGGCAGGATTTTCGTGGAAAGGCCGACCGCGATGCCGTCCGCCCCCTCAAGCAGCACGACCGGGAATTTTGCCGGCAGGGTCACCGGCTCCTTGTTGCGCCCGTCGTAGCTGAGCTGCCAGGTGGTGGTCTTCGGGTTGAAGAGCACATCCTTCGCAAATGGCGTGAGCCGCGCCTCGATGTAACGCGGCGCCGCCGCGTCGTCGCCCGTGAGAATGTTTCCGAAGTTTCCCTGCGGCTCGATGAGCCAGCCCCGCTGTGCGATGCCGACCAGCGCCGCGCCGATCGAGGCGTCCCCGTGCGGATGCAGCTTCATCGTCGCGCCGACGACGTTCGCCACTTTGTGGAAACGCCCGTCGTCCATGTCCCACAGCGTGTGGAGCACGCGGCGCTGCACCGGCTTCAAGCCGTCGTCCATGTGCGGCACGGCGCGGTCGAGAATCACGTAGCTGGCGTAATCGAGGAACCAATTCCGGTAATTCGCCGCGAGCGGCGCTTGTTCTTCCTGGACTTTCCCGACTCTTTGCGCGGGTGCGGGTGCCGCGGGAATTTCAGCAGGCTCGGGCGTTTCCGCGGAGGCGGCATCGCCGTTGAGCGGCAACTGGGGCTGGTCGTCTTGATGATTGGTAGGCTTCTTCGACATGACGGAAAAAAGTGGGTGTCAACGGGGCGATCAGGCTTCAACGAGGTCTTTTTCGACGCGCAAATTGTCGATGATGAAATCCTGCCGCTCCTGGGTGTTCTTGCCCATGAAGAACGAGAGCAATTCCTCGGAGCTGTGGAGATGGTGCAGGCTCACCGGGTCGAGGCGGATGTTGGCGCCGATGAAATCCTTGAATTCGCCCGCGGAAATCTCGCCGAGGCCCTTGAAGCGCGTGATCTCGTGGCCGGCGCCCAGGCTGGCGACCGCCGCCTGCTTTTCCTGCTCGTTGTAGCAATATTTCGTCGCCTTCTTGTTCCGCACGCGGAAGAGCGGCGTCTGCAGGATGAAAAGATGGTTGTTGCGAATCACATCCGGGAAAAACTGGAGGAAGAACGAAAGCAAAAGCAGCCGGATGTGCATCCCATCCACGTCGGCATCGGTGGCGATGATGATTTTATTGTAGCGCAGGCCCTCGAGACCTTCCTCGATGTTCAGCGCCGATTGCAAAAGGTGAAATTCCTCGTTCTCGTAGATGACCTTTTTTGTGAGCCCGTACGTGTTAAGCGGCTTCCCCTTCAACGCGAAGACCGCCTGCGTCTGCACATCGCGCGTGGACGTCAGCGAGCCCGCGGCGGAGTCGCCCTCGACGATGAAGATCGTGCTCTCTTCGCCGCGCGGATTTTTGTCCCCCAGGTGCAGGCGGCAATCGCGCAGCTTGCGGTTGTGCAGCGATGCTTTCTTCGCGCGCTCACGAGCGATGTTGCGGATGCCGGCGAGCTCCTTGCGCTCCCGTTCGCTCTCCTCGATCTTGCGGCGGATGATTTCCGCGGTCTCGCGATTTTTGTGCAGGTAAGTATCGAGCGCCTGTTGCACGAATTTGCCGACGAATTCCTTCAGCGTCGGCCCCTTCGGCCCCACCGAGGTCGAGCCGAGCTTGGTCTTGGTCTGCGACTCGAAAACCGGCTCCTGCACGCGCACGACGATCGCGGCATCGATCGCCTGCCTCACATCGGCGGCATCGAAATCCTTTTTGAAATGGTTCCGGATCGTCTCGACATATGCCTCGCGGAAAGCGGCGAGATGCGTGCCGCCCATGGTGGTGTGCTGCCCGTTCACGAAGGACCAGTACTCCTCGCCGTAGTGGTTCCCGTGCGTGATCGCGATTTCGATGTCCTCGCCCTCAAGATGAATGATCGGGTAGAGCGGCTCGCCGTTGAGCTCCTTCGCGAGCAAATCCTTCAACCCGTTTTGCGAGCGGAACGCCTTCCCGTTGAGCGTGAGCGTGAGCCCGCGGTTGAGGAACGCGTAATTCCAAAGCATGTCCTCGACAAACTCCGCGCGGAATTTGAAATCCTTCCCAAAAAGCTCCTCGTCCGGCGTGAATTCCACCAGCGTGCCGTTGCGTTCGTCGGTTTTCGTGACCTTCGACTGGCTCTTCAGCTTCCCCTTCAAAAATTCCACGTCCTTCGTCTCCCCATCGCGCACCGCCTGCGCCCGGTAGGTCCGCGAGAGCGCGTTCACCGCCTTCTGGCCCACGCCATTGAGCCCGACCGCCTTCTGGAAAGTCTCGCTGTCGTATTTCGCGCCCGTGTTGATGATGGAAACGCAGTCCACGAGCTTCCCGAGCGGGATGCCGCGCCCGTAATCGCGCACCTTCACCGCGCGGTCAGTCATCTCCACCTCGATTTTCTTTCCGGCGCCCATCATGAATTCGTCGATCGAATTATCGATGGTCTCCTTCATCAGCACATAAATGCCGTCCTCCGCGTGCGAGCCGTTGCCGAGCCGGCCGATATACATGCCGGGCCGCAGCCGGATATGCTCGAGGGAGCTGAGGGTCTTGATGCTTGCTTCGGTATAGTTGGCAGCCATGGGAATGAAGGGGAAAAACTAGCGAACACGCGGTTTCGCTGCAAGAGTTCCTCGGGGGTGGAAGGAATTTTTGGAAGACAATTTTGAAAATCGGGGTGACAGGATTTGAACCTGCGACCTCTTGGTCCCAAACCAAGCGCTCTACCAAGCTAAGCTACACCCCGGAAAGTAGGGCGGTTACTATGCCCCACTTCCCAAAAACGGCAAGGAAATCCAACGCAAAGCTCCTTCCGCCTGAGTAGCCGGGGCAAAAATCACCCGCTTTTGCCGAAGCGCACCCCCGCTTTCTGCACTTCGCGGTAAGGCAGCAGCCAGATGAGCGATTCATCGTGCAGGTCCACCACCTGGATGCGGTTCCCGAAGGGATCGTGGAAATCACACCGGAACCCCGGGTTGAATTTCACATGGTATTTGTTCGCGAGCTTCCGCCGCACTTCGCGCAGCTGCCCGTCATCGCGCACCATGATCCCGAAATGCTTCGTCCGGTCGCGCCGCACTTTCTTCACCTCGAAGATCGCGAGAAACTGGTGCTCCCCCAATTTGAAAAACGCATCCCCTTCGCCGCTGTCGAGTTTTTCAAGGTTGAAGACATCCTTGTAAAACTTCACAGCCTTTTTCACGTCGTCCACCTCGATGGCGACATGGTTGCAGCCATAGACTTGCACGCTCATGACAATCTGATTCGTGTCCGGCCCTCCGGATGGTCGCAGCCTCGCTTACTGCTCCCCCGCCTTCTCGAAAACCAGCACGCACCGGAACCCGAAAATCACATCCCGGTCATTCCGGTCCACGACATTGCGATACGACAATTGCAGCTCCGCCCGCACGCTATTCGCCCACGAGCCGCCGCGAAGCACGCCCCACTCCCTGTATTTCCCGTTCCCTCCCTTGTAATCGTCCTGCACCCACTCCCACACATTGCCTCCCATGTCGAAAAGCCCGAGCTTGTTCGCGAGGAAGCTCCCCACCGGCGAAGTCTGCGCGTAGGTATCATTGTACCCGTCGATCACCGGGATCTTCAATTTGCGTGCCGAGATGTCCGCATAATTGCCCGTGCCAGGCGGCGGCGGCCATGCCTTGCCCCACGGGTATTCGTTTTTGATTTTCCCGTCCCGCTCCTCCGGCGTGCTCCCGCCCTCGTCGGGCAGCCCCGCCGCGAAGCTCCACTCCTGGTCCGTCGGCAGCCGGTACGACTCGCCATCCTCCAGCACCTTGTCCGCGTGCTCCTTGTCCGTCAGCCATTTGCAAAACGCCTCCGCGTCGTGCCAGTTCACCTTCACCACCGGATGCATGTCGCTCTGCTCGAAATCCGGCTTCTCAAACCGCCGCCCCGTCGCATCGCAGAACGCCGCATAATCCTTCACCCGCACCTTCCACATGCAGAACAGCGCCGAATCCCCCGCCGGCAAAAATTTCATCCCGAGGCTGTTCTCCCAAGCCTTCCCCGCCTCCGGCCCCTGCTTATGCTCGAGCCGTTCGGCGAGGAATGTCTGCTCCTTTGCCACCACCGTGCCCGTGAGCACGGCGGGCTTGTAGCCTGCCATTTGCAATTCGTAGTGCACCTCGCCGGGCTTCACCTCCTCGATCAGCAGCGGCGTCTGCCCGAGCTCCTTCCCGAATTGCAGCACCGTCGCGCCGCCCGGGGCGCTCGTGATTTTCACGCTGCCGTTTGAAAATTCGAAATTCGCCACCGCATCCTTCCCGTGCTCGATCGTCACCTCCCGCGTCTGCTCCGGCCAGTCCTGGTATTTCACCGTCACCTGGTGCCTGCCCGCGGGGAGCTCCACGCGCTGCGGCGTTTTCCCGCGCGCCTCGCCCGCCGCGAAAATCTGCGCGCCCGCCGGGTCGCTCGTCACCGCCACGCTCCCCCATGCGAAAATGAGCTCCTTCTCGAGCGTCTCGCCCCGCTTGATCTCGATGCTCTCCTTCAGCTCGCGCCCGTCCTTGCGCGCCACCAATTCATAAACGCCCGTTGGCAAATCGTTCAGCATCGCCGGCGCCGTCCCCTTCGCCGCCACCTTCCCGTCGGCGCGCAGCTCAAAAGCCCCGCCGCCCGGCTGCGTGGCGAGCTGCAGAGAGCCCTTGCTCCGCGCGAGCTTGATCGGCGGCACCGGCACGCCCGGCGCGATATCGACCTTCATGTCCACCGGGTCGTAGCCCGCCAGCCCCACGTGCAGGTCGCGCTTGCCCGACTCCACGTCCTCGAAATCCGCCGGGCTTTTCTTCATCTTGTCCCCCAGCAGCACCATCGCCCCCGGCGGGTCCGTCTCGATTTTCACCGCCGTGGGCACGCCCTGGTTGTATTTCGGCGCGAAATGAAAAATTCCCCATCCCGCCAGCGCCAGGCACAGCAGCGCCGCCGCCGCCCATCTCCCCGCATGGCTCTTGCGGGGTTTGACGCCGTTTAACAGCGCCAGGTCGTCGTGCATCTCCCGCGCCGTCCCGTAGCGCCGCGCGGGCTCGTTCGCGCACGCCTTCAGCAGCACCCGGTTCAGCTGCAGCAGCCGCCCCTTGTCCGGCAGCTCATCGAGCGCCGTCGACACCTCCGGGAAATCGAGCCGGTCCTTCCCCATGCTGATTTCGTAAAGCACTTTTCCCAGGCTGTAGATGTCCGCCTGCGGCGTGCCCGGCCCCTCGTGCGGCACGTAGCCCTCCGTCCCCACGAACGACCGCTGCCCGCTCACCGCCACCAGCCCGATGTCCGCCAGCTTCGGCTTCCCGTTCACGAAAATAATGTTCGCCGGCTTGATGTCGCGGTGCGCCAGCAGCCGCGTGTGCAGCGCCTCCAGCGCCGTCGTGAGCAGCAGCCCCACCTCAATGCACTCGTCCGCCGGCAGCCGCTTCCGCTTCTCCAGCTCGCTCTTCAGCGTCTTCGGCGTGTAATGGCTCGCATCGATGTGCTGGCCGTTCTCGCAATCGTCCGCCAGCTCCATGATGTAATAAAAAAACGTCTCCGTCCTGCCGACGTGCAGGATGTCCATGAACCCCTCGTGCGAGCGCGACACCGGCTCGAAGCTCGACATCCCCTCGAATTCCCGGTTGAACGACCTTTCGCTCTCAAACGTGCTCCGGTGCACCACCTTCACCGCCCGCAGCGCCCCCGTGAGGCTCCGCGCCAGCCAGATTTCGCCATACGCCCCGCGCCCGATCACGCGGAGCATCTCGTGGTCGGGGATCTGCGGCTTGTTCACGGTGGTGCTCATCTGGGGGAAAATGACGAATGACGAATGACGAATGACGAAGGAAGCACGAATGACCAAATGACGAAAATGCCGGATGCATCACGGAGCACATTCGGGCTTCTGATTTCAGTCATTTTTTCGTCATTCGTCATTCGGATTTCGTCATTATTCCCTTCATCTCTCCGGCGACTCCACACTCTTGAGCTCCTTCTTGAACAGCGCCGACACCCGGTGCTTTGCCAGGTACACCTGCGTCACGCTCACCCCCAGCTCCTTCGCCACCTTTTTCACCGGCCACTCCTTCATCACGTAGCAATCGAAAATCTGGTACTGCTTCCCGTCCACCTTCTTCTTCACCCGCGCCACCGCCGCCGAGATGATATTGCGTTTCCACTCCGCGTCCCACACCGCCTCCAGGTCGAATCCCGCCGGGTCCGCCGCGCGCTCGATCGTCGCCGTCCGCGCCGTGTCGCCCCGTTTCCGTTTCGACTGCCCCTCCGCCGGCTCCCGCTTGCGGAATTGGTCCGCGATCCGCCACCGCGTGATGTGCAGCAGCCATCCCTTGAAAGAGCCCTTCTCCGGATCGTATTTCAGCCCGTCCACCCGCTTCGCCACCGTGATCACCGTCTCCTGCACCACATCCTGCGCCTCCGATTCCGTCAGCCCCGCCTTGAGCGCCACGCCGTGGATGAGTTTCCAGTACGTCTCGAAAAATTCCTGCCAGTTTTTCTGGTCGCGCCAATCCCCGAGGCGCTCCACAAGGGAGCGCCGCGTCACGAGGAATTGCTTGTTCGTCACGCCCCCCTCATAGCCGAAATCCGTCCGGGGAGCGAAATTATTTCAATTCCTTGGAAAACCGGGAATAATGGCGCCCCTTTTATGTGGAATGCCCCCCATCGTCACCCCCGGGAAAAGGGTCGCGTCTCCCCCGGATGCCTTGTCGTGGGATTGCTCCCTCTCGTGTTGATTGCAGCTTACGTCTTTTATGCCCGGTGGGAATTTCACCGCCAGGTCGACATGGGCGGGAAGCGCAACCGCCTCACGTGCGAGGTCCGCACCACCGATGGCAGCAGCCTCCCCGAAGTCACCCTCGTGTTCAAAGCAGGCGATGGCATCCGTTACGTCCCGCTTTCCGGCATGGCCGGTGGCTCCCCCGATTACAATATCACGAAGGATTACACGCTCACCACCACCGCCCCCGGCACCGTCACCCTCGAGTGGCCGCGCCTCTTTTTGCATCTCGTACAAGTCCGCATCGATGGCGATCCGGCTGAATCCTCGCAAAAGTACGGCAGCCACGGATATTGGAAAGCCGCCGGCCCCTCCCTCTACACCGCCACCCTCACGATCGATCCCGCCAAAAAGACGTTTACCATTACGCAACCGGAGGAAAAATGAATCTGCCGGCATCCAATATATCGCAGCCCTCGCCGATTTCCTCCGCGGAAAATCCGGCAAACGCAATGACGACAACGACCGTTAAGCACTAGCCCAGGTACCTGTTTGCGGGGCGTTGCGCGTTTTCACGCCGCATCCGCCGAGACAGGTTCATCCGTCGCCAGCGCGATCAGTCACCCTCGCAACTGCGTGCCAAAAGAGGATTCATCTCGGCATTAATCACGTCATCCTTCCAGGTTGATCCCGTAAAAAATTCCCATGCTCCCAGCGTGACAATATCCCTCAGATCCAAGTTGAAGGCTGTCCGGAAATAGTTAATGACGATCAAACGCGAATCAGGCCCGAGTTGCAACCGATCTATTAGAAAACGCATGGCATCCACCGCGCTTTCGCCGTTGCGAATTTTGTTGCGTAATTCGTTTAGAAGTTCCGGGTGCTCGATTTCTTTCATGAAAAATGGCAAACGCTACCGGTTTCATTACGCCGCATCCGCCGTGGCGGCTTCGCCCGCCGCTGTGGCGGCTTCGCCAACCAGCGCGATCAGCGAATCCAGCGTCACCGACTCCAGCGACACCAGCCGCTTCGTCCCTGCGGGAAACGTGAAAACGTCCAGCGCCGTCATGGGGTTCGGCACGCCCACGCAGGCGATCCCCGCCCCGAGCGCCGCCTTCGCTCCATTCGGCGAATCCTCGATCGCCACCGCTTCGCTCGCGGCGACGCCCAGCCGTTTCAAGGCTTCCTCATACACATCCGTATTCGGCTTCGGGCGCAGCGGCGGGTCGGCGCACACGATCAGCTCCACGAATTGCCGCAGGCCCAGCCGCTCCAGGTGGCTCTCCACCCAGTCCGTCGTCGAGCTCGATGCCACCGCGCAGCGCAGACCGCGCCCCTTCACCTCCTCCATCAGGTTCCGGATGCCCGGCAGGATTTCATTCCGCACCACGAGCTCCATGTGGTAATCCCGCCGTTCGGTATCGAGCGCCGTCCAGTCGAGCTTCCGCCCCGTGCGCTGCTCCAGCGTCCCGCGCGGGTCGAACACCGAGTAATCCGTGCCGATCGCCGCCGAGTATTCCTCCATCGTCAGGTGCTGCCCGTGCTGCTCATAGGTGCGGAGCCACGCCAGGTAGATCGGCATCTCCGTGTCGAGGATCGTCCCGTCAAAATCAAAAATCACTGCGCGTATCATTTGCCTGCGAATATAGCAGCGCCCGCGATTTCCGCATAGCGAATCGCGGGTCCTGTTTATAAACGTCGGGAGTCAGGGACTGACCCCTTTCTCCGGGAAGAATCCATCGGTTGTAGCCACGTTCCTCTGGGACGTCTCTGAGTAGAGAATTTGGCTCTCGACAGTCGATTTGCGGGAAGTGTGGAATAGCGGGCACCCCCCGCGAGTCGAGTGACCATGCAAAATTCACAAACATCCCCGATTCGATTCAGGCAATTCCTCCCAAAATCGCTGTGTTTCCTGCTCATCGCATTCTCCGCATGCTTCGGCGGATGCGTTTCCTATAAGCCGGTCAAAGCCTACGAATTGGCTGGCATGGAGAGGCAGCACCGCTGGTTCGCCGATACATTCTACGTCAGGAGCGACAATCGTTACCATTACTTCAGGAACGAAAAAACAGACATCAAGGGGGCATTCGAGCTCTACACGAAAAAGACCTACTACAAAGCCAGCGTCGACGAATTGACATTGACGCCAAAGCTCATCCAGGAAGCGCAAACCGGCGACCGCGAAAAAGGCACCCAGGCCGTGATCGAGAAGGATGCCGATACAGTCCATTGGATCGCCATGACATGGGAGGAATACCGCGCCGGCGTGAAATTCAAAATCAAGCAGGTTGGGAAGACGTTCGAAATTTACATGGTGGACAGCAGGAATAGCAAAACCGTGCCCGTGGTCACCATCGCGCCTGGGAAACCGTAATAAACGTCAAGAGGTAGACTGACCCCAATAACTACCTATTTCTCTTTCCCTTATTTCAATCAGACGTACCACTATTTCTTCAAGTCATGCGTCCAATTCAAAATCGGAAAGCGGGATTATTTTATTCAAATCACAAATTTGGAAATAATTTGAGGTTTCTTGTTTATAGCCGGTTTTCAATTCAAACCCTCCTCTCTCAAATATCCACACGCCCTTTATCTTTCCTTCTTGAATTTCAACACACGGCTTATCAAGTAACGCACCGCAACTGCTGCAACGCCAGTCCGTCAGATTAACGTCCGAATCGACAACCAACAAATTTGTCAATGTGGAATTACCAATGCGCCATTGACGCCGGTTAAATATACCTTTGCGCCATCTAATCTGATCCCCAATTTTATAGCTATTAGGTATAACACCCCACTGGAAACTAACCTTATTATCTGATTCTTTAATTTCACATCCACATTTTGGACATAATAAATCAACAAATAACTCGGAATAAATTGGCATATTATTTCTTCAAGGTTGCACTCAAGATGTCGCCAAGCAATAAGTAAAAGGGGTCATTCAAAGACAATGGACAGCCCTGAAAATCTCTCTTTGAGCGGCAATGAAAACAAGCAAATTGCTTTCGATCTGGGCAATCATCTCCATCGTGGTGGGAATTGCTTTGTGCAATATTCCATGGGGTGATCCGGAGGGCTTCCACGGCACAGGTTTTCCTGTGGCTGTGGTGATGTGGCAACACGGGATTGATTATCCCAATGTATTCGCCTTCGTTTTGAACCCGCTCCTTGTATTTGCAGTGGGAGGGATTCTGATCCTGCTTTGGAAAGTGGCGGCACGCTCCAATTGGATGCATTTTACAATATTGGTTGCCGTTGCGCTCGGAGTCATCGTGACGGTCAATGTGATTAGAATACGGTCGGCAAAAGCTCAAAACACGCTGCTCGATGATTTGCGGCTTAAGAACAAATGAATGATCCAAATTCAAAGATCCGGAGTGATATTGCTGCCGGCAGAAAAATCATCGCTGCGACCGTTAAACATTCCCTCCGTTCGATGGCTGTCTGCCAGGTCTTGTGCATTTTGCACACCTGCATGGTGAGGCAAATGACCTTCGGGCTCCTGATTTCCAGCATTGCCGCGTGGATCATCTGGCTGCAATTGGTGGGGCGGCAGCGGCTCAGCCTGCTCGACAAAATTTTCGTCTACGCCGGCGTGCTGGTCTTATACATTCTTGTCGCTGTTATTTCTCAGTATCTTTTCGACTTTCCCCTGCTCCCGGATTCCAATAGGCATTATTATTAGATCAGGCGGAAACGGTATGGCATGTCATAAGTAAAGAGCCCACCCCAATGAAAATACCCCTGATCAAAATCGCTGCAGTGCTGCTATGGGTCGGAGCAATTCACGCTTACGCAGCCTCCGTGACACCCGCAGCCCTTGTGCCGCCCGATAGTGGCAGCCATCGCGGAGGCAAAATGGTAGGGGATAAATTGACGAATCCCGATGATCTCCTGGCTCTCGGGAAATTATTCCAGCAATCGAAAGACCTTGAAACCAGGCAAGAGTATTTCCTCCGGCTTTTGGATTATTTCTGGTTTTCCAAGAAGAGATTGATTGGAATGAAACGCGCTGAAATCGAGAAATACTTTGGTCCGGGAGTTCCGGATGATCCGCAGGCAGGAATGGGAATGCCACTCCAATTGAAATGGGGCGGAGGAAGGGACATCCTGGTCATTGTTTTTGAGGGAGATGTGGCAAAACAGGCCGGTTACATCATGGGTTTCTAGAAAAAAATCCGGGTCAGACAACCAACAACGACAGCGCTGGTTAGTTGGCTCCTTATTTTCCTCCGTTTTCCCTGTTACCCTTGTCACGGCGAAGTCCCGCTGAGCGGGACGAAGACGGATCCTGTTAAAATCCGGATCAAAAGCATTCCCAGACTCATGGAACGCAACGCCGAGCGAGCGGCACCGCCCGCGCTGCGCGAGGATATCGGCATGATTCCACGCAATTCCCAGCCGTCGCGCGCCGCCGATTCCCATGCCGGAAAAGGGGCGTGCAGCGATGTCGCCTGCAAATGCTGCGCCGCGCTGGAGCGGGCGCGGGAAGGGGCGCTTTTCGATGCGCTTCGGGAATACCAGAGCCCGCTCACGCCCGATATCCAGGAGGCGAATCTTGGTGCCAGCGCCGATGGCACGATGCTCAAGGCGAAGATGGGGCGCGATTGGAAGCGGATGTTCGAGCAGCTTCCCGGCATCGGCATGGGGCTGATGATGACGCGCAATGAGGCGGCGATTCTCGGGCGGCACAAGGCGTTTCCCGCGCTGGCATTCACCGCGGGCGGGAGCAAAGGGGCGGATGCGGAGTCCGGGCTCTGGTGGGATTTCCGCGGGCTCGGCGCGGCGCATGCCGTGCATCTCCGCGCCGGGAACCGGAATATTTTCGGCGTCGAATTCACCGATGCGCGCGGCGAGATCATCCATCGCTTCACCGCCACGCAGGAGAGCAATCTTGAGGTGTTTTTCAACTGGGCGCGCCTCCACCAGGCATGCCCCGCAGGCGACGCGGCGGAGCGGGTTGCCTCCAGGCACGCGCTTTCATTCGGCAAAACCGGCATGGTGTCTGCCTGCGATGCCGCATGCCGGGAGAGCGGTGTCGGTGCGATTGATGTGGATGCCGACAAAGACGCCCTGATCTCCCTCGCCGCCGCCTGCTGCAAGCACGGGATCGAGATGGAAGCGGCCGTCTCCAACGATGCCGTCACGCAGCGCGTGCGGTTCACGCCCAAATCGCTTTTGCAGGTGGAGGAGTGGTGGTTTGTGTCGAACGACACCGCCGGGCTCCATTTCCTGCCCGAGGAATTTATCCGCGTCGAAATCGTCGAGAGCATTGGCGGTGCGGGCACGCAATGGTCGCTGCACTGCCACACTGCGGACCGCGAATCGGCGCTCGTCCTCGCCTGCGGGAACCTCGAGCAATATCCCGCGTGGTGCGAGATTCTCCACGCGTTTGCGTGAGGGAAACAGCCGGAATTTGAACAGGAGATTTAACAGGATCCGACTATGCCAAGGCTTCGTCGCGACAAGGGGAACTGAGGGAATCGCCAAGGGCGATGGTAGGGGCGGTTGCCCCCAACCGCCCGCATCACGCCCAAGACCCGCGTATGTATGCCAGATGTGAATCGCAGCCACATCTCCACGGTTGCGGGCGATTGAGGGCAATCGCCCCTACCGCTCGCTTACGCGACCGCGACTGCAAATTTCCTTGCGTTTCCGCGCCGCGGCATCAACGGCAGATGCCTTATGAGCAAGGAAAAGACGAAGATTTCAGGGAAGGGGAAAGTGGGACGGGAAGAGATGATTGCCGCGATCAGGACGGCGGTGGAGGCGGGCGGGGGTGAGCCGCTATCTTATAAAAAATTCCTCGCCTGTTCCAAGATGACGAAAAGGGATTTATGGCGAAATTTTCCAAAATGGAGTGAGGCGTTGAAGGCGGCGGGTTTTGTTTTCAACCAGAACCACCGATGGGTTGCCAATGAGAGGCTGCTGACTGATTGGGGCAGGGTGGCGCGTAAATTAGGCCGCGTTCCGCTCGCCAAAGAATATGTGACGATGGGCGAGTTCAACGTCTCGATATTGGGGCGGCGGTTTGGACCGTGGGACAAGGTCATTGCGGCATTTTGGGGATTTGCAATGGGAAAGCAGGATTGGAACGATGTGCTGGCAATGCTTGCCGCGTCGGGAGAAGAGAAGAAAAAAGTTGGGAAACGCTGCGGCATGCGTTCCGAGTTACTGGCAAAGACCCGCGCCCGCATGGAAGGCAGCGCCATCAGCGGCGACCCGCTCTACATGGAGGGCATCAGTCACGCCCCGGTGAATGAGACCGGCGTGATCATGCTTTTCGGCGCGATGGCGGCGAAGCTTGGGTTCATGGTGGAATCGGTGCGGGCGAATTTTCCGGATTGCCAGGCGAAACGCCGCATCGGGCCGGATGCGTGGCTCACGCTGCGCATCGAGTTTGAATATGAGAGCCGCAATTTCCGCGACCATGGGCATCTGCCCGAGGGCTGCGACATGATCGTCTGCTGGGTGCATAATTGGCACGACTGCCCGCCGCACATCCAGGTCATCGCCCTGAGCGACGAGCTCGCGCGACTGCGGCGGGAGCGGATGATGCTGGCATTTTGAAGAAGGGAATTTATCCACAGATTTACACAGAGGGACACAGATTTTCAGGAAAAGTGCTTCTTGAGCATTTCTATTAATCTGTGAAATCGGTGTAAATCTGTGGATAAAATCTCTTTTCCCGCATTTCGCTGAAAGAACCGCATTCAGCTCCCCGTATTCTGCCTATGAGAATATTGCGGCGTTTGGTCACTTCGGTTTTCGGCAACCTCTCCTGGCAGCCTCCCGGCTGGATTCCTGCCACGGGGCGGAAGATGCGCGGGCATCCCAGGGCCACCGTCTTGGTCGCTCTCCTCCTGATGGCAGGCAGCGCGGCGGGCTGGCACCAATACCAGTGGTATAAAAAACAGCCGAAACCGGTGAAATACACCGTGACCGCCACCGCTCCGGGGGTGACGCCCCTCGACAAAGTGCTCCACCCGCAGGAGCTCGTGATCCGTTTCAACGGCTCGGTGGCGCCGATCGATTACGTGGGGAAACTCATCCGCACCGGCGTCCGCATGGACCCGGCTGCGGATGGGCTCTGGCGCTGGCGCGGCGACCGCGAGCTCGTCTTCACCCCGGAGAACGACTGGCCGGCGGACACGAACTACCACATCGCCATCGACAAGTCGGCGGTCGCGCCGCAGGCGCTGCTCGAGCGCTACAAGCTCGATGTGAAGACCCCGCCATTCACCGCTTCCTTCAAGAAGCTCGAGTTCTACCAGGACCCGCGGAACCCGCTCATCAAGCAGGTGGTGGCGACGCTGGAATTCTCGCACAAGATCGCGCATAGCGAGATCGAGAACCATCTCACGCTCGCCATGCTCGGCGGCTCGCCGGTCTTCAATGCGAATGGCGCGCCCTTCGGCGTGAATTACGGGCTGCACGACCGCATCGCATACATCACCAGCGCGGCGCTCACGCTGCCGGAGAAGGAGGATTTCATGAAAGTGGCGCTCGACAAAAAAATGACGACGCCGCAGGGCGGCGCGAAATTGCAGGATGCCATCGAGCAGAAAGTGCGCATCCCGGACAACTACAGCTTTTTCAAAATCGAGTCGGTGGAGAGCCAGATCATCCGCAACAAGCTCGGCGACCCGGAGCAGCTTTTGTTCGTGAACACCACCGCCGCCGCCAAGCCGGAGGACATTGCAAAATCGCTCGAGGTTTTCCTGCTGCCGAAAAAAGCGGTGAAGGCGGAGGGCGAAGATGCGGGCGGCGACGAGGGGACTTCCCAGCCCGATACGGAGACGGACAATGATTCCAGCGACGATTCGGACAGCGACACCGAGGAGGATGGCCCGTCGGACCCTTTCCAGCACAGTGGGATCCGAAGCTTGGAATTCACGTGACTTGAAGTCGCGGC
>JADMIO011398569.1_pt1 | contig 106976 bp, 79 predicted proteins | sample 8958161 | NCBI WGS metagenome assembly JADMIO01 (sample SAMN16585339, study PRJNA669376) | soil metagenome | isolation source: Crop rotation soil | place: USA: Cullars Rotation, Alabama | collected 2011
CGCGACAACTTGTCCACGTGGAATTCTAAGCTTAGGATCCCAATGTGCTGGAAAGCCGCGGCTTGCTGGCCTTCGAGCACGGCATGGTTCGCGAGCACCTCCCCGCCCGCAGTGCCCGCCGTGAACGCGACGAATTTTTGCGACAGCATCGTGTCGGAGCTGAGCGACGCGACGATGTCGGCCGGCAGCGGCGGAATATTTTCCTCGATTTCGAGCGTCACTCGCACGGCGTTCTTTTTGTTCGCCGCGCCCAGGCGCTCCTCGGCCGTGAGATGGCGGATGCCGATCACGCGCCCGGCGGGGGCGCCGGCATAGCGCACCTCCGAGTGCAACTTGATGCCCGTGATGTCCTCGTAATCCACCTGGAGCGTGCGCGTCGGCGGTTTCAGCCGATAGCCGGAAAGCGCGAAAGTCAGCGCGCCGAGCAGCACGATGCTGCACGCAACGACCGTGAGTGCGATGAGTATGTCGGAGAAACTCTTTTTCATGGTGTCTTATGGGAAAAGCGGCCGCGTGCGCGGACTAGCGGGCGCGGCGCGATGTGCGGGTGATCGTCGTCTTCGTCCTGCGAAATATTGAGCGGCACGGGCCCGTCGGCCTCGCCATTGATGAATTGCTGCACCTCCGCGTTGTCGCTGTTCCGGATTTCATCCGGCGTGCCTTGCGCGATGATTGAGCCGCGTCCGAGCATGATCATCCGGGTCGCGATCCGGAATGCGCTCGTCATGTCATGCGTGACGACCACGGCGGTCATCCCGTGCTTTTGCGTGAGGTCGAGTGTGAGGCGGTCCACGACGGCGGTCATGATCGGGTCGAGGCCGGAAGTCGGCTCGTCGCTGAAGAGCAGTTCCGGGTTCAAAACCAGGGCGCGTGCGAGCCCCACGCGTTTCTTCATTCCGCCGCTGATTTCCGCCGGCTTCGAGCGCTCGAAGCCCCTCAGGCCGACGATTTCGAGCTTCTCCTTCACCACGCGCTCGATCTCCTCGGGCTTGAGATTTGTGTGTTCGAGCAGCGGCAGCGACACGTTTTCACCGACGGTCAGCGAAGCCAGGAGAGCGCCGGATTGGAAGAGCATCCCGAAGCGACGACGCACGTGATCGAGCTGGCGCTCATTCATCTTCGTCGTTTCCTCGCCGAAGATCTTGATCGAGCCGGAAGTGGGCTTCATCACGCCGATGATGTGCCGGAGCAGGGTGCTCTTGCCGCAGCCGCTGCCGCCCATGATCACGAGCGTTTCGCCGCGATGAATCTCGAATGAAAGATGATTGATGACGGCACGCTTCCCGAACGTGCGATACAGATCGGCGACTTCGATGACAGGCTGTTCCTTGGTCGTGCTCATGTGCCGAAAAAGAAGATCGCCGTAAGAAGCGCGTTCGAGACGAGCATCGCGAGCAGCGAGTGAACGACCGATTGCGTCGTCGCCTGGCCGACACCCTCGGCCCCGCCCTCGACGTGCATCCCGGCATTGCAGGCGATCGTGATGAGCAGCCACGCAAAGACGACGCTCTTGATTACGCCGGAATACAGGTCCCACAGGTCCGAGCTTTCGAGCGCGCCCTGGATGTAGCCCGCGGTATTGAACGTGAGCGCGAGTTTGCAGACGAGCCAGCCGCCGAAGATGCCAACGTAGTTGCCCAGAATGGTCAGGCACGGGAGCATCACGAGCATTGCCAGGAAGCGCGGCACGACGAGAAAACGCACGGGGTTGATCGCCATCACCTCGAGCGCCTCGATTTCTTCCGAAACCCGCATGGTTCCCAGCTCCGCCGCGACCGCGGAGCCGCTGCGCCCGATCACGATGACCGCTATGAGGACCGGCCCCATCTCGCGCAGCAGGGATACCATGACGAGGTTCGGCACGTAGATTTCCGCGCCGAGATTCTGGAGCGAGCGCGCAGCCTGCATCGCGAGCGTGATACCGATCGTGAGCGCCGTTAGCGCGACCATCGGCACCGCGCGCGTGCCGATCACGATCATTTGCCGGAATACCGCGGACAGCTTGAAAAACTGGCCCCTGAACGGAGCCACGAAAATCCAGTAGAGGATGCTGAAATTAAGCTGGAGGTAGTTTTTCAAATCGATTGCGAGTTCGCCGCGATTCCGTGGATGGCTGGCCGCTCACCTACGCGGTCCCGCCGCAGAGCGTCAAAAGCAAACTCCTCGCAGCGGTGCAGGATGTCGATCGTCCTCGTCGGCGGAATAGGTGGTGGCAATGGACAATAGCCAGCTAATGCCGGGTTTCGTGCCGGTCGTAAAGGCACCCGTAGTAACGGTCCTTTGCATCGAATCTTCCCCCGGTTGACCTCATTGCCGCGACACTGGCATCCTCACAATCACGATGAACTCGATTCTTTCGCGCGCCGTGACGTGGCTTACCTCTTCCGCGATGATCGGCGCCTTCAGTTGCGCGATTCCCGCATGGGGTGGCGATTATCTGCCTTTCGACGGTGGAAAATCCGTGTGGCATGATGGGTTCGAGAGATTCGATTACGCGATGGACGAAGCGACGCTGGCGATCACGCCCTTTACCGCGCCGGATGGAGAGAAATTCGCCGTGCGCGACCCGGAGAAAGGCCGCCGGCGATGCGTCGTGGTTGTGCCGAAAACGCCAGCGCCCGGAAACCCGTGGTCGTGGCAGGGATGCTACTGGGATCATCAGCCGCAGACCGAGGTCGAGCTGTTGCGGCGCGGCTTTCACATCGCATATATTTCGGCGAATGCGACGCTGAAGCCCGGGAAGGAATGGGACGCGTGGTACGAATTCCTCACGGCAAAGCATGGGCTGTCGCCGAAGCCCGCATTCATCGGGATGAGCCGCGGCGGGGAGTATGCCTACACATGGGCAACGACGCATCCCGACAAGGTTTCGTGCATTTACGCGGACAACCCGGGAGGCAATGCGGAGATGCTGTCGAGGCTCGGAGCCCTCGCTGCCAACGACGTGCCGCTGATGCACGTTTGCGGAAGCATCGACCCACTGCTCGGCAGATTCTCGAATGTGATCGAGGGCATCTACCAGCAATTGGGCGGGCGCTTTTCCGTGATGATCAAGGACGGCGCGGGCCATCATCCACACAGCCTGCGTGACCCGAAGCCGCTGGCGGATTTTATCACGCAGAGCGTGCAGCCCGTGAACCGCACTGCGCCCGATTACCTCGGCACGAAAACGACGCGGTCCGCTTTTTACAGCGTGGAGAACAACTACCGGGAAATTCCGAGGGAGGACGCCCGTGTCACGTGCCGGGGCGCGTGGTTTGCGGAGTGCTACGATCGCTATTCGTTCGAGCTGCAGGGCGTGGAGGGAGCCATTTCCGTGATCGCACCGGTGAAGGCGGCGCAGGGAATGCCGTGGGTTTTTCGAGTGGGCTTCGTGGATCGCAATGCAGCGGTCGATCTCGCGTTGCTCGCGAAGGGCTTTCATATCGTCACGGGCCCGGTGCCATACAATGCGGACGCGCCTCATCCGGCGCATTGGAATACGGTGTATCAGCACCTGACGAATCACGGGTTTTCAAAAAAGCCCGTCGTGCAGGGCGAGGGTCGCGCCGCAGGGGAAATGTATGCATGGGCGATCGCGAACCCCGACAAGGTCGCATGCATCTACGCGGAAAACCCGGTGTTGCGCAGCGCGGAGTCGAAGGGGTCGCTCATCGATAGACTCGAACCGCTCGCGAAGGCGGGCGTGCCGCTGTTGCACGTCTGTGGCAGCCTCGACCCGGCGTTGAGTGACGAAACGCGCGTGGCCGAGAAACGCTACAAGGACTTCGGGGGCGCGATGACTGTCATCATTAAGGAAGGCGTGGGACATTATCCGCTCGCGCCGGCCGACACCAAGCCGGTGGTCGATTTCATCACGGAGAAAACGTCGAAGGCGAAAGAGTAATCCTCCCGGTTCACTGATCAACGGGGGGCAGAGTCCATGCGGAGTTGAGCGGGAAAACGCTCAGCTTTTGAATCGTCACGGGGCCGCCCTCGGCTTTCACGGAGAGCCCGCTTGATTTTGGCAAAACGTAGCGGGTCGAGGACACCTCACCATCGTTGATGAACGTTTCGACCGATGTTCGATCAACGAGGATTTCCACCCGCGAGACCTGGCCAATCACTTGCGCGGGTTTATGGCCGGACTCGACGGTTTTCGACGTGAGCACCACGGGGACTCCGCGGAGATTGAATGTGAGTTTTGCACCTTCGGGAATGCTCACATCGGCGAGGATATGGAACAACTGGCCCGAGGGTTGAAGTGGCAGCGACTGGTCCTTGCGCAGCGCGATGTTCTCCCGTTTGTCCTCGAGGCGGTGCAGCGAGGCGATTTCCCGGATCGGCTTGCGGAACACGCAGAGCCCGGCGGGTGTCGTGTGTAGAGTCAGCTCGCAAGGAAAGCTGATCATCTGGCTGAACGGCATGTCCACGAAATCCGCGCCGCGCATCCAGGCCGTCTGGATGCGGCGCCCGTCGCCGGTTTCCGTATTTGCCCACGATTGCGTCGCGTAGAAATTCGGTCCCACGTCGCACGGGAAGCGCGTGCCCTCCTCCTTGAACTCCGTGCCGTTGAACGTGCCGATGGAATAATTGCCGTTGCCCTGGATGAGCACCCATTTTTTCTGATCCGCGTGTCCGTCCACCGGCAGCTCGAAAAAGTCCGGGCACTCGAAGCTGTCCGCGATTGGATGATGCTCATCTTTCCATTCCAGCAGATTCTTCGACGTGAGAACGTGGTACTTTCCGTCGCCGTAGAGCATCATCACCCAGTGCATCCCGGGCGCGTACCAGAAGACCTTCGGGTCACGTTCGGGTCGCAGCATGTGCGGGTTCTTCTCGTATAGCTTCCACGTGCGGCCACGGTCGAGGCTGTAAGAAAGGCACTGCGAGCGGTTGTCGAAGCGCGACCAGAACGCGATCATCGGCGGAGTTTTCGGGTCGGGCGAAAGACCGGAAGTGTTTTGGTAGTCGATGAGGCAGGTGCCCGATTGCACGCCGCTGCCCAGCGATTCCTCCCAAAAGGCGGGCTTCAATTCCGTCCAGTGAACGAGGTCCTTGCTCACGGCATGAAGCCAGCATTTCGCCCAGCGCTGGGCGAACAGGTGATACTCGCCCTCGTAGTAAATCAGGCCGTTGAGATCGTTGATCCATCCTTCCTCGCGCATGCCGGGATTGAGCCGATCCATCGTCCATTGGCGCGCGGTGAAGTGGAATTGCGGGCGCAGCGATTCGCCGTAGAGCGGCCCGGCGCTGACGGGCAATTGCTCGGGTTGATCGGTCTGGACGATGCGCGCCACGTTGAGGTGCCCCCAATCGCCGCTGGCCGCATCGACGATCTGGAGTTTCGCCGTTTTGCCCTGCCAGCGAGAGACGTCCCAGCTTGCGGATGTGAGATGATCGCTCTTCCAACCCGTCGCGCTGCGCACCACCTCGCCGCCGACGACCAGGTTCAGGCACGTGCTCGCCTCGTAATTTCCCCCGCCGATCCGGAAAGCGATGTAGCGTTTGGAGATGGCAAATTCGGGAGACGTCAGCGTGCCCATGGGCTTGTCGCCTTCTATCTCGCTGCTGGCGACATCGGCGCCGCTGGCATTCTCAATCTCGAGTGTGGCGAGGTCGGTAGCGACGGGCCCCTTTTGAAACGCCATGCCGGTCGCTTTCCATTCCGAAAATGCCGGAGCATTGACGTTTCCGCTGGGCGGAGCGTCGGCAGCGCGCAGGTGTAGCGAATTACAGTGTACGAGCCCGAGCAGCAGGCTCAACCGGCATGCGTGTTTGAAGCGGATGATCATCGATGGGGAAGTGTTGTGATGGATTGCGGCGACCTGCGCCAGCCTTGCGATCTCGTCAGGAGCCCTGCGAGGTTCGAGTGAACCATCGCACGCGGAAGGAAGCGCGGGCGCCGGCGGGCGGGCTGGTGAGCTTGCAGACGATCACCTCGGAGGCACCCGACACGCTGCGCGACTCGATGACAAACGGCGTGTCATCGAAGTTGCGAGGGTCCGGCGTGGCGAGCTGCAAAGCGAAGTCAACGTCTTCGGCGGACAATGCGTGGGTCAGAGTGACTCGAACTTCACCAGCGCCGTTCTTTTGAACGGCGGGAATGCCGAGCGCATCCGAGCGCGTGGGGTCGCCTCCAGTCGCATATTCGATGAGCGCCACGAGGCCGTCGTGGTCGCCATCCTCGGAGTCTGTCGCGATGCCGTGCGCGGTTTTCCACTCCTCATAACCAACGGCGTCCGTTGTCAAAGGCGAACCTCCGGAAGTCGCCGAGGCATGCCAGTTCAACGGTGAGTTCGCATCCGGCGCGGATATCGGGAGGTTCAGCACGAGGCTGCGCCCGCCGCCGTCCGCCTCGACTGGCCAGAGTCCGCTGGTGCCGTACGTGAAGCTGAAGATCTCCACACCGGCAGCGGACTCGAGCCGAACGAATTCACCCGCGTTGTTGAATTGGTCGTTGAGATATTCGCCGGCAATCGACGCGGACGGCACACTTGGATAACGCGCGGCAAACGCGGCGCGATTGCTGACGACAAGAAGGCGCTGGCCTGCGGCAAGAATCGTGTTCGGTGCGAACGTAAAATCGACGCCCGCCGTGAAGCGGCTGCCGCCGAGATCCACACTGTTGCCGGAGATGTTCATCAACTCGATGAATTCGAATAGGTCCGAATCATTGAACCCCGCCGCCTGTTCCGCCGCCGTGGGATCGGCGGGATGATAGTTCAGCTCGGAAACCACGATGCTGCCGGCCGCGGCGGGAGGTGTGGTGAAGTAGTAGCTGCTGGAGGGTGCGCTCCAGAGTGAGTTCAATTTGGTGCGTGCGATGAGCTGGACGCCGTTCGAAATGGTAACGGAGCCACCACTCGCGAGCGTGAGCGCGACCGGATTCACCGAGCCGCCGGGCAGCCGCGGATCGGTACCATCCAACGTGTAGTAGATGACGCCTTGCGCTGCCGTGAGCGTGACCGAGCCGGCCAAGCCGCCCACTGGATTGCGCACGGGTTTTGCGACGAGCTGCGAATCGATCCACGCCGTGCGCTGCTGGAGCCACGTCCGCAGGATGTCCATTTCATCGAGATACGTGCCGACGGCGTCGGCATCCGGGCCGTCTCGCGGCGGCACGGCAGTCCATTTTGCGTAGTTGCGCACGCCCCCCTCGCTGAGCTGCGAGTAATAGTCAGCAATCAGGGCGGCGATGCTGGCATCCGTCAGCGGTCCCTCGCGCAATTCCGACCAGCGATCCACGAAGCGCTGCCAGAAATCGGGGTCGGGCCATAGGTATTTCCACCAGCCCCAGGTGAAAAAGTCCGTCGCCTCGCCGCTCGCGTTCCAGCCGATGGGATTCGCACTGCGGCCATCGGTGGAATTCATCGCTAGATCGAAATCCCAGATCGGCCCGGCGAACAGCTTGTCGCCGCGGGGCTTGAACATGAACGTGCTGAGCCGGAAGCCGTCCATGTTCTGCGAGAGAATATTGAGGAGCGCGTGATCCACCCACGAGTTGCGATCGATGTACTGCGTGTAGTGCAGGCCGGTTGTGGGGTTCGTGCGATTTGGCTGCACGATCGCATCCTCGAATTCCTGCACGTAATTGCGGATGTAAGCCGACTGCGCCGCTGGGATCGAAGGGAGCGGCGCAGGCTGTTCGGAAGGATAGTCGTAAACCAACCGGCAGATGGAGCCGTATGGTTCCGAGAGCGGGAAATTCCGGCTCGTGACCCAACCGCTCGTATTCGGCTCCGTGCGATCGACGCGGATGATATAGCCGCCGGTGAGCTTCGGTCCGCTGAGGTCGTCCGGGTTCAGCCGCTCGACGGGGATGCGATCCACGCCGCGCTCCGGCTTCTCCATGAAGACGTAAACGCCCATGTAATCGCCGGGATAATCGACGGTGCCGTTGTCGGTATTCGCGAACACCTCCACGAATTTGCAATGCGCCGCCCAGCGCCCGATGCGGTTGCTCATTTCGTACATGAACGGATTCCGGATCATCGCGCGGTCGGAACCGTAGTTTGCGCCGAGGATCCAATCGGCCTCCGGCTTCATGCCGAGCGGCGAGACGTCCACGTCCTCGTTGAATTCATCCCAAGCCTCGATGTTCATCGAATACTTCGGCCACCCGGCGGAGGACGAACCGCGCACGACCATGCGGCCGCGCGTGGCGAGCACGGGCAGGTTCGTCAGCGCGGTGCGGTTGTTCGTGGCGGCGTCGGGAGTGAACATCGTCCATGACATCTCCTTATCGGCATCAGGCCGGCCACCGTTGAAATTATTCAGGATCACAACGGGCAGGTTCGAGGTGAATGTCGCTGCGGCTGTGCCGAGCTTCACGTAAGTCTTCGAATGAACGAGCCCCGGCGCGAATTCCGCACCGGATTCAAAGGCACGTGCGCGGATCATCGTCGTGGTGCTGATGACAATCGGACCCGAGTAGAGCGTGGATCCGGCGCCCGGGACCGAGCGGTCGGTGGTGTAGCGTATCTGCGCTGTCGGCGACGCGGTGGTGAGAGTGAGCGACACCGAGGCTGCGCTGAATGTTTGCGTGGGAATGCTGAAGATCACGTCGCCAGCGGGCACTCCGGGTGTCGTGGTATTCGCGGCGCCCGGCGTGGGGATTTGGAATGGCCGATAGACACCGCCGGAGGAGGGGAGAGTCAGCCCGTAGGACCAGTACTCGGGTACCGTGGGAAAGGCCGGGGCCCAATCCTTGACGATGGTCGTCCCGTTTGGCTGCACAAGCGCCAGGTATTCGCCCTGGTCGGCCAGCTTGAAATTCGTATGCAGTTCCTGGCCACTCACGGCGCGATTCTTATTCGATGCGAAAACGACGAGGTAGCCGTTCGCGGGGATGATGGTGGGGGAGGGGAAGCGCCACTTGCTCAATTGCGCGGCGGTGTCGGTAAGGAAATAGCCACCGATATCCGCAGCGCTGGCAGTGGGATTGTACAATTCGATCCAATCCTGCGGACTGCCATCGGCGTCTCGATACGGATGCGGATCGTCGTTATCCGTGGCAGCGACGAATTCATTCAGATACACGGTCACCGGCGTGAACCCCGTGGTCGTGAATGTCGCGGTGGAGGGCGCCCACGCAGTGCCCGCGGCATTCTGGGCGCGCGCGCGGAAATAATACGGCGTGTTGATGGCGAGCCCTGCGACGATCTTGCTGAAATCTCCGGTTTGCAGGCCCGCGCTCACCGAGTGCGCCCAGCTTGCGGCATTCGTGCCGCCATCCGCGGGGCCATAGTAAATAGCCACGGTGGTCGGCGCGTTGCCGGATGAATTCACGTGCCCGCCGAGCGTCGCGGAAAAGCCGTTGATCTGCGTCGCGGGGAGATTGTCCACGGAAGGCAGCGCAGCCACCGGCGTGGTGAAGGTCGCAGTCGCAGGCGCCCACGAACTCCCGCCTTCATTCGCGCCAAAGACGCGGAAGAAATACTGAGTGTTCGCAGTGAGCCCCCCGATAACCGTGCTTGCGGAATCCGTCAACGCGCCGAGCGACACCGAGTGCAGCCATGCTGCGGCGTTCGTGCCGCCGTCCGTGGGTCCATAGTAGAGCGTCACCGCCGGCGCCCTGCCACCCGTGTTCACCACCGTCGCACCCACGCGGGCGCTGACGATGCTCAGTTCGGACGCTGCGATATTTGCCATCACCGGTGCTGCGGGCGGCGTGGCAAAATCCAGCGCCGCCGACGCCCAGCTTCCACCGCTCGAATTCTGCGCGAACGTTGTGAAGTAGTAGCGGGTGAACGGCTGCAAGCCGGCAGCCGGCGTCGAGAATGGGCCGCTCTGCGCGCCGACGCTCACCGAATTCTGCCAGTTTGCAGCGGTGGTGCCGCCGTCCGTCGTGCCGTAGTAAACGGTCACGCTCGGAACATCCGAGCCCACGCGAGTGATGCTGCCGTTGAGCACCGCGCTGCTGCTCGTGACGGACGTCGCTGGCGAGTTGGAAACGAGCGGGTATGTCGGAGGCACGGATGGCGCGACCGATTCCCACGTCTCGCCAAGCCGCACTTCGTCATGCTTGACCGTTCGCCCGTTGACAAACGCGCCGAACGAAATGCCATTGAACGACATGTCGGACACAGCTGTCATCGTAAGCGTGGGGGCGGGCGGCTCCGTCAGGCTCGTGGGATTCATATATACGCGCACGTCGTCATTGCCGGCCTTGTAGTCGATTCGGACAACGTAAAAATTCACGTTCGTGTTGCCTTGGCCGAATGGCGTCTGGAGCGCCGCGGTGCGCAAGTTCACCGTGCTCGCAGGCGCGCCCAAATCGTTGCCCACGCCGCCGATGCGTCCGGGATCGCCGAGGTCACTGCGGTGGAACTCGAACTCGTAAAAATTCGTCACTCCGTTCGGCTGCTGCGTGAAGCTGATATACAGAGTCTTGCCGTCAGCGCCGATGTTGCCGGTGGCGTTTCGATATCCGTGCGTCGCAAAGATGCCCGTGAGCGAAGTATCCAAGAAGCGGCCATCGCGCTGGCTATTCGGCAAATCAATGCTGCCACCGATCGAATGCGTGTCGTAAGCTGGCGGAGCGCTGCCCGCGGCGGTGAGGCTGCTGCCGGCAACATTTTCGCCACCGCCTGTGACCGCTGTCCACGCACCACCCCACCCGATGCCTTCTGCATTGCCCGGCAGGTTCGCCGAGCCGGCGGGGTAGTTGAACCCCTCGTACGCCAGCAGGCCCGCAGGCACGGGTAACACCGTGACGTGCGCGCTCGCGCTCGGGGCTGAGCCCTGCGAATTGGTAGCCACCACGCTGTAGTCGCCTTCGTCCGTGGGCTGGACATTCGTGAGCGTGAGCGAGGCGCTCGTCTTCCCGCCGAGGGCGTCCACGCCTTTGTACCACTGAAATGTCGGCTGCGGCGTGCCGGTAGCTGCGGCGGCCAGCGTCACATTGGCACCGACGTAGGCGTTCTTCGGGATCGGGTTGCTCGTGATCTGCGGGGCCACCGGCGGCGGCGGCGGTGGCGAGGTCACGTCCGCCCACGTCTCGCCCATGCGGATCTCATCGTGCGCGACAGTACGATTGCTCAGAAATGCTCCGAATGAAATTCCGGTGAACGACATGTCCGACGCAGCCAGTTTGGTCAGCGTCGGCGTCGCTGGTTCCGTGGCGGACGTCGGGTTCATGTAAACGCGCACGTCGTCGTTCACCGCCTGGAAATCGATTCGCACCACGTAAAAATTGACGTTCGTATTGGCCGTGCCGAAGGCAGTCTGAACGCCCGCGGTCCGCAGATTCACCGTGCTCCCGCCGAGGTCATTGCCGACGCCGCCGATGCGTCCGGGATCGCCGAGGTCGCCGCGATGAAACTCGAACTCGTAAAAGGAGGTCGCCGCATTCGCCTGCTGCATGAAGCTGATGTAGAGTATCTTTCCAGTCGCTCCGACGCGCCCGCTGCCATCGACGTATCCCGCCGTCGCGAACGGCCCGCCGGCTGCCGTGTTCAGGTTGCGACCCACCCGGCGCGCATTCGGAAGAAAGCAACGGTTTCCGAGCGAAATCGAATCGTAGCCGGCTGGCGCACTGGCACCCGCCACGAGGCTGCCCGCCGCGACGTCGGCGCCGCCTGTGATCGCCTGCCAGCCGCCGTTCCAGCCTGTTCCGCCGTTTTGGCCTGCGATATTGGTGGTGCCTGTGGGATAGTTGAATCCTTCGTAGAGGAGTTGTGCCGCGGAAGCGCCGGTGCTGAGAACGGCGACACACGCGGCGGTTTGCATGCAGCGGGAAAAAAGATGCAGGAGATTCATGCTCGAAGTTGGAATCGATGGTTGCGACTGGCAGGAGACCAGTCCACGGAAGCGTGGATATTTCCACACAGCGATTCACCGCGCCAGTGTTTATGGAAGACGAATGCGGCGACGGGGCGCCGGCATCGCCGGGTGGAGGGTATGGTTTCCGAAAATTTTTTGGCGTTTGCGGACGTTGCCTCGCGGGGTCACCTGCAATGCTGCCAATCAGACGGGAGATCGAACAGCGGGCGCACGGTTAGGTGACGTTCGCATTGCTTATGCGCCGTCGGCGGCTTGCTCGATCGTGGCAATGTCGATTTTGATCATCTTGATCATTGCTTCCATCGCGCGACGAGCGCGGTCCCGGTCGGGGTCTTTGACCAGTTCCATCAATCGGGTCGGCGTCACTTGCCAGGAGACGCCCCAGCGGTCTCTGAGCCAGCCGCATGCAACCTCGGAGCCACCATTGGCAGTCAGTGCTTCCCAAAGTCGGTCCGTCTCGGCCTGGTCCGCGCAGGCAATCGAGAATGAGACCGCCTCGGTGAACGAGAATCCGGGTGTGTTGAGCGCGATGAATTGAGTGCCGGCGAGCGTGAACTCGACAATGAGAACCGTGCCAGCGGCGCCGCCCGGCGTATCGATCGGTGAACGCGTGACCCGGTCGATTCGCGAGTCAGGCAGCAATGAAACGTAGAACCGGGCAGCTTCCTCGGCCTGCCCGTCAAACGATAAGAACGGTGTGACTTTTTGCATGGGTGTTTTTGATGTTGTCGGGTTTGCCATCCTTGTCGAAGGCCGCGTCTTATCGCGGCCACTGGCCGATCTGCGCGCACCATTCGTTCACTTCCTCTTTCGACTCGATCATTCGCTTTTCAACTCTCGCTCGACTGGGACGAGTAGCACCTCATTTCAATTTCTCGACGGCCGGCGGCGTCCATGAGCCGTCCGTGACGGCGGGCTTCGGCCAGTAGGAGCGAACGTAGAGCGAGAAGTCGCCTTTCGGCGCGGGCAGCCAGTTGGCGCGTTGCGCGGCGTCCTTCGGTTCGTCGGCCTGCACGTAGATCGTGAGCGAACCGTCGGCGTTGTATTTCAGGTCCTTGTTCTTTGTGCCGACGGAGAAGCGGTTGATCACATTGGCGACGAAGAAGTGATGCTCGTTGTAGATTGAGAGCGACCAGAAGCCGTGCACCGGCGGCGTGCCATCCTTCGGAAAGGTCACCGTGTAGCGGTTCGCGTTGTTGAGCCGCGCGCCTGATGAGTCAAGGTCCTGGTAGAAATACTTCGTCTCGTTCGGCGAATTGACGAAGATGTTCGACTTCGCCACCGCGGTTCGAGTGAAGTAATCGACGCCGAACGCGGCCTCGTTGGAGATCGTGCTCCAGTGATGCGGTAGTTGCTGGCCATAGTTGCGGAACTGGAAGAGCGGCTTCACGAGCAACTCATCCGCCTCCTTCGCGCCCGCAGTGAAGGCAGCCTTGAGCTTCGCGTCGTTCTTCGCTGCAGTCAGCACGGCAGAAACCTGCGCGTAGCGCGCTTCCTCGCCGGGAAGCGGCAGAGCATCGGCAAACACCAGCGGCAGTTCGTCCGCCAGCTTTTCGGGGAAAACCCAATGCGATTCCTCGTCGGACGCGGGTGGAACCGGCACTCGCGGGAGGTTCGCCCAATCGGTCGTCTTGATCGTGCCGTCGTATTGCGCGATGGGATAGACCCCGATGCCGGGCAGGACAGACTGGATGGCCTTCTTGTCCTCCGGAGTGTCATCCTGAAAGACCCGCGGGATCACGATGCCCGTGTTGGTGGGGCATTGGAACACCTTGGTGATTCCCTTCGGCACCTCACCTTTCCAGCCCGGGCCGGCCAGCAGATAGAAACCCGGCTTCGTACCATACATCCTTCCGAGCTGCGCGAAACTGTCGGACCGAAGGTCAACGATTTGATAAACCCAGAAGCGGTCTCCGAAATCCGGCACCTGCACCACGACGGGCGACAGATCGAGCGCCAGCGCGGACATGCCATAGACCACATCCTGGTTAGGACACGCCACCGCCCGCTCGTCCGGAGCCACGTAGTCCGTGAGCATCGCAACATGATTGAGCGGCGCGGACATCAGCGGTCCGGACAACTGCGCCTGCGTGATCGTCGCGAAGTGGAGGCGCCGATTGTAGATGTTCACCATCGGCCACGTCCAAAAATAAGCGTCGCGCCCCACGAGCTTCGCGTATTCCTCGGTGATCTTCACGCGCACGTCCGGGCCATTTGGCATCGCGCGGTTCCAGTTGGGCGTGGCAGTGACGGGAGCAATCTGCGCCTGCGTTTCGGCGCGCAAAAAGATTCCAAGTGAAAAAGCGGCGATTGTTGCGGATTTCATTTTGGTAGGTTTGGTCATCATAGAAATTTCTCGATCAGCTTCCATGGCGAGGTCTCCCAGGCACCGCGACAACGAGCCACGCAATCGCTGCGCCCAGTGCGTTCTCCGCGATGCGCTGGACAAAGGCGGCGCCAACGCGATCGGGTTCTGCGTTGTAGCCAAGGACGACGAGGACGATGGTCGTGGCGACAAAAGGATTGGCATGCGAAGGATCGAGTCCGAGCCAGTGTGCGGCGCCGAGCATGGCGAGAAGAAGAGCAAACGCCGGGAGAGCCGGGACGTGGATCGCGAGGAGTAGCGCAGCGAGAATCACTGCGCCGAAGGTCACTGCAAGACGGCCGATGGCCCGTTGGCCCGTTCCCGCGAGATCCGGGCGAATGACGGCCGCCGCTGCAGCCGGCGCCCAGCCGATATTTGCCGGCCAGAACCCATGTGCGACGATCAGAACGGTGCTGAAGCAGAGCGCGCAACGCAGGGGATAGAACCCGGGAATCGTCGGGACCGGCACACTTCTTCTCTCCTTCGGAATCGGAGGCCGTGGAATACCCAGCCCGCAGACGATGCTCCACATCCCGCCCATGCCGAACATCAGCGCTGCCTTCCCTGCCGACGTGGGGGAGGCATTCAACCCACATGTCGCGCCAGCGGTGAACACGAGTGCCACCAGCGCACCAAAGCGCAGGGTGGCCAATCCGCTCACATATCCGACCACCGCGAGAAATCCCGCAGCCAGCCAAACGTGCGAAGCCACGGACGCGGAGATGCCGTAGGCAGCGGAGCCGAGGGTGGTCGCGAACGCAAGGATCGCAAACGAGGCCCAGGTGCGTGGCAGCCAAATCGCGATGAGTGCCAAAACAAAAGTTCCCAAGGCGAACCCTGGCAGGTGCGGCAGCCAGCCCATGGCGGCAGCGAAGAGCACCGGCAGCAACGCTACGAGAACTGACAGGGTGCGGAGTGTGCAAAGCCATCGTTCGGTGCGTTTCAAAAAATCTCAGCGAAGGTGTTTGTTCTCGGGGTTTCTACGGATGATTTCGGAGTTCGCTCCCTTCTTCACTTCACCGCCTCGACGTCCGGCAGCTTCCACGACTTCTCGAACAGCTCCTTTTTCGGGCCGTACAGGCGGAACAGCAGTTCGAATTGCCGCTTCGGATCCGTCGGTACCCAGTTGGTCTCCTTGCCCGCGGGCGCTTTCGGGCCGAAGTAAATATCCGTCGATCCGTCGGCGTTCTTCGTAACCTCACTGACGTTCGAGGCGCGGCTGGCGCGATCCATATTCCTAACCAGCGCGTGCGTCTCGCGGTCATACACGGTAACCGACCAATACTGCTCGACCGGCGCATTTGACGGGACGTTTAGGCGATAGGTTTTGTTCCCTTCCAGCGGTTTGCCGGCGCGGTCGCCGATGTTGATGAGATAGAACTGCCCTGCGCCGAAACTCTTCGCGCTGAAGTAGGCCATATGGTAGATCACAGCCCGGCCGTCGGTACCGTAGGTATTGGGGTCGGCGAAGCCTGTCTGCAGCCCTTCCCCCGTGTCCTTCGCGACCGGTAGTCCCCAGCGGGTACCTTCGAAGAATGACGGGACGAAGCCTTTCTCGTAGTTCAATGCGATCTCCGCATGCGCTTCTTTCAATGCTTCAGCGAGGATGCGCTTTGTCTTCGCGTCCGGCTTGAACGGTTTGCCTTTTTCGATGCCGAGCGTTTTCAGCATATCGATCATCGCCTTGTCGCGCGTGAGCCACGGCTCGGTCTGCACGAAGCGGTCGAGGTATTCGAAGAAGCTGGGGTCGTACGGAATGGTGGCGTCGAACGGCTTGTCGTAGCAGTCCACGAACACCGTCGAATCGGGATTGCCACCCAGCGGATAGATCTTCACCCGCTTGCCGTGCTCGACGGCCGACTTGATGTCGGCGTCGCTGCGGCTCTTGAAGTTCGACCGCAGGATCACGAAGCCGCGATACGTCTCCGATGCGAGCACGATGTAGCCCTCTGGTGGCTGGGTTTTGTAGCCCGGTGGTGTGATGAGGAATTTGGCTCCCTTCCCTTTGTCCTCGCCCGCCGGGCCGACGTCCGCGAGAGCGTTTTGCCACGCGACATCGAAGCTGCCCACGATCACCTGGCCCGCCTCGGCCGGCGGAATTTCCACCACCACCGGACCGTCGTGCGTGTCGTAGAACGGGTTGAGGTATATCGTGTCCGGGTTGGGCGTGAGCGTCTGGTTCTTCGAGTTCACCGGGCGCGACCAATAGACGACCTGGTTCAGCTTCGCGCCGTTGTCGATTGCCGCCTGTAACATGCGCTCGTAGTTCACGGCCGGCATGCCCCAGATGACGGCCTCGACCGCGCGGCGCTCGATGGAGCGCTGGGCGAGTTGCTCCGGGGTGAATGATTCTGCGAGTGCCTGGCCGCAAAAGGCCATGAGCGCCAGCGGCAAAGCCAGCGCGGATGAGATGAATTCGTTTTTCATAGTGACGATGGAGTTCAGACGCTTGATGGAAACCGCAGTTGGCGCCGACCGGCGCAAATTTTCTGAAGCACGAATTTTATCTGCGATTACCTGCGGTTCAAGCTTTCCCACATCCCGCCTGCATTACGGTGCAAGGGCTTTTGCCCGCTTCTCCCGCCAGCGCAGTTCGCGGGTCAGTGGGCTGGCAGAGCATTCGTCTGCCTGGCGGGAAGCAGCCGCTTTTCTTTGAGCTCACCGTTTCGCAGGTTTGTCGTCTGCGCGAGCGTGGGGCTTCATCGTTTCCAGCGTTGTTTGAAGGATGAATATTTCCACGTTCCCCTCCGGTTTCTCGACTCGATGGAAGCCCAGCATCATGGACTGTCCGCCCATGACCCTCATATTCGTAGTCGTTTTCGCGTTGGTGAAATCGGGTTGCTCGATGACGGTCCGGGTGGACTTGTCCAATTGATCGAAAGGCACTTTTCGAAACCCGAGCAGTTGCGTGTGATCTGCGGCGATTTGGATTTCGATGGTTTTGCCATCGGCGGTAATATTCGGTTCGACTTCGAACATCACGCCGGTGGATTTCGTATCGAATGTGCTCGGCACGCCTCCTGTTCCCCGAATCTCGGCCTCCACCGTTGGCAACTTGCGCTCACCGGGTTTGTCAGGAGCCGTTGGATCTTTAACGACTTCGGCGGTCTGCTGGCCCAGGTTGAGTGTTACATCTGACATCGCGAACTCGGTGGGATACCGAACGTCGTGAGTGGTCTGCACCACCGCACGATTTCCGCTTTTCGTGGTGATCGTTGGCCAGCCGACGAGCTGGGCCTTTTTCTCACCGACCAGAGCGAGCAGCTTTTCCTGCGCCGCAGCAATCTTGTCCGGATCCTGCAATTGGGGGCGGAGGGCGAGTGCGGAGGCTTCCGGAGCGCTCACGATCAAAAGATCGAAGCGGATCTGCGGCTGAGGGGCGTCTTCATCGGCAATGGCAAGCGAAGCGGCGGCGGCCCATACGGCAAGGACGGACAATTTCATGGTTCGATGAGTTCAGTGGTGGTGGTTTTCAGGAACTGGATTTCCACCCGGCCGTCGGGCTCGGGAAGCTTGTGGAAGGCAATCATTCGGCGCTCACCGTTGCTGAGTTTCAGGCGGGTCGAGGAGCGCTCCGCAATAAGATCGGGTTGGTAAAGGTAGTAAGTCGTCTTCCATTCATCCCGCCCGGCGGGCCAGCGAACCACGTGCGGCCATCTCACAGTGTCCGACGAAATCTGTAAGTCGATATTCTGGCCGTCTGGGGCGACGATGGGTTCGAGTTCGAGAATGTTTCCCACATTCTTCATCTCGAATTTCAATGGCGGTCCTTGGAGCGATATCGATGGATAGCTCATGACACCCGTGAATGTCTGCGGGGGGCTGGGTAACGTCAGTTCGACCACATACTGCCGTTGCAGAATCGGTTCATGAATCGTCCGATAGCCATTCGCGCAACTGAAGATCCCGAGATCACTGAGCGAAACTCCGCTGCCTCGCTCGCTGCTCTCGCGCAGAAGTTGTTGGAATCCTGCTTCGCAGCCGGCCATGTCGCGCATTCGCGCTCGCAGGACGAGCGCGCGCTTTTCCGGCACAAGGAAGGTCTCCGTCTCGAACCGTACCTGCCACTGCGGCGGATTTCCCGCGGACTGAACATCGAGCGGCGACGAGCTTTTTGCGGAGAGTAGAAAAATCGCGAGGGTGCCAGGGGCCTCCGGAAGCAGGTGAGCCGAAAGCAACACCGTGGCTCCGTTCTTCATGCGCAGTGCACGCGATACGTTCGCGGAGGAGAATATGGGCTGTTCTACGAACAACTTCGTTCCCGCCTGCGAAACTCCGTACTCGATGCGGTCGTTTCGTAAGAACCGCTTCTGCTGCGCATCTGCACGGATATCGAGCAGTTGGCCGCCAGGAAGCACGTCACAAGACATCCACAAACTCACTCCGCAATCGATTTGCTGAAATGCCGTGCAGGGTGCGCCGAGGGCATTGCTGCCGTCGCGCGGTGGCCCGAGCAAACGCGGGTTCGGTTGTCCGTATTCGACCGGAAATTGGACTTCATCCGTTGTGCGGCTCATCACCATGGCATCGCCGGTTCCGAAGGTGATGACGTTTGCGACAAGCTTCCCCTTTCCCTCGGCCACCAATCGCCTCGCAACCGTTAGCGCATCGCCGCAGCGTGCCGGGTCCGCCCAACGAAATGCGAGCGGCAGACCTTTACGCACTGGGAGCTGGACGACGCACAATTCCGCCCGAATTCGACGCGCTGCCTCCGCGTGCGCCGTCGGCGCCACTGCCGGCGATAACATCGCGATGACGGCTGCGCAGAATGGAAGGGCGCGATTCATCATTTAGGTTGCGGCTTCACCTCGGCGCGGAAGATGAACAACTCCATTTTTCCAGTCTCGCCAGGGACCCGGTGAATGCTGAGAAGCACCCGCTCGCCGGTGCGTAGATGAAAACTGCTCTTCGTCTCGGCGACGGAGAGCTTCGGCTGAGGCACCTTGACTTTGTCTCCGTTGGTGACCTGCCCCGCCTCGAACTGTTCCCAGCCGAGAAACCACGTGTGCGAAGCTTCGAGGAGCAGTTGCACGGAGGCCGCGTCCACTGCCAGTGGCGTCATTACCATCGCGACTCCGGTGTTTCGCTTTTCAAACGTGGTCGGAAACATCCCGACAAGCCCCTGTGGCCCTTTTTTGTCGGGCGCCGGCTTGCTCACTTTGTCCGGAGCCTGACCGGCCTCGGCGGTGGCGCCTTCGGACACCTCAAATTCGATTGGGTATCGCACTTCCTCTCCCTGCCGTGCTTCCGCCTTGTCGCCACTGTTCGCCTTGGCAATCACCACGGCGGTCACGCGGGCCTCGCCTTTGGTCAGCATTCCTTCGATTTGCTTCCACGCGCCGACGATGGTGGTGTCGTCGCTCAGCGCGGGCAGCAAAGCGAGCGCGGTTTTCTCGGGCATCGTGATGGCCTGCAATTCTCCCTTCACCTGCCACTGTTGAGCAGCTTTTTGCTCCGCATCTTCCGCGCAGAGCGACATCGCGCCACACAATAGCAGGATGAGTGTTTTCATGGAAAGGGCTCGATGACGTCGAGGATGTTACCTAGGCAGACGGATTCGCTCGGTTTCTATTCATGATCTTGTTCCGGCGTGGGCACGGCACGTTCGTCGACCCGGAATCCACGCGCTGCAAATTGCCGGGCCGGCGTCGCGTCCCACTGCCATAGGGCCTTCCCGCTGTCGCGGGATTGTCGGGCGGAGGGTATGGTTTACGAAAATTTCTGGGCAATTTTGGGTGCCGTCGGGCGGGGCTGTGTGGCGGCTCCTCTGGTTTTGTGGCCATCTGTGCCAAAGTGGCTCTGCCGCGGAGGGTATGATCAGGGTATGGTGAGGGTATGGTTTTCGTATGGTTAGTGTCCAATCGATGTCGTTTTCGCATCGTGGAAATGCGGCCTTTCGTGCATCGAGCGCGGAGGTGTTCGTGCTTTCGATGTCCGGCATAAGTCCGGCGCCCGCATCGCAGGAAATCCGGGTGCCAAAGGCCGCCCACCCCCTGCCGATAAGTGCAACGGGTGCGCCAAAATCTTGATGAAGAAGGCTGAACAAGATAGAATGGCCAATGGCGAGGAAGGGAATGAGGGACGGGAGCATGGGGTTAAAGCTGACTCGAATCTCCGCCAAAGTCAACGACAAAATCAGTCTGACCGGACCAGCGGGCGTGTGGTTACTCAGGCACGATTTGATGTCTTACCAGAAAGGCCCCGGACAAACCCTGCTTTGAATCAGCCTTGTGATAGTCATTCCACCATCGGGCCGATTGCCAGATTGCTTCGGGACAACTGGACCGGGAATTCAGCGCAGGCGTGAGATCGAAATTAACGGCGTTCAAGACATAATCGACCATGGCTGCAGAGGGGACGCCTATGCCTTGCTCCAGCGGATTGTGGGCACCCTCGACGCCCCAAAGAAAACCGAGCCAACGCAGCATCATCTCCACGGCATCAACTCCATTGCGCCGCACCTTCCAGAACTCGTTTGCAATCGCATCGACGGCTGTGGGATCCACCGGGACGCCAATCAACGCCACATTCGGAAAATCGTCAGGGCTCGCGAATGCTGTGAGAGTGACATTGATAACGCCGTTGCTCGCTGGCGGGAAATTCCACTGAATCGGGGGTGCGATCGCGATTTCCTTTCCTTTCTTGAATTCCAAATCGGTGCAGAGGACGACATGGGACCAGTGACTTGGAGCCATATGGCGACGGATCGAAGACTGAGCCGCCCGGAGTCGAACGTGTGCCGGGCCGCAGCCTCCGAGCAAAAGGAGGAATGTCTTTTCTTTGAGCTTCGCCGCATTCGCACGAACCCACGCCAGATTATCCTGGCCCTTTTTGGCTCTGACCGGCTTGAGGCTGGCGTTGGACTTGTTGCTGGTGGATTGTCGTATGGAGGCCATGGTGTTTGGATGGTGGAGTTGAACCGATGTCGGTAAGAAATCAGGAACGGCTTTCGAGCAGGAAGCCTCTTTCGTGGGAGAGTTCCGCAGCACCTTCAGAGCGCACGCTGCGATCAGGATGTGCTGGGATATAGCGCATTTTCAAAAGCAACTGGCGGCCGTTTTGCGAATTCTGCACTTTGAATGACAGCACTCCAATATGGTCACCTTCCTGGCGCTCGGTTTCGCCATGGAGTGAAACCGGTTGAGTGAACAGGAACTTGTCCACCCTGGGTGGTGCCGCTTCGCCGGCGTCATGCCGAGGCCATGGATCTGAAGCTCCAAACAGGGACTTAAACCATCCCTTCACTTTCTTGACGCCATCCATTCCTACCGTCGTAACGAGAGCTGCCGGGGAAACGATGACTTCAAACCCAAGGGCTTTGCGTTCCTGGTTGGCGGGGAAGATTCGGGTCACGCGTCCAAAATGCACATCGCCGGTAAGCAGAAGGAAGTCGTTCTTCAAATTCTGCAGTTCGGTCATCACCGCCTGATAATCCGTGAAGTTCGGCATGGTGGCGTCCGTCAACTTCTTGCCGAGCCAGCCTTTGGCTTGATCCAACAACGACTGGCCCGTGACAAAAACTCCGAATCCATCCGCTGCATTCACTCTCTGCACCCAAGCCCGAAGCCTTGCGAGAAACCCATCTGCAAACGCTGTCTTCGGAAGATTGTTGTTTCCCTTCTGATAACTGGGATCCCGGTCGCGCCGTCCATCGGCAACCATCAGGTGCAAAGGTGCCAAATCGATCTCGGTCACGCCGGTGGTCGAGTTCTCAGCTGCGCCTTGATATGCATTGTAGCAAGTCTGTGCGGCTTTTCTCCAGCGTTCCCTGCCATCAGCGGTGTAAGTATTTTGAGCAGCGGAAAAGAGATAAGGGAAATTGTTCCAATACTCGTGATCATCCGAGACGCAAATCGATGGAGCAGCCGCGAGCGCTTCGCCATACACTCCTTTGGAGGGAAACCAGTTCGTCAGGTAGTCGCGATTGAACTTCTGTGCGAGCTTGGCGAGGTCGCCGGGAAAATTAGCCACGGTAGGCAGATCCAGGTACACTTGATCTCCCATGAGGATTGACAAATGCAACTGCTTGACCCGGCCGTTAAAGCCACCAGCCATTTGTTGAGCTTCCTTTAGCGCAGCCTTCAGACCACCTGGAATGTTCTCAGCGTGATGAAAACAGGAGACCAGCAACACGTTGAACCAGTCATTTTGCCCGGGTGGTAAAGCGGCAGGGAGGACTGGATACTCGATGGAGACAGGATTTCCGCCATCGCTCACAGAAATGCTACACACACTGCCTGCTGCCGCGGCAAATTCGAAGACGCCTGAAAACACCCTGCTTGAATCACCAGCTTGCATCTCAGGCGGAAGCACAGGCTGTAATGAACCCACTGCTGGTGTAACTGCGGCTCCATCCAGTTGCCATACGAGTGTCGGAGCAGCGGATACGCCATAGACTCCAACCCAGACACGCGCTTTGCCTGATGGAGCGTATTTTGGATGGATGACAAGTCCCGGCATGGATTCAGGTATTTTTGGCAGCGAGCAGCGAACGCAGCCGGGAAACATACGCCGTTTGTTGCACGGTGGTTCCTTGCGGGAAATGGTGAAGAATATCCGCAGGCAGTCGCGGCAGAGTTTCCCGACCGGCAATCAGGAGGCCGGGCAGAAGCAAAAAAACAGGCGCCATACGAGCGGCAACAGCTTCAAGGGAATTTGGAAATCCGGGCGGAACTGAATCTGCCAATTCACCCCTCTCGGCAGGCACGAACTGTAGAGTTCCACCGTGCGCATAGTCAGCCGCTGGCGCTCCAACGCCGAAAAGTTTGCCGAAAAATGCACCGACCTTTTTGATTACAGTCGGTTTCAGGAATTCGGGAAGCGCATGCGGAACAATATCACTGCCGTGAACGATTCTAAAATAGCGATTCCCCAGGCGAGCCATCGCTGAATCGATAAACTGCGGATCACCAACGCGAGGTTGCCCACATGTGTATAAGCCGGCCAGTTGTCCCATGTTCGCCCCGGAGTTATCCATGGCCATCCTTGCCGCAACTAAGAGTGCGAGAGCGCCGCCCAGACTGTGTCCTGTAATCCATACTTTGCGGCCACCGTTGCTTGTGAAGTCACGCAGCCGTGCTTCGACCGATGGCCAAATGGCCGCCAACGCCTCTGCAAATCCCTGGTGCACCCTGCCGGCTGCGCCAGGGAAAAAGCCGGAGGCAGCGACCGGGACCACCGCCAGGTTTGTCGCCCAGTTTAAAAGATTCGGCGGCTCGGTTCCACGGATTGCCAAGATAAGCGCGTCGTCCCTTCGTGCGGCAAACCAGCCAGTATGACTCCAGACTTTGAAAAGGGGGCGATGGGGCACGCTGCGATACTCCTCCAAATTCCAATCTCGTTGCGACAGAAAGCCACGGACATCCGATTCCGCTTCGTATGCGAGCGCAGCCATGTTCGTCAGCGAGAATGCACGTTCCAAACTCCATCCATCGTCTGTTCCGGCCAACGAAAGGTTATCGGAATCGTCCGGAGGTAATAAACCAAGGTCCGTGCGCCAAAAGCTCATGATCGGGAAACGTTAACGGCGATAAAGCCTGGAGTGATTCCGAATGACAAGGTTGAATTGATAGCCGCGCTGTCCTTTGTGGCAAACGGGGCCGCTCGTGTTGTCGCTCCCTCCTAGCTTGCGGCCACAAATCCGACTTCGGCGGGCGAAGAAAACGAGCGCATTCAGGCTACGCTGCCGTCAAAACGGTCTGATACGTCCCTGCCTTGTGCTGACGATCCAATGCCTGGAGAAACGCCCAATGCTCGTAGTCCGCTTTGGTTGATATTCCCTCCGACGCTTCCACTTCTTCAAACGGTTGACCTGGCAGAGCTCGCACAGTGTCCGCGATCTGTAGATAATCCGGTTCTGAGATCTCGCAGGGCTCCCACTGAAACAGAACACGCCGCGACTTGAACTTCCCGTCGAGGCTCGTGCATTTCAGAAATTCGTTCAGATACCATCGAGGCGGGATAATGCCGAAGAGATAGCGACGAAGATGGCCAAATGCGAATTCGACGATATCGCACACATGTGTCTCGCACGTGTCCGTGAGCAGTTCGTTCCTGTCTTCATCGATATCGGTGATGGTGAATCGGACTTCGGGCATGAATTATCGGGTTCGTTCGCGTTTGGTGCGTGGAATTGAGAAAGCGTCGTTCAATCTGGTGGCGGTTCGACCTAATTCACTCACGTCGATTAGTTGACGCTGAAGCATAATGAAATGACGGCAAGGTGATTGAGCCCCACATGAGAACGGGGAGGTGCGGCTGCTTTATGTTAGCAAGTCAAATGCCGTGGTCGCCGCCGGGGGGGAATATCCCTTCACCGCAGTCTCACCATGCCAGACTCGTTCTCTCCCATTATAACCACTTATTGCGAGCAACGACCCGTTAGCGGGCAGGTTGATCTGAGACGACGCTCAATTTGTTCGTCTTGGAATCCCACCGCACCACTGCGGCCCGGTCTGTGACGTTCTCTCCACGCCGCAGGGTATATTCCACCGCAATGTCCAGAGCCGCACCCGCCCACGATTTGATATCGGCGGAAAAGTAGGACGCTTCCGTCACCTCGCCGTGGGCAGCCTTGAGAACTTCAATCAATTCTTTCGGAAGAATCGGGCACAGGCCGCCCCGATGCCTCCACACCCAGACTATTTTCGGGCGCCTAAAGACCAGCATTTGAAGCGCCACCATGTCCTGCTTCGGGTGCCAAATGCAGCTTCCCTTGAGCGGCGAATTTCCCAAAGCCGGAAGGAAGAAGATTTCAGCGCCGGCACCGAGCAGCTCCTCGGTGCCGTCCTGTGTATCGATCAGGCAGGGCTTGCCTCGACGCTCATAGATGACCCAGCGTTTGCTACTGCTGCGGCCGAACATGTCGCCCGCATAACTCCGATCGAGCAGGCCGAGCGCGCGGCCCGTCATGTTTACAATCGAGGGATCGGCACTTTTCAAGTTTGCCTTAAGGGCGCCGCGGTAGGTGGCGACTTGCTTGTCAGGGATTTGATGCCAGCGACTGCCGATGGCACGGGCGGCATTCCGAGTGATGGATCCGCCGCCCGAATCCAGCAACGGCAGGCAGGCCGCCGGTATTCGCGGATCGAGCGAGGTGGCGATGCTCCGCAGCGCGTCGAGTTGGGCGTCCAGAGTGTGCCCCGGCTGCAACTCCTTGAGCGCCGCGGTAATTGTCGCCTTGTCTTGTGCGCGTAATTCATGGCTGGCAGCGAATACCACGAACAGTAGAAGGCGGGTTGTGATCATCAGAGGTTTGATTCGCATGGGCTGAAGGAAAGCACCAGCCCGATGACCCTCACGCGCGAACGATCGAAGCGCTCCCCGGCCCTGCGACGAAGGAGGTGACGAGTATGCGTCGGGCAAAAAATTGCTTGCGCGAGGCGCTCCCTCGTGCGGCTTTTCTCCTGTACCCATGAACTTTCCTTCCACCGTGTTCATTTGCGCATTTTTTGCTTTTACCGGGTTGCTCAAGGCGGGAGAGCGGCTTGTGAACAATGGCGGCGACTACTTCGCGAACACGCCACCCGTCGTGGGTACGCTGCGCGCCGCCGTGGAGGGTGCGCAGGCGGGTGACACGATCACCATCGCAGAGGGCTTGGTCGTGTATTTGCAGGATCATCTCACGATCACGGACGGGCAGGACAACCTCACGATCACCGGGCCGGAGACTGGGGCTGCGGAGATTCGCACGAAGATCAGGAAACCGCGTTTCAAGGAAAACGTGCCAGCCTTTAGCCAGGCCGTGGTGAACGTGCTGGGCGATGGCGTGAAGATTCGCAAGGTGACCTTGCGCGACATCGCCCTGACCATTGGCTCGGACGATGCGCCGCAACCGGTGCAAGGCGGTACGGTGCAGGATTGCCGCTTCATGGGCGTGAGTTGGGCCGATTTTGAAAACATGAACGGCGGCGTGCTGGAGCGATGCAACTTCAACGTCTCGAATCCGCGGCCCGGCGGTTCGGGCGCGATCAGTGTCGATCACGGCGACGGCGTGATCGTGCGCGACTCGGAGGTCACGATCGTCGGGGCGCGCAGCAGCGAGACAGCGCTGGGGGTGAGCTTCACGGAAAACGCCCTGGTGGAGAACGTCACGCTGACCAACGGCGACATTTATTTCCATCCGCGGAGCGGCACCCTGCGCATCAACAAGCTGCCGTCGCGGGTGATCGACATGAACTTGTATCAAGCCATTCAAGACGGAGGGCCCTACCTCGTGGAGGGAAATGAGTGCGGCGCCATCTCCATTCAGGCGAGGAACTTCACCGTGCGCGATAATACGATCTCGGGCCGCGTGATCGGGCGTACGGTGCCGTCGTTCGACGATTTGATCTTTTTTTCGCTCAACATGATCGCGATCGACAGCACGCTGCCGTTGCTGATCGAGGGCAACGACATCACCGGAGGCGCGAACGGTGCGACGCTGAGCATCGACGCCGGATCGGCGGGCGCGACGATTCGCGATAACGCGATTAGCAACGTGAAGCGGCAGGGGCTGCGCGTGCATGCGGAGGCGCCGGTGGAGGTGAGCGAGAATGTCTTCGAGAAATGCGGGAACCCCTTACTTGGCATTCCGGGATCGTTCCCGGTGCCCGCACTCTACCTGCGCAAGGCCGCCGCGGCGGTGCTCGTGCGGGAGAATACGTTTCGCAACAGCCGTGGCGCGGCGATCGTCGCCGGCGACGGGAGCCCGGTCTTCGACACCAATCGGATCACGCGCGGCGTGGCGAACGGCTTCATCTTCCACGATGGCGTGACGCCGGCCTTTGTCGGGAACAATGTGATCGAACTTATGGGGCGCGCAGGCGTGCTGGTAAAGCCGGGCGCGGTGGTGACGGTCGAGCACGCGACCTTCGACGGCAATGCCGTCGCGGGTATTAGCGTCGAGCCAGGCGGGCGCGTGACCGCGCGGGACAATCTTTTTACCGGGCAGCGCGGATCGGGCATCAAGCTGGCGGACAAAAAAGACACGGCGCTGGCGCGCGCGACGGTGGACGCCTGCGCCTTCACCAAAAACGTGGGCGCGGGCATCTTGATCGGCAAAGGCGCGGAGGCGGAGGTGATCGGCAGCAGCTTCACCGACAACGCCGGGCCGGGTATCGACATCTTCCCCGCGGGTGTGACGCCGAACGCGCGGCCCAAGCTCGGCAACGGCGACATCGATTTTCCGGAGCAGGTCACATTCAACGATTCGACACGGCAGTTCATCGGCCACGCCGAAGCAGGCGCTCTTGTGCGGTTGTATCGTACCGAGGACAACAAACGGCGGGGCAACCCCAAGAACGGCGAAGGCGTGAAGTTCGTCGCGTCAACCACTGCGACGGGCAACGGCGATTTCATGATCGCGTCGGGGCCGACGCGGGAGGGCGATCTGTTCACCTTTACCGCCACGCGGCCCGGTGCGCAGCCGCTCACCTCGGAGTTTTCGGAGAATATCGCCGTGCCGCCTTCGCCGCCCATCGACGCGATCAGCGTGTCGTCGAATGAAGAGGCGGGAAATCAAAACAGCACCGCGCGGGAGCCGAGCGATGGCGGACAACTCACGCTGCAGAGCGCGGGCGACACGATCAGTTCGGATGGGCGCTTCGTAGTGTTCAGCTCCAAGGCGACGAACCTCGTGAACGACGATACGAACGCGACGCACGACGTCTTCGTGCGCGACCGCGCGAACGGCACGACGGAACGCGTGAACGTAAGCACGGGTGGCGCGCAGGCGGCCAGGCAAGGCGGGAATTTGCTCTCCGGCTCCGCCGCGATCAGCGCGAATGGCCGCTGGGTCGTGTTTTCCTCGAATGCCACGAACCTTGTGCCGGGCGACGGCAACAACTCGACCGACGTTTTCCTGCGCGACCGCGAGACGAACACAACCTCTGCCGTGACGGACCCGACCCAGCGCCCCGACACCACCTATCTCAACGGCGGCTGGGACCCCGCGATCAGCGCCGATGGCAGCACGATCGCGTTTGTCACGGTGTATCGCGACTTCGTGGCGGAGGACACGAACGACGCTGCCGACATCTACGTGCGTGCGCGCACGGGCGGCATATACGAGCGCGTGAGCCTTGCCGCCGACGGGAGCCAAATCCCGGCCGGGGTCCAATTCAACACCGGCGTCCCGCGCCTGAGCGGCGACGGCCGCTTCGTCGTCTTCCAGACCGCGGCCAAGCTCGTGACGGCCGATACGAACAGCCTGGTCGATGTTTACCTGCGTGACCGGCAGACGAACACAACCGAACTCATCACCCGCAACGCCGCGGGCAACGCGGTGGGCGGCACCAACCACACGCTCACGCCGGATGGCCGCTATGTGGCGTTCACGACTTCTGTGTCGCTCGACGCAGCGGACACAAACAGCGTAGGCGACATTTACGTGCTCGATCGCAGTGACGGCTCCATGCACTTCGCCAGTCAGCCACCGGCCGGCGGCTTCGGCGGTTTCAATCCGAATCGCATCTTCCCGAGCCTCAGCGCGGATGGCCGCTACGTGGCGTTTCAAGGCGATGGCCGGCAAGAGCCGCCCGTCGGTCTCACGACGCTCGATTGGGACATCTACGTCCGCGACCGGCAGCTCGGCGTGACGATCAAAGTGAGCGTCGGTGGCGACGGCGTGGCGCGGTCCGGGAGGATGCCTGCGATCTCCGCCGACGGCAGCACTGTTCTTTTCCAAACGGACCGCAGCTATCTCCCAACCATGCCCTCCGATTTCACCTTCCAGCTCTACACACGCAGCATCTCCCCAGACGACTTTGCCGCGCCTTAATTGTAGCGGGCGAAGCCTCTCTGCCGCCCTTTTGACTTTAAACCGTATCGGCGCTCGGCTGTTTCATCCTCTTCTCAATCTCCACGTACTTCCGAAGTCGTTCGCTGGCTTCAAGCCACCCGATGTGTCGGCCGGTGCATCCTGATTGAGGTCATGGATTCTTATCGGGTTGCCCGACCAACCGTCTCATTGCTTTTCCGCTTCTGACTGGAGGAGTTCTATACGATCAAAATACGCCATTCCACCGAGCGCTGTGGGCGCAATGCCTGTAAGGGTGAAGTTTCCGCCTGCTTTCCACAGATCGATCATTTCTTCGCGCCAATTTGACGGCGCCTCAGGCGTAATTTCCGTGGCCTTCCATTCTGAGCTGTTCTTTCCAGCGTAGAAGCGTAGCCGCGGATCTTGGGGCTTGGGCCACTTTCCGGATGTCGCGAGCTCAATCAATACGCCCGTGCCTGCGGTCCGCCACGCGAGACGGAGGTAGCGGTATTCGCCTTCCGCCGCCGGTTTCTCCACGATGTGAAAATTCCAACCCGGGATTTTCTCACTCGATCGCTGCAGAGGCTTGATACTGAGGCACACCGCGCCCGAATACGGGCGCGATGCAACGATCTCTGCACGGCCGCCACCGCGGTTGAGCAGGGCCGGAAAATCCGGATCTTCATCAAAGAGCACCCTCCGGGTAGGATCACCGGGCTTGAGATTACCCCGCAACCATCCCAGCAGATTTGCCACATCCTGCGGTTTCAGCACCTCGGCAAATGAAGGCATCATCGAAACCGCAGCGCGGCGAACGGCCTTGACGTCCTTTCGCAAAACGCTGGTTTCTCCACCGCTGGGAAGTCGCAGCGTGAGGCTCGTGGCTCCATCTTCTTCGAGCAACCCGGCGAGCGAAGTTCCTGCCTTGGTGTCCACGAGTGTCGTCTCGAACCCTGGGCGGATTCGGTCGTTGGGGAGGAGAATGTGCCTTACGAGAGTGTCCTCGGCCACGCCCAGCTCACCGATGAGGTCGGGGCCGAAGTGATATCCCTCTGCCCCGATTCGATGGCAGATTGAGCAGGATTGGCGGAATATCTCATGCCCGCGTTCCAAATCACGCGAGCCAGAGAGCGCGCCGGTGAATTTGCGGAACGTCTCGTCGCTGACATTCACTACCGGAGGCACGAGGTTTACGGGTGCATCCTTGGACGGGGGAAGCGGAACAAAAGTCGCCTCCAGGGCGCGAGCGGCGTCGCGCACCTCCGCAGCCGGGCTGGCTGCCAGTACTGCGAGCTGACGAACGGCGCTTGGAGCGCGAAGCGGATCGCGTACGGCGTTGGCACGGCCATTGGTCAGGCTCGTCAGGATCGAAACTTGTTGCGCGGGCGGCGCAGTGTTGATGACGGCGAGGACCCGGGCAAGTTCGGCCTCGTCGCGGCGAGATGCGATGGAGCGCGCAAGTTTGTCCACGAATACTGCGGACGGCTGCAAATCGTTCAGCAACTCAGCCAGCATGTCGCTGCATCGCCACTGAAGCGACGAAAGCAGCGCGGTATCCATCCACCGGACGCTCAACCGCTCGCGAGCGTATCGCGCCAGCACTGCGAAGGCGCGCGGATCACGCGTTTCACCAAGGCTCAGCGCAAATTGAATCGCGGCGCGCTCGTCTTTCTCGACGAGGGCTGCATCCACCGCCGCGAGCATGAGAGCTTCACCGTCTTTCTTGAAAAACCATTTGTCGCCGAGTTGCAGCGCGTGGCGGCGCACGGAGGCTGCGGGGTGACTGACGAATTGCACCAGATCGCGCGGCGTAAGGGTTCCGAGTTGATTCAGCCCATGCATGGCGGCGATGATCGCGGAGTCGCTGGAGGTCCTGTCCGCGAGGATGCGACGCAGCACGGGTGCGGCGCTCATCGGGTCGTGGCGCTCGGCAATCAAGCGCAGCGCGGTTTCACGCCTCCATAGTATCGGGCTCGCAGACTCTTCAGCGAGTTTCTCCGTGGTGAGCCCTGACATGTCCGCAAGGGGCGCGCGCGGTGCGTCACGGTGCGTCAGGCGATAAATGCGCCCTCTGTCGTGCCCTTCGTAGAGCCCATACTGCTGCTGAAGATGGCGCGGGATCGCCGAGTAGTCCTCGATGATCTCCCGATAGTAATCGACCACCCACAGCGAACCATCCGGCCCGTGCTGAAGACGGATGGGATGGCACCATTGATCGTCGGTGGCGGCAAATTCCCTCTTCTCCTCGCCGCGCGCATTCTTCAGGGCGAGCACGGTGCCATCCGGAACGATTTCCGAGCGATGAATGAGATTTCCCGCCGGCTCGCACACGAAATATTGCCCGCGCAGGCCAGGCAGCGCTTCGTCTTGATACACGATCCCACCGCACGCTGCCGTGAACCATCCTGCCGCATCCGCTTCGGCCGCACCGTAGCGTTTGCGATAGAATGCGTTGTAGGCTGCATCGTCCGCGCGTTTCTGCCTCCACGGATGCGGTGCGGAAATCTGCCACACACGGCGTTCGCCCACGGGCACTGCTGTTTCCGGCACGATGGCATCGGGGTTCCTGATGAGATACTGCGCGGGCAGCGGCGCGATGAAAATGCCCGGGCTGGTGGTGGTGCAAACAAAACGATCCCCGGCCTCGGTCATTGCAAAGCCGAGCGTGCGCGTGGCGCCAGTCAGCGGTTCGATGGCCGAGCCGTCGGCACGAAAGCGAAAATCGGTATCTGGCAAAAAAACGCTTTCGGCGAGGTGCGGTCCGGAAATATCGCCGCCGCCATGCCCGCGCCCTGCATAAATCCAGCCGTCCACGCTCCACATCGGCGCGTTGATGCCACGCTCCAGTGGACCCGTTTTAAAGCCACTGAACAACACCTCGCGCACCTCCGCCACACCGTCGCCGTCGCGGTCGGCGAAATAGATGATTTCCGGCGCCGCGACGGCGATGATTCCCCCGCGGGCAGCCACGATGCCATAACACGGCTGCATCCCTTTGGCCCATTCGACGGCCTTGTCCATGCGACTGTCGCCATCGGTATCGGTAAGCCGTTTGATCACGCCGAATAGCCCCGGCCGCGCGGCTGCTTTGAACTTCTCATCCGCCTGCACGCGCCGCACCTGGGTGTCGAGTTTGCCGGCTTTGTTCAATTCCTCGATGTCGAGCTGGCCCTCCAGGTTGTAGCCGTGCAATTCGCTTACAAACATGGTGCCGTGCTCATCCCACGCCACGGAGGACGGCGACGCGATGAGCGGCTCGCTTGCCACCACTTCCATGCGAAAACCTTCCGGCAACCGGAAGGACAGAGCGGTTTGTTCCGGCGTTCGGGGCTTGGGAGCATCGTCCGGCTTTGGAATCTCCGCGCTGCAGAGCGATGCGAAGAGTGCCGCAGAAAGCGGTGCAGCCCGGAAAAGCAAAAAATGCGGCTTCATCGAAATAAGGAGAATTCGCCCGGCATATTCTGCATTGGGCAGGAAAAGCACCATACAGCAGACGCGCAACGTGTTGTCATTCATGAACTGTGCAAAATTGCACAAAATAGTTGACCTGCCGGCTGTGCCGTGAATAAGTGTGCAAAATTGCACGCTCGGCGGACCGCCGCCACACCAGAACACACTCCTTCAAAACATGACCCGCTCGATTCTTGCCCTCGCCATTCTTCTGCCGGCCTCGTTATCGCATGGCGCCGACCTCATTCTCCACTGGAACCTGGACGACGGGATTGCCGTTCCCACCAGCCCCTTCGCGATCGACGACGGGCAGGATGTGCTGACTCCCGGAATCGATTCGAGCAATAATCGGTATGGTAGTTTCGTGAGCTTCGGATCCCCGGCCACACAGCCCTTGTGGCGGACTTCGGGCGGCGTGAGCGGCAGCGGGTTTTTGCATTTCGACGCGAACACCGATGTCACCAATGGCTACGGCATGAGATTTGACGAAACCGACGGGAGCCTTCCCTCAGGCCCCGCGTACAGTACCTCGCTATGGTTTCGTGCGAGCCCCACCAATGGCGAACTAGGCGGCCTGCTTGGGGGACTCACTTCAACGGTGGACAATCGATATTTCGAGACGGACGCGTGGTCCGATACTTCCATCATCTCTGCCAAGCACCGGGGAACTAACTTTGCCACCGCCGAGGCTCCGGCCAATCCCGGCTATTTCGATGGAAACTGGCATCATGTGGTCGGCGTCTTTTCTGCCACCAATTCCCGTTCGCTATATGTGGATGGCGTGCTGGTCGCCACGAACAACACCGCGGCGAACACCGCAGTGAACCCCGTTCGCTTTTCCATCGGCCTCCTGGATCGCCCCTCGTCGGCTGACTTTTATAACGGCGATATGGACGAGGTCTCCGTTTACCGCGGCGCACTGACGCAATCGGAGGTATCCAGCCTTTATGCAGTGGGTGTCCCGGAGCCGTCCACCTGCCTGCTGGCAGCGACTGCTGCGCTGGGGCTTGCCTTCCGCCGGCGGCGCATATCGTAGTCACGCAAACTCGCGCAAAAACGCGCAGTTTGCGTGAAAAGCTCTCGACGAGCGGCGCCAGCGTGCTCTGCTCTGTGGCAGTCGATCTCGTGTCCTTCTAATGTCGCCTGCCTCTTTTCTCGCCAATCTCTCCCGCCGTGAACGTGAAGTTCTCGATCTCGTGTATTCCCTCGGTGAAGCCGACGCCGTATTGATTCAGGAGCGCTTCAAGGGCGACGTATTAAACGCGGGAATCCGCAAGATTCTAGCCGGCCTGCTCCGGAAAGGTGCGATCCGCCGACGGAGGGAAGGAAAAAAATTCATCTATCTCCCGGCGAAGAAGCATGAATCTGCTGCAAAGCAGGCGCTGCGTCGGATCGTGGATGTTTTCTACGGCGGCTCGTTCGCGCACGGACTTATGGGAATGTTTGAGGCTGGCGGCGAAAAGTTTACTGAGGATGAATTGCGCGATCTCAAGAAACTCTTCGAAAAGAAAACCTGACGAAGACCTATGAGTTCGCTGCCCTCAGTGCTTCCTGCATGGCTTGCGTCCCTGACGCTGGTGGCGGTCGCACTGTGTGTGGCCACGATGCTCGTGCTTCGATTCATGCGGCGTTGCGCCGCAAGTGCGCGAAGGCTTGTCCTGATGATCTCCGTGTTTGTAATCGTTTGCGCGGCCGTGTCACGGGTTGTGCTTCCGTCATGGTTGCCAGGCATCCTGCCACCACCCGCGGCGGTGCCTCTCGATGGCGTCGTGGAGAGAGTGGACCGCGCGATGGACGGGCAACCCATCCCTACAGAGCTGGCTGCGAAGATCGGGCCCTCGTCGTTTATCTCCTTGCAACTGCCGAGAGGGGTCATTTTGCCGCCAGTGTTGTTTGGGCTGTGGCTTGGTGGAGTGCTGCTGTGCTTGGTGCAACGCCTGCGCGGCGCGTGGAATATTCATTACATCATCCGTAATGCCGAACCGCTTGCAAAGTGTTCGGTATTGCACCGTGAAGTCGCGGGACTTTGTGAAGCCGCGGGCATGAAGACGCCGAGTGTGAAACTCAGCACGGGAATATCCGGGCCCTTCGCCTGCGGTCTGGGAAATGCAGCCTGGCTCGTGTTGCCGCGCAATTTCGCCGTTCAAAACGAAGTTTCCCGCACGGCAATGCTTCAGCATGAGTTGGCGCATCTGCGCCACGGAGATTCTTTGCTGCAAGTTTTGGTGTCGTTCTTCTGTTGTGTGCAGTGGTTCAACCCCTTCGTTCACTGGATGGAGCACCGCTTGCGCGTCGAGTGTGAGAAAGCGTGTGACGACGCCGTTTTGCGTCACAATATTGCGCCCGCTGATTACGCGGACCTGCTATTGGATCTCTACCAGCAGCGAAGCCATGCGCCCGGCCTCGCCGTCACAGGAGGTCTGCGCGGTCAGCGCCGGTGCCGGGAGATGATGCGCGACCGAATTCTCAGCCTGGCTGATGCTACGCTCGCTAGGTCATATCCGCACCGCGCAGTGCAGCATGTGCTGGTATGGGCGGCTTTTGCCTGTGGCAGCGCAATCGGAGCGATCCGGATCCAGGACGACACTGCGTGGTTTTTCCACATGGCGGAACAGAAATTACCCGCTGAGGAAGCTCTCGTCGCACACTGGACCATGGACGGTGGCGACGAGCCTGCCATGCGCTCAGTGAATGTCCGAATGGAGCGTCAGGGGCGGATCGACGCTGCCCTGGCGTTCAACGGCATCGACTCGTATTTGGACCTCGATCCCGCCGTAATTTCAAACGTTCCATTTCCCTGGACCTTTTGCGGGTGGATGCGTTCTACCGATACGACCGAAAACCACGCCCTAATTTATGCCGGCAGCGGAAAGCACACAGAGTATCTTTCGCTGGGGCTCGAGGACGGCCGGGCGTCGTTGACCGCCCGCAATGGCCCGGAACGGCATCCCCTCATGAGCGAGAGAATCGTCGCTGACGGCAAGTGGCACCATCTCGCGGGAGTATTTTACTCCGCGACGCATCGCGAACTCTATGTGGATGGCCGCCTCGTTGCAGAAGAAAACAAATACCGCAGACGGCCAGCGATCGCGCGATTGCAAATTGGCCGTAATGGACGCGATGCGATAACAGATTTTTTCCAAGGTTCCGCAGACGACGTTCGCGTTTACCGCGCAGCCCTCGATTCAGGGGAATTGCAGGCGATCATGAGTGCGGGGCGCCGACTTTTGGCGGTGCCAGCAAAGGCGGGTCATTAAAGGACACCCTTTTCGTCCTCATATGTAGGCCGCTATTTTTCCTGCCACCGCGAGTGTGCTCCGTGTCCCTCTAAGCCGGGTTTTCGTAACCGATCAGTAGACTCTTCTTTTTGGTTCCGCCGTGCGTTTCCGATCATTCCGTCTGATGTGCTGCCGCGCGGGAGTTGTCCCGGGACGGACGCTCTGTCGCCACCGCTTCATCCGTCCGTCCACGCTCCGCCAAGGAGAAAATGTCGGACGAACGTCGGCAGCGGGAAGGGGGGCGTTCAGCACCCACTCTCCGTCTTCGCCAATCCGTTTGCGCGCGTTTCGATTCAGAACAAAAAGCAATACCAGACAGCGCCTTCTTATTTTGCCTCCGAAGTTAATTCGATCGCGTGAATCACCACGTCCAGAGGACCTTCGGATTCGTGAATAGATCCAAGGGAGATTTTGCGGATACGACGCAGGTTGAGTCGATCCGGCGAAATTGGCTGTCCGCTTCGCGCGTAGGTCTCGCTGGGAGCGCCAAGCGAAATCGGAGCAGTAAGGACGATTTTCCGGCCAACCGGTTGGCCCGAGAATGCGAAGCGAAAAATGCGATTTTCCGACTCTGGGTCGTCGATGTGGAGATTCAGTTTAGTTTGTTGGTTGGCCGGGAGCAGAGTCAACGTTAGGCGCACTTTCCATTCGGACACAGGCGAAAGATCGAGGGTTTGCGTATTCACTTCGAGGAAACCGTGGCCAATAGGTGCAACGATTCGGAGACCCCCCATCCGTCCATCCTCGGTAAAAGTGGCGTTTTTCCAGACGCCACCCAGCCGCTCCAAGGGTGGGGGCGAAAGATTTGCCAACAGCATGGGCGTACGATTGGCGGTGGGAAGCACATGGCGCGGGGCATTGTAGCAGCTCCAGCCGTGGGAAAGATTGGACGGAGGTTCCGGGACACTGCCCGGGGGTACGAGGGACAGGCGCCGGATCGTGACGGCGAGGCGCGGAAATTTTGAGACGTGCGAATCAACAAAGGGCAGGCCGAATGCAGCAGATAGAAGGGAGGTTGGATGCACGTGCACCGCCGCATCGTAACGGAGCATGCCTCCATCCGGCGCGAAGGTCAGGTTCAGCGGATCGGTCCAAGCGAGCGGGCAAGTGGCGTCTTGAAAGACGCCCTCCTTCAAACCCTCCACGGGAAGTGCAAAGCAGCGAGAACATTCCGCCCCCACCATTTTGATGAGCAGAATCCCGCAGGCATTTCCGGGCTCCACGCGCACTTCCGCCCGCAAATGCCAGCCTTCTCGTTGCCCGGTCGCGAGCTCCGGGATCTTGATGCCGATTACCGCCGGGCCGGGTGAATCGCCGCCGTCGAGGAAGAGTCCCTCCTGCCCGACGTGAGCGATGCCTGGCGTCGTTTGGCTCCATGGTCTGCCACCTGCATTCGGCTGCAGTGGACCGGAGGCTGCGCCAAATCGAACGATTTCGAACTCCGAAGGCGCCATCGACGAGTTGGGCTTGCGGCGGAGCGCATACGCTCCCGCCCCCAGCACTCCGGCGAGAATCGTACCGACAACGACGCGGCGCGTGATCTTCTTCTGCCGCCGAGGATCCCGGCCATCGAGCACGGCGCGCAATTCCTCCGCAAAGGCCGCGGCAGAAGGATGGCGATCAGCGGACCGTTCTGCACAGGCCCGGAGCCAGACGGTGTTTAATTGCAGGAGTTGCGCGGCATCCGGTTCAAGAAGTCGGGCGGGCGGAAGCAGCGCGAATCGCTGGCGGTCTTCGCCGGTCGCGGCTTCGTAGAGCATTCGCCCGAGCGCAAAAATATCCGCGGAGACCGTGCCCGCTCCCTCGGGTGGCAGATATCCGCTTGTACCGACAAGTGAGCCTTGCGAATCGTCGCCTGTGACAGAGCCAATATCCGCCAGCTTCGGCACACCGCCGACGAAGATGACATTGGAGGGCTTCAGATCACGATGAACCAGTTCATGCGCATGGAGAAAGGCGAGCCCTTCCGCGAGTGCGATGAATATTCGCGCCGCATCCAGGGCTGGGAGCGGGCCGTCCTTCCTGACAATGGCGCTGAGTGTGCGCGGGACATAGTCAGCGTCGTCCGCGCCGCGCGCACAATCGTCCGCCAGTTCCATCACGTAGTAAAAGTATTCCGCATCCTCCCGTTGTCCGAATTGCAGAATATCCACCAGGCCCTCGTGCTGACGAGAAATCGGCTCAAAATACTTCACGCCCGCCAATTCACGAGCGAAGGGTTCCGGTGCATTGAATCGCTCACGCCGCACGATCTTCACTGCGCGGTTTTCGCCGAGTGCGGTGCGTGCGAGCCACACCTCGCCGTAAGCGCCGCCGCCAATCGGCCGGATGAGGCGGTGCTCAGGGATCTCAGGTGCGGTCGGCATTGACCAGCACGCCTACGCGTTTTGCGTGGATCGGCAAGTGTCCTCTGCCGGTGGGTGGTCCATGTTCATTCCCCCAGTTCGCGGCGAAGAGCCACTAACTCCGCCTTTACCTGCCGGCCCACGCGACTGCGCACAAGATACACGGCTGCGCTGCTCCGGTTCTGCGCCGATGCGATGCGACGGACGCCCCAGCCGTGGCGCGCCGCAAGGTCGAAGACCTGCAAATCCCGCGCGGCCACGCGGCCGCCCAGGCGCTCCAGGACACGCTCGAGTAGATGGTTCTCCCACTCCGCATCCCAACGGGCGTCGAACTGCGCCCAGGCCGCTGCGTCCGCCGGGTCACGCTCGGGCATTGTCCCGATGCTGACTTTGGCCTCGCGTCGATGGGTGGTGCGGAAGTGCATTGCAATACGGTGGGCCACGATCGTCTTGAGCCAGCCGCGAAAGGAACCCTTTGCCGGATCATATTGGAAAGTCGGCATCTCCCCGGCCACCGCGATAAGGGCCAGTTGCACGATGTCGTCCGCATCTGCCGGCGCCAGGCCCGCCGCCGACGCGACACGGAGCAGGAAGGGCTGATAGCGCGCGTGAAATCGGGCCCAACTCGGGTGATCGTCGAGCGAACGCACGCGCTCCAGCAGGCTGGCTTGCGTGCGGAGCGAGTCGTCGAGCGGTTCGTTCATTCAGCAATCTCGATGCGATAAAACCGGGCATCATCGGCCGCTTCATGGATGAAAAAGTAACCGCCCGGCCGCGGACCTTGGTCCAGCGGGGTAGCGAAATCCCAGCTCTTGGAGTCGGTAGGATCCACAGTGGAGAAAAGGGTGTAGGTGCGCTTGCTGTCGTATGGCGAGAAGAGAAGCCTCCACTGCTGTTCCTTCCCCGGCATGCGCTCGATTTGGAGAGTGAAGAGGCTTTTGGGATCCGTAGGCACGGTGGTGGCGAGGTATTCCAGCCGATTATTCTCTCCGTCGTTGTCGGCATCGGCGGACGGTCCAGCGAGCGGATTGCCCACGCCAAAATAGGTAACTTGCCAAAAGTCTGGCAGACTGTCCCCGGCGTACGTGCCAAAGTTGTCAGGAAGCACGTCCTTCACGGTAAGAGCGAGGTTGCCTGTGGCTGTGCCGCGAGTCGCAGTGACGCTCGCTGCGGTGTCTTGGAAAACGGGGTCCGCCTTTGCGGCGCCTGCCGCAGTGACGCTCAAAGGCCCTGTGCTTCCCCAAGTGACTGCCGTGGGATCGAGCGCGAAGAGTGTGGTGTCGGTGCAGATCGCGTAAGGGGACAACGCCATGCCGGATTCTTCGTTGAGAAAAGTGAAAGGCGCGGTGATTTGCAGCGAGTTTCCCAACTCGTAGAGCTGCCCGGCAAAACCTCCGCGCTCCTGGTAAGGCCCAAGCGTCACGATGCGCCCAACGGTCCCAAGGCTCCCATCGCCCGCGTAGTTCGCGGACGAAACCACTGAACCGCCAGAATCCAGCACCTCCGTCGTGGTAGCATAATTAGCGCTCGCGCTGGAGCCGGCAAAAGCGCGCACACTCAGGAGGACCATCAAGGAGGCGATCGGGATATTCATGCCTTGGAATATTCGATGTTATTGCGCAACAGCCGTCCATCCGACGGAAAATGGGAGTGTCGGGAGGATGTTGCGAATGCTCTTGCGCGCGCGATCGAAGTGAAAGACCGACGGGATATTTCCCACCGCTACGATGGTGGGAAAAAGTCCGGTGTCGTCGTTGGAAGCGAGAATTTTCCGCGCACCCCAAGTTGTGCCGCTGGCGTCGTTCGCCCGCTTATACAGAAGATCTTTGTTTGTGCTGTCCGTATAGGTCACGCACGGAATACCATTCATGATGGCTAGCTTGGCAAAGCGTCCCACGTCCGCCTTTGTTTCAGACTGTACTCCTGAGCTTCCGGTGGCCACGCTCTTTCCGTCGTCCACGACTTGCGGTGTGCCCCAAGTCGCACCGTTCACGTCCAGCGCCCGCACCAGCATGAGTTGCCGGCCATTGGCATCGTAGTAGAGAATGGCCGGGTTTCCGCCAAGCAACGTTAGTTGGCAGTACTCTCCGTTCCCGGCGGTCCCCACTACAGTCAGGTTCGCGCCCGCCCAATCGTTGCCGGCCGCGTCCAAAGCGCGTGAGTAGTGCAATGTCTTGTTGGTGAAATTGTAATAGGAGACTGCCGGGCGTCCATTCACTTCCAAGAGCGAAGAGTAACCCCCCACGTCGTTGGTGGAGACAATATTGACGGCCGTCGCGAATCCATTCCCCGCGGCGTCGTTGGCCCTTTTAAACCACAGATTGTCGTAATCCGCATCGTAGAACGTCACACACATCCGCCCGCCGATGACTGCGGCGGAAGGAAAGTATCCCGCACCTTCCCCGTTGATCACCGGCGTGAACCGGCCTTGAATCATGGTCGGGAAGGGCCATGAGCTGCCCTCAGGATCGTTTGCCCGGCACTTGTAAAGCGAGTCGTCCATTTGGAAAAAGACCATCGGATTTCCTCCGGCCATCGTTACACAAAAATGTTCTCCTGCCGGAAACTCGTGGCCCTGGTTCGCAACTTCCCACGTCTGTCCACCGGTGGTCGATTTCAATTGTACCGTCAGGCCTCGAGTGAAATCGTTGCAGGCGGCATATACCGTCCCCTGGCTCATCGAGGCAGTCACGTACAGGCCCACGTTGCCCGCAGATAGAATGGTCTTAGGAGGGCTCCACGAACCGCCTGTGGCATCGTTCGCGGCGACACTCCGCAGGTCGGCTTCCTCCAAAGCATCCTGCGCCTCGTACAAAACCACCGGCTTGTCGCCGGATATGAGTTCCAACGTTCTCGCCCTCGCACTCTGATCCGTGCCGACCGCCGAATCCAATTCCAAAGCCCCACTCCATCCGCTGGCACCGGTGACCACGCTGCTCCGATAATAGAGTAGCTTCCCATTCATCGTGTAATGAAACGCGATCGCCGGCGTGCCGCTGATCTCTGCGAGGGCCAGGCTATGAAATGTGCCTGCGGCAAACCCGGACGCAGTGGATACTGCCGTCGGCGCAGGCCATGTGGCGCCACTGGAGTCGCTGGCGCGGAGAAACTTCAAAGTGTAAGCTCCGGGTATCGCGGAACCATACACCACCGAAGGATTGCCTCCAATAAGCGCAGCCCGGAACCCCCATTGCAAATTCGCGTCCGTCACGATGGTCGTAGGCGCACCCCAAGCGGTGCCCGCCGCATTCGTCGCACGCGCAATCTTCACGGAAGTATCCTGCCGAAAAATAATCGCTGGATTTCCGTTCGCGTTCAAGAGTTGGACATCCTCGTCGCTGATGCTTGTCCCCGTCCCGGAATGCACCGTAAACGGCAACCCCCACGTCAGTCCGTCGTAACTCGTGGCCTTGATGATATTCAGCGTCCGGTTGACGCCGGTGGTGTAGGCGATTGCGGGCAGCGCCTGAACGCTTCCAAGGGAAACTTGTCCATTCGGTGTGACTTGGATTCGCGCCGAACCATATCGTCCCGTGTAAAGAAGCGCGCCATTGTTTTGGGCGTAGGCATCTTCGTAGGCACTGAGGTAAATTCCCCCGCTCGTAGCCCCGATAGTAACCGGCGCGGTCCATGAAGTACCGGCGGTGTCCGCCGCGGCGGAGACTTTCAGTGTCTTATCTCCAGGATCAAAAAAGGCCAGTAGCGGTTTGCCGGAGGGTAAAACGGTCGCACCCAGAGCTCCGTTGGACTGCCGGGCCGCTAGTTCCGGAGCCGGCAGTTCCTGAGTCTCGAGAAAATCATCGTCAACGGGATGAACCAGCGCGACTTCATTCGAGGCGTGGGTTGTCCAAAGGGCCACGTTGTTCAGGCTTTCTACATGGCTATCGGGAAGCTTTTGCTGCCACACAGCTATTTTGCTGCTGCGCTCCCATGCGGTCGCATTGACATCGCTCGCGCTATAATCGCACAGCGCGTCAAAGACATCACGACAGCTGAAAAGCACATGCGGGATTCCATTCACCTGGCCCACCGTCAAAACGTCTCCGATGGGCTGAAATGTTGGTGCGAGCGCTCCGAACGAGACATCCGATTCTTTCAATGCCACGGGCGATGCCCAACTACTGCCACTGTTGTCCGCCGCCCGGATGCAACACACCGCACACGCATGTGTAGAACGACCTTGAGCAGTGTCGTAATAATATCCATCGGTCGCATAGGCGATGGCTGGATTCCCGTTGATCGTCAGAAAGCGCGGATTCTTTCCGATCTGCCGTGTGTAGGCCGCATCTTGGACTATCGCATTTCCCGTCGCAGGCCAGGTGGTTCCATCTGTGGTTGATCGCAGAAACCACAAATCGGAGTCTGCCGAGGAGTTGGCTACACTGTAAGTCACAGCGGGCTGACCGTTCACCATGGAGAAATCCCAGTGCTGCGCTCGCATCCCGTTCGTCGCCGGCAGAGCCACCGGCGCAGCCCAAGTCGTCCCCGCGGCATTTGTGGCCCGGCAGAACTGGAGGCGGCTGTTGGTGAAATCGTACACGACGATGGCTGGCAATGCGCCGGAGCTTCCACCCACGGCACGACTACTTACCCCACTGCCGATGGCCGTTCCTATCGCGCCCCACGCGGCACCATTCGCGTCCGTAGCGCGGACGAATCGAACGGCACCCGCCCCGGTGGAATAGGCAATGGCCGGGTTGCCATTTTGATAATACACGTCGACGACTGTGCCCGCATCCACCGTGTCCAGCAACAGAGCCGTGGCCCAGCTATTGCCCACGGCATCCAGCGCGCGCCGATAGTATAGACGTCCACTCTCGACATAAGCAACGGCTGGCCCCCCGCTCAGCATGATCAGGTCGGTCGAGGTGACGGAAGAGGAAACCACTCCCCGGCTGCTCACCTGCGCCGCAGTGACACTGAGTATTTCTGTGTCTGTTTTTGCCAGGTTACTCAGGAGCAAATTGAAGTTGGACGCCGTCTTGGACTTGAGCGTTACCTTGAGCGTATCGAGGAACGTAGGATTGCTGCCCTCGGCTCCAAAGCTCACAATCGGCGGAGCGCCGAAGGTGGCGCTGAAGGGAATGGTGACCTCCTTGCTGGACGGAAAATCAGTCATGTCGTAGTTGTAAATGCTGACAAGACCTCCGTCGTATTGCTTGCTGAGCTTCGCGGTGCTGATGGAGTTGTCCGCAATCTGCGAGGCGGTGATCGCTCCATTGCCAATCTTAGCAGCCGTTATCGCCCCGTCCGCAATGCTCGTTCCCGTAACAGCGCCCGCCGCGAGTTGCCCGCTGCCCACCGCTCCGTTGGCTATTGCGCTGCTGGTGACTGCGCCATTTGCAAGGGCAGTACTCGTCACCGCGCCACCCGCGATGGCCGCGGAAGTTACCGCCCCTGCGGCCAGCTTGCTGGAGGTAATCGCACCGTCTTTCACCCCGTCTGCCATGATCGCGTAACCCACCGCGCCGATGCGCTGATCCGGCGAGAGTTGCTGAAAACCGATGGCGCCATTGTTAAACCAGATTCGCAATCGTACGTCCGCTCCGCCGAAGACGCTGGATGGGACTGCCGCCATGTTGGCGAGCGTCGTGTCGCCGAGAAAAACGCTGTAGATGCCGTTCGTCACTGGCAGAACGACAAAGGCACCCGGCTGGCCGGAAACAATGGGCGAATTGCTCCAAAGTACCGTTCCCGCCCCATTCACCAGGGCGAATTTGAACTGGCCGTTGCCGTTAAAATTGACCCCGCCCACGGTCATCCGTCCCTGATAATTGATGATTTGAGGTACCTGGCCGCTAACGGGCAGGGCAAACAAGAGCAGGGCGAAGAGAAAAGCGACTTTTTTCATGGCGTAAAGGAGCCGGGGAAAGAACCCGGCATTAACGCTGTGCCGCTCGACCGGACTGTTTATCAATTATTGTTGAAAACCGGGGCGGAACGAAGAGCAGCCGGACGAATTTGACACGTCCGACGCACCCAGGCGTAGAGCGCTTCGTTCGGGACGAAGAGTTCGACATCGTGAGTGGAAAAAAGAGGACCACCGAATCGGTGTCACCACGCAGGAGGAGAGACCTAGCCGATGCTCAACACTCGATGAATCGTGACGTCGGCGGTAGGTGAGCATGGCCGATATGTCAAAATCCGGTCGTCCCGCAATTCCGCTTGATTCTGCCAAGTGGCCGCCTGCGATTTTAAAGCGCCAATAAAATGCGCTTTTTTGCGTGCTTTCACGTGCCTATGAGTTCGAATGAGCCAGAGCGGAATCCACTTCTCGGCGACGTGAAAATCCTTTGCTTATCAGCCTTCCAAGGGGGAAGTGGCGGAGAGAGAGGGATTCGAACCCTCGATACGGTTTAACCCGTATGGCGCTTTAGCAAAGCGCTGCTTTCGACCACTCAGCCATCTCTCCGGTTGCGGGTCGGGTGGAGGAGGAAACATGCAGGGCGGGCGGGCGTCAAAAGATTTTCGATGTGGAGTGGTGGCGGCCCAGGGAGTGTTCACGAATCCCATGTGGGAAGAAGGGCAGCGTCGAAGCGAAAGGAGTCGGAAAACTGTCAGCCCATGCGGAAAATCATTGGGCTTGGCGTACGACGCGACCGCAGGAAAATGGCGCATTATGAAGAACACTGTCTCCCGGTTCGTCGTGTGGTTCGCCTTTGCGATTTGTTTCTTATCCGTGCGAGGCAAGGCGGCGGAGAGCGTCGGTGCGAAGCTGGCGCCGGCGGAGTCGCCGGCTTTGATCGAAATCCATGACGTACCGCGCACGATGGCGCGCTGGAAGGAGACGGCGTTTTACAAAATCAGCGAGGAGCCGGAGTGGAAGGCCTTCACGAGCAAGCTGGATAAGCTGCTCGATGAAGTGCCGGACCCCGGTCTGGTGCGCGGCATCTTTGCGGAAATTGCGAAGGTAGATCCATCGGCGGCGTTTTTCGCCCTCGCGGAAGTGCCGGATTTCAAAGGCGCGCGGCTGCCAAAGCTGCTGGGTGGTATTTCGTATCGCGGCGAGACGGCTCACGTCCGGTCGCTGCTTGGCTCGTTGCGGGAAAAGCTGCAGCAAAGCGGTGCCGTGAAAATCGAGTCGAGCACGGAGGGCGGCGTCGATTTCGAGGCGGCGTCGATTGGGGACGTCACGGTGACGCTTGCGTATGTGGACAAGTGGATCTTTGCGGCGACGGACCGGCAGCTGCTCATGGATGCGATTGCGCGATATATGGGCAAGGCGCCGCCGGGGCTCGCGGGATCCGATACTTGGAAAACCTCCGTGAAGCAGTCGGTCGAGGAGCCGGACCTGACGCTGTTCATCTCGTACGGATGGATCGCGAAGATGCTCGCGAAAACCGGGGATGCCGATGCCGCCATGTTTGCGGCGATGGCGGACTTCATGCCGGAGTCGTGGATTACCACGGTGAAGCTGGAGGGCGGCGGGATGCGGGAGCGTACGTTTATGCGCTACAAGACGGCTCTTCCGCATGCTCAAGGAGCGCATCGTTCGCTCGCCTTTACGGGGCCGGATACGATTGCGTATCTCGAGGCGGATTACTCGGGTTGGGTGGAGCCTTACAAGAAGCTGCTCGCCACCATTCCGTTGCCCGATATCCCGGAATTGGAAAGCAGCGGCCTGAAGATCGGCGATATCGCGACGACGTTTGGGCCGGAGATCGCGCTCCTTTCGGATTGGGAAAACGGTGCTCTGTTTCTGCCGACTGCATTTGCGGCAGTGGAGTTGCTGGACGCTGCGAAGGGCCGGAAGTTCGCAGAACTGATCGCGAAAGCGATGGATGGCGGCGGAAAGGTAACCGTGAAGGAAGAGGACGGAACGAAGCTGTGGACGATGAATCTCTCGATCCCGGTCGTGAAACCGACGCTGGCGGTTAACAACAAGCACCTGATGTTCGGCTTGAACCCGGAATCCGTGTTTGCGCCGTTGAAGCGCGCAAAGGAGGGGCAGCAATCGCTATTGCAAACGCCCGCATTCTCCACTGCCCTGAAGTCCGTCGCGGAACCCAATGGCGGAATGTTGTTCGTGGACACGAAGCGGGTCTTTGAACGGCTGTACGATCGTGGCCGGCCATTCGTCGCAATGGGAATCGTACGAAGCCCGGTCGTGGCGAAGTTTCTCGACGCAGTTCTGTTGCCGAAGACGGAAACCTTCAGCAAGCATTTCACGCCGATGATGGTGAGCTTTCACGTGGACGAAAACGGCTACTTGATGGAAAGCACGGGCCCGACGACGTACATCACGGGAACCATGGGAGTGGCTATCGGCGGGGCGTTGCTGATGCCCGCAATTACAGCGGCCCGTGGAAAAGCACGGGAGACGGTAGCGATGTCGAACGCGCGGCAGATCCACATTGCCGGAACGCAATACGCGGCGAACAACAATGGCAATTTCCCGAAAAAGCTCGGCGATCTCGTGCCGAAGTATCTGGACTCGGAAAAAATCCTCGCGTCTCCGCTGGAACTTGGCAGTCCGGACATCGCGTATGAAGCGGTCGAGGCGAAGGACACCGATGATGCTGGGAAGATTTGGCTGAAGAGCAAATTCCTAACGCGAGCCGGAAAACGCATCGTCGTGACGGTCGGGGGTGTGGTGCGACTGGACGAGGAGTAGTTTCGCCTTGCGGGAAAAACGGGCGCCCGCCAGTTTCCGCGCCTCTTCATCACCATTTTTTATGAGCCATTCCTTGCCCAAACTTCACAACGCCATGTGGCCCGGTCTCGTCGGAAAGGGCGACGGCCCAGGCCAGGAGCCGGCCATCAGCCTGGAGAAGATGCTCGACCTCACTGCTGCGGCGAACGTGCGCGGCTCGAAGTTCGAGGGCATCGACTACTTCCTGTTTCTTCCGCACACAAACCCCGAGGCGAGTGATGACGAACTGAAGAAGATCGCCGATCAGATCGCCGGCAAGGGCTTCAGTGTGGGCTCGCTCGTGGCGCCCGTCTGGCCGGGCACTGTTGGCGATTCAGCGATGGGAGATGACGCGGCGCAGGCGAAGTTCCTCAGCGCGGTGAAGATGGCCTGCCGTATCGCGGGGATTTTCAACAAGCACGGCGTGCGCAAGTACGGCGTCATCCGGATCGACTCGGCGGAATTCGGCGTGAACAAGTGGCGTGAGAATGCGAAGGCGAGCACGGCGCGCATCGTGGATACGTTCAAAAAGGCCGCGAAGATTGCGGCGGACAGCGGGGAGCGCCTCGCGGCCGAGGGTGAGATTTGCTGGGCCGGGATGCACTCATGGAAGGACATGCTCGACGTGCTGGAAGGCGTCGGCATGCCGCAGTCGCTCGGTTTCCAGGCGGATCTGGCGCACACGTATCTGTATCTGCTCGGCTACAACGCACCGGAGCATGCGCTCATCAAGGACGGCGCGAGCGAGGCGGAATTCTACTCTGCTTATGCGAAGATGACCGACAAACTGCGCCCATGGACGATCGATTTCCACGTCGCGCAGAACGACGGTCAGGTCCATGGTGCCGGTTCGCACGACAAGACGGGCAAGCACTGCCCCGCCGATGATCCGAACGGCAAGCTCGATATCGTGAAGTGCTCCGGCTACTGGCTGAAGGACGCGGCGAGCCGCGGCATCAAGCACATCTGCTGGGACGGCTGCATGTTCCCGAATGCGAAGCTCGAACAGCCGCAGACGTGGAACGCGATCCTCGACGTGATGCTCAAGGTGCGCGACGCGCACGGCTGGTAGCGCGGGTTGGCCGCGCAGGGCCAACGGCCCGACACCATACCAGCCCCGGGCAGCGCCCGGGGTGCGGTCGGGATCGGGCTGAGGGCTGAAAGACCTTATTTTTTGCGAGCTGTTTGGCCTGAAAAATAGGCGCACAAGTGGTTCGTTTCCAATGGCATGAAAGCACCATGAGGAATGCTATTGATCACCCCGAACGCCCTCTATAGACACCTGTAGACAATCCGGTGTGTACGGTCGCACCCGTTCTACGTAGACGGTGCCAATGAACAACGCACCTGCAAACGAAACCGAGCTCGAACCCACAAAGAAAAAGGAGGTCATGACACCGCGTCGCAAATTGCCGTTGAAGCGTGAGGACTGGCCAAGGATTCGAGACACCAAGATTCCCGGCAAATCACGTTACGTCGTCGATCTCAGACCGCACGTTTACGGCAAGGGCTCGCGCCTCTATTTCGAGGCTCTGGATGCCGCCAAACTCAAGGCGAAGCAGTTTGCGACCGAGCATCTCAACAAGGGCATCGAGTCGATTCAGTTCTCCAGCGACCTACGAATCGAAGCCATCGAGTGCGTCAAGCTCCTCGAACCCTATGGACGACGGCTCCGTGAGGCAGTGCAGCATTACGTCGATTTCCTTGAGACGGAGAAGAAACTACATGCCTCCCTCAACGTCACCCACTGCATCGACGAATATATCAAGGCCCGACAACTCGAAGTTGATCGCGGCGATTTCGCTCCACTCTCCATGGTCGAAGTGAAAAATCGAATGGCGCAATTCAAGGTGGCGTGGGGCACCATGCCCATCATGGCGGTGACTCGGCGGGTGGTTGAGGACTACCTGAACTCCATCCCTCTCGCGGCAAGGACCCGGCGGAACATTCGAGCAACCATGTCCACGCTCTTCAATTTTTGCGTGGCGAAAGAATGGATCGATGTGAATCCCGTCGCCGCCTTCAAGATCAAGTTCAAGACGAAGGACGTTCAAATCGTGAACGTGGAGCAGGCGAAAAACCTCATGGAGGCCGCCGTGAACTCAAAGAATGACGGCGCGTTTGTTCCCTACTTCGCAATCAGCCTCTTCGCAGGCTTGCGGCCCGGCGAACTGGAGCAGTTGGACTGGTCGCGCGTTGATTTCCAGACGAAGACGATCGAGGTGCTCGCAGCCACGAGCAAGGTGCGCGAGACCCGTTACGTGAAGATGGAGGACAACCTTGTCGCTTGGCTAAAACCGCATCGCAAGGACTCTGGCCTCATCGCCGCTGTCCTGCACGACAATGAACTCAAACGGGAGTTACGGTTGGTGAAACAAGCGGCGGGCTGGTTCTCGAAACTTGATGCGAAGCGTGCCGGGCGAGAGCCAAACGAGTGGGTTCCCGACATCATGCGCCACTCGTACGGCAGTTATTGGCTCGCAGTTCACCACGACCGCGCCCGCCTCGCCGAACTCATGGGCAACGACGTGAAAATCATCAAGCATCACTACCGCCGCCCGATCCTCGAAAGCACTGCCAAGAAGTATTGGAAGATCAGGCCCTCGTGACCATGCTCCCTGCATCCCTGCGGCGCGACCTGGGCCATTCTGGATGCGTTACTCGGCGTCCTGCGGCTCGGTGACGAAAGATGTCTTCCGACCGGTGGCGGTTTTGATCGTCTTCGGGCCGGGCGTCTCTGACCATAGATCGCCGTTCTTCTGAATGAGTCCGCGCGCAAACAGGCTCCGGCGGCGAATAGCGAAGGTGGCCGTGGACATACCAGTCGCGTCGCAGACTTCCTCGCGCCAGACTTGGTGAGCCATCTCGCCGTTGTCGCGGAGCGGGGCGAGGATGTCCTCGTCCTTGTATTTTTGTTCGTTCGGCTTTGCCGCTTTCAGCCGGGCAGGATCGAGGTCAGCCCGAACCAACAGCGGTTCTGCCCATTGGACGCAAAACGGCTCTACCGGACGAAAATTCCTCAAAGTGCATTCGACCACAAACGCTCCTTCGGTTTCATGCTTTGTCAGCATCAGCAAGCTATCGGGATCGCGATGAAACACGCCAGACCCCGACATGCGATCGATCGACTCCTTGCCCGCCTGATTTCCTTTCGAGAAATGGTGCGCGATTAACAACGCTGCTCCAATATCCGCCGCAAGCACTCCGAGTTCATTTAGCATCAGCGCAACGTCACCGGCGCTGTTTTCATCGCGGCCTTCCAATAGTTTATAGAGTGGATCGATGACGATTAGGGAAAAGTCTTCATTTCTCACTCGCGTGGCGACGGCCTCAAGCACGAGTGCATCGATGATCCAACCCCGGAAAGTCATAGACGCGAAATTCGCCGGCTCGACTGAGACATCTTTGGCCTCCAAGATGGCTGTGACACGCTCTTGGAAAAAGAAGTCGTCGAGTTCAAAGTTCAGATAGAGAACTCGTCCCTTAGTCGTGGGGAAATCCCACCACGGTGTTCCTGTAGCGACGCTCAGCGCGAGATCGAGCATCGCCCACGTCTTATACGTCTTCGATCCGCCCGCTATCGTCATTTTCGAGCGCCGATGCAGAACGCCCGCGATGAGTTCGGCTGGTCGCGGGTAATTCTTCGCGAGCAACTCCGAGATCGTGAGCATCGGCGGGAGGCCACCGTCTTCCGTCACTTTCCTGCCGGACTTTGGCCCCGGGGGCGGCTCCGGCTTCGGAAGCTTTTTCGCAAACGGCACATGTGGCTCCGCTGGCTGTTTCTTGGGCGGCACTGGCCGCTTCGGCGTTCCGTTGTTCATTGCTTCCCCTCCAGCTTGAGTTCCTCAATGCAGGCCAGGACTGCCCAATCACGCACATAGGTCTTGAACACGCCCGCCAACTCGCGTCGAAACCGCTGTTCGATCCGTCGTCGCAATGCGGAGAGCAATATCTGCCACCATTGCTCTCCGTCCCACTCGAAAAATGCACCCTCGTGGTAGCAAAATAGCTCGCGGATACGCGGCATACATTCCTCGCGCAGCGCCTTCGTGAACTCCGGGTATTCCAGCAACAATGGGTTCATGTCGTCACTCGGCAGGCCGCGACCCTCCAACTTGATCTGCGCAAGAACTCGGTCGGCCCACAAGCCAGCTAGAAAATGACGAATGCTGAGTGCGCGCATCGCCTCTCGCGGCGACACCACGGCCCACGTTGCTCTGTCTAATCGGCGAAGCTCGAATCTTCCACTGCGATAGCGGAGATCATCTCGGATCTCTGGATACTCGCGGAGAATCTGTTCGCCGGACTTGGCTTTCTTTTCACGGTAGCGCTCTGCGTTGACAGCGCGTGAATGATGAAACTCAGGCATGGGTTTTGAATTACAAACGTTTAGTTTTGGCTGAACAGAGTGCCGCCGCAGTCCGACAGGGTTGCGGCGGTTTCTCGTTCTCCCTCAGGCACCCACTCGGCACCCCTCGATGTAATTCGTCAGATCGCCCGCCGAGATGAAAATCTTGCCGCGCTTCTCGCTGGTGCCGAAGCGATGATGAGGGAGCGCCTTGGCTCGAACCGCACGCCGCAGAGTGACCGTAGAGCAGTTGGCGTAGTTCGCCGCTTCGCGAAGCGTCAGAAACGCTTTTTGGATCGGATTTGTTTTGGCTGTCATGGCCTGAACGGGTCTTGTCAATTTTGATCACCGCGTCCTTGCCGCGTGGGATGCTTCCCACGCCGACCGTTCGCGATGTGGGATGCACAAAAAGCGCACGTCCACTTCGCGGTCGCCGAAACTCAAACCACCTGAAGATTAAATCTCAGCCGACAGAGTCGATGGCGCGAGTTTTCGGGCCTTGCTCAACAAGGATCGAAACCCGTCGTCGCCCGCCTTGTAACCCTTCACACGCTCAGCGATGTCGAAACCCTCAAGAACCTTCCACTGCCAATCGTAATCATGCGGTCGCCCCGGCCTCGGTTCTGGCGCCTTTAATCGCTGGCGCTCATCGAGGATGAATCGTCGGAATATCTCGCACAGCACATTCGTGTTCACACGCAGGTTGAACGAGGAGTTCAAGAATCGCGTCCAGCCTTTGTGCGGTCTCTCGGCAATGCCGCTCGTGATGTGAGTCTCAAGGCCTCGGCACGGCCATATCTCCGCGAGTTCACGGCGGCGCTCGTAGGAGAGTTTTGGATACGCGGGCAAATCCTGATCGTGAAATCGACGATGCGCCTCATACATCCACGCGCTTGCCTCGAACTCGGCCTCGAAAAGTCGGCGGGTGTTCTCCGCGCTGAACTCCTCCCTCTCGAGCCTCAGTGCAGTCGCGCGTCCCAGCGGCTTCAACCGTGCTCGGACTGCGGCGGGATCATCCGCGAGGGAATTGCGAAAGACTTTATGCAACGTATCACGACGACGCCACCACCATGATGGCTCAAGGCTGCGGCCCACAGCGGCGGCATCTTCGAATGGCCTCTTTCGATTTTTCGGCATGGCGGCATTGCTCCACGAAACCTGCCATGACGCCACCACGAAGCGTTGAAGCCTGCCACCCCTGCGACAGTGACCACAAGCCAGAGACGTTGAGGCGTTGAAGCAGGGTGTGCAGGGCTTGGTATAATGGCTCGATTATACCTCGCGCGCCGGACTCGCTGCGGCGGATCGATCTCGTGACCAGTTTTGATCAGGAATCGTTGCACCATCTTTGTCTGAACTGATCACTGAGCCGCGCGAGGATTTGGTATAATGACCTCGATTACACCTAGTGCACTTGTTGGTATAGTATAGTGTAGTAGCCCTTTAGGGCTACACTATACTTATACAAGTGCGGCTACTTGGCAGGAGTTCAGGCGGAATTGGGACCGAGTTCGACTTTTGATCGGAGTTCGACGCACCAAGTTTGCTCTCGAAATACTTCGCGGTGAGTTCGTCTTCGCGGCACGTGTTCGATCTCGAACGCCGAGCTACGCATACGAAATCACCTCATCGAACTGCTCTGCGGCTGCTCCGCGCCACGCGAGCCAATCGAGTCCGCAAAATTCCACGCGCGCATATCGCATCCAGAATGGTGATGATCACACTACGACGCCCGAGAGGATGGTCCGTCGCATGCAAGATTCTGAGCCGACCACGGTCATTTGCCGAGGGCCGGAGGGCCCCCCCTGTCAGGGAGACTTCTAATTTGCGCGCGCCCCATCGAGTTGAGACGACACTGAGCGCATTTGGGCGCGTCATGCCGCCGGGTCGGTGGTGGCATTGCCATCTCCCCTGATCGCTATGGCCGCCGCGAAAAAACCTGGCTTTAAGCTCTCTCAAGAGCAGTACGCGTTCGTTTACAACGTGCATCCGAACACCATCTTTCGATGGCAGCGGCAAGACATGCCACTTGACGATCCAGAGGAACTGATTCTCGCCCTTTGCAGGCGACGCAAACCAATCCCTGACGGCATTCGCCGCAAGCGCGAGGACGCGATCATTGCGGACTACCGTCGATGTGCGCGGCGTTGACAGTTCGCTGCACCAGTAGCGCGCCGCACTTTCACCAATGTCCACGAAATCAAAATCGAACCAACCCGAGGAACTCCTGACCTTGAGTCAAGTCAGCCGGAAGCTCGATGTTCCTTACTCGCGGGTGCTGCGACTGGCACACGACGGCGAGATTGAGCCCGACTTCGTGACTCGCTCTCTGCCCCTCATTCGACTCACCCGCTTGGATGAGATTCGAGCCATCACCGATCAACGCTAAGCTACCATGGAATTCATTCCGAATATCGACGACGCAAACACCGAGGTTTCCCGCCTCGAAAAGGAACTTGGCCTCTCGCGCGGAGCCTTCATTCCCAACATCGACGACGCTAACGCCCGGATCGAGGAACTGGAGAAGATGGGCGCAGGCAAGGTCTCCAAAAAGGCGGCTGCTCCGAACGCTGTCTCCAAGCCTGCCCCGCAGACGGTGCCGCTGAAAGGGCTGGCGCGAGCAATCGCCGCGAACCAGCCGAATCAGCCCAAGGCCCAACGCGCCGCGACCGTGCCCGTGGAACCGCCGGTCTCTGAACTCCGTGGGCTTCGCCGTGCCATCGCTGCCAACATTTCCGCCGCCCAGAAATAGCCAACAAGCCAAAACCAAACCCATGCCAACCATCCTTGACCGTCTGCGCGGTATCGCCGCTCAGACCGAAGAACAGATCGAACAGCAGAAAGCAGCACTGGAACGCCAGCACCGCGAGGCGCGCGACCTCCAGAGGAAATACTCGGAGCTTTCGAACGCAGCCGAAGCCGCAAATGAGCAACTGCGGTCAGCGGAGCAACAGTTCGCGGGCCAGCAGGTCGAACTTAAAAATCGTCTGGCCGCCATCGCTGACGGATGGGGATCACCATCTGTGCCAAACGGACCCACCTACGCACAGATCGTAGCGATTAGAGCCGCTGTCGAGGATTTCCCACGCGTCCGCGCCATCCTCGCCACTCGGTTCAACGCGGCGCAGGCGCTTCTGGCGGAGTTCGAGAAGAAGCACGGCGGATAGCGCACGACCTAATTTGACTTCTTTTCAGTCCTCGGGGGAGGCGGTGGCGGCGGTTTTGGCAGCGGGGCTCTTCCGGTAGAACCGCGTGTTTCCTTTTTGGGTATTCTCGGTGTATTTCCGTTGGACATGACAATGGAGCAATTTGAACAGCGCGTGTGGAAGTGTTACTTTGAGGCAGAATTCCAAGTGCACTACTGGTCAGTATACGGGTTCTGGGCCGGCCATTTCCAGTCTGCTGTTAAGGTGATTTTAGGCCTATCCAGTGCGGCATCCCTGACAGGATTATTCATAGTGCCGTCGTATCAATGGCACGCAGCCTTTCTAGGTTCAGCCGCTGCGATGTTGGCGACGGTTGTTCTGCCCGCCCTAGAATGGGATAATATCAAAGAAAGGATAGAAGCTGTCCGGAATGGCTGGATTGATGTTCGTTCCGGCTTGGAGGTTGTATGGGACGAGCTCGGCGACGAGAGCCAAGCAAAACTTGAACGCCAATACCGCGTCTGGAGTGAGCGCGCGAAAGAGATCGAGCGGCGAAGCCTAGGGCTTCCAATTATCAAGCGCTTTCAGCAAAAGGCTTACGAGCAAGCACAACAGTTGGCTGCCTAAAATCGGTTTCGCTCCCCATATTCTAACGAGTCACCAATTCCCACCATCGCCCTTTATCCATCCTGTAGGGTTCGAGCAAACCCAGCAACCTTGAACTTGGCAGGCTCGTCGAGTATGCGCCGCCTCTTCTCCATGACGCCGTCGCAGTCCACCCCATAGCCTCACCTACCAGAACGCTCTCACCATGCGTCAGGGCAAACGTGGTCGCGCGCTCTCGGTCGTTGAGGTGCCATACGTAGGCGATGATGAGCCCTCGAATCCGTTCGTATTTCCGGTCGATCACGAATGAACGAGTCCAAGCGGCTTTCATCTGAATCGGCCGAGCGACGTATTGGGTTACCGCTTCCGACAAATCCGCATATGCAATGAGGTCGATTCCACGATCGCGAATCGGGAGTGCCACCTCCAGATCATCGCGAAGGAGTTCGTCGATGAGGCGGTTTCGACCAAGCAACTCCACCTTTTGGGAATCGCCGGGATGCTCAGCGGTAATGGGCATCTTTTGCGGAATAATGTAGTCATGACCAGATTGCAATATCCCGTTTTGGGATAACCTGTTTCAGGATGCGACTCTCGGCGGCGATGCCGAAGCCCACACCGAGAAAGTCGCTGTTTTCGCCGGGATACGACGCGTTCTTGCGTCTGCTCCGGGAGGCGCGGGCCAAGGCCGGAATGACGCAGGCGCAGGCGGCGGCAAAAATGAGGCGCCCCCAATCCTTCGTGTCGAAATGTGAATCAGGGGAGCGGAGGGTTGACGTAATAGAATTGCTCACGTTCTGCAAAGCGTATTCCGTTGCTCCTGTGGATTTTGTGAAACGCCTCGCGATAACACATTTAGAGTAACCACAAGGTATTGCGGTTTTTTGCGCAACTTCCAAACGAAAAAGCGGTTGTAATAGTGTAGTTTCGCTTGCATTCGCTGGAAATCGAGTGAATCTGGATGCAAATATAACGGAAAACTCATGAGGAAATCTGTGCACATCGTCCCATCGAGACAAGGTGGTTGGAACGTGAAAAGCGGAGGCGCCGATCGCGCTGCTAAACACACGGCGACCAAAGCTGAAGCGGTGCAACGAGGCCGTGAAATCAGCCGAAACCAAGGCGCAGAACTCGTCATTCACAACAAGGATGGCCGCATCGGCCAATCCGATAGCCACGGGCACGACCCGAACCCACCGAAAGGATAAATTATGTTTTTTGCAGTTCTCACTCTCGACCTAAATCATGCAACCACTGCGGCGAGGCAGGCGGCCTACGCTGATCTGAAAAGAATTGGATTCTCGAAAAACCTTCGTGGCTCCAATGGCAAAGTTAGCACGCTTACAACGACGACCACTTGGATCGGATATTTTTCAGGCCAGTCCCTCGCTACCGTGAGGGCGTCTCTCTCGAACCAAGTAGCGACCGCATTCAAACGTCAAGGAGTCGCCTCAGAACGTTTTTTGGTCGTAACTGATAGTTGCGAATGGGAGTTCGAACCCGGCCCTGCCAAAGCGAAGCTTCCGATCAGTCCAGAGATTCGCGCGCTGCTTGGCTTGCGTCGATAATAGCATACGGAGGTTGTTCCCATGTCGTTGTTCACCCATTCTGAGTTACGTAAGCTAGGCGAAGACGTCCTTCGAAATCGAAAATCGATGGGCAAACTCGCGAACTTCGCTACCGCAGCGAACTGTTTGGCGGAAGATAATCGCAAAGCCAAATCCGAACTTAAGGACTTCGATGTCTTCTTGTGCCATAGTAAACTCGATGAGCAGGAAATTCTCGGTCTTCGTGACAAGCTCACGTCGATTGGCCTTGGTGTCTATGTGGACTGGATAGATGATCAACAACTTGATCGAACCCAAGTTAACAAGAACACAGCCGACACTCTTCGACAGAGAATGCGCCAGAGTAAAAGCCTATTTTACGCGACCTCCACAAACGCAAGTTCCTCGGCATGGATGCCGTGGGAGCTCGGCTACTTCGACGGGCTGAAAGAGAAGGTCGCTGTACTTCCCATTGCAGACAGTTCAAGTGATGACTCATATAGTGGGAGGGAATACTGCCAGTTGTATCCTTACATCGTTCGAAATGGCGACTCGCTTTACGTCCATCGAGATGCCTCGACCTATGTCGGGCTTCGCCGCTGGCTTGACGGCGCTAAGATATAAGCGATATGTCCCCTCAGATTCAAGAATTTGTTTCGACTTACGTTAAGGCGTTAGACGAAAGCAATGCCGCAATCTTCGCTGGGGCTGGTTTGTCGCAGCCCGCAGGTTTTGTGAATTGGAAAGAATTACTGAGGTCGATCGCGGCTGAACTGTCGCTCGATGTGGACAAAGAGCACGACTTGATCAGTGTAGCCCAATATCACAAGAACGAACGAGGAAGCAGAGCGAAGCTCAATCAACTACTAATTGAAGAGTTCACCAGCACCGCCAGTGCAACGGAAAATCACAAGATTCTTTGCCGACTACCGATCGATGCGTATTGGACCACCAATTACGACCGCCTGATTGAGCGCTCACTCGAAGCGGTTGGAAAAACGCCCGATGTTAAGATTACCCCTGAAAATCTCGCTCACAATGTTCCAAAACGAGACGCTATCGTGTATAAGATGCATGGTGACGTTGGGCATCCTGATAAGGCCGTTTTAACGAAGGACGATTACGAATCTTACAATTCCGCTCGGCAGTTGTTCACGACGAAACTTCAAGGCGATTTGATCTCGAAGACCTTTTTATTTATCGGGTTTAGCTTTGATGATCCAAACCTTGAGTATATTTTGAGTAGAATTCGTCTGCTACTCGGCGAGAACCAACGTCCGCATTACTGCTTTTTCAAGCGGGCTATCCGTTCCGATTTTGGATCTGATGCAGAGTTTCACTATGCGCAGATAAAGCAGGAGCTTCGTGTTAAGGATCTGCGTCGTTTCTCAATCAATGCACTACTCGTCGATAGCTACGGCGAGATCACTGCGACTCTTCGGGAAGTTGAGAAGCGTTTCCGCCGGATGCGAGTCTTTATTTCGGGAAGCTGCGTCGAATTCGATCCTTGGACTCCAGACGAAGGCACAAAGTTCGTCAATTTGCTGACTAAGAAGTTTCTCCGTAACGGTTTTCGGATTGTATCAGGATTTGGTGTGAATATCGGCACCGCCGTGATTAATGGAGCTCTTGAATTCATTCACACCACTAACTACCGGCACATCGATGACCGATTGATTTTGCGTCCGTTCCCTCAGTTTCCGCCGGCAGGAAAAACGCTCGCTGAATGCTGGACGGAGTATCGACAAAATTTAGTGTCTGAAATAGGTATAGCTATTTTTCTATTCGGCAATAAGAAGGATGAGACCGGACGTACTGTCCCGTCCGATGGCATGCTAGAAGAGTTTGAGCTGTGCAAGGCTGCGGGGGTATTGCCCATTCCCGTTGGGGTTACAGGAAATGTCTCTCAGACTCTCGCCACCGAAGTGTTGAAGAACTTCAATGCCATCTTCCCAGAATGGCCTGACATTGAGCCGTTGCTGCGCGAAACTACGACGGAGAAAAACATCGACCGACTTTCAGATCAGATAATCAAAATCGCAAAACGCATCAAAGGAGTTTGATATGGCTCGCAAAGTATTCTTCGGCTTTCACTATCAGAACGACATCTGGCGAGTAAACCAGGCGCGCAACAGCGGCGTCACCAAAGACGGGATTGAAGAGAGCGGTTTCTTCGATTATTCTCTCTGGGAGAAATCGAAGACGGTTGGCGACGAAGCTGTAAAGAAGATGATCCGTAATGCTCTTGATGGAACATCGGTCACCGCAATACTACTCGGCGCTGATACTGCAAATCGGCCTTACGTGAAATACGAACTCGAACAAAGCTTCGAACGCGGCAACGGTATCCTTGCGGTCTATATCCATCAACTCGGGAACAAGGACGGTTACGCGGCAACGAAGGGGCCAAACATCCTCGACAATTACACAACGGAGATCGGCGGCGTAAAACGATACCTGAGTTCCATCTACAAGACGTACGACTGGGTGAACGACGATGGATACACGAACTTCGGAGATTGGGTTGAACTGGCGGCCACCAATGCGGGGCGATAGGGAGTCATAGACAACCATAGACAAGACTGTGGTCAAAATCGACCAAAAGTGATTAGACCTGACCACTTTCACATCCCTAAAAGATCGCAGTTAACGTGACATAAAATGTTGCACATGTGATATTTATGTGAATTTTTGGCTCTTTTGCCGCCAAGGTCTGAAAGCCCGTTTCATCATCGTACGAGATGAGGACGGACTTTCAGCCCTTTCAGCCCTCTGCCCATTTTGAATTATCTTACCTCGGGCGGCGCCCGAGGCTGGTATGGCATCGACCGTTGGCCCTTCCCGACAACCTCCGTTGCTACGACTTGAAGTCACGGCGGCAGAAGATCGTGCAGCCAAGGACGAAAAGCGTCGCGTTGAATCCGAAGAGATACAGGTAGTCCTCGAGCATTTTCATCCATGGGATCTCGGGCTGAAAAATTTGCGCCCATGTGCTCATGCGGAAGGTGATGAACCACGGCTTGTAGTCGCCGAATTGCGGCATGAGGCCGAGGATGAAGCTGATGAGGAAAAAACTCAGCGTGAGAATGGTGGCGGCGGCCGGCTTCGCGTTGCAGCACGAGAAGAGGAACGCGAGCGATGTGATGGAGCACAGGCTGACGCCCAGGAGCGGGAGCCCGCAGAAATATCGGATGAGTCCGTCTCGTTGCGGCCAAAGAACGAGCAAGTTGTGCTCGGGAGCAAGGGCGAGCAGCCCGCCGATGCCACGCCACGCGAGGCCGGTGAGAAATGCGCTGACACCGATGAAAAGCGCGAGCACGCCACAGTAGAAAATACCGGTGAGGTATTTGAGCGTGAGCACACGCAGCCGGCTGATGGGGCGGCAAAGCGTCATGCGCATCGTGCCGTCTTCGACCTCCTTGGCGACGATATCGCCGCCGACGAGTGCCAGCGCCAGCGCTCCGAGGAGCAGCACTGCATAGGCAAGGACGAGGAATGCCAGCGTCAGCCCCCGATAGTAATCGTCGAGGATGCCGCCGCCCATCGCGATGAATTTGCCGTAGAATCGCTTGGGGCCATCGCGCTGGAGGAGCAGCAGGATCAGGAACTCGAGAACGAAGAATGCGCCGAAGCCGATCCATGTGCGCTTGCGCGCGAAGAGCTTCACGATTTCGAGACGGAGTTGGTGAAGAAAAAGGCTCACGGCTTTTGCACTTGTTCGAGGTAGAGCATTTCGAGCGTCTGCCGGTGGGGTTCGACGGCGCGCACCTTGATTCCAGCGCCCACGAGATTCGCCACAATATCCGCGATATCGGCGCCGGGTGGGAGTTCGATGATCGCGTGATCCGTCGAGCTGGCGACGAGCTTCGCGCTGCCGAGATGGGCAGTGGCCTTTTCCCACGGCTCCGCGACGATGCGGAATCGTTCGCCGTCGGGAGCCAATTCCTGCCAGCGCCCGGAAAAAAGCATTCGGCCTTGATTGAGGATGGCGACACGGTCGCACAGTTGCTCGACCTCGCTGAGGAGGTGCGAGCAGAAGAGCACCGTGATGCCGCGCTCGCGATTCAGCCGCTGAATCAGCGCGCGCATTTCGGCGATGCCTTCGGGATCGAGGCCGTTGGTGGGCTCATCGAGAAAGATGACCTCTGGTGCAGGCAGGAGCGCCTGTGCGAGGCCGAGGCGCTGCCGCATCCCCTGGCTGTAAGTGCCCACGACGTCCTCGATGCGCTCGCCGAGGCCTACGAAATCCACCACGGTGCGAATCTCTTCGTCCCGCAATTTCGCGCTGTAGCTCGTGAATATTTCGAGGTTCCGCCATCCGCTGAGGTAATCGTAAAATCGCGGCGCCTCGAAGATCGCGCCTACATTCTTGAGCGCACGCGCTCGCTCGCGCTGAACGCTGATGCCGCCGATAAACGCCTCTCCTTCATCGGGAAAAACCTGGCCGAGCAAAATGCCGAGCGTCGTGCTCTTGCCCGCTCCATTGTGGCCGAGCAGGCCGAAGATTTCGCCACGCGCGACTTCGAACGAGACGCCGTGCAGCGCCGGTGTTCCGGCAAAAGATTTTCGGAGGTTCTCGATGCGGATCGCGGCGGTCATCTTGCGCGGTGGCAAAGAGCACATGCGGGCGGGCTGGGGCAAGCAACGCGTGAGGCGCATTGAAAAATGGCCTGCAAATTTGTGCGGAACAGGCTACCTGCTGGGGATGCTACGTATTTTCGCATTCTGCCTTTGGGCCGCCGGTTCCGTGATGGCGCAGACGAAGACGATTTATCTGACGTTCGATGACGGCCCGCAGCCGGGGACGACGGATGTGCTCGATGTGCTGAAGGACGAAGGCGCACACGCGGCGTTTTTCCTAACCGGCGCGAATGCGCTTTCAGTCGGCGGAATCGAGGGCCAGGCGAAGATCGTGATGCGCGAGCTCGCGGAGGGGCACGAACTCGGGAATCACACGTACGATCACAAGCCGATGACGAAAGATGGCTATCGGGAATCGTACGGAGACCTGACGGACGAAGCTAAAGTCGCCGCGTTTCGGAACAACTGGGCGCGGAACGAGAAGCAATTTCAGAACAGCCTCGGAAAACCGGACTTCAAATTTGCGTTCGCGCGGCTGCCGGGCGACGGCGGCACTTTTCCACACATCGTCGCGGAGACGGAGGCCCTGGGGATGAAGCATTTTTACTGGCAAAACGAGCTCGCGCCCACCGGCGCTTTCAAGCATCTCAAGCAGGTGGATTGGCAGGGGGTGGCGGGGGTCGCGGGCGATTACGCCGAGCTGCCAAAGGACGGGGCGGTGCTTCTATTCCACGATCGTCACTGGGCAGGAGCGAACCGCGAGCTGTTGCGGAAGCTGCTGCAGATGTTCAAGGCGAAGGGGTACACCTTCGGCAAACTGGCCGATCGCAAAACGCCACCGGCCGCCGCGCCAGCGAATGGCGGGGCAAAGCCAGCGGGCACTGGAACGAAGCCAGCAGCGGAAGCGAAGCCGACGCCACAGTAGAGGGATTAAATGGGAGGGCACGTTCCCCCCGTCGTCGTAGCGCTGGCGCTTGTTCGGAGCATCCGGTAGTGCGGGCGAATGATTCGCTTCGCGCTCCTGCTCCTTTTCGCCGTCAATGTTCTGGCAGGTGATTTTGCCGCGCTGCTGAAAGCGGAATGGGAATACACGATGGAGCATTCGCCGACGTGGGCCTCGCAACTCGGGGATCGGCGCTGGAATAATCGCTGGCCGGATGTGTCGCTCGCGGCGTTCGACGAGCAGCAGAAGCATCGGCTCGCGCTCATGGAGAAGCTGCGCGGCATCTCGCGCGAGTCGCTGCCCGCAGCTGACCGGCTGAGCTACGACCTGTTTCGCTACGAGACGGAACTGGCGCTGGATGAGTACGCGATGAACATGCATCTTGCGGCGATCACACATCGCGACGGCATCCATCTCGCCGATGACATTGCGGATGCGTTGCGGTTCGAGACGGTGAAGGATTACGAAGATTGGATTGGGCGACTTCGCGCGTTTCCGAAGTATATGGACGACACGCTCACGCTGCTGCGTGCAGGTGCAAAAGCCGGGCGCGTGTGGCCAAAGGTCGTGATGCAGCGCGCCGTTCCGCAGATCGCAAAACAGATCGTGGAGCAACCGGACAAGAGCCCTTTCTTCAAGCCGTTCGTGCGATTCCGCGAGACGATTCCGACCGCGGAGCGCGAGCGGCTTGTCCAGGATGCGAAAGCTGCGATTGCGGAAAATGTGGTGCCTGCCTATCGGCGAATGAAGGACTTCTTTGAGAAGGAATACCTGCCTGCGTGCCCGGATGCCGTAGGCGCATGGGCGCTTCCGGATGGCGAGAAGCTCTACGCGCTGGCGATTCGGAAGTACACCACGACACGGATGACGGCGGACGAGATTCACGCGCTCGGCTTGCGCGAAGTTGAGCGCATCACGAAGGCGATGGATGCGATCATCGCGCAGGTGGGTTTCAAAGGTACGAGGGCGGAGTTTTTCGAGCACCTGCGGAGTGACGAGAAATTCTACTGCAAGACACCCGAGGAATTGCTCGCGACGTATCGCGCCACGGCGAAGCGCGTGGACCCCTGCTTGCCGCGACTTTTCAAGACGCTGCCGCGAATGCCGTACGGCGTGGAGCCGATTCCGGAGATCGCCGCGCCGCATACGACGGCGGCGTACTATCGTCAGCCATCGGGCGACGGCACGCGCGCGGGCACTTATTTTGTGAACCTATACCGGCCTCGAATGCGACCGCGCTACGAGATGATGGCGCTCACGCTACACGAAGCGGTGCCGGGGCATCACCTGCAGCTCGCCCTTAGCTACGAAGACACCGCGTTGCCGGAGTTTCGGCGCTTTGGTGGCGAGTCGGCGTACAACGCGTACATCGAAGGCTGGGCTTTGTACGCTGAATCACTCGGCGACGAGATGGGCCTCTATGACGATCCTTATTCGAAGTTCGGCCAGCTCATTTACGAGATCTGGCGTGCGTGCCGGCTCGTCGTGGACACCGGTTTGCACGCGAAGAAATGGACGCGCCAGCAGGCGATCGACTATTTGCTCGAGCACAGCGCGAAAACCGTGCTCGACGTGGAAAACGAGATCGACCGTTACATCGCGTGGCCGGGCCAGGCGCTCGGCTACAAGATTGGCGAACTCAAGATCAAGGAACTGCGCCGCATCGCGCAGGAAAAGCTCGGGGCGAAGTTCGACGTGCGCGAATTTCACGACGTAATCCTGAAAACGGGCGCCGTGCCACTGGAGATACTCGAGCAAACAGTGAAGGAGTGGGTCGGGCCGCGGTAGTATTTTTGGAAGTTGCCGATTGCTTCCGTGCTGGTGTGCTGCTGAAAACTCGCGCCACGAAATGGCAGCCACACCTAAATCATCACGTGCACCGAAATCGAAGAAAGCCTATGCCGCAGCCGGCGTGGATGTGGATCTCGGCAATCGCGTAAAGAGTGGCATCCAGGCGATGGTGAAGGGCACGCACGGGCCCGAGGTGCTTGGGCGCATCGGCGGCTTCGGCGGGCTGTTCCGGCCGAATTTTCGCGGGATGAAAGATCCCGTGTTGGTGTCGAGCGTGGATGGCGTGGGCACAAAGCTGAAGCTCGCGTTTGCGACCGGACGGCACGACACGGTGGGGCAGTGCCTCGTGAACCATTGCATCAACGACATCGCGGTGATCGGAGCGAAGCCGCTGTTTTTCCTCGATTACATCGGTGCCGGAAAACTGGAGCCGGCGGTATTCGCGCAATTGCTGAAAGGATTTGCGAAGGCGTGCAAGGCTGCGAAGTGCGCGATTGTCGGTGGTGAAACGGCACAGATGCCCGGGATGTATGCGCCTGGCGAATACGATCTCGTGGGCACGATTATCGGGGTGGTCGATCGACCGCGTTTGCTGGACGGCTCGAAGATTCGCGTTGGCGACGTCGTGCTCGGCATGGAGTCGAACGGCCTGCACACGAACGGCTACACGCTCGCGCGCAAGGTGCTTTTCGAGCAAATGGGCCTGAAGATGTCGTCCCGCCTCGAGGGCGTGAAGTGGACGCTCGGCGAGGAATTGCTGCGTGTTCACAAGAACTACCAGCCGCAACTCGCCACCCTGCCGCACGGCATCGTGAAAGGCCTCGCGCACATCACGGGCGGCGGTCTCACCGACAATCTCCCGCGCGTGTTGCCGAAAACTTGCGACGCGGTGATCGACACCAAGAACTGGCAGACGCCCGCGATTTTCCACCACATCGAAAAGGGCGGGGGAGTGAATCACGAAGAGATGTATCAGGTCTTCAACATGGGCATCGGCATGGCGGTGATCGTCGCGGCGAAAGACGCGCGCGCGGTGGCGAAGCGACTGAAGGCGCGTGTCATTGGCCGCATCGAGCAGGGCACGGGCGTCGTGCGGTTGCTGGGATTGTAGGAGCGCTGCCGCGCTTGTTACACCACTGGCGACGTTGCGCGTGATGCCAAATCGCCGCCCGGGCGGAACGGCGTGACCTTCACGACGTTCTCCGCATCGTGATCGATGAGGTGCAGCCAATCCTCCGTGATGTCGCTCGGCGGGAAAATATCGTTCTCATGGTATTCGGCATCGAGCGAAACGAGCAGGTCCTGCTCGCTGATGCCTTCGTTTTCTCCGCTCGCGAGCGCGCGCTTGATGGCGAGGCCTTTCGCGCGCTCCACGATGCTCGCGATGATCGCGCCGCTGATGAGATCGCCGCGGTAAAGCGTTTCCTTTCGGCCGCTGCGCAACGTGATGCTCAGGAATCGATTTTCATCCCGATGCGCGAATTGAGCATCGATCACCTTGTCCACGAGATGCGCGACGGCGCCCGACGCGCCACCGTGCGCGGCAAGAAGCGTGTGATCGTAGGGCAAATCCGGCGTGAGGTAGATGCCGTAGATTTCGCGCGAGCCTTCCTTCGTTGGGCGATGGACCTTGATTTTCCGGTCGATGCGCCCCGGGCGCAGGATCGCCGGGTCGATGAGGTCGGCGCGATTGCTCGCGATGATGATCACCGCGTCGTGGAGCGATTCCAGGCCGTCCATCTCCGTGCAGAACATCGGGACGAGCGTGCTAAGGATGCCGCTCCAGCGGCCTGCGCGACGCGTGCCGAGGATGCTTTCCGCCTCGTCGATGAAGATGAATGGCAGGTAGCCGTCCCGGCGTTTTTCCCGGGCGGTTGAAAAGATTTCACGCACGATGCGTTCGCTTTCGCCGACCCACATATTGAGGATCTCCGGGCCTTTGATGTGCATGAAGAACTCGCGCATTTCCTGCCCGGTCTTTGCGGCGAGTTGTTGAGTGAGGTTCCAGGCGGTGGCCTTGCCGATAAGCGTCTTGCCGCAACCGGGTGGCCCGTAGAGCAGGAAGCCCTTCGGTGTGGCATGGTGAAATTTCTCGTAGAGATGGGGGTGAAGCAGCGGGCCTTCGATGGCCTCGCGAATCGCGGTGATTGCCTCTTTTTGCCCGCCCACTTTGTCCCACGGCAGCTCGGGAACGCTGTCGAGGTAGTATTCGTTCTGCTTCTGGCGCTGGAGCACTTCGAGTGCGACACGGAAGTTCGCGTCGCAGCGCACTTCATCACCGGCTTTCAGCTTTTCCTTCGCGAGCAATTCGCCGCGATAGAGCACCATGCTTTGCTGCCCCATCTCGGCACCCACGCGAAGGCGATCGTTACCGAGCAGTTCGCCGATTTTCACGACGGGACCCGCGCGATCATATCCGAGATCGCCAACGATTACGTACGCCTCGTTCACGAGAACACGAGTGCCGCGGCGCAGGACGCGCACATCGATGCGCGGGTCCACGTTGCAGTAATACTCCGCGCCGGAGACGATGATCTGCGCGAGCATCGTGGGGCGGCCGTTTTCGAATTTCGGAAAAGCAGTCAGGAAGGTTCCGATTCGATTTGCAGGAGACGTGACCTTCTGCACGACGGCCTCGAGTTTCTCGATCGTGGCCCGGGCGTCGTCCATGATCTCCTCGCGTTCGGCGAGCTCCGAACGCAGGTCGAGGAGCTCCTGGCGCGCAGGGTCACCCGGCGGAAGTTGCGCAGCGAGCCGTTCAACACGCTCGACGAGCCCCACTGGCTCGTCGGAAGGCAAAGAGAAATGTGCATCCATCGTGTTGCTGCCTATAATACACCACGCCGCGTGCCGCGCAAACTGTGGATCGTGAAAAACATGAGCCTGGTGCTCCGCTCATCCCGACGAGCCAATGACGCGCGGCGTGTGAAGGCTTGCGAATCGGCCACTTACATTACGCGGAGACCGGTACAAGAATCGCGTCTTTCATTCCGTGGATCAGCTTTTTGTCCGCCGGCGCGATCGTGGCGAGCACTCCGCCGAGCGCGGCATGGCTGGATTGATCCACGAAATAATAAGGGCATAGGCGCACGCGGCCGCGCATTGTGCGGATGCCGCCGGTCGAAGGATCGAAGTACGGATGCTCGACGATGCGCGTGTTGGCGAAGCGCATCAGGACACGCGGATGCATGTCGAACTCTGAAAGGGCTTTTGAAAGTGCGGCCCGCCATTCCGTCTGTGACGTATCGGATCCCACGAGGACACCACGGCTGCCCCACGCCTGGGGCGAGAAGCCGCTGACTTTCAAAACGAGCTCGCGCTGCTTTTGAGAAAAATCGGCGAGTTCGTTCCAGTCGTTGATCCCGAGGCCTGGAATCACGGCGTGATGCGGCAGCGTCGTCGGATCGATCACCCATGACATCGGAATTCGCTTTTGAAGTGAAAGAAAGTGCCGCTCGGAAAGTTCGCGCCGCCAGTAGTCGCGCAGCGTGTGAGACCAAAACAAGGCGAGCCACATTTTCTCCTCGATCCACGGCTTGAATGGCGGCGTGACTCTTGCGTTGCCGTTCGCAGCCGCATCCATGATCGCCGGGGTCGGTGGGATATTGGGCAGATCAAAAAGCTCGAAGAAACGATACAGCGTGGTCGGGGTCGCCTTCGGCACATATTCCTCGGCGCGAAGGACGCGCCATTCCGCCTTCACTTGAGATGCGAGCCACCGCATCTCCGGTCGGTAGGTTGCCGATTCATCGCTCACAAGAATATCGGCGCGATTGCCGAGCACGCTGCGGAAGCCGGTGAGCATTCCATCGGCACCGCCGAGGACGTCGAACCCCGCGCCGGCATAGGTTTTGGATAGCCACGCCGTAAGGCCAATGCCGCCGGGGACGCTATCGAGTTCAGTGATCGCAAAACCGTCCGGCGTAAGCAGCAGGTCGGGACGGATGACGCGCGGCATCTCGTAGCGGAACACCTTCTGCCGGGCGAAGGCGAGAAGCTCGGGCGGTTTGCCGGCGTCGAGACAGGCGGCGATCCAGCCCGGGGCCTTGCCGCTGTGCGAGCGCATGTGAAGTTCGTTGCACGCTCTCTGAAACACCTGAAGCCGGTGGCCAAGCTTTCCTAGTTCCTCCACAAGCGCCGGATCGACGCGGAGCGGTTCCGGGGAAAGCAGGAAGTTCTTCTCGGCAAACAAACCCTCGGCCGGCATTGCGGCGCGCAATTGATCCTGTGTGATGCGCATGTCTCTCTGCTCAGTGACGGGTCGTGTCTGCGCCGTCAATGCGCTGCGGACGGACTATCGAGTGATGTCGTCTCCTGTCCAAAGTTTGCGATCAGGCCCGGCGCTTCGGATTTCCATCATGGTGCCGCTGACCTGGTGAAAAAAGTAGGGCGTGCCCCAGATATCGCAAAGTTCGCCGTTTCCGTTGAGCTGTGAGTTGTCAGGGAGCTTCAGCTTCACCTGCTTTAGGTTGTCGCCAAGCAGTGCGCTGGTGATTTCCGCATTCGTGCCCACGGGATTTCCGCCGAGCGCGTTTCGGAAATCGCGGATGACGATATCGAGGTCGTCGATAGCCTGGCGGACATTTTGCCGCGTAGCGGGTGGAAGCTCGGGCTTGGGCGGTGGTGGCGGTGAATCGGGATCGGGTTGTGTAGCAACGATGGCGCGGGGTGTGGTGGATGGCGCTTGCGGAGCGGGTGCGGACGGCGGTGCGGTGCTTGCGGTCTTGGGTGCGGCTTGCGGGATCGGTGCGGTTGAAGCCGAGGCAACCTTGGGAGGCGTGGCAGGAGCCCCAGGTGCGGCGGGTTCCCTTTCACGTGGCACGCTTACGGCGACGATAATCACCGAGAGGGCGATGGCCGCGCCGATCCAGATTCCAAAATAGTTCTTCTCCATGTGCCAGCCGCCCGGCGCGTATGCCCGTGCTACGCCATGAACCCAAGGTCGGGATTTGCGAAGTGCCCGATGTTCGGGAATACGATGGAACGATCGGCCGCGGAGAGGCCGAACCACTTCGCGAGCGTGGCGCTATATTCGTCCACGCTGGTACCCGGGATCCAGGTGCCGCCGCTTCCGGTGTCGCTCGGGCCGCCCATGGTAAGTATGGGGTAATTGCCGTAAGTGCGCTGCCCCCGCACCCCGCCACCGAAGACGATGTGATGGCTGCCCCACGCGTGGTCGCTGCCCTGGCCATTTGGCAGGAAACGGCGCCCAAAATCGCTGGCGGTGAAGCCGGTCACGTGCTGCGGCAAAGTCGGGTCCGCACCGAGCCCGACACTTCCCGCGATCTGCTCCACGCCACGCTGGAAGGCGAAGATCGCCTCGCTGAGCTCATTCATGAGGTTGGCGTGTGATCCCACTAGCGGGGCGTTGGCGGTGCCCACTGGATTGGCGCCATTGCCGACCTGATTCGTGTGCGTGTCGTAGCCGCCGACGTTGACGAAGAAAATCTGCCGCTTCATTCCGAGTGAGTTCCGCGCGGCGATGAGCCGGGCGACCATCTTGAGCTGGTTTCCGAGAGTGGAGTTCGGGAACGGTTGCGTGAAAAAGTTTGCTGCCGCCGTCGGGGCGATTGAGGTGTTCAAGGTGTCGCCGAGGACGATGGCGCGCTCGAGCACGTCGCCGTAGGCGGTTTCCTGCAGATTGGTGTGATTCAGCGCGGCGATGTTCGTCATCGCCGTCTTGCGGTTGCCGGTGACGCCACTCAGCGTGACGGCGCCGCCTGTGGAGACGTGATACTGCTTGAGCTTGCCGATGTTTGCTGCGTTTTCACCGGGGCTGAGCGTGATGCCCAGGGTATTCGCGATCTCGAGCGTGTTCTGGCCGGCGATGCTGGTGCACAAGGAAATCTGCGAGGCATTGCGCTGGCTTGCAGTCATATCGAGGAACATCTCCCTGGCGAGGCGTCCACCCCAGCCGGTGTTCGCAGGCTGGTCGGGGAGCGAAGTCTGCCAGTGCGTGACCTGATCGCTGTGGCTGAAAAGCTGCGGCGGCTTTGGAACGGAGTTGTTCTTGTACTGGTCGCGCGTCATCGGGTACACGAGCGGCCCGGCATTGAGGATCAGCGCGAGCTTTTGTTCATGGAAAAGCGTGCCGAGTTCCGGGCAACTCGGGTGCAATCCATACATGTTGCCGTCGTCGTTCAGCGGAGTCAGCGCAACCAGCGCCGCCTCGGGAATGGCGATCTCCTGGCGCAGCGAAGAATAGTTCGCATAGGCGGTGCCACGAGGCACCACGAAGTTATTGCAGTCGTTGCCGCCGGACATGAAGACGCAGACCAGCGCCTTGTAGTCGTTGATTCCGTTGCCGGCCTGGGCCATCGCCGAGTTGATGAAACGGAAGTCGCGGATCTGGTTGCTGATGGCGATGCTGCCGACAGCGGCGCATGCAGCCTGCCGGATGAAATCGCGGCGGGTGCGAAGGAGGAGTTGGCGGTCGTCGGTATTGGTGCTTTTCGAGCGCATGGCAGTAAGAAGGTTGAGATTTGGGTTATTGAATTCTGGACTCAGACTTCGCTTATTTTTGAATGGTGAACTCGGGCGATGTAACGATGAGGTGGACGACCGCTCGGACTCTGTCCCGCCGCTGGCCGAGCTGCGTTGCATTCGCTGTGGCGAGCGTGGTCGTTGCGCCGTTGGTGTAGGCGCTGTTCGTGTAGGTATTCGGCGCCGTCACAGGGTTCGCCCGGAAGGTGACGTAATCGTAGATTTGATTCTCCATCGCCGCCGACATCTGCCCAGCCATGAGGAGCTTGCTCATTTCACGGATGTAATTGCGCAGGTTATCGTTTCCGGTGGATGCGGGATTGTTATCCGTCCACGGCGTCGTGAAGCCCGGTCGAATTTCCATCCATGGCGAGAAGTCCATCGGGATGTCCGCGTTGCCGGACTTAAAGCTACTGAATCCTGTCGTGTAGGTGGCCGGATTGAAGATGCCGTTGTAGAGGAAGTTCGACTGTGCGACCGTCGTCGTGTCGGAGGTAATCTGAAACTCCGGCGTGTAGAGGCCCGCGGAGGAGATTTCCCCAGGATACTGGTAATCGGGCAGGTAGAAGTTGAACACCGTGGGCGATGCCATCGGCGTCTGACCGAGGTCGGTATCAGTCCCTCCGACAGTGAAGTCCCCGTATCCGCCGAGGATCTGGTAGCCCGCGACGTGGCCGCCGCGATTGAGCACCGGCGATTCCGGCGACACGATCACCTGATTGCTGAGCGTGCCGGTGCCAGCAGGCGCGGCGACCGGGTAATCCGCAGTCACCGTGAACCGATACTTGTCCAGCACGGTTACCGCAAAGGTGCCGTCCACGGGAGCGTAGGTGTTCGTATCGATCTTGAAATCCAGATGCACGTTTGCGCCGGTCGTGAGGCCGTGTTCGGAGTTCGTCTGGATGGTGGCAGTGCCGGAAGTTACCCCCACGGCGGGCTGCGCCATCGAATAACTTCCCGTCATGTACGAGACGTCGCACGTTCCGGTCGTCGTGGCCACGGTCCCGGTGTCCACCTTAAAGACGGTGGAACTCGTGACCTCTGTGATGTCAAACAGTGTGCTCGTTCCGGCGAGCGCACCATCGCGGAAGCGGACATACGCCTTGGCTCCCACCGCAAACGTCGCTGCGGAGTTCAGGGTGATGGTGGCGACACTCGTGCCGGTCATCGCATAGGTGCTCCGCTGAACGTCTTTTGCCCGCACGGCGAAGCTCGTTGCGGTCATCGTGAACGTGCTGCCAAGCGTGCTGTTTGTGTAGGTGCCGGAGAGCGCGAGCGGCGTTCCAGAGGCCGGGTTCGTGTCGCCGAAGGTGAGCGTGATCACCTGGCTGGTAGAGAGGCGATGTGGCGTGGTGGTGTTGACGATGATGCCGCCGCCGTCCTGCTGCCAGGTGCCGGTGAGGTTCGTCTGCGGCGGGAATGCCCGTGCGATATTTGCCACGCGCACGATCGGTTCGCGCTGCTTGCCGTATCCCTGCGCGGCTCGCGCCGTTTCCGACCGGGCCTCGTAATCGAGCAGGATTTGCTTGATGACCGCTTTCATGTCGCCGCGCACACCGCTGCCGTTATCGTTGAACTTCTGCACGACGCGGTAGATGTAGCCGTGGCTCGGCGTGCTGGTGACCATCCGCTGGATGAGCTGCCGGCAGATGAAAGGCCCCACGTTTGGATGATTGAAGAGCTTCTCGTGTGAGGTCACGAGTTCCGCCGCCGGCAGGGCGAGATATGCCGGGTCATTGTATTGGGCACTAGTGTGACTTCCATAAGGGTCGAGTGGAAGCCCGCCCGCTGTGGAAAGGCCGGGAATCACGACGTTGTTCAGCAGGCGCTTTGGCCCGACAAAGTGACGCCGCGGAACCTCGCGCATCGGCTCGAGGTAATTGGTCGCCGCGCCGAAGCTATTCGCAGTGGAAACGGCACCGGTGTAATTCCAATCCCAACCCGTAAATACCTGCGCGAAGCCGCTGATTGCGTCCTGGTCGTAGGTCGGAATCGGGAGGCCTTTCGAATCGAGCACCAGAGTCCCGTCGGGATGCAGCCGGTTCAGGCCCAGACTGAACAACTGCTTGATCTCGCGCGCATAGTTTTCATTCGGAATTTGGCCCGTGCTGATGTTCGGCTTATCGTTGCGCACCATGTCCAGGTAGCGCCCCATCGCCGGATGAAGTGTCACGGAGAGGAGGATGTCGCGGAAGTTGCCAAACACGCCGGAGTTCAATGTGGAGCTGCCGCCGTAACCGGGAATGCCAGCGATGGTGCGCAGCACGGGAGACACGACGGGATTCACCTGGTTGTTCGGATCTGCCGGATCGAGGAAGCCGACGAGGAGCGTGTCGTAATAGTCGCTGGTGGCCTCCGCGTGGTCGTCGAGCGGGCTGCCATTGGCATTCGAGGTCACGAGGATTTCGCTGAGCGCAAACGCGGCGCGCTGGCGCAGTTGATCCTTCGCGGTGACGGCGTTCTTCCACCACGCATTAAACATCAAGTCGCTGCTATATAACGTCCCTTCGGTATCCGTCCGCGCCCTGTTCTCGAAGACGTAGGGATACATGAGCGTGACCGGCTTGGCGAATTGCGCATCGATCCAGCCCTCGTAGCCGAGGGCCTGCACCTCCGCGATGTCCGCCGGGCTTCCGCCAAAGGTGGCCTGAGTCAGGAAACGCGCAGCCGCCGCATAGTCGGTGTGGTCGTCCGGGAAGCTCGGTGGGTTCGCCGGTGGCGAAAACGACTGCGAGCCAGCCGCGAGGCGGAAGTTGCCGCGGATTTCGCCCGCCGGATAGTTTGCCGTGTGGACGTTGATGTAACAGTTACCGTTTTCGATGATCTTCACGATGTCCGCGGCGTCGCTGTCGCCGTCGCCATCCTTGTCGGCGATACCGTTCACGGGAGTAATGTTCCAGGAATAGCCGCCGTCCGCGTCGGGCGTGGCAGCGTCGATATCGAAGAAGATCAGTCCACCATCCGCATCGCTGTGGAGATGCTTGGCGACCACCGGGGTCGTGAGGTTGCCGTAGTTGAAATAGAGCTTCAGCGCAGTCTTATCGGCGCTCAATACGATGGTGCCGGAACCGAAGCCGCCGGTGACAGAAAGGCCCTGCGCGCTCATGGTGGTCGCATAGAGGGTGCTCGCGCCGTCGATTGGTGTGGCTGGCGTGTATTGGGTGAGCACGTAGCCGGGCACGATTTCGCTCGGGCCTGTCGTTGCCTCCCCGGGCTTCGCCCAGCCGATCGCGAGGTTGTCCGCTCCTGCATCCTCCTTGTGCAGCACCTCGAAATAATACCTGCGTCCCGAGACGAGTTGCAGCATCTCGGTCTTGGCGGCCGTGCTCCAGTCCGGCGCTGCCGACGAGGGCGCAGTCAGCTCCGTGCGCAGCCAGGCGTTGACGGGTTCTTCATCATCGGAAATGCGGAGCTGCGCGGCGTGGTCCGCGGAAAGCCAGAAGGTATAGGTGCCCGTCTTAGGCGCGGTGATGTAACCGCGGATGCGCGCGCCATAGCTTTCGCCGACATCGGTCGGTCCCTGCAACGTCGTGAGAGTGGAGGTCGAGGTTGGCGGAAGGCCGGTCGGAATGCTGGCGACGCTCGTCCCGGGGATGGCATCCCATTGTTCGCGAACCACGCCTCCGCCTGCTTGAAGCACCGTAAACTTGAGGATCGCCGAGCCGGTGCCGACGGCGTTCGTCGCACTCAGGACGGTCTGCCATTCGCCGGCTTGTGTCGGGCCGCCGGTGATCAAGCCAGCCGCATTGACCGAGAGGCCGGGCGGCAGATTCGCCACTCCGAAGCTGGTCGGGTTCGCACTTGCGGTGATCTGATAGCTGAACGCCGGCCCTCCGACGAACAGGTTGTATTCGAGCGGGCTGGTGATTTGCGGTGCCGTATTCGGGAACAGGCGGGACTGCGGAATCACCTGCTTGGCCTGGCTGGCACTCTGCCACGACACGATGGCGAACGCGTCGTTGGTGCGTTCCATGTGCTCGAGTCGAATTGCGTAACGGCGCCCTCCCTGGAGCGCGATCGTGAAACTCGTTTCGCCGGATACCGAAGTTGCGCCCCAGTTGGTGAGTTGAGGTGTAGCGGCAGCCGTGTCGCCGACCCAGATACGCCCGCCGGCATTCACGTTCATGAAGATCGTGTAGATCTGCGAGTATTGAGGCAGGATCTCGCCGGTCCAACGACTCACGAAATTGTCCGCATTGATCCCCGGGCCGGGCGAACCGCCATTAGTGGCGGTTGGCCAGTTGCCGTTGATCTGCGCCTCGATTCGCGAAAGCAGCGGCGCAGTCGTGGGAAACAAGGCATCGTTAATGTTGGCGGATGTCTTGTTCCAGTATTCGGCAAGGACGCCCGTGCCCGTGGCCGATGTGAGGTCAGTGATCAAGATGCCCGCAGCGCCCGGTTGCCCGACCGTGTAGGCCGCGTTCGGCGACAAAGTCACGATGACTGCCTCGGGAGACTCCACCGTCGCGTCCAGCACCGGCATGACCGGAATCGTCGCGCTGGTCTGCGCGAGGGGAATGGTCACCGAGCCGGAAAGCGCCGCATAGTCGGTTCCGGGAGTGGCGCCGCCGCTGGTGGCGTAATTCACGGTGATGGGCTTGATGCCGCCGGTGCGCGTCACGGTAAATGTGGCGGGATAAAGAGAGTTCTCCGGGACCTCGTTTGCGGGTGCCGTGATCGTGACGACGCTCGGTGTCGTCAGTGCCCCTGTGACCCATGCGAGATCGGCCGGACCGCTCAAGCCGTGCGAATGATCGTTCTCCGGATCGAGCCCGAGCGCGAGTTCCTCCCAGTCCGTCACGCCGTCGCCGTCCGTGTCCTTGTCGTAAACCGCGATGCGATAAAAGGTGCCCGGTCCCGAAATGGTCACGGCGTCGGACATGTCGGCGCCGGTGCCCTCGAGATAAGCGGGAGAAAGATCGGTCCACGAGGCGGCGTTCGCGATCGTCGTGGTGGACTGAATCTTGTAGCGTTTGCCGACGACGGAGGGCCACGTCAGTGTGAGCGTGGTGCCGCTCACGTTCATGTCCGTCACCGCGATGGCATCAGAAGGTGAATTTGGATCGGTACCGGCGCCGGACTCCTGCGCATTGGTTTGGCCGTCGCCATCGGTATCGGCGTCAGGTGCGCCGGTGACGCCGTATTTGAGTCGCCAGATGTCGCCGACGGAATCGTGGTCGAGGTCAATCGCAGCGCGGATGGGCGTTGCGAGGAGGCTGAGGGCAATCGCTGCGAGAGCGCAGCGGCGGAGTGAACGCGAAGTGTTCATAGAGTCGGGTGTTGGTGCGGCGCGAAGTGGGCTGCGTCCGAGTCGCAAATTCGTTTTGAGCCTAAGAAACTAAAGGCGTCGTGGGAAATAGTTTCTGGCGCAAAGTAACGGTTGCGTCACAGGGCATAAGAAAAGGGGGTAAAACACGATTTTCGCCCCCGATTTCAGCCCGTGGAATGGTGCACCCTCCTCGCGTTGAGGCGGCTCACCCGTGCCCCGGCTTCCGTTTATGGATGATGACGGTGTTTCCGTCCGGATCGCTGATCATCATCATGTGGCAAACGCGGGTTTCAAATGGCCCCATCTTGACAGGGACGTGGGCGGCTTTGAGCGATTCGACGGCTTCGTTGAAATCATCGACTTCGAGCGCCACGGTACAGCCGTCAGGAGTGGCTTTCCAGCCTGGGGCTCGTCCAATCGCGAGTGTGCCGGGGCCGATGTCGAATTCCACCCAATGGCCCTGCTCTCCCATGTCGGTCTCGGAAGTACATGCGAGTTTGAGCGCACCCTCGTAAAAGGCGCGGGCCTTTGCGATGTCGGTGACCGGGTAGCAAGAGAAGGCGATTTCGGTGACTTTCATTTTTGAAGAGATGGTTGGCCGGAGTGCTGCCTTTGTCACGGCCCGGATGTGAGGTTCGCACGAATGGCTTTCGCTTCGCCGAGATGGACACAATGGGCGCGATGGACCTGTTGGGCTCCCGTCCATTCGGTCCATCGAGCCCATTGTGTCCATTGAGTCCATCGAAGCCTTCTCAAGACGAGGCCTGCTAACTCCTTTTTCCTTGGCGCTCCTCTCGGGGGGCGTGTTTAGTCCGCATCCATGTCGAGCCAGTTTGGCCAAGCGTTCAGAATCAGCACCTTCGGGGAGTCCCACGGAGGTGCTGTTGGGGTGATCGTGGATGGGTGCCCTCCGCGGATCGCGCTTTCGGAGGCGGACATACAGCGGGACCTCGATCGACGCCGCCCCGGCCAAAGCGAGATTGTGACACCACGCGACGAGGCGGATGCTTGCAAAATACTGAGCGGAGTTTTCGAGGGGAAGACGACCGGGACGCCGATCGCCGTCGTCGTTTTTAACAAGGACGCGCGCCCCGAGGCCTATCGGGAGATGGAAACCGCGTTTCGGCCATCCCATGCGGATTACACATATCAGGCGAAATACGGCATTCGGAACTGGCAGGGCGGGGGCCGCGCTTCCGCCCGTGAGACGATTGGGCGCGTCGCGGCGGCGGCGATCGCGAAGCAGGTCCTCGCGCAACTTGCGCCCGGGATCGAGATTGTAGCCTATGTGAAAAGCATCCATGAGCTGGCTGCGACGGTGGACGTCGATGCGGTGAAATTCGAAGAAGTGGAAGCGAACATCGTGCGTTGCCCGGATGCTGCTATGGCGGAGAAGATGATCTCCTTTATCAAAGAGGTACGTGCCGCCGGCGACAGTGTCGGCGGCACGATCGAATGCGTCGTGCGGGGCTGCCCGGCGGGGTGGGGGGAGCCGGTTTTCGATAAATTGGAGGCCGATCTTGCCAAGGGCGTGCTTTCGTTGCCTGCAACGAAGGGATTCGAGATTGGGAGCGGGTTTGCAGGGACTCGGCTTCGGGGGAGCGAGCACAACGACGCATTCGAGATGCGCGAAGGGCGAGTCCGCACCCGAACGAATCTAAGCGGCGGCATACAGGGCGGTATCAGCAACGGTGAACCCATTTTTTTCCGGGTGGCCTTCAAGCCGACCGCGACCATTTTCAAGGAGCAGGATACCGTGACGACGAGTGGTGAAGACACAAAGTTGCAGGCGCGGGGGCGGCATGATCCTTGTGTGCTTCCGCGTGCGGTGCCGATGGTCGAAGCGATGACCGCGCTCGTGCTTTGCGACCACGCATTGCGCCATCGTGCGCAGTGTGGAAGGGAATAGGGCCGATGGATTGGGACGCTGATACGCTGGAGAACGCCTACTACGCGGGAGCCGCGCTGCTCGTGACGTACCTCACGTGGAACGGCTGGCGGCAGGGCGTGGTGCGGCAGGCGATGACGATTTTCGCAATTGCCAGCGCGTACACGGTGGCGTGGTTCGGCTCGAAGCCGCTGGCGCCGATGTTTCGCTTCCTGAGATATCCGGAGCCGCTGACGATCGTCATCGCGGGAGTCGCAGGGGCGATGGTCACGCTCGTGGTGATCAATACGGTGAGCCGGGCCTATTTCAAACGGACGAAGGAAAAGACAGAGGGGAAGGTGCGGCTGAGCTACGGTATCTTTGGCGCGGTCCTCGGCCTTTTCTTTGGATTGGTGCTCTTTGTCTTTGCGAGCGAAGCGGTGAGGTTGCTGGGAGGAATCGCGAAATCGCTCGTGCGCGATAAGGCGCACCCGAACATCGAAGCCAGTGACAAACCCGCGCAGGGCGAGCCTGTCATCGCGATGGCCCAAGGCCTGGCAAAGCTCGGCGGCGCGTTGGACGAGGGTGGAAGTGGTGCGTTTTTCCGAAAGGTGGACCCGGTCCCGCCGAATCTCTTTGCGACGCTCACGAAGCTGGGATTGATGGCATCGCATCAGGAAGCGGTGGATCGCTTTCTCGCGTATCCCGGGATCGCGCAGGTGGCGAATCATCCGAAGCTGTTGGAATTGCGCGCCGATCCGGAGGTTTCGAAGTTGCTGGCGAACGGGAGTTATTTCCGGCTCCTTCGGCACGAGAAGATTGTAGCGCTTGCGTCGGACCCGGAGTTTGCGGCGCAGATCAAAAAGACGGATTTCGACAAGGCGCTCGATTACGCGCTCCAGACGCAAAAAGAGGGCGAACCGAAATTGTGAGCGTTCGGGGGGAGCGGGGGATTTCATTTTGGCAGGGTGGAACGCTGGAAGTTCTATTTGCCGTTCATCAGTCGTTCGATGGTTTCGGCGTTCCAGTCCTTCGGCAGCGCGTGAATGCTCCAGTGCGTTGTGAGCGTCACGCCCGCATCGAAGCGCCGCAGCGGTGACAGAAACTCCAATTCCACGTATTCGCCGGTGCCCCGGAGATCGTGGTGATACACTTCGACCGACAGTCCTGCGCCGTCCGCGCCTTGGGGATAGTCGGCGTTTGGCTGCGGGTCTGCTTTTTGAACGAATGCGGTCCCGTCTTTCACCGCGGCGAGGGCGGGTTGCGACGGATGTGCGCCCATTTTGGAAATCTCGCCCGGGATATGATCCAGCCGCAGCAGTGCTGGCGAAAGCACGTTCACGCTTTTGCGCGCGCCGGGCTTCGACCACGGGAACCAAAAGTAGTTCTCCTTGTAAGGGCTGGCGGGATTCAGCGGGACGAACGTCGTCGCGGGCACCGTTTGCGAGACGGTCCACAGCGCGCCGACTGAGCGGCTGCCCGGAATCGCGGCGATCTGGTGCCGGATGACGAAGTTACCGTTCGCGTCGAAACGAAATTCGCGTGTGATGCGTGCGCCGTCGTAGTCATCCCATGCGGGGCTCGTGATGCGAAGCGCGCCGCCGGTGAGCGTCTCTGCCGTATGCTCCGCGGTGTCTGGCGCCGGTGGCGGCCACGAGCGTGGAAGCGTGAAGCGCCAGGCGCTGTCGGGGCCGATGTACGTTTTGTCGCCGCCCCAGAAAAGTGCGGGCTCGCGTTTCTCCGCGCCGGGCTCGCCGACCCACAGCCAATTCACGCCGCTTGTGAGCCCGAAGCTCACCACGCGTCCGCCGAGTTTCGGCACGACGACGGCCTCGCAGCGGCCATCGGTGAGGGTGAATGCCTCGATGTCGCGCCACGTGGTCTTTTTCACCGAAGGCTCGTCCGCGAGGGCGGTGGCGAGTGTTGCTGCGAGGAGCGGGAGAGCGAGAAGCTTCATGGCGACGATCTGTCGGCGCTGCGATGGCAAGTCACGCGGAATGGAAAACTCGCCGGTCATTTTGCCTCCGTTCGACGGCACACGAATCCGCCGTCTTTTGTGAATCGCAGCACGAGCGGATGCGCGCCATCCGCCTCGTGTTTCGTGGAAGGCTGTGCCCCGGTGAGGGGTGCGACCTCCCATTTACCAGCAGGCAGCCACAGCGCGAAATCAGAGCCGTCCGCCGCACGCGCGGTGAATCGGAGTTCGTCGCGCGCGGCGGTGATGTCGAGGACGTGCCCCTGCGCCCGCACATTCGTGATCGTGAGCGAGGGCCATGCAGCCGGCAGGCGCGGTGTGATGCGCAGGCCGCCCGGCTGCGGCTCGACGCCGAGAAAGCCGTAGAGCATCACCGTCGGCAGCAGCGCGCTCTCCATGAATTCCGCATCGAATCCCAGGCCGCCCGCGGTGCCGCCGCCCTGCAGCGTGCCGCGGCCGGGCTTCGCGTAGTATTTCCGGTAGCCGCCCTCGGCCTGCACATCGCCGAACCACGCGAGGACTTCGTGCAACCGGCGCAACGCGTCATCCGCGCCGAGTGTGCGGAGCCGCGACATCAGTTCGAAATACGTGAAGCCGAGCACCGCGCCGCCGTCCTGGACCTGCCCGCCCCACGGAATCGATTCCGGCCCGCTCCACGGCCAGACGTAGCATTCGATGTTGCGCCGCGTCGTCGAGCGCGGGCCGAAGCGCCAGTGAAAAATGTCCGCGCCTTGCGACGTATCGCCGTCGACGTTCCGTTTTCCATCGAGCCAGGCGAAAATGCTGCGCGCCTGCTCTTCGTTCGCAAGCCCGTAGTAAACGGCCTCGAGGTTTACGAACGTGAATCCGTAGTCGTAAGCGCGCCCGGTCGCGTCGCGCCAGCCGGCGAAGCGCCCCGTCGTGTCGTTCCAAAAAGTTTTGCCTGCGGTGGTTTTGATCGCTGCGGCGAGCGACGTGAGATCGTCCGGCGAAAAAGGATCGCCGTCGCGGGGGATCGTCCACTCGGGATGCGCGGCGATGTCGCGCTCGAGCGCGGCGAATTTCACGAGCGCATCGTAGTGATAGATTGTCGCGAGCGCATCGTCGCCGCCGAAGGGCAGCAGGTCCCAGTAGTTGTTCCCCACGCCGAGGCCGGGGTGAAACTTCTTTTTCCCATCGGCGGTGAGCTCGAGTCCGCTGCGCCCGTCGTGCCCCACCCACGGCACGTGAACGAGCTTGCGTTCGCGCACACCGAATTCCGCGAGCGCCCACCGGAGCGCGCGGCGCATGCGCGCGATGTTTTCGCGGAGGAACGGCAGGTCGGTGGTCCACGCGAAATACTCGGCGCTGCCGCGGATGAAGTTGGCATTGGTGATCGGGTGCCGCGTGTCGATCGCAGTGATGATCGATTTCAGCGTGATCTGCGCACCTGCTGCGTGGTCGAATGTGAGGCGGTAGCGAGTCAGCAGCCCATCATAGCCCGGCTGACGGTAGAGCGGCACATTCGCATAGCGCATCCCGTCCGCGTCGCTCAGCGGGGGGAACGGTGCGCTCTTCCATGCCGCCGCGCCGCGCAGCATCCACGAAATGGCGGGACGCGATTCCGGAGACAGACCGTGAGCGGCCCACTCGATTCGCGCGAACGGTGCGACGATCGTGCCGCAGGAAAACTCCGGCGTGGTGGCGGTGATCGTGTCCGCGGTGGCCTTCAGCTTCATGCCGCTTGCCGCGTCTAAGGCCTCGATCTCCGCGCCCGTGATTTCCCAGCCATCCGCGGACGTGAGGGCCTTTGTCTTGAAATTCTGCACCGCCCACGGCTCGTTCGCGACGGAGAAGTGCCAGCCTTTTCCAGTGCTCTGCTGCCAGGCCGGGAACGGCCAGCCGTCGCTGTGCGCCATGCCGCGATGCTGCTGCATCGAGACGTAGCCCTCGGAATCGATGCGCCGCCCGAGGAACGATGCGCGGTACCGGTCGCGCTTGTGCTGCGAGACCCAGAGCGTCGAGTGCGGGAGCCACGCGTCCCACAGCGTGCAGTCGGAAAACGCGCCGCCGACGTGCAGGCGAAAAAGCTCATCCATCCGCGCCATCTCCGTCTCCTGCCCCGGCACGATGAAATGCGGAAGGTCGTCCGCCTGCTGCGCAGGCGCGCATGTCGCCACGAGTCCGCACAGCGCAAGCATGCGGATGGTACGGAGTGAATGGCGGCGCGACGTGCGCGGAGAGGATTCAAGCGTGAGCGGATCGGAATTCATCGCGGGTGCATGTGCTGGACGGAACGGCCCGATTGCGCAAGCAGACCGGAAGGCCGGCATTTCTGCGCCGCCCCGATTTGAGATGCCGGAATTGCCAACGAATCCTCCAAACGGAGTTCCACAAGGCACCGCTGAGCCGAGGAGGGTATGATTTCGTATGAATTTTTGCTCTATTGGCGCGTTGTCACACTTGGTCGAGAAGCAGCTTCCCTGGATTTGTGGCCACCTGTGCCAGACTGGCTCAGGTGGGCAGGGTATGGTGAGGGTATGGTTTTCGTATGGTTCATACCCGGTTTGTGTCGTGCCGGCGTCGTGAAAACGCCCGTTGTTTGATCGAGGGGCGATTGCTCCCGCGTTCCGGATTGCGGGTTCGAGTTCCACAGCGGCATCGCTCGAAAACCGCGCCCCGGAACCACCCAAAACCGCGCCGATGGGTGCGCGGAAAACTTGATGAAAAGGGACCATGAAGCTAAAATGGCGATTACTGAGGCTGGGTGTGAGGGACGGGAGCATGGGAACAGAGCTGACTCGAATCTACGCCCAAAGTCAATGCAAAAATCGGAACGTGGAGCTCGTACGCGGCGAGCATCATAATTCATAGTTTCACCCGCCAGCGCGAATTGTGTGCGGCTCTGCGGGAGGTTGCGCCCGCACCAAAATCGGCGCCTCTGCTGCCCTGTGGTTCCAAACGGTGTTGGACGTTGAATGCCGCCCGCGCGCCCGGCTACGCTCGCGCGATGGACTTCGATTTCCTCATCATCGGCGGCGGGAGTGCGGGCTATGCTGCAGCGCGTACTGCGGTGGCGCTCAATCTCAAGACATGCGTTGTGGATGGCGCGGATGAACTCGGCGGTCTTTGCATCCTGCGCGGTTGCATGCCGAGCAAGACGCTGTTGGCGTCGGCGAGTCGTGCCACGTCGGTGCGCAGGGCTCCGGAGTTTGGCCTGCGCGCGGGCACGCTCGAAGTGCACGGCGATGAAATCCTCGCGCGGAAGCGGCGGCTGATCGGTGAGTTCGCCGCGTATCGTCGTGAGCAACTCGAGAATGGGAAATTCGAGCTCGTGCGTGGGACGGCTAAGTTTGTGGACGCGCATAGCGTCGAGGTTGCATTGCGCGAAGGCGGCTCGCGGCGGATCACCGCGCGGGCGATCCTGTTGTCCACGGGCTCGTGCATCGGCGAACCTCCGCTGCCTGCGCTGAAAGACATCGGCTTTTGGACGAGCGATGATGTGCTCGAGGCTGCAGAGGTGCCGGAGTCGGTCATCATCCTCGGCGGCGGGGCCACGGCGGTGGAATTTGCCAGCTATTACGCGGGGCTGGGGCGCAAGGTGACGCTCATCCAGCGCGGTGCGCAGCTTCTCAGGGGAATGGACCTGGATGTAGCAGCGGCCCTCGCGGGTGGAATGCGCGCGAACGGCGTGGAGTTGTACGCGGGAACGAAGTTGCTGGGTGCGGACCGAACGGCGAAGGGCAAGCGCGTGACCTTTGAGCAGGACGGCGTCGAGAAATCGGCGGAAGCCGAGTGTGTCATTTTGGCGCTTGGGCGTGTGCCAAATGTGGTGGGTCTGGGGCTGGATGTCGCAGGGGTCGCAATGAAAGACGACAGGCCCGAGATGCGCGGAACCCAACAAACCTCGCAGCCTCACATCTTCGCCGCGGGAGACATCGCCGGGCCGCACGAGATTGTGCACATCGCTATCCAGCAAGCCGAGGTCGCCGCGCGCAACGCCGCGCGCCATCTAGGCATCACGCCGGGGGTGCTGGAGGAGACAGACTATCGGTTGAAGCTCTCGGGCATCTTTTCCGATCCTGAAGTGGCTACGTGCGGTGCATCCGAGCGTGAACTCCGGGAGCGCGGCGTTCACTTTAGGGCCGCCAGCTACCCCTTTGCCGATCACGGTAAGTCCCAGTGCATCGGGGAGATCCACGGATTCGTGAAGCTCATTTCCGATGCGGTGAGCGGCGAATTGCTCGGCGGCGCCGCGGTGGGACCGCACGCCACGGAACTCATCCACGAAATCGTCGTGGCGCTCCGTTTTCGCGCGACTGCGAAGCAGCTCGCGGAAACCCCGCACTACCATCCGACGCTCAGCGAGATTTGGACATATCCGGCAGAGGAATTGGCGTAAAACTGCCGTCTGCGACGGGCACAAGGTTCACAATTCGCACATCCTGGGCAAATTTCCACCGAAAAGTGCACATTAATTTTTGATGAGATGCAGGCAGCCCCTTGCGGACGCAATGGCATACGCGATGCTGGATAAAAGTTACATCTATGCTGACGCTCAGTAACCGTCCAAAACAACACGCGCCGGAAACCTATAAGGCCCTGCAAGCTGCGGAAGGGTATGTCTATTTGGGGATGCATCGCGAGGCCTTGAAGGAAGTGGATTCGGTGCATGAGTCCGATCAGAATGACTCGGATGTCATGATCGCTCGTGTGCGGATCTTGTTGCACCTGGCGCGGTGGAAGACGGCGGCGCGTCTCAGTGCGCGGGGCGAGGTGCTGCATCGCGATGAGGACGAGTTCACGGTGCAGCGCGCATTTGCGTTGCATCAACTCGACAAAGGGGAGGAAGCCGCCCGGGTGCTGCTCGATGCGCCGGAGTGGATTCGCCGCACGGGTATCCTGCACTACAATCTCGGCTGCTACGAGGCGCGCTGGGGAAACATGTCCGTCGCACGCCAATGCGTGCAGGCGGCGATTCAGCTCAACCAGGCAATTAAGAAAAACGCCCGGCGCGATCCGGACCTGGCTGAACTTTTCAATTCGTAGGGCGGCCAAGTGGGTTAAGCATTACCGGCAGGATGAGCGCGTTTTTCCGCTCTGCGCGGGGTGTCTGAACGCAGAAAAGCGTAGGATGACTGAGAGCGCCGCACAAGGAGTCCGGCTAATCGTGATTTACTTGATGAATCTTGTCGTCGTATGGCGTGAGGATGTGGAATCTGGGGGAACGGACCCGAACTGCGCCAATCCCGGCGTGGCACGACCGTACCGAATCGTCCCACAATTTCCCATACATGAAAAAAATCGAAGCCATCATCAAACCATTCAAACTCGAGGAAGTGAAAAACGCCCTTGCCGATATCGGCATCGAGGGCATGACCGTGACCGAAGTGAAGGGCTTTGGACGGCAGAAAGGGCACACTGAAATCTACCGCGGCTCGGAATACACGGTGGACTTCCTGCCCAAAATCAAACTCGAGGTGGTGCTGTCCGATGACCTGGTCGATAAAGGTGTGCAGGCGATCATCAAGTCCGCGAGGACAGGGAAAATTGGCGACGGAAAAATCTTCGTGCTCGAAGTGGATCAAGCCGTGCGCATTCGCACCGAGGAGCAGGGCGAACGGGCAGTGTAGAAACGCTGCGCCCGCCGGGTGATCGAAGGAAAAGCGGCCGCAAATGGGCCGTGGTCCATGATGTCCATCACTCGGGCAGCAAAATGGACACGATGGACTTCATGGACGCCATGGACACGGGCTCCATTTGTGGAAACAAACCATTCACGAGCGCTGCGTTGACGTCGCGCCGCTTAGATGCGGAAATTGAGGCATGAGAATCCTGCTGCTCGTTGCCGCTGCCGCAACCACCGCCGTTCTCGTCGCTGCCGACGCACCTGCGCCGAAGGTCGAGGATGTCGCCAAAAACTATGCGGAGACGCTGACACGACTGACGGAAAAGCCGAAGTCGATTGGCGCCGAACTCGCCATGTCGTGCAGATCGCAGCCCATTGACCGGACCGCCGGGCCGCACGCGCGCGCCTACGCGAATTATTTTCGCAATGCGCTCGCGCAGCAGGCGGGGGAAAAATTCGCCGAGGGCAGCGTGATCGTGAAGGAGAAAATCAGCGCGGGCGGTCTCGATGGCCTGGGTAAAAAGCCCGAAGCCGTCGCTGGAATGATCAAGCGTGCCGTCGGCACCAATCCGAAATCGGGCGATTGGGAGTTCTTTTGGGCTGAGGGCGGGAAGATCACCACGACCGGCATGCAGGGTTGCGCGGGTTGCCACAGTGGGGCGAAGAAAGATTACGTCTTCACGGACGCCGCCAGGTAGCGGGCTGCCGGTAGTGGCATCAATTCAATCAGGCCGTGAAACAGCCTGGGAAATATCGGCGTGGGCTAGAGGCTTGGGCAAAAAGTTAACGCGGAACTTTGATTGGAACCGGAGGCGGAAGTTCCGGTGCGTCCTCGGGCACGTAAACCATGAGGCCGGTTTTTTGCCCTGAACTTTTCGAAAAGAACTCGATATAGATGAGAGAGGGAAAATCCACGGGAAACTCAAGCCGCTCGTCGCCAAACTCAACCCATCGGATAGTGCGGGCGGGGAGGCCGTTCTGAATTGACCGGGCGTCCTCCAGCTTGGGATTTCCGAGTGTGGCGTGAAGGCGAAAGCCAAACTCGCGGGGAGGAAAATGTTGGATGTCGTTCGTTGTCCTGATTAGACTAGATGTCTGCTGCCCCGGGTTTTTTGGCGGTGATGACTTGTCGCAGCCAGACTGGAAAAACGCGAGTGAGAGGAGTCCGCACGCGATCGTGCAACGAAAGAGACGCGCTCCGGGAAAGTCTCGGGGCTTTTCATCTCTTGGGTCCATGGTGGAAGGGTGCCTTTGGATCTTGTCGAAGGCAAGGCGGGGAGAAAGAGCCCACTTTCGAAAAAAGGAACTACCGGGAACCTGCGCACCGCGCTGGAATGCGTCTGCGCTGAATGCAATGCGGCGAGCCGCCCCTCTACGCGTTACGCCGCTTTTTCGGTCAGCTTGTGGCCGAGCATGCGCAAGGCTTGCGTCAGCATTTCCACTTGCAGCGGCTTTTTGAGCACCGTCACCGGGCCGTGCTTGAGGATGTTGTCGAGCATCTGGCTGTCGGGGTAGCCGGTGATGATGACGAACGGGAGACTCGGCTGCAGTTCCTTGGCGCGTTTATAGACCTCGTCGCCGGTCATATCGGGCAACTGAAGGTCCAAAAAGCAGAGCTCGAATTTTTGTTTCTGGATCGCAGTGAGTGCTTCCTTGCCGGTGCCCACCACGAGCCGGGCAAAGCCCTGCTTTTTCAAAAACAGCTTGAACATGCTCTGGAGGCCTGAGTCGTCGTCCACCACAAGCACCGTGGGCTGGCCGGTTTGCTCCTCTTTGCGGAGGATGTCGCGGTCGAGCATGTCCTTCTTGATTCTCCAGCGCCCTCCGATTTGAACCGCCGGAAGCTGGCCTCGCTGAACGAGGTAATAGACAGTTGGCAGAGGGATCCGCAGGTATTCAGCCGTCTCTTTGACGGTAATGAGATTGGGTGCGCTGGTTTGGCTAGGGCTTGGTTGTTGGTCGGGCATGATTGTGCGCCGGTTGGAATGGCAAGTAAAAAATGCCGGGTTCGGATAAAGGTGTCAACTGCCAATTCTGGCAATTGTGATAAATTATGCGATCCCCTATGGGATGCGGTTGATCGTCCCCGCTACCTCAATAGGTAGTTCCGGGCCGTTCGCGAATCTAATATTCGCTTTTACCAGAATCTGCATGACCGGCGCGAGACTGGGCACTTCCAAGGTCACGGTTTTCCCGTCCGCGCTGAGGCGCACGGATTTGATTTCCACGGTGTCGCGGCCCGTGCGTTTTGGATCGGCGACCGAAAAATCGGGCGAGCCGTACGTGGCGTGCCATTTGTAGTTCCACTGTTGCGCGGCGAAATTCTGTGTGTCCTCCGCGCTCGCTCGATCGAGTGGCGTCGCAAACTCCAGGACGATAGCGTCCTTCTCCACGCGCCAGTTCGTCGGAAGTGTCACGGATTTGCCGCTGGTCGCGCCGGTATAGCGGACACGCGCGAGGCAGCCATCGCGGATCGCCTTGCTCTGCCAGCCTTTAGTGCCGGCGACGTAGAGCTGGCCGTCCGGGCCGAAGCGTGCGCGGTGAATGCCGCTCTCGAAAGCGAGCGGGAATTTCACGATCGCGCCGTTTGAGACATCGCCCACGCGCTGCTCGAAGACGGCGAACATGGCCGCCGCGCCGAAGCTCGTGTGGATCATCCGGCCGCGGTAGGGTCCCCATTTGTCCGACGTGCAAAAGGTGCCGCCGCCGCTGGAGTTATCCCACGTGTATGGGATGTAGCACACGGGCGGGTCGAAGGTTGGCGGGACTTTTGCGTCCGTGAATTTCGGGTCGGCGACGTAGCCGTAGAAGCCGCCTTCGCGCACGCGGCTGATTTTTGACGAGGGGATCCAGTTGCCCTGGTTGTCGGAGACGTAGATGGCGCCCTCGGGTGAGATGGTGAGGCCGTTCGGTGCGCGGAGGCCTTTCGCGTAGGCAACCAGTTTTTTTCCGTCGGGCGAAACGCGCCAGAGCTTGCCGTGCCACGGCTGGTCCGGGCCGAGCTGATTGCCGCCGGTACCGTAGTAGAAGTTGCCGGCGGGGTCTGTCTGCAAATCGTACGCGAACGCGTGGAAATTGGCGACGAGCGTGCGGCCCATGTTCACGCACTCGTAGAAGTCCGCTTCGCCGTCGCCGTTCAGATCGTGCAGGCGGGTGATCTGATCGCGGCACCCGACGAGGATTTTTCCGTCCACCACGCGCAGGCCCATCGGCTCACGCAACCCGCCGGCAAAACGGCGCCACGTGACTTTTGCGAGCGAGTCGTCGATGCCCGATGCGATCCACACATCGCCGCCGAGCGTGCAGAGCGCGAGGCGGCCATCGGGGAGGAAGTCGAGCCCCGTGGGTCTCAGCCAGCACTTCCATGGATTCTCGTCGGGGAGCGGGATCGTGTCCACGACGTACGCCGCGTCATCCCGCGCGCGTTTGCCGGTGACGGTGATTGTTTGCGGCCAGTTTGAGGGGCCGCCTTTGGCGGACAACTCAGCAACTTCCAGTTTCGCATTCTCGGGTGATGGCGCCATTTTGGGACGCTCCTGACCGGGTGAAAAATATTCGTAAGCCGTGCATCGCAACGACTCGGGCCTCGCATCGATGTCGAAATGGGATCCGCCTTCGCGGTCGTTTCCAGCGGTGATCGGGTAAGCCCCCGCCGAGTTTGGTTTCACCTTCTCGTTAAAGAACATTCCGAATATCGAGAACCCAGTTTGCGTTTTGGACCGCAATTCCGATGCAGCGATGGGAAATGGAGATAGAGACTTCGTTATCCCGGGACCATCCGCGATCCCAAACTCATTGGTATCTCCAATCAGTGCGCCGAAATGAAGAGAAAGAGCCGCCTTCGAAGGTCCCAAGACAAATTCCCGGAAAAGGACATCTCGCCCCTCAACCCGGTCGAAATAAGGGCGCTCCAGAACCGGACAGTCTCCTACTCGATAAGAGAAGACTATCGCACTGCCGTGCACGTAGTAACCGAGGTACTGGACGGACTCATCGCTGCGATAACCGGAGTCGGCTACCAAGGCCCTCTTCATCAAAGAGCCGAGGGGAATCGCCGCCCCATTGGTGAGTCCTTTGTACGTTCCGAGATTGGTCCGCTTTAGGTCGAGAAAGCCATCATGCCATACCGCCGCGACACGTGCGTGGTCCACATCGTAGCAGAAGCACCAAGAGTGCTTCTCATCCGCGCCGCGCACTACGATCCCGCGTGTGATCACCTCCGGCTTTTCCCCGGGAATTTCCACCGCTGTCGCGACCACCGGCCCGTAGAGCGTCTCCGCGCCTTTTCCAAGCACACCGGCGGGCGGGGCAACGGTGACCTGCTGGGCGGATGCGGCGGCGACAAGCGTAGCTGCGCTCGTGAGAGCGCAGGCCGATTGTCCGAGGATGGCCCTGAAAGAGTGTGCCCGCGCTTTTATTAGCTCGGCTGGGAGTTGCGTCTTCATCGCGCGAAATCATCAACAGCGAACGCGGTCATAACAAACCCATAACATGGATGGGTGACGATGCTCCAAGGCGAAAGCATTCCGCAGACGCCAACTTCAGACCGAAAAAAACACATGAAAACACCCGTTCGTTACCCACGCAGCCGAGGCTTCACGCTCATCGAGCTGCTCGTCGTCATCGCCATCATCGCCATCATCGCCGCGCTGGCAGGTCCGGCATATGCGGGCTTCATGCGGCGTGGCCGGATGCTCCAGCAGGTGTCGAATGGCTCACAGATTTACAAGGCCATGCGAAACTACGCCGCCGATACCAGCCATAACGGCCAGTTCCCCACGTACCGCGATCCGGACGATGCAAACACGATCGTCAATTCCTCGAACCAGGCATTCGAGGTCATCCTGCCGAACTATCTGGACAACAAGGTGGTCTTCACAAACAGGAATTCCGCATGGTGCCGTCCTGTCCCGCAGAACGGGAACACCGCGGACAAAGTGCAGCCGGGCGAGTGCGACTGGGCGTATGTCCGCGGGCTGCGCGACACTTCGAAATCGAACTGGCCGATCCTCGCGAATGCATTCGCGCAAGGCTCGACCACCTACGGGAAAGATGCGTCCCAGCGCGGTGGCGTGTGGGGAGGGACCGATGCGGTCGTCGTCTGGGCCGGCGGCAACGCGGAGGTCGTGCAAACGCGCGAGCAAGGGCAGTCATATTACGTCAAGCGCACGGACAAACCATCAGCGAATGCGTTTGAGAAGGACAGCGACTGGCTGAGCGGGGATGAGGTGCAGGTGCTCTATCCGGAGGGGTAGGGGTGGAGGGGTGAATGGTGATTAGTGAATAGTGAATGGTCAGACGGGCGGCGCGTTCAGTTCCGAGTTCCGAGTTCCGGCGCCGTGTGCACCACAAGTTCGCGACCTCCGCTTGCAACCATTCACTAGTCACCATTCACACTCCTCTGGCGCGTTGAACTTGGAACTTGGAACTCGGAACTGAGCCCACCCACCATTCACTCCCTCCCCGCCTCACCGCTCCAACTGCACTCCCTCACCCACAGCCTTCCGATAGATCTCCAGCGCTTGCGGCATCTGCGCCTTTAGCCGCTGGATGCGCGTTTCGTGCGACGGATGGGTGCTCAGAAATTCGGCGGGTGCGCCTTTGCTCGAGGCGCTCATTCGTTCCCAGAAAGTGATCGCCTCGCGAGGGTCGTAACCGGCGCTCGCCATGTATTTTAGGCCGATGCTGTCGGCCTCGCTCTCGTGTTCGCGGCTGAAGGGATTCAGCACGCCGTATTGCGCCCCCGCGCCGATCACGCCCATGATCACCTGCCGCTGGTTGTAGCCGACGTCGCCGAGGGAAAAATTCACGCCCGTGAGCAGGGTGTTCACGGACTGCTGTTGCAGCATGCGCTCGCTGCCGTGCCGGAGCGTGGCGTGCCCGATCTCGTGGCCCATGACCACGGCGAGCCCCGCCTCGGATTTCGCCACTGGCAGGATGCCCGTATAGACACAGATTTTTCCGCCCGGCAGGCAGAAGGCATTCACCTGCGGGCTCTGGACGAGGGCCACCTTCCACTGGAAATTCGCGCCCCATTTACCGGTCACCCGGCTCAAGCGCGTGGCACAGCGCTGCACGGTCTCGTAATCTTGTCCCGATTGGATGACGCGGTTTGACGTCAGCACTTCGTTGAATGCCTGCAAGCCGAGCGATTGCTCCTGCGCGGGGCTCATCCCGAGACGCACCTCCCGCCCCTCGGCGTTCCTCAATTTTTCCGCCGAGCATCGCTGGAAAAGCACGACCACCACGGCGATGAGGATCGGCAGCGCTCGGATGAAAATGCGGTCTCTATCCATCGAAGGAAAATTGTCGGAGCGACGGTACGGAGCGCGCGGGGGAAAACCAGCCCGAATCGCGCTGTAGCTACGCTCGTGAGAGCGTGGACCGACCGGTCGCATTGCGAGAGCGTGCCCGCGCTCTGACGAGCGCAGCTACGAGGTCGCCATGCGCAAACGCTCCTCCACTTTATCGGAAAAAAGTCCGTTGACGCTTAGGGCCACCGCCTTTAGATGTCGTCTTGCTCTTATCGAGAGTGGCTGAGGGTTACTGGCCCGGCGACGCCACGGCAACCGCCAGCCTCAGGCTGGGCCCAGGTGCCAAATCCAGCCTCGTAGCTGCCGGTCTGACCGGTCGGCGGCGGGGGAAGATGGGAGCGAAGCCGCGGTGCCATCGCACCCCTTCGCCACTCTCGACGGGAGTTCACACGATCACTTTGCACGCTATGAACCGACCGTTTTTCAGCAACCTCAAGTGCCGCGAGTGCGGCAAGCTTTACGAGAAAAAGGCCATCCACGTTTGCGAGTTCGACTTCGGCCCGCTGGAGGCCGCGTACGATTACGAGGAGATCAAAAAATCCATCTCCCGCGCGGTGATCGAATCCCGCCCGCAGACGATGTGGCGCTACCGCGAGTTGCTGCCCATCGACGGCGAGCCCACCGTGGGCGCGCAGGTCGGCTTCACCCCGCTCGTGAAGTCCGACGGCCTCGCCCGCGCCCTCGGCGTGCGCGCCGCTTACGTGAAGAACGACACGGTCAATTACCCCACGCTCTCGTTCAAGGATCGCGTGGTGAGCGTCGCCCTGAGCCGCGCGCGCGAACTCGGCTTCAGCGTCGTCGCCTGCGCGAGCACCGGGAATCTGGCCAACAGCGTCGCCGCGAATGCAGCTGCGGCGGGCCTGAAAAGCTACGTGCTCATCCCCGCGGACCTGGAGCAGGGCAAAGTGCTTGGCTCGCTTGTTTACGGCACGAACGTCATCGGCATCCACGGCCCGTATGATCAAGTGAACCGCCTCTGCTCGGAGATCGCCGGCAAGTACGGCTGGGGATTCGTGAACGTAAACCTGCGCCCCTATTACGCCGAGGGGAGCAAGACCATGGGATTCGAGATCTGCGAGCAGCTCGGCTGGCGCATCCCGCGCCACACCGTCGCCCCGATGGCGTCCGGCTCGTTGCTGACTAAAATCCACAAGGCCTACGGCGAGTTTGTGAAATGCGGCATCGTCGAGGATGCGAAGTTTTCCATCTACGGCGCGCAGGCGACCGGTTGCGCCCCGATCGCGCACGCGATGAAGCGCGGCACCGATATCGTGAAGCCCGTGCCGAAGCCCGACACGATCGCAAAATCCCTCGCCATCGGCACGCCCGCCGACGGTTACTACGCCATCCACGCCATGCGCCAGACGGGCGGCAACGCCGAGGACGTGACCGACGAGGAAATCGTGGAAGGCATCAAGCTGCTCGCGGAAAACTCGGGCGTCTTTGCGGAGACGGCTGGCGGTGTCACGGTCGCGTGCGCGAAGAAGTTGATCGAATCCGGCGCGATCCCGCGCGACGAGGAAGTGGTGCTGTGCATCACGGGCCACGGCTTGAAAACGCAGGAAGCCATCATCGGAAAATGCGGCGAGCCCCGCCTCATCAAGCCGAGCCTGCGCGAGTTCGAGGAGGAGATTTACAAGAAAGACGCCGCGCTCGCGGAGGCGGTGTAAAGCGCCAGCCCAAGCCAGGCGATCCCTCTCCGTGTCCGTCCATAAGGTCCATCGAGTCCATGGCGTCCATGGGCGCTACCGATCTCAATCCGGAAATACGTCGTCGTCTGTGTCCGGCTGCCGATCGGGCCCGGCGGAAAAGAGATCGTAGCGGCCGGTTTTGAGCCTGCCGGGATTACGATAGACGTACTGATTGTCCCATGGATCGAGGGGGATTTTCTCCATGAACTGTGTCCAGCGGCGCGGTATCGGTTCGATGATGGGCTTTGTTTCCAGGGCTGCGAGGCCTTGTTCGGTCGTGGGCAGGTTCCCACAGACAGTCTGGTACTGAACGAGTGCGGATTTCAGCGCCTGCCCGTTGGTTCGAGCCATTACAAGGCCGGTTGTTTTTATTGGGCCGTCACCGAGGAGATGAATGGCCGCGCCTGCGAGGATCGCGATGATCATCACGACGAGCATGATTTCGAGCAGTGTGAATGCGTGGATGCGATTGCGTTTGAATGAGTACATGACGGAGCGTGTTTTGGTTTGTGTCTGACTGATCGCCAGGGCGGCTCCGCGTATCCACGCGGCGGTGAGAAGGTGATTGTTATGACCTCGATCGCGCGGCCGCGTTCAAAATATTTTCGGAGCGAATGACGACGCGGCTCCCTCGGATCTAATTAGTCCATTACGTCCATCGCGCGCGCAGCCACGTGCCTTCTCTCAGCGAGCAGTGAGCCAGATCGTCGTGGCGCCGTGTCCCGGAGGGAAATCCGGCAGCGCCGGTTCGCGGTGAAAGGTTGCGCCACGCCGGGCGGTCTTGCAGCAGAAGCGCGCCATGCGTTCGAGGGTGCGGAGGTCGAGTTTCGTGCAATTTGTCGAGAGAAGCAGGCGTGCGCCCGGCGTGGCGAGTTCGAGCGCCACATTCAGCAGGTCCTCGAAGTGGTCCTCCACCTGCCAGCGGCGGCCCTGGTTTCCCCGGGAAAACGTGGGTGGATCGAGGATGATGCAGTCGAATTTCTCACCTCGCCGCGCAAGGCGGGGAAGAACTTCGAGGACGTCGTCCGCGATGAAGCGGTGCCCGGTGGCGGGTTCGAGTCCGTTGAGTAAAAAATTCTCGCGTCCGCGATCGAGCGACTTTTTCGACAGGTCCACGTTGAGCGTCTCCGCGCCGGAGAGTGCGGCGGTGACGCTGAATGAGCAGGTGTAGGCGAACGTGTTCAGCAATCGTTTCGGTCCGATCCGCCGGACAAATGCGCGATTCGCGCGCTGATCGAGAAAGAGGCCGTGCGAATAGCCCGCCGCAAAATCCAGCGCATATTTCACCCCACCCTCCGTGGCGACGGCGGTCGGTGGCAGGGAAGAATCGCCGGTAAGAAGCGTAGGTGCGATGCGGTCGGCGTTCTGTTTCGGCAGGTGCTTTCCGAAAACGCGGCGCGGAATCAAGTCAGCATTACTAGATTCGCCTGCCAGCGCGATTGTGAACGCATCGCGGGCCGCGTCGTTTTTAAAGCACACGAGCGCATCGTCGCCCAACCGCTCTATCCAGCCGTCGGCCGACCACGCGACACGGTGCGCATCCGTGTTCTCTTTGCGGAACGCGGCAAATTGTGCGCTCGTGATCCAAGTCACGATCTGCGCCATGTTCGTCGGCTGAAAATCCATTACGCCGAGGAATACCGATGACCTGCGGCTTGAACACACTTAGTTCAACCGCCGTCCCCGGGTCGGATGGGGCGTGCTATCGGATGAGCCCCTCGCCTGTGCCGGTCGTTCCGCCCTGCTGGCCGAGTTTTTTCGCCATCTTGTAAGCTTCGATCGCTTTGGCGTTTTGCCCCGCTTTCGAATAAGCGGCAGCGAGCTTGCTCCAGGCGTCGGCAAAAGCGGGATCGAGTTTCACGGTTTCCTCCAGCGCGAGGATGGCTTCGCCCGTCTGCCCCGCCCGCAGCGCGGAGGTGGCGCGGGTGAAAAGGTCGGCGACTTTTTCGCCATTGTTGTTCCGATCGGGCAGTCCTGGATCTCCCGGAATTTCCGGCAGCGGCAGCGGAGGAATGGCCGCGGCGTTAGCGGATGAGACGCCGTTATCGGCGGACCCTGCGGGAATCGGAAGCGAGCCGGGCTTGCTTACCGTGACGGGCACCGCCGCCGGTGCGTTTTTCGCCTCGAGGTAGGCACGAGCCGAATTGCCTGGCTTGACGTGGGTTAATTGTCCGCCGCACGCGGCGACCATGAGAACCAATCCGGCTGAAGCGATGCGTGTAAGATTCTTCGAGGTCATGGCTGAACGAAAATTTGTATTCCTTTAGCAATCCGCCTGCCAGCGGCGTTCTTATTGTTCGCGTGGCCGCAGGAGAGCGTTTGTTGGGACGGAATGGACGAAATGGACGGAGTGGACACGCTTTTTTCCGGTAAATCGCCGGGCGCGGGCCGGGTGCGCGTGTGGATTGCTTGGCAAGCGGCGGGCTGGACGCTTTTCTGCCCCCATGTCCGTCTTCATTGCACCGTCAGTCCTGGCCGCCGATTGGGGGCGGTTGCACGAGCAAATCCGGCTGGCCGAGCAGGCTGGCGCCGACTGGCTGCACCTCGATGTGATGGACGGGCATCTCGTGGATAACATCAGCTTCGGGCCGGCATTTTGCGAATGCGTCGCCCGCGTCGCGACGGTGCCCTTGGACGTGCATCTGATGATTACGCGCCCGGACCTGTACTGGCAGCGCTTTGCAAAGCTGGCGCACAATATCACGATTCACGTCGAGGCTGATTGCGATGTGGCTGCGACGCTCGCGGCCATTCGCGCGGCGGGTTGCAGCGCGGGCATTTCGCTGAAGCCAGGCACTCCGTTCGCGCGACTCGAACCTTTTCTTGGCGCGGTGGACCTCGTGCTCGTGATGACCGTGGAGCCCGGTTACGGCGGGCAGCCCTTCATGCCGGAGATGATGGAGAAAGTGCGCGCCGCAGCGGATCGGAAGCGGAGCGGGGGATTCGCTTATCGCATCGAAGTCGATGGCGGCATCAACGCAAAAACCGGCGCGTTGAGCCTCGAGGCCGGAGCGGATACCATGGTCGCCGGCACCAGCGTCTTCGGCGCCACTGACATGGCCGCCGCGATCAGTGCATTGCGAAAATAGCGGCGCGTTCACCGAGCGACGCCGGTTCTCCGCCACTTACTGGTACATCAAATACCCCGCGCGCGCGGCGCGAAAATTCTGCACACCGCGCGTCCATCCCGCGACGATTGCCTCGGGACGCGTTCCTTTCTCTATCTGATTCTTGATCGAGGTGCCGCCGTACACCTTCCACAGAATGTCGTCGGGATCGTGATATCGGGCAAAGATGCTTCCCTTCGTCTGGTCTTGAAGCGCGCTCAGAAGATACACGTTCACCGCCGCGAGATTCACGTCGCTGCGCGCGCTGATATTCAGCCGGGCCCCGCCGAATTCATTACGGTTGTAAGCACCGCAAGCCACGCCGCATCGCCGCACGGCCTCCGAGAAACTGGCGGAGTTTCTACCCGCGGCACCGGCCATCTCGAAGGGCGAATCAGTCCCGATCCCCACGTCGCATCCGCAGCCCTCGAGCGAACCATAGATGCTCGTTGCCGCGTAATACGCCACCGAGGAAACTTTCGGAATATTTGGCGAGGTGCGCACCCAAGGCAATCCCGTGTCGCTCCACGTCATCGCGCGCGACCATCCCTGCATCGGGATGATTGTCAGCTTGCAGCGCGCGCCCATCCAGCCACGTGCATTGCACATCTTCGCCAATTCCCCCACAGTCATTCCGTGGATGTACGGCGTGGGGAGCTGCCCCACAAAGCTCCGCCACCGTTCCTCGACTCCCGGGCCTTCCACCCGCTCGCCGCCGAGCGGATTTGGCCGGTCGAGAACCATGAATTCCACGCCGTTCTCTCCGCACGCCTCCATGCATTTCGCCATCGAGGAGACATACGTGTAGCTCCGCACGCCAATGTCCTGCATGTCGAAGACCAGCACATCCACGCCCTTGAGCATCGCCGGGGTCGGCTTTCGCGTCGGGCCGTAGAGCGAATTCACCGCCATCCCCGTCGCAGCATCCTTGCGCGCCGCCACGTATTTGCCGGCGCCCACGGTGCCGTCGATGCCGTGCTCCGGCGAGTAGAGCGCCACAAGATTGACGTTCTTCTTCAAAATAAGCCGCGTCTTTGTCCCAGAGGAGTCCACGCTGGTTTGATTCGTGACGAGACCCACGCGCTTGCCCGCGAGCGGCGCGAATCCCTGTGCAGCCAGCACATCGATGCCCAGCCGGACCGCCGCATGGGCGGACGAGCAAAATAGAGTCAGCACAAAGAACAACGAACGCTTCAGGAAAGGCGAGGACATTCTCCCCGCTACTACTGCTCGCCGGGAGACGCAAGTGAAGCGTCAGTATTCCTGCGCAAAATTCTCCGTCACGCGTGTGCTGTGGATTTTGCCCACCATCGATGTTACTTTTTCTCGGCCGTGCTAAGCGACCTCGCTCAGCACCACGACGCCTTCCGCAACGACTCGCTCACCCACGCTCGCGCGAACCTCGAACTGCCACAGGCCTCCCATCTCCGCGATTTTCCGCGCGCGCAACCCGATCTCCTCGGCTGGCCGTGCGGCGGCGGGAAATTTGATGCCTTTCAGCGCGGTCAAACGAAACGCGCGGCCCGGCTGACCGGCGGCGATTCCCGCGGTCTGCGCGAGTGCCTCCGCGAGGATCACACCCGGGACCAGTGGATCGCCTGGGAAATGCCCCGTGAAAAACGGCGTCTCTGGCGCGAACGTCTTCACCGCCTCCGCCGACTCGCCCGAGACGTGCGAAACTACGCGATCCACGAACATGAACGGCTCCCGATGGGGCAAGCCGAGCGCGATTGGATCGCCGCTCACTGCGGCGGCGGTACCGACGGGATCGGCGGCAGCGGCGCTGAAGCGGGCGAAGGGGCCGACGGCGTGTTGGTCGGCGGCAGTTCATTGTTCGCCTCGGTCGGAGGCGCCGGCACGAAATACGCAAATCGCCAGGCGCCATTGTACTGCTTCAAGCCGGCGCGATAGCCGTTGAAATCGGGATTCGATGCCATCGTCGGCGGGACAACCATGTAGCCATCATAAGGCACCCAGCGCTCTCCCAACAATGTCGCCAGTTCGCCCCACAGATTGTGCTTTTGCCAGAAATCGAAAGGCGTCTCTCCCGGAGGCCCACTGTCCCAGCGATAGCCAAAGTCCGGGGACATCATCGTTTCGAGCATCGCCGTGTCGCGACGTTGCACGGCAACTCTCAGCCGCCCTACGAAGCCTTGGAACGACACGTCCTTGCTCTCGTCTTTCGTGGGGCGCTCCTTGTTGGTGCCGCGCGCTTTGTCCCTCTTCTTTTGTTCTTCCGATTCGAAACACCCGGTAAGAACGGCGGCGGCGAGGATGACGGCGAGAAGCTTCATGGAGCCTTAGAATGCCTCCTAGGCCTCCACCCGGCCAAGCGCAAAGTCTGTATTCGTCGTCAAAACGTCGAACTGCCACAATGGCTCGCACTCGCCGGAAATAAACTCGTCGATTCTCCTCGCCGCCCGCCGCGAAACGCCGGGCGAAAGGCGCTTCTACATCCCTGCGAACGCAAACGCGTCCTGCGTGATGGGGCTCGCCTTGAGCGTGCGCACCCGGCGCGAGAATTCCGCGCTGTCCTTTTTGCCCAGTGCTTCCGCGGCTCCGACGAACTCCTCCAGCCAGCGTTTTTGCAAGTATTGCACGGGGCGCGCGAGCATCGCATTGGCGCGCGTTAGAGCTTCCTGCCAGTGATGTACGTTGGCGAGGGCGTGGTCTTCGGCATAGACGCCGGCCCAGTTGTCGTCGATGGCGTTGAAGGCCTTCGTCACGACGAGCCCGCCAGGTCCGCGCTTCTCCGGCTTGTCGCGGAACGAACCAAAGGCCGTCACCTGCGCCCATGTCTTCAAATTGACCGATGACGCAAGGGCCGCGATCTCCTCATTGCTCACAGGCCCAGCGACTACCGCCGCGGCATCCTGCTTTTTCCAGTAGATGGCCTGCAACTCAGGCGGGAGCTGCGCAAAGGGCACCTGCTTGTCGCCCGCCGCGGTTTTAATGACCACCATCACCGGCGGAGCGAGTTCGCCCTCATAGACCGTCCCATTGGCCAGGCGGATTTGGTCCGCAATGGCCCCTGTGCTGATGATTCCGAGGAGAACAACCGTAGTTGTGGATAGGTTGTTTTTCATGCGCCGGTTCAAACCCGCGAGCCCGTGTGGAAGTTGGCAACTATAACTGCCGGGGCGAAGATTTTGTCGCTAATAACCGGGCCGGCAGCCGGGTAGTCGCGCGCACGCGGGTAAATCGATCGCATGGCTTGCCAGCTTTCGCCGAGCCGCTAATCTCGCACACGAAATGAAAACACTACTCAGTATCCTTGGCACTCTCGCGATTGCTTCCGGCGCCTACGCCGCGGAGAAGAAAGCGGACGTGCCCAACGTAACCCTCGCTGAAGTCAAAATCGGCGAACTCATCACCGGCCCCGCCGTTGATCTCACTAATACCGCCGGCAAAGCTGTCGTCATCGAATGCTGGGGCATCCACTGTGGTCCCTGCCTCGCGAGCCTCCCGCACATGGAGCAGCTCGCCAAGCGCAACAAGGCGGACACCATCTTCATCGGTGCGCACAGCCAGAACGGCACGGACGACGAGGTGAAGGACGTCGTGAAGAAGAACAAGCTCAGCTACACGATCACCAAGGGGGCCAATGTGCCAGCTTCGGTGAGCTCGAGCACGATTCCGCACGCGTACGTCTTCGACACCACGGGCAAGCTCATCTTCCACGGTCTCCCATCGGACAAAGACTTTGACAGCGCAGTCCGCAAGGCGGCCAAGCCCGCGGCTGGAGGAACGACCGCAGCAGGCGGCACGGCCAGCGCGACGCCGCAACCGGCCAAGAAATAACCGGAAAAAGGGCCATCTTTTTTCTAACGAAGTAAGCCTCCCGCGGTCTTATCAACCGTTCTGGGGGGAACACCGGGGTCGCTGAGAGGGTTCTCGGATCGGCGGCCCCGGACTTTTTTGTACCGATGGGCCACCGGATTTCCCTAATCTGGAGCGGATTGTGACGCCTCACCAAAGCGCGGCGTTTGGGCTTAACGCTGCGCGAATGGCCATGATCTCTTCGGCAATCAGTGCGTGGGTCGGTTCTCGCAGCGTGGCAGCGATTTGCCGATTGAGCACGTCGCGAAATCTCCCACGCAGACGAGAGACGGCCTGTCGCGCCGCCGTTTCACTGATTCCCATCTGTGCTGCTGCGTCCGCGTAGCTGGCGGTGCCGCTGGCATCGGGGGAAAGGAAAGGCTCGAGGGCGGAATAATGCGTCCCGCGCGATTCGTCCGCTTCCTCTTCGCCAAGGATGCGCAGAGTCGCGCGAATGAGCGCGACAGCCCAGGCGCGGTCGAAAAGCTGTTCGGGAGTCGCCGGGCCCGTCGGCTCGCGAGCGTAGAGTGCCTCGCCCTCAAAGGCTGCGAGCGGTAGAAATTCGCAACCGCCGCCCCGTTTGAGCGCGCCGTCGTGCTCACGGATGCCGTGCAGGTGGCGGGAAAATGCGGTGAGCAGATACGTGCGCAATTTTCCGATATGAGGATCGGCGGCTGCGAAGAGGTTCTTTTCCACGAAGCCCGCGAAGAACGACTGCGTTGCATCCTCCGCGTCCTCGGGCGACCAGCCGCTTCGCCGCGCAAATGCGTAGATCGGATACCAGTAGCTGGCGCAAAGGCGCGCAAAAGCGTCGTGCGCCGATGAGGGATCGTCGAGTTGCCGGACGATTGTCCACGAGGTGGCTGGAAATTGTGCGCGGTCCACGGGTGCTCGCATCTCGTGGTTTCGCATAGCGCGTGCGAGGGCCAGGCGGCAAGTATCGAGAATGGCGCAACGGGAAATGCGCGTGTGCGAAGCGGCCGTAGGTGCCGGCGCCGCGACGGAATCCTGCTCAAATGCGCCGCGCTCGATCACTTTTCCCTTGCGGGATTGGCGAAGCGCGCGACAACGGCGCGCTTTTGAAGACCGTCCTCGAAGTGATCACCGCAACCGCGGGCTATTTCGCCAAAAATGGCGTCGATAGTCCGAGGCTGAATATCGAGCATCTTCTCGCTCACGTCCTCGGGAAGAAACGGATGGACTTGTATCTCGAGTTCGAGCGCCCGCTCACCGATGCGGAACTGGCGCCGTTGCGCGAACTGGTGAAGCGCCGGGCCTCGGGCGAGCCTTTGCAATACCTGCTGGGCACCTGGGAATTCCTCTCGCACACGCTGCTCTGCGACAAGCGCGCCCTCATCCCCAGGCCTGAGACCGAGGAACTCTGCGAGGCGCTGCTCCTAGAGGCGAAAGGAGAAGGCATCTCGTGGAAAACGGGTCGCATCGTGGACGTCGGAACCGGCAGCGGTTGCATCGCGCTCGCGCTCGCGTCGGCATTTCCGGAGGCGAGGGTGACCGGCGTCGATCTCTCCGACGACGCGATCGCACTCGCGCGGGAAAATGCTGCCCGGCTGGGGCTGGCCGGGCGGGTGTCGTTCGAGAATAGCGACCTGCTGGCCAACGTGGATGGTCCGCTCGATCTCGTGGTGGCGAACCTTCCCTACATCCCGAGTTCCGAGATGCCGGGCTTGCAGCGGGAAGTCCTCAAGGAGCCGCATTCTGCGCTCGATGGCGGCGCTGACGGCCTCGCATTAGTCCGCCCGTTGATTTCGCAAGCTGGGGTGAAACTGGCTGCGGGAGGCCGACTTGCGCTGGAACTGCACATAGGCCAGTCCGCTGAAGTGGCGCGACTAATGGGGGGACGGTTTCGCGACGTCCGCGCCGCGAAAGACCATAGCGGTCACGAGCGATTCGTCTTTGCGACGCGTATCTAACTGAATCAGGCGGCGCGACTTGCGTGGCTGACGGTCGAGTCGGTTTCCGCCGCATTCGTCCAAATGCAGGAAACGTCCACGATGTCAGGACGGTTGTTGTGCCACCAAATATGAAAGCCACTTTCATCTTCGTAGCCTTCTGGTGCGTTACGCATCTCCAACAGCATCAGCACGATGCCGCATAGAGCAATGCCTCCGAGTAAACTGATGGTTATCATGCCTCAAGAGAGAGCAAAAACCGTTCTAGATACTGGAAATGTTACGGCGATTATGGAATGGCAAATCGGACCCAATGCTGGCTCGCATCGGTCGCCATCACCTGCACGAGCACTTGTCGCTTCCCGTTGAACGTTCTTGTTTGCGAAAGCGACCCACTCACGCTGGTCATGGCCTTGAAGGAGCGCACCGTTTTTCCAAGCAGATCAAACCCTTCGCGCAGTAGCAGATGCCTCTCGCCGATGCTGTCCACGGCCCACAGGCCGTAGTCGTCTTCCACCGTTACGCCGTTGTTGCGCATCAGCGACGCTGTAAAGAGCGGCCCCATTCCATCGGGCACGGCAAGGGACCTCACCTTGTCCCACATGTGGCCCTCGGGTGTCCCCGGGGCGTTTTCATACATCGTGAAGAAGGGCTGGATCGCACCATCCTCGTCTGTGCGCTGATACCAGACGTGCAAGCCCCGAGCCGGGCGTGAGCCAAATGCGAGCGTCTTCTCCGAGTTCATCGCAGGCGGGGGCGTCGTGAGAAAGAGATATCCCGGCGGGGTGTCCGCGCGCACGAGCTGGCGAAGTTCCGCAGGGACGACAAATGGCGAGGGCTCGAAAGCAATGAGATCGATTCCACCCGCGTCCACGCTTCGTCCCAGGACACCCGTCTCTCCGGCCGGGGTGCGAAACCACGCTTTGATTGCCGAAAAGGTCGCGAGAATGTGACCGGCCCATTCGGGTTGCTTGAGCGTGAGAAGCGGCTTCACCCCGAAAACGCTCGCGAAGGCGAGCTGACGCGACCCGTCGGAGAAGTTGATTTGCACTATCGTCGAAAGCTCCTTCGGCGTGGAGCCGTTGAAGTGATTCATATCGCGGTCAGGAGTGAAGGCTCCATTGGGACCGCGCAGCGCGGCAAAGCTCCTGACCGTCGGGCCCTTTGGCAGCGTGGTCATGAAGCGCAGATCGCCGACCGGGCTTCCCTCGCGTAGAATCAGGCGAAGCGCGCCATTTTGCCAGAGCCACAATCCCATGTCGTTCGTGGAGTCCACGACGCCTGGTTGATGCCGCAGCAGCGCGGTGAACATGATCGCCGGCTGATGCACCGGGATACCCGGGCCTGGCTGAATCGTCTCGCCCATCGGATCGAGATCACCCGGCTCGACGTATTTCAGCGCCATCGCGGCCGCCACGAAGCACTTGAACGCACCGCCGGGCACGCCGGGCGCATCGCCGCCTTCACGCGCCACGGCAAGAAGCGTTTTGCCGCCGGTTTGGAAAGAGTAGGTGCAATATCCGAGTACGTCATCGTTCGCGGCGGATATTCCCTGGCCCGATAGACGGCCGTAAAATCCGAAACGGAGAGGGTTTTCTTCCGCGGCGGCTGCTTCACCTTCAATGCCGTCGTCTGCGTAATCGAGGAAGGCCTCCCGCGGGAATGCTTTCCAGGCGAGACCGGCTCCAAGTGCATCCGCGGAATCGCCCACGCGCAACGGCATGCGAAAAGTCGTCGCCGGACCCTGGTCGCCGGCCACGGCCTGCCCGAATACGATGCCCGACAATTTACCGCCGGGGCCGCGCGCGGATGCGGTTGCTACGATCCGGCCAAGATTGGTGATGGTGGGTACGCCCAGCTTGCTCAACTGGAACCCCGGCGCATCTTCCAGCACGGTCCCCGCCGTCCTGCCCGCGCTGGCCACGAGATCCGCCACCGGCGTGGGCAGCGTGGCCATGGTGAAGGTTCTGTCAGTGCTCGAATCGGAGCCGTCCGCGTGGGTGGCGGTGACACGGAAATGATAGGTCGCAGCCGGTTTCAGATCCTTCAGCCGTACGTAGGCGAGTTGGAGGGCCGTGGAAACCGGCAGCGTCACCGATTCGTGCATGCCGTAGGCGTTCGTGAGGCCGTAATCCACCGTCACGGTCGTATCAAAGGGATACGCGACCACCTTCGTCAAAATCGCAAGCTGAGTATAGCTGAGGGGCTCCGGGTAGATAAGATCGATCTCCGGAGGCGGCCCCGCGATCACTTCGTACGACACTTCATTGCTGGTCGCGCTTCCCGTGCCGTCGCTGACCATCGCGGTGTATCGATGCGTTCCGACGGAGACATTCTGCGGATAATAGACGGCGAAGCCCGGTGCCGAAACGGGCGCCGTGCCGATCAAACCGTCGTCCTCGTAAAAGCTGACACTATTTGCCGTCCCGTCGGCCCCCGAGAAAGACGCGGCCAGCGTAATGTAGGCGGGCCGGGAGTAGGGTCCCGGCGGCATCTCGAGAAGAGAGATGGAAAGTCCGCTGGCGGGAACATTTTCCGCGTGCAAAATGGGCGCGCCGAAAAAAGCCGCGAGAGCGAACAGCAATCGAATGGCTCCCGGCGATTGGAAGAAAAAGCAGGCAAAGGCCCGCGTGAGAGGACCATGTCGGCCTCTCGCACGACTTCTCTGAGTATCTTGGAGGTTCATTTCAGGGTATGGTTTCGTGTTTTTTTCGGCCCTCCGTGCGAGGCCGGATCGCGTCCCTCTCTGAAATTGTGCCCACTCGATGCATTGAACACCCCCGCCGGAGGGTATGGTGAGGGTATGGTTTTCGTATGGTTTGGGTATGATTTCGTATGGATTTCGTAGGTTTTCGCAGGTCCCGCAAAGCCACGCATACCCTCCCGCCTCGCGCGGGCGCGCGCACCGAATGCGCGCAGGTTAATGAAAAGGTGCATAAAGGTTGATGTTAGGGTGCCGCTGGTGTGCCCGAGGTTGAGATTAGGGTGTATTCGGGATGCGAAAGGTTGAGGTTTGGGTGGTTGGAGAGTGCGCGAGAAGTGGCGAACGGCACCGAGGAGCGAACCGCCCCTCCCTGGGCTCTCCCACGGGCTGATGGTGGCAGGTTCGACGCTTCTATAGCTTCAAATGTCTCTAGGCCCATGAATGATGCACTTAGTAAGCCTTTCATGGTTCTTTTGTGGTATCAGAAATGAACCAAAACGTCGAGGGCAAAAAGCGTAGCGTGTTGTCCAGCTTCATGGCTTCTCACGGGATGGCGAAGCGCACGAGGTGTTGCGTGAGGTCCGGCGCCATCACCCAAACGATGACGTCGCCGTATCCGTTGAATGACCGGGCCTGGCCGGGTGAGCCGGCCACGCTGGTGAGCGCCTTGAATCGCTTCACCGTTATTCCGCCGATCGTGCCGCCTTCGCGAATCAGCAGGTGGGTCACGCCCCTGCTGTCCACGGCCCACAAGCCCGCATCGTTTGCGCTGGTAACACCGCCAGGTGCCGGCACGCGTGCCGAGCCAGCCCGCAGATTTGCGGTGAAAAGCGGCCCCATTTCGTCGGGCAGTGCGTAGGATTGGAGATTGCGCCAGTTCCCGCCGCCGGCGCCCGGGGCAGGCCCATTGACGCGGAAGAACTCCGAGCCGCCGCCGTACCACCCTCCGTTGATACCGGTGTTGGTTTTGCCGAGAACTGCCAGTGTCCAGTTTCCGCTGATGAGCGGCGACGACAGCGAGGTAAGGACTGAACCGTCCTGGACCGTGTCTCCCTTGGAGAGGAGCAGCATCGCATCGGCATCGAATTTCTCCACCACCACCACGGTATTCGTCGATGCCGGGCGATCCGTGACGGTCGTGGTGAGCAAGGCGTGTCCAGAAGGGTCGCGCGATGATGACACGAACCTCCCCCACGGCACGTAGATGCCGAGCCCATAGGTCAGTCCTGCGTCCACCCACGCCGCCGTTGTATTTTCATCCACCAGCTTTGTCGTCCCCAGCGAGCCAGCCACCGAGAGCCGCCGGCCCCCGTCGGCAAATTTAATCAGCACGGATGTCGTGAAGCCGCCGGCCGTGGCGTTCTGATGATAGCTCTCGCCGTCCGAGGAAACCGCGTGTCCATGGCCGACGGGACCGCGCAACGCCTCGAAGCTGCGAACGACGCGCCCGTTCAACGCCTGGCCTTCGCGCAGCGCGAGCGTGAGGGCATCGTGCTCCCACACCCAAAGGCCCATGTCGTTCGTGCTGTCCACGCCGCCCGGTCCCTGCGTGCCCTGCGGCCCCGTTTCGAGCATTGCCGTGAACATCACAGACTGGTTTGCGGGCAGCACCCCGAAGGTCACCGTTCGCGCGGCCATCGCCGCCGCGGTAAATGACTTGAACCGGCCGCCCGGAACCCCGGGAGCTTCGTCGCCTTCACGCGCAATCGTCGTGATCTGCGGATACTCATCTTCCGACTGTTTGTAAAAGCAGAGCACGTCGTCGTTTCTTGCCGTGACTCCCGGCCCCACGACGCGCGCGTAAAAGCCGAACCGTACCGGCAATCCATCCGAGTAGTCCATGAAGGGTTCGCGCGGGAAGGTGCGCCATTTCAGTCCCGGCGCCACCGCGTCTGCCGGCCCGTCCTTGCGGAGAGGCATCGTCCAGACGATACCGTCGCCAAACGGGTAGCCGAGCAGCACTCCCGTGAGGGTTTTGCCCGAGATGCCATACGGCGCCGAACCCGAGTAGCTGTGCCGTGCCGTGCCCGTTGTCAGAATGTGGCGCTGGCTCGAGATGGTCGGGACGCCGAGTGAATAGAGACGATAGCCGTTATCGCCGTCGAGCGGCGAGCCGATGAGGTTTCCCGCGAGCTTTCCGGCTGATGCCACCACCTGTGCATCCACATAGCCGGGCGGCACGAGAACCCAGAAATAGCCGGTGCTGACGTTACCCAGCCAGTCCTCGGCCCGCACTTCCACCATCGTGGATCCGATCGGAAACACCGAGCCACTCGGAGGAGTGACGGTGATGTGCGGGGCGGGATCGAGCGCGTCCGTCGCTGTGACGCCGAAAGTGCCGACGGCCCCGGCGGCTGAAGACGCCGGGAAGGTGAGCGTATCGGGCATCGAGATTGCCGGCGGTGTGCCATCCACGGTGAAAGTCGCCGACACGTTTCGCTTGTTGCCGAGTGCATCGGAGATCAATCCCTCGATTTCATGCGGACCGTCTGACGGCGGCGTCGAAAAAGTGATGACATTGCCGGTGCCAAAGGCCCCGAGTGGCTGGCGATCGAGGCGGATTTGATACGTGAGCGGGCTGTCGTCGTCCGTCCAACCCGCGAAAGTCACGGCGAACTCTTCATTCGGGCGGACCAGGCTTTTCGCGAGCGTCATCGTGCCGCTTTCCAGCACAGTGGGATCCGAAGCTTGGAATTCACGTGACTTGAAGTCGCG
>JADMIO010603841.1_pt1 | contig 106965 bp, 89 predicted proteins | sample 8958161 | NCBI WGS metagenome assembly JADMIO01 (sample SAMN16585339, study PRJNA669376) | soil metagenome | isolation source: Crop rotation soil | place: USA: Cullars Rotation, Alabama | collected 2011
GCCGCGACTTCAAGTCACGTGAATTCCAAGCTTCGGATCCCACTGTGCTGGAAAGCCCGCGGCACCGGAGCCGTCCGCCAACACAATTCTTTGCATGTCGGATCTGATTTTATCGCCGGCTTCAAAATCAAATTCAACTTTTCGTTTCAGCGATTCAGGCACTGACACGTGCAGCAACTTTGCCACATAAGAAAGTGTTGTTCCCTGCAACAGCACTGAGGTAACCGAAATGAAAAACACAAGATTGAAAATAAGATCTGCCTTTGCGAATCCGGCAAGCAAAGGATAGGTAGCAAATACAATCGGCACACTCCCACGCAAACCTACCCAGGAGAGAAAAAGCTTGCTTCTAAAATTAAATTTAGAAAAAGCAAGAGAAGCGAAAACGCCAATCGGACGCGCAACAAAAATTAAAAATGCTGAAATCAACAGCCCCATTCCCACTAGCGGAAAGATGCGGGAAGGAAATACTAATAGTCCTAATGTAAGGAAGAGGATAATCTGCATCAACCATGCTTGCCCGTCATAAAATTTAATCAGGCTTCTTCTCTTCACCATTTTACTGTTGCCCATGATGACGGCGCACAGGTAGATCGCCAGGAATCCGTTACCGCCAATCATGTCGGTAAATGAATACGTGAAAATAGCCAGTGCTAGAGTGAGCACTGGATATAATCCCTCTGTTTCAAGTTTGATTTGGTTGATGATCATGACACTTGCCTTACCCATTAGAAATCCAATCGCGCCTCCAAGAATAAACTCTTTAAAAAAATGCGGGACGAGATGAGCAAAGCTACTGTTGCCCGTGACAACAATCGACGTGAGTGAAATAGTGAGGAAGTAGGCCATCGGATCGTTGCTACCACTTTCTAATTCGAGTATGGGCTGGAGATGACCTTTTAACCCGATGCCCTTACTTCTTAAAATCGAGAATACCGCCGCGGCATCTGTAGCTGAAATGACTGAACCCAATAAAATGCCTTCAGCAAAAGTGAACCCAAATGCATAATGCATGAGCACCCCAACTGACAACGCAGTCAGGAATACTCCAATAGTTGACAAAGCAACACCTCTCCACAGCACTGGCTTAATACTGTTCCAGTGCGTGTCCAGTCCGCCGGAAAATAAGATGAAGTTGAGCGCAACAATGCCGATGAATTGGGCGAGGCTCGCATTGTCAAAATAAATGCCGCCAAGGCCTTCAGACCCTGCAAGCATGCCAACAATCAAAAAGAAAATAAGTGTCGGTACGCCAAATCTTCGGATAGTCTTTCCCGCGATAATGCTGATCAATAGTAAGATCGATCCAATCAAAAGAATATTGCCCGTCTCAATAACCATAGGCCCACTGTTAGTGGGCCGTAAATTAAAACAAACTGTTGTTATTGAATTGGTGCAAAAAATAATTATACTTACGACACCTGGCTGCTGGAATAATTGTAGGTATCCTGGTTGATATGTTTGTTAATTTGTTCTTTCCAGTCCCGGGCTTTTTCTAACAAGAGTCCTCGTGCTTTCTGATCGTCATACATACTATGGTAAAAGCCGAGCCGATAGATATCATCTGCATGGATAGATTTCAGTTGGAGGAAGATCTCTTTCACCTCCCGCGTATGCTTATCAATCGTTTTCGTTACCCGGCAGTAAATAACTGAACTCAAGTCTATGCAGCAATGAATATTTCTCCGCTTTCGATACTCAGCAAAAACAAGCTTCTTATTGGCTTTGTCAATTCCAATGAATTTGTTCCTGAAGAATTCAATTGTTATGAACCATAGCCGGTGCTGTTCAACCAATGTATTTAGGGCGCGCTGCAATCCAGTTCGAACCTTCTTCTTACGCCGCACTCCAATGCCTACGATTAAAGCAATCACTGCCATAGGAACCAAAAGTGAAATGATGATAATAAATATTGTACTCATATGCCGTGTTTAATATTGAATCAATTATTTTTTGATTTTACTGTAGCGATTGTGAACCCCAGCGCCGGTACGGTGAGAAGAAGCAACCAATACAATTCCTGGCGCCATATGTACGCCTCTCTAACCACAATTGCATTCATTATCACCAGCAATAAGAGAATCGTTTTCGTTTGTCCCATACTGGTTTTCTTAATTAGCATTTCGAATATATTTTAAATGATCGCGCTATCCGATCGTATGACACGGTTGGACGCAATGAGTTTTGACAATACATTTTGCAATAGTCTGGAACGCATAATCAACCTTTTTACATCCAGGCGTCCATCCGTCTGCCTATTGTAAAAAGACAAGTTGGTTGGGTCAGTATTGCCATGATGTTCGAATTTCAAGTGTATGAAATGCAAAAAATCATCGAACCTCTTTTTGCTAAGTTCTCCTGCCCTGATACTTCCATAATGCTTGACAAAACTCACACTCTTTACATTCTCCAGGTCGATAATATGCGATTCATCGTTAACGTGGTCCTGCCCAGTTACTAACAATTTTCTTTTCTTGCCATCAAGTCCCATTAGCTTATTCCCTATCGCTGCGTATTTGCAAAAATTGAGATTGAACCTTCTACCAATTTCTCTCAACTTCAATAGGTTTTCCCGCTTTTGTTTCATGCGTTTCATCTTCATAATTTCATTTTTTTACCAGGAATGCCAAGATTAAAGGAAGCATTTACGCCGTCTTCATCTTATCCTTGCTGATCAACTTCGACAACATCGATTCCCAATTTTTCGCTTTTTGTTCCAACTCTTTCAAGACAGAGAAATGGTTGACCAGTTGCTGAAAAAACGTTATTTGGATTGGCGAATCACCATATCCGGTTTCAAACTCAAGCACAACCCTGTCTAACAGTTGTTCCACCTTTCTATTTTTGGCCGTTCCAACGTTCATGCTCCTGTACACATTTCTTACAGAACAAGATTTTACGCTATTCAGGTCAATAACAATCGAATCATATTTTTCTTCGCCAGTTCTCGATATAAACAAAACTTTCCTTTGAATCCCATCAAGACCAATTAACGCATTCTCCAGAATGTCCTGACTCGAAAATGAAAGATTATTCTTCATCGCCAGTCTGCTGAATCGATCCAAAAGTTCAAGGGTAATCTTCTTTCGATCCCTATTATTAAGGAAGACCAGCACAACCACGATGCACCCAACTACAGCAATTACAATAACCGCAACGAGAACTGTTGACATGATGAAATTTTGATTAGCAATGGAAGATTTGCTGAATTATTCCGACAGTGTACATGGATGAATTGCATTTATAATTAGACAATACAATCCCATGCGTTCATTGAGGGAAATCAACACGTATATATAAAGAATAGAAATTTGCCCCAAGACTACCAGATCAGTCTTGGGTAACAGTATTAAAGTCTTTGAAATTGGAGAAGTAATACAACTCCGGGCAGAAAGGAAAGAATTCGGTAAACGAATTTGTATAATGATCATTCACGAGGGCCACATGATATTGCTTCATCTGTTTTGCAATCGTGTATGTGGGTGTGTTAATCATTATGATCAAATCTAGGGAAGATAGTTTGAATAAATACTTAAAGAAAACATAAGAGTATTTAACGTCGCAAATTCAATTATCGAAATTTAATGTGATTTTAATTTCATTTTGGAAGTTTTCATTAAAATAGCATCAGCAACCACCAATCCATTTGCAGATAAATTGGAAAATTCTATATATGGCTTCGCGTTGCTTATAAAATAATAATCTCCGAGGAAAATCCATTCTCCGGAAGTTTGGCCTTTCACATTGATCTCATTCGCTTTTACTTTGTTTAGATGTTGCTGTTTCCCGTCAAATACCTTTATGGACAATTCATTCGACATATTCTCAATCTTTGGCAAATAAGTGTACAAAGAATATGAACCGGTCTTTTTAATTACCGGAGAAAAACGAACAGAGGCCGGTTGGGCGGCATTTTCATTCACGAGCATCGACGGACCGTAGCTTCTTCTTTTCTGTTTTTTCCATTCACCTTTTATAGTGACATGCATGCTATCAGCATCATCCACCAATATTTCCGGATCACTGCCGTCCAATAAGGGATCTTTCCTAAGCTCATCTTGAATCCACTTTACCTGTAGTTGTTGCACCGGAATTTTTTTGTCGATGGCTAAAGAAGCCGCGATGGCCGAAGACTGTGCTAGCAACATGAACACTGGCTCCATTCTAATAGATCCATAAGCAATGTGGCTGGCAGATAAACAAACAGGAACCAATAAATTGTTGCATTCATTCTCTTTCGGAACAATCGATCTGTAAGAAATAGGATACGGATCAAATCCGCCGATTTCAACGTTGCCTTCATTTTTGACCATGACTGAGTCGCCCTGCCTAACAACAAGGCGTTGGCAATTGTGTGAGTCCATCGTGTAAGCAGCCATGGCTACACCGTCGTTAACCGTTGCGTGGCCTTCACAATTCGCTTGGGTCATTACATAACTGCCTATCATGCGCCTGGCTTCGCGAACATATAGTTGAGGTGTCCAATGATGATTGCTCACATACTCATCTTTTGGATAACCCCACTTCAGCATTTGGTTTCTACATTCTTCAGGCATTCGCGGATCATGCCCGATAAAATAAAGAAGTCCCTTTATATAATTTTCATGCGCTTTCACAATGCCCTTGCGGGTAATATAATCTGCTTCCGGATAATTATAATTCATGCCGATCATGTCCGTAGAAAAAGGCCCATTGTTATTAATGTCCGTTTTCCCATTCGGCATCAGGTCGATCTTGAGAAAAGATTTCAAATCTTTAGCATTGATTTTTTTGACGAAGCGAAGAAGGAGTTCGTAACGACTCGAGTCATAATCTTCAGGTCGGGTAATATCAATGCGATTCGTGGAAACATTCGTAAGACAAATCCGGAAATTATATGCCTGTACTTTTTTGTCACCCGATCCTTGTGCCGCTAATGAACCATCACTAATTCCCCAAACGAGGCCACTGTGGGGATCATTGGGAATCTTAAAAGGATCTATACCGTCGGGAAATTGGTGATGATCGCGTAACTGAACCCCATTGTAGGTTTCACCATATAGTTCATTTGATTCTCTACCTACTGTATAAGACACGCCAGCCTTGGCCATTAGGTCACCTTCGTATGAGCAATCAATGAAAATTTTTGCTTTGATAGTTAGATCGGGCTTCACACTCTTTTCCTCTGTGGACGCAGTAATGATTTGATTAATCGATCCTGACGTTGCTTTGACTTCCTTCAATTGGTATTGATAAATCACCGGAACCTTCGCTGAATTGATATATTGCTGGAATGTTCTTTCCGCAACAGAGGGTTCAAAAATCCATTGTTCAAATCCACCATAATATTGACCGATGCGACGATAAAAATCCAGCGCCAGTCCACTGATCGCATACTTATTTCCAATGTCGGTATATCCAAGTCCGCCGCTGGTAAGTCCTCCGAGTCGCGTTCCGGGCTCAATCAACAAAACGGATTTCCCTAACTTTTTTGCACTATATGCGGCCATCACGCCGGCAGAGGTTCCTCCATAAACGCAGATGTCTACAGTTCTTGTCAATTGTGCGTTGCCGCTTAGCGTGTAGAAAAAGAATATGAGAAGACACAAGATGCGCATCGACGTGTAATTTTAGCAAGAATACAGACTTTAATTATTTTCCAGGTGAAGAAGTTGAATGACTATTCAACCACATCGATTTTTTGTTAAATGGAAGTATGTCTGAATCCCGCGCGTACCTTGAACACGTGCAGCAAATGCGGGAACAATGCATCCATTGCTTCATTCACTGCTCTGGCTGAACCGGGTAAAGTGATGACAAGAGAATTTTTGATGAAACCTGCCACGCCGCGCGACAACATCGCATAGGGTATGCGTTCCTGGCCATAATGCCGAACTGCTTCCATGATGCCTGGAATCGGCGTTTCAATTAAGGGAGAGATAGCTTCCGGAGTAACATCTCGTGGCGATAAACCTGTGCCTCCGGTAAAAATCAATAAGTCAATATTCTTCGAACTTAATTCTTCAGCCTTGGATCGAATCACATCCAAATCATCAGGAATGATTTCATATGCTGCCGAATCTATTCCTAATCGCTTCATTCTTTCAACAATGGCGACACCCGCAGTATCATTACCTTCTCCTCTTGAAATACTATCGGAACAAACGATCACTGCACAGGTGAGCTCTTCATCTAACTCTTTAATATCGGATTTACCTCCCTCCTTGCGTAATAATTTCACCGTTGAAATCTCAATTGCATCGTCAATGGGTTTCAGCATGTCGTAAATCGTGAGCGCAACGATCGCTGCGCCATGCATAGCCTCCACTTCAACACCCGTCTTGTATATGGTATGAACTTCTACTTCTATTATGATTGTCAGGTCGTCAATAGAATGTCGAATGGCTGCGAATTCCACAGGCAGCGGATGACAATCAGGAATTACATCACTGGTTTTTTTTACAGCCAATAAACCTGCGGCACGGGAAAATTCGAACACGTCACCTTTAGGCACTTTTCGCTGCTCAATCGCATCAATGGTTTCCTGTTTTGAAACCCTCACAACGGCAGTAGCAATCGCTTTTCTTAACGTGTTATTTTTTTTCGTGATGTTGACCATAATTATTGATTCACTTTCCATTGATAGGATTCGTCTTCAAACACCTCCTTGCCCCAAATGGGCAACTCGCTCTTTATGCGTTCAACAGTTTCTTCACATGCATCTATTGCAGCTTTTCTGTGTTTCGAGGAAGTAAAAACAAATAAACAGATTTCACCAGCCCTTACCCTTCCCAGACTATGATATACGTGCATGCAGGTAAGAGCATACTTCTGAAAGATTGCCTCGCGGATATCATACATCTTTTCCAGCGCCATTTCCTCATAGGCGCTATAATCGATAGCCTTTAATTCTTTTTCCTCTATCCGATCAGCTCTCACCTGTCCAAGAAAAATGCTGTGCGCCCCAATGGATGTTTGCGTGCTATGCTTTTGGATGCTCTCTGCGATAAATGCAGAATCGATGCTTCCTTTGATGAAAATATTTTTGATTTTCTTTTCCATTAAACTGTTTCCTTTTGCCGGTTTAACCAGGCCGTAATTCCGCCTTTCAAGCTGTAAATTTTTTTATCGCCGCCGAAAAGTTTATCCAACAGTTGCGCTCCATGCAGGCTACGTTTGCCAGATTGACAAAAAAGCACAATCGTGTTTGTCGCTAATTCACCAGCAGCATTTTGCAATTGAGATAAAGGAATTTTAATGTGCTCAAACTGATGGATCCTTGGTTGTTCTAAAATTTCTCTCACGTCAATCACAGTGATGTGTTCTTTTTGCAACAACTTATTAAATTCATCCTCTCCTATTTCAAATTTCGAAACGGGAGAACAAGACCAATCGTAATCTGAATTCCTTAAGGCATTCAAATCTTCGGGTATCATTGATCTGGTAGCTGTTCTTGTTGTCAATTCAAATTCATGCAATCGGTTATTCCTTAAATCAAAAGTGAGCAACCTGTTTATCAATGGCTCGCCGATCCCGGTGATAAGCTTAATGGTTTCATTCGCCATCATACTTCCAATAATTCCCGGGGCAACTCCAAGCACGCCCGCTTGCTCGCAGTTGGGCACTTCATCTTGCGCGGGTGGTTCCGGAAATAAATCCCGATAATTGACCGGCGTTTCACCAGCAAAAGTTTTGCAGTTAAATACGGCAACCTGCCCCTCATATTGGTTGATCGCTCCATAAACTAATACCTTATCTAAAAGAACACAAACATCGTTGACCAAATATCGCGTTGGAAAGTTGTCCGACCCATCCAGAATGTAGTCGTAAGAATCTATGATGTCTGCAGCATTCCGGGCAGTCAATCGTTCATTGTGACATTTGATACTTACGTCAGGGTTTAATCTTCGCAATTGCGTGGCGGCGCACTCTACTTTAGACTTTCCAACATCATCCACAGAATATAAGGTTTGCCTGTGCAGATTGGAGAGAGAAACCACATCGTGATCGATTATTCCTATTGTTCCCACCCCTGCCGCAGTAAGATATTGCAAGGCGGGACAACCCAGCCCTCCCGCACCAACGACCAATACTTTTGCCGCCAGCAATTTTTGCTGGCCAGTTTCACCAAACTCCTTTAGGATTATTTGTCGGTGATATCTTTCATATAATGCTTCTGTATTCATTATCCACCGGAGAATGGCGACATCAATGCAACAGTATCATTGCCATTCAACCTTGTATTCTTATTGATCATTTTCTTATTTACGGCCACCAGGAATTTCGAATTTTTTAAAGCGGGAAACCGCTTATTCAACTCCAACATGAGTGTGTCAGTATCCTGGATGTGCTCAAGTTGTATTGATTCACCCATCACATCAGTAACACTTCCGAAGGCCATTACATTCACTGGCATTTATCCGCTTTTTTACAAATTTACCGAACCCTTTCCACTATGATTTTTTGAAGCCATTTTACATACCTGCGACCGGTTGCATAATCCGAAGTTGAAATTAATGCAATCCTGTCATCCGCCATGGACACGGGTTTCCCGTCGTGCTCTGTCAAAATATAAATATTCTCGCCATTTTTAGTATTGAATATCTCATTCCAGGAAAATATTACTTTATAGCCATCTGAAGCGATGCAAACGATATAATATTCGCTCAGCAACTTTGGAGATGAAGCATCAATTTGTGATTTTTCGAGTACGTCCTTCAACAGAATTCCCTTTAAAGCCTTCATGGTATACTTCTTTTCCATCAGGTGGTTCTTGACCACCACACTATCGATTGAATGCGATACATACTTTGATAATTCAGCAAAGGAAATAGCAACCGGATTCTTCACCAACCCTTCTACTTTAAATTGATTGGTTGTTTCAGGCTTGCTTTGAGCAAAGCAATTTACGCTGACCAAAAGCAGCGATGCGGCCACTATTATTTTCATGCGTGGGTAAATAATAATTTATATGCGGCAAGCATCAATACGATTGCCAGCAGGTACTTTAAAATATTTTGATTAAATCTTAATGAACCAAAATATGCTCCGCATATGCCGCCAACGAATGCAACGCCAACATAGGCAAACATATCCTGACTAAAATGAATTCCTTTACTAAGCTGGCCCGTCAAGCCGGATAAGGAATTCACAAAAATGAATAAGGCGCTAATGGCAGCAGTTTGTTTCATATCTGCCCATTTCAATAACAATATCACTGGCGATAAAATAATTCCGCCGCCAATCCCTATCAGTCCCGATAAAAATCCAATGACTGCACCTATTACAACCGACAAAGGAATATTACTCTTTTTTATTTCTTCCACTTTAATGTTGGCGAAAAATAAGAACCGCACAATTGGTATTAATAACAGTAAACCTAAAATCCGTTTGTATAAGTCCGTTTCAACTGTAATCAATCCACCAATGTATGCCATTGGGATAGAGGCAAGGGCAAATGGGAGGAACAATTTAAATCTGAAGTGACCGCCACGATAAAACTGAATGAAAGAAACAAGTGAGACAAATAGATTTAGCAATAGTGCAGTAGGCTTCATCACTTCTGGTGAAACACTATAAATCGCCATAAGCGCCAAATATCCGCTTGCGCCTCCATGCCCAACCGAGGCATAGAAGAAGGCTACCAGGAACAAGAGTAAATAAAACAATACTATGCTATCCATCTATGGTTGAAGATAAGCTTTCGTCCATTCCGCGTTGTTCAAAGGATTTATGTGGGAATTAGATGGACCTTTACCGAATTGCCCTCCGCACAATCAGAGATTTCCTCATCCATTTGTATAAGGCAATTGGCAGTTGCATATGAGTGCATGCGATAAGACTCCTGCGCATCCAACCGCGTTGCGACCGTACCATCATAATGACCCTTTAAAAAATGTGTGAGCCCTACGTCCTTTCGAAATGCTTTTGCCAATGGCGTATGAATGGTTTGCAAGGCAAGACTTTTATTGGATAACTGTCCCAGCGCTCGAAGCACATAAATATAGAAACAGGTTAGCACCGAAGACGGATTACCAGGCAATCCAAATACCAGCTTCTTATCCTTTTTTCCAAAATACAATGGCTTGCCAGGCCGCTGCTTCACCCGGTGAAATAGCTTTTCAACTCCACAGGTAGTTGCAGCTTGCAGAACAAAATCGTAGTCGCCTACACTAATTCCGCCAGTCATCAATACAACATCCGACTCTTGCAATGCCTGATGCATCACATCAGTCACGCTTTTCAAATCATCCCGAACCCATTGCACTTGCACACTGTTTACATTAATTTGCTTCAGCGCGGCCGAGAGTGCAAACGAATTGGACTCGTATACTTGTCCATATTGAAGAGCATTGCCCTGTTTTTGAAATTCATTTCCTGTAACAATAATTGTTATGGTAGGATTTGGGTAGACTTTTACTTCTTTTATTCCGATTCCCGCGAGAAAACCAATTGCCCCCGGCGACATCAAAGTATTTTTCGATAAAGCCAACATGCCGGCTTTAATTTCCGAACCTTGTTGCCGCACATTTGTTCCCATTCGAAGCTTTTCGTCTTCAATAATCAATTTACCATTCTCTGTTCTCGTTTTCTCCTGCATCACTACTGTATCCGTTCCCGGTGGAACAGGCGCGCCGGTGAAGATCCTGACCGCTTTATCAGGGGCTGATTGAAATGGTTGATTGCTCCCTGCTGGAACTTCACCATAAATCGTCAACTTGCGACTTCCACTCCACCCGTCAAATGACAATGCATATCCATCCATCGATGATTGCGGGAATGCGGGGATGTCAACTGTAGCATAAATGTCATCAGCCAAAACCAATCCGTTCGCTCCAGTCAACGGCATGCTAATAGCTTCCGTGACTGAAACATTCTTCCCAATTATTTCTATCGCCTCAGAAACGCTTATCATATGTAAATTAAGTTCTTCAGCTCTAAAACTTCTACTTCCCCTTTAGGGCCGAATATCAATAAATTTCGATTTTCAACCGCTGGGGGTTTATCCTCCGATTGTGATCATACTACGATTATGAATTTCATCGGCATGGAGTTGCTCAAAGGCAGGAGAGAATTGTCCACCTAATTGTTTTTCTTTTCCAAATACGCATTGGTGAATGAGAGGCACGATATTTTCACCACTGCGCAGTACCGAGAGCAGGTCAGTTTCATCTTTCGAAAATAGACAGTTCTTCAGTTTTCCATCTGCAGTTAATCGCATGCGATTGCAATCACCACAGAAGTGAGCGCTCATGGTGCTAATAATGCCAAAGGTTCCAACATGACCAGGCACAATATAATTTTTGGCGGTGTCATGCTTTTCAGGTTGCAAAGGAATAAATTCATAATTCCGTGCAATGCTGGTGAGTATTTGATCGAGAGTGACTACTCTGTTGCTCGACCAATGATTACCGCTAAAAGGCATGAATTCTATAAACCGAATATGTACCGGTGTATTTTTTGTCCATGCTATGAAATCGTCTATCTCATTGTCATTGATTCCCCGCATCACCACCACATTCACCTTTACATTAAAACCGTTATTAAGTAAAAGCTGAATATTTTTCCATACTACGTCAAACTGGTCTCGCTGGGTGATAAGGTTGAACTTATCTGGTTGCAAAGTATCCAGGCTAAGGTTGAGCGAACGAATCCTTGCCTCCTTCAGCACATCTAAAAATTTGTGGAGCCGTGTTCCGTTAGTCGTGAGTGTAAGTTGAACCGGTAACTTGGAGAGGGCAAGCATGATAGTTGCAGCATCTTTGCGCACCAACGGTTCTCCACCGGTGAGCCTGATCTTAGTCACGCCTTCCGCAACAAAAATTTTAGCGATCGTTTCAATCTCATCTGCCTGCATGAGTTTTGAAACGGGTGTAAATGCATAATCTTCCTCCGGCATGCAGTAAGAACATCGCAGGTTGCAATTATCGGTCAGGGAAATCCTTAAGTAATTGTGTATCCTATTGTACGAATCTCTGATCATTACGCACCAGTCGCTTTTAAAAGTTTCTGATAATCTGCATCGGTATCTATATCGATACTTCCTTCGGGAAACAAAACTATTTTCACTTGCCGCTCATGTTTTTTGATCACTGATTTTGCGCCCACATCGCCTTTCAATTGAAGCAATTCAGGAAAAAACAATTTATGAAAAAAGACCGGTGGCCCAAAGGTGTTGTCATAGCCGCTTGCAACAATTTGCTTTCCTGTGGACTGATATGTTTCAATTAGGGTGTTCAACAAAAGTGAATTCGCATACGGCTGGTCGCACACCATTAATATAAAACCTTCTATCTCCGCATCTTTCTCCAAGAGTGATTTTACTCCGAATTGTATGGACGAGGCCATGCCTTCATTCCAATTGTTATTCGTAACAAAAACTGTTTTCGTGTTAAAATCGTTGTTCATTGAATCAGCATGTGCACCTAAAACAACAATAATGGTGCTCACATCAGCCTCATGTGCCACCTGGATGCTGTGTTGAAGCAATGTCAAATCACCATACTTCAGCAACTGTTTTGGCCTTCCCATGCGAATCGATTCTCCGGCGGCCAGCAGCACAATGCCAATATTATTTCCTTTGGTTTTTTCCGATGTCATCCTAGTCATTGTTTGCGTTTGCTTCCATCTCCTCTTGCCTTTTCGTGAAGCGGTCATGAATCTCGTCTTCTCTGTTGCGGAGAGAATTACCCCGGCGGTTATTCAATACGGCTTTTATTTCCGAAAGGATTGCCAGCGCAATTTCCTCCGCGGTTTCCGCGCCTATGTCCAAACCAGTGGGTCCATAAATCCTCGAAAGCTGATCTTCGGTCAGAGAATGACCTCTATCTTCCAATTCTCTCAACATCCGATCCAATTTTTTCTTTGGCCCCAACACGCCTACGTAAACACAGGATTGGCGGATTAAAAGTTCCATCATTGCCAGGTCATAATTATAATTATGCGTCAGCAATACAAACGCGGTTCTATCGTCAATAAATAATTGTCTTACTACTTCCGCCGGCTTTCCAACGATAATTTGTTTAACGCCTGGAAATCTTTGTTTGTTCGCGTGCGTTATTCTGCCGTCAACAACTGTGGTTTGCCAGCCTAATATGTCAGCCATTTGCACGAGTGGCATCGCATCATTGCCGGCACCAACAATCATTAAAGAAATAGGCGGCTCAATCAATTCCACAAATACAGTCAACTCTTTTTCTGCAAATTGTTTTATTAAAGATGATTTGTGTTCAAGCACATGCAACGCTTCTTCCTTCAAAGCGCTTAGCATATCATCATCTTCGAGATTTCCATAAGCAGTTTCTCCGTCCAATAATAAACAAGTACCCGGTTGAGGAAGGTGGGGATGATTTAATGAAAACAAAGTAACCAGTGCAGCATTTTTTCTTTGAGAGATGGATCTTTCCAACAGCTCAATCGCATTTGCTGGTTTCTTTGCGTCAATGGGTTCGAATAATATATGCACTCTTCCATTGCACCCGAGCTGCACGCCAAAAGCAGCATCCTCGTGTAGCGTATCATAAACCACTAATTTATTTTGTTGCTGTACGATAGCCAGCAAAGCTTTCTTCAAGGCATCTCCTTCAAGGCATCCTCCACTTATCGCGCCCGTTATCTTTCCATTATCTTCTACCAACATACGCGCTCCAGGCCTGCGGTATGAGGAACCGTCAACGTGAACAACGGTTGCAAGAGCCGTTTGCCGTCCCTGCAGTTGCGCTTCCTTGAACGCATTGATAATATCGTTGGTTTCTTTCGACATTTTTATTGCCGACGATTCTTTAAAGGAGTTATTTATTTCGATGCAACTGATTCTTGCATCAAGCTGTTAAAGCATGCTAAGATCGCAAGGCAGTTTTCTGATTCGTTTGCCTGTTAGATCATAAACAGCATTCATCAATGCAGGTGCAAATGGTGGAAGGCCTGGCTCACCCACTCCTCCGGCATCGGCATCATTTTCCATAACATACACTTCAATAGTTGGGGTGTCATTTATTCTCGGCATGTCGTAGGCATACAAATTTTTTTCTACGGCCATGCCGTCCTTGAATGTGAGTTGATGTTTGGTAGCAGCACCTAGCGCCATAATAATACTTCCCTCTACCTGCGCCCTGATAATATCAGGATTCACATACCAACCACAATCCATCACTGCCCAAACTTTATCAATTTTTATTTTACCGTCTTTGCCCCTTGACACTTTCACGACTTGTCCTACTGTGCTTCTGAAACATTCCGTAATGGCCACACCAAATCCTTCCTTCTTTTTTCTATTTTTCCAACCTGAAACAGACTCCAATTTGTCGATCAGTTTTTGGCAGCGCTCCTCATTCAAATTTTTTCTACGGAATTCAAGGGGATCCTTGCCGGCAGCGATTGCCAATTCATCCATAAAACTTTCGTAAGCAAAACCATTGGTAGATGCATATACGGAGCGCCACCACATAATGGGAATGGGCGTTTCAAAAGGAACATCTGCAATACTTATATTCTTTATGCTCTTATAATAAGGATCCAGGAATCCTTCACTGATGCTGTCATTGGGCTTGTCTTTTGCGCCACCAGACCAATGTCCAATATTCTGACCGGTGGCCCGGAATTTAATCGCGCTGATTTCACCATCTGCCACCACTCCTTCGCACCTATAACACATGCCCGGACGGAAAGGTCCTTGCGTTGCATCATCTTCCCGCGTCCAAACCACTTGAATCGGCGTTCCCATTTCTTTCGAGATCATCGCCGCTTCATATGGATAATCGGTGAATGCCTTTCTTCCAAATCCTCCGCCAAGAAAAGTCATGTTCACAATTACATTTTCTTTTGGCATACTTAATTCCTGACTGAGATTATTTTGTATCCAATCCGGAGCTTGTATCGGTCCCCATATTTCAATCTTATCTTTTTGATAATGGGCAATGCAATTCAAGGGTTCCATCGCGTAGTGCGATTGATAAGGCGTTTCATAAACGACATCAATTTTCTTCTGCGCACTTTGAATCACGGCGTCAGGGTCGCCTTGCTTTTTAAATGATAAGCCTTCCTGTGAATTCAAACCTTCTCTCATTCGCTTGTAAATTTCTTCCGTATTCAAATGTTCGAACCCACTATCATCCCATTCTACCTTTAATGCTTTCCTGCCCTGCAAGGCAGCCCATGTTGAATCCGCAACAACAGCTACTCCTTCACGAATCGTATTAAATACCTTCATCTGCACTTTAAAAACATTCTTAACACCCGGAACTTTCCTGGTTTCGCTATCGTCGAAGCTCACGATCTTCCCACGCAGTCTCGGATTGCGTTCTACCGTGGCGAACAGCATGCCCGGAAGTCTTTTATCTAATCCGAAAACTGCGGCACCATTTGTTTTCATCGGTGTATCGGCTCGATGCAATGGTTTGCGGATTAATTTATATTCAGATGGGTGCTTAAGCTTTACATCCTTTGGCGTTTCGAGTTTTGCAGCGTCTTCAGCCAGCTCACCATAGTTGAATTTTTTTCCTGTCGGCTTATGCACTACACATCCGCCTTCTGCGTAACATTCAGAAACGGGAACATTCCATCTTTTTGCGGCAGCTTCTTTCAGCATTTCACGTGCAGTGGCACTCAGCTTCAACAAATTTTTATATGAGCCGCGAATAGTAGAACTTCCACCCGTGACCTGGCTGCCATATTTCTTATTGCCCTGTCCAAACACAATATTTACATCACTCAGGTTCACTTCAAGTTCTTCCGCTACAATTTGCGGAACAGATTGAAAGGAGCCCTGGCCCATTTCAGCGCGGTGATTGACGATAGTTACTTGTCCTGCAGTATTGATGAGAATCCATGCACACAGTTCAACATCAGTGCCGGCGTTTTGTACCGCATTTATAATTTTAGGCGCAGCATTGAGTCCCGCTGGTAAATAAAGTCCCAGGAAAAATGCTGTTCCATTTATGCCAGAAGCTTTAAGAAAGTTTCTCCTGGAAATGCCTTTGTTTAATGGTATCGACATAAGAAAGCATTAATTATTTTTCTCGAATTAAAGAGATTCATTATTTGCCTTTTGGCGCGTATGCCCCTTTCTTTAACCACGTTTCCCACGCTTCAAGAAATTCTTTGTGACTCATTGGTGGCAGTGCTCTTCCTTCTCCCGGATTCCATGCCGCCAACACCAATTCATCGGTGCCATGCTCTATCAATTGTTTCATCGACTTGTTCCCGTTTTGTTTGCGATCAACGATCTGCCTTGCCAATTGACGCGCCGTCTTTCCCTGGAAAACCATCTTCATATTTGCAGGAGGCAAATGCCAATTTGGATTTCCGGGAGGCGTGTGAACGCCGACTGAATTTGTGGGCTGATGACAGTTTGTACATTTCATGGCATATAAACCTTTACCATCGGGTCCGCGTTGCGGCAACATCGTGTGCAGGTGACTATCGTCGCCCTGGAGTGGAACATCGCCCGAAGGATGACAATTCATACAGCGCGGACTCATTAACACAGTATAAACTTTCATAAAAGCCGCCACTGATTCAACGCTGTCCTTATTGATTTTATCCTTGTTAGATTCAGCTATGATACCAGTATTGATTGCAGCATTATTCAATGTGGTAATTGAAGGAGTGTTCTTGTTTTTCAATCCTTCGCTCATAGCAGCAACTACGGAAAACAGAATGAGAATGATCACAATTGCTCTTGCAGATACGAAATAGTTTATTTTTTTTCTCGGGCGATTTTTAATCATATCAGATCGTTTGACGTATCAAAGAAGATGATGGATGATCGTTCTGGTTATCCCTGTTTACGTTTCTTTTCTGCTGCCATATGAATTGCCTTGCGAACCCGGGGATAAGTTCCGCAGCGACAAAGATTCCCCGACATCGCGATGTCAATGTCCTTATCCGTTGGATTAGGATTTTCTTTAAGAAGAACCGCGGCTGCCATTAACTGGCCCGATTGACAATAACCACATTGTGGCACATCAATTTCTGCCCAAGCTAATTGCAATGGATGGTCATTGTTCTTTGATAACCCTTCGATGGTCACAATTTTTTGTCCATCCGCACGACTCACTCTTGTAACGCAGGACCTCACCGCTTGTCCATTGAGATGCACGGTGCATGCGCCGCATTGAGCAACACCGCATCCATACTTGGTTCCCGTGAGACCCAGTACATCTCGAATCACCCACAAGAGTGGCATGTCCGGATTGACATCAACCTGGTAGGTCTTGTCATTGACGTTTAATGAAATCATATTTGTAGAGATTGAGAGGTAATAAAGGTAGCTGTCACGTATGCCTCGACGATTATAAATTTCAAACAATTTATTGCAATTAACAAATCGACTCCCGCCTGGGGCGGGAGGAACACAAATTCACACGAATTACGCGGATTTACACGAATTATTGGAGACGGAGAATAGCGGATCCCTATGTAATTGAAAACTCAATTCCTGGCAGCTACCGATTGGGGGACCGGTCGAAGATGTCACTTTTAATGATTTTGTTTCTTGAATGCTTCTTCATCGAATTGAAATTTCTTTTGTACTTGCCAGCCAGCTGCCAGTGCATTACCTAACGCGCGTGTCGTTTGTTTGAGGTTGTTGCCGGTTTCTTTTAATGCAGTTTGCAGATCGGAATTTTGTTTTGAAATGGGAAGTAATGCATCGAAATATTCTCGTAGTTTTTTATCAGCGCGTTCAGGAATCTTTCCGGCTAATCCAATCACAGGTATTCCTTTCGACTTTGATCGTTGTGCAACACCAAAGGGTCCTTTGCCTTGCAAGGTTTGTTCGTCGATGCTGCCCTCTCCGGTAATGACAAGATCCGTTTTTCGCAAAGCAGCGTCAAATCCTGTCAGGTCGAGGAAATAATTAATTCCGTTTACCAATTTCGCATTGATCATTCCAAACAAGCCTGCCGCCGCACCACCTGCGGTGCCACCATATTTGATTGTTGAGATGTCTTTATTCGTCTGTTGCTTCACCACTTGTGATAGCCTCGTTAACGCTGCATCCAATTTCTTTACTGCTTCGGGAGATGCACCTTTTTGTGGACCAAACATCGCCGAAGCTCCATTAGGTCCCAACAATAAATTGTCTACATCGCACAACACTGCAACTTCGCATTCAAAAATTCTCTTATCAGCGTGCGAATAGTCGATATTGTCCAATTCAATAAGCGCGCCCGGAAGATTGATCATCTCTTTTTTTTCCGCATTGAAGAATCGAACTCCGAGCGCCTTTAATATTCCACATCCGCCGTCCACTGTTGCAGACCCACCCATGCCGAGTATAATTTTTTTCACTCCTTTGTCCAGTGCAGCCTTCATTTGCTCGCCGGTACCAAAAGAAAGTGCGACGAGTGGATTTAATTCTTCCGGCTTAAGCAATCGCAGTCCCGATGCATTGGCCATTTCAATCACGGCAGTGCCGCCATTATCAATCAGCCCGAAAGTCGATTTTATTTTTCTTCCAAGTGCGTCGTGAGCATCTGCTTCAAAAATATTTCCGTCGCATTTTTTTAGTATCAACTCTCCCGTTCCATCGCCACCATCACCAATAGGAAAACATTCGCAGGTACAATCCAACTCGCTTTGCATAAATCCCTCCTGAATAGCAAATGCAGCCTCATCCGCTGCCAGCGCGTTTTTGAAAGCATTAGGAGCGATCAGAATGTTCATCTTTAGTTTACCTATTAACTACATTAATTGGACGGCCGGAGAGGAACGCCGCAACATTTTCCACAACGCCATTCATTAATCTTGTTCTTGCTTCTTTTGTGGCCCATGCAAGGTGTGGAGTGATCAAAATATTTTTCGCTTTGAATAAAGGGTTATCAGGCGGTGGCGGTTCAACCGATAAAACGTCGATACCGGCGCCTGCAATCACATCATTATTCAGTGCGTCAGCTAAATCCTTATCAACAATTATCGGACCTCTTGAAGTATTTATCAAGAAGGCGCTGCGCTTCATTTTATTTAGTGTGTTGCTGTTGAACAATCCTTTCGTATCCTCGGTGAGTGGACAGTGAAGACTGATAATATCACTTTGTTGCAACAATTCATCAATCTGAACCCAGCGAAAATTCTTTCGGTGCGTTTGATCGGTTTGGGTTCTGCTATGCGCCAAAATTTTCATATCGAATGAGGTTGCAATATCGGCTACCTTTTGTCCAATATTTCCAAAGCCAATGATGCCTATCGATTTTCCCGCAAGCTCCGTCAACGGATAATCCCAAAAAGACCAGTCTGCAGCGCGAGACCATCTTCCGTCCATTACCCCGTCGCTATGCCGCTGCACATGGTGACATAATTCAAGTATTAAGGCGAAACTAAGTTGAGCAACAGAAGCGGCACCATAGCCCGGCACATTGGATACCAAAATTCCATTTTGCTTTGCGGCGTTCACGTCAACAACGTTATAACCCGTGGCTAACACGCCAATGTATTTTAGCGAAGGTAATTGCCTGATTACTTCAGCGGTGATAGGTGTTTTGTTTGTCAACACAATGGTTGCATCTTGTGCACGGTCAACAGTTTTATCGGCATTTGTTCTCTCATAAACCTTCAGCTCACCCAATTGCTCCAACTGAGTCCAATCAAGATCTCCAGGATTTAGCGTGTGCCCGTCGAGTACAACAATCTTCATTTTCGATTTTTTCTTTTCGGCGACTTACTAACACCACTCGCCACTTTTCTTATTACCTTGCCTGTCCCCTATTGCCTATTGCCTATTGCCTATTGCCTATTGCCTATTGCCTATTGCCTATTGCCCATTGCCTATTGCCTATTGCCTATTGCCCATTGCCCATTGCCCATTGCCTATTGCCTATTGCCTATTGCCAAACTACTCTGCCAATTTTGTTTTAATTGGTTCGACTTGACTATCACCCAATCTCATCCTGGAAATTAGCCATGCAATCAATATTAATACTCCCAGTAGTGATAGCAAGTAAATTTTTCCGTCCTGTGTTGTTGATTTGTGCGCAGCTGCCGTTCCGTCTGCGATATGATAGCTCGGGATTATTGATGGAAACAGGTAAGCTTGCGCCAACACTATCAGGCAGATGAAGAACAGCATAATAAAACTATGTTTCACCGTGAAGCGAAAAAGATCGGACTCCTTTCCAACCAGGTGACCTCCCGCGGCAGCAACCGCGATAGATTGAGGCGAAATCATTTTGCCAACCACACCGCCTGACGCATTTGCAGCAACGGTAACTACGGGATCAACCCCGATGGATGTAGCGGTTGCCGATTGTAATTTCCCAAACAACGCATTAGCTGAAGTGTCGGATCCCGTAATAAATACGCCTAACCATCCGAGCACTGGCGCAAAGAATGGAAATAGATCACCTGTGCTGGCGAGCGCCTGCGCCATGGTGATGGTAATGCCGGAATCATTGACGATGTAGGCTAGTGCTAGAACAGAAGCAATAGTCAGAATGGGAAACCGAAGTTGTTTCAACGTTTGCCTAAAAATTTTTATTCCTTCTTTATAAGTTAGTCCGATAAGCGGAATCGAGATCAATGCTGAAATTAATACGGCCGTGCCCGCGGCAGAAAGTATATTGAATTTGAAAACGTGCGGCAAAGGGTTTCCATTTTTATCAATAATTGCATTGTGAATGCCGGGCATCTCAAACTGATACGGCGTAACCGCGTTGAGCATGTTTTTGATCGGTCCTATTCCCCACGCAATAATCATGATTGTTAGCAGAATGAATGGAGTCCAGGCCCTGAATATTTCTCCCGAGGAATATTTAGTTGCTGTATCGAACGTTGGTTCTGGCTCATTTGCAAATCGCCAAAGATTTTTTGGTTTCCAGAATTTTAAGAAGATCATGAGTGCAACGATTGAACCAACACCCCCGATTACATCAGGCAACGCGGGACCCAGGTAATTCGACGATAACCATTGGAGAAAAGCAAATGAAAATCCCGAAACAAAAATTGCGGGTAAAACTTCTTTTGCTTTTTTGAAACCACACATGAGTACCACCAAATACAGCGGTAAGAAGACGGATAATATCGGCAATGTTCTACCAACCATTTTTGAAATGGCCATTTCAGGTATCGAGGAAACTTGCGAAGCAACTGTAACGGGAATTCCAATGGCACCAAATGCAACCGGAGCGGTATTAGCAATTAAACAAATTCCTGCAGCATACAGCGGATTAAATCCTAATCCCACCAACATTGCCGCCGTGATTGCCACCGGCGCTCCAAATCCTGCGGTTCCTTCTAAAAATGCGCCAAATGAAAAAGCAATTAAGAGCGCCTGCAGCCTTCTGTCGGCAGTCACCGATGCCATGAAATGTTTGATGATTTCAAATTGTCCGCTCTTAACAGTGATGTTGAAAAGAAAAACCGCGGTGATTACGATCCAGCAAATGGGAAATAGTCCATATAATGCACCATTCATTGTGGACAGCAAGGAAAGTTTAACCGGCATTCCATAAACGATAATCGCAATCAGAATTGCAAGTGCTGTTGCCAACAAGCTCGCTTTATATCCCTTCATTTTTCTTACAATCAGTGCCCAGAAAATAAAGAGTACCGGCAACGCTGCTACCAGGGCCGATAAGGCAATGTTATTGAAGGGATCGATGACTTGATGCCAGTTCATGTTTTGTAATCTCTTAAGAGTTGCTAGTTGTTTGTTAGTTGCTGGTTCCTGGTTGCTGGTTACTATTTTTCATGTCGATACTCTATAATAAAACTGTAGACGCAACCTGAATAAGCGTTGGTGTTGCTGGTTGCTGCTTTTCATGTTTGATACTCCATAAATGAAACTGAAGGCCACACTTTGTATAAAGATTACTGACTCCATTCAATGAATAACTTTCGTCCTGAGGTTTAGTAACCAGTAACCAGTAACCAGTAACCAGTAACCAGTAACCAGTAACCAGTGACAAGTGACCAGTAACCAGTAACCAGTGACAAGTGACCAGCAACCAGTAACCTGCAACCAGTAACCAGTGAATCTACGTCAAATCAACCGCAACAATTTCATGATCCAAAATTTTTGGAATTGACAATATAATGTTCCCCGCCTTCTGTTCAAATGCGGGACGACTGTCAGCCATCAGCAATCGAACGCCTGACACTTTTTTATTTGACGGAATTTTAATACTTACCTGTGCTTGCGTAGGCAACAGCTCACGGAATGATCCCTTCATGTACATGGGATTAGTCAGGTTCACCAGATGAACAGTTAATGAGTTTTTTTGTTTCCAGGGCACCACATCCAATATACCTGGTCCTTTGACATCTACTATCGCTTCTTCATTTAAAGCCCATCGAATGGTATTGCGAAGTAGCTTGCCGTGGTCATCACTCATGATCTGCCAATAGGAGCGTTCGATATCACCCGGTATATAAGCCACTCGCCCGTTGCCGAACGCCTTCAAATAAAGTTCTCTGGTATCGGTTTCTCCCACTCTTGGATAAACGTCTTCCATCGGAAGATCGGGATAAGTAGGTATAAGGGTGACAGGCGAAGGAAAATTTTCATTGGGTTTTACATTCACCTGGTAAACCGTGTTGATGATTCGATATGCATCCTCCAAATCTTTCAACACAGGATGAAAATTTTTTGTTTGTGGATCACTTTTTAATCGGAGATAACTATTCTTCATTGGTCCCTCGACATTGTTGGCGTATGAAACGCCAAATACATCGGAGAGTCCGAAATTGTTGCGAGGTATGCCCTCTTCATTGTATAAAGAAGTTTCGAAACTCGCCACAATACTTCCACCCCTTTGTACAAATTGTCGCAACTGTTCACATTGTTCATCTGAAAGTGCGGCGATATTAGGAAGAATAAGCAGTTTATAAGGTTTAAGATGTTCTTGATCCAGCAACTTATCATTCACCATATCAAATGGCATTCGATCTTCCACCAACAATTGATACACGCCAAGTGCGTGATCACGCTTGTTCTCCTGCCAAGGTTTACCTCCATATTTCTGATCCGTTTGTTGCGAATACACTACTGCCACTCTCGCAAGCGAAGTCGTGTTGCGGAGATATTTTTCCGCCTTATAATATTTCTGGTACAGTTCTGCTACTGCATCCATCCAGCGTTTGTCATAGATATATGCACCGAACTTGACGAAGCAAGGTTTCATACCATTGGCCACACCTTCAGCAACCCACACTTTTAATTCAGCATCGCTTTGCACGGAGTCTTTCCATCTAAATTCTTCTTCAGGTCCCACGCTAAAAATATTGATGACAGGTTTCATACCCATACTCGCTCTTAATTCTTTGGCGCCTTTTGCATTTGACCATGGAGGAATTATACCTCTTCGTCCTTGCTGATCTGCAAAAAAGAAATCAGAATACTTGCCAGTCAAAAGTTTATCGGGGAACCCATTCGGAATAAATCGTGCAGTGGATTTTATTTTTCTGATTTCGCCATCCCAGAGAAACCACAAGTCTTTTAATCGCTCCGTTTGCCATTGCATCCATTTTAAATAAGTTGGATCTGGTGCTCCTGTAACTTGTTCGGTTATTTTCGGCAACTCAAGTCCTGTGGCCTTTTTAAAATTTTCCGTGCAATGTTCGCAATAACATACACCATGGCCTGCCCATCGATTGGAAAAAATTCCTTCCGGTTGATATCGTTGAACAATTTCCTGGATCACCGTTGTCATGAATTGAAAATTGTATGGACCTAATGCGCAAGTGACCCACAAATCTGGGTTGGCCCAGTGCCGCCGCTTCTTACCATCGCTGGTGACTGCTATATAATCAGGATGCGCATCGTACATGTCTTGTCGCGTGGCATGTGGATCTGTACGAAGAATGATTGTTCTATTTTTCTTACGACATTCTTTCACCATGTATCCGAGCAGATCGGAATTTCCCAACCATGCACTTCTATGGTGATAAGGAATTTCAGTTGGATAGAAGGCCACAATACCTCCGGCGCTTAACAACACACCATCCGCGTGAATTTTATCAAAATAATTTAACCAGAAATCAGGATCACAACGACCCGGATCATTTTCAACAAAGGCTAACTGTGCCCATCGCATGGATTTATCAAACCATGGATCTTCTGATCCCGTAAATGAATTCGCAAATGCAGTCTCACCCAATAAAGAAACTGCTCCGCCAATGAATCCGGCGTGTTGAATGAATTTCCTGCGATCCATAATGAAGTGCTTGATTAAAGTGCTTATGGAAATTATAGAAAAGGTGATAGCGGGTCAAAAATTTCACGTAGTAACCGTGGTCCGTCGTCCGTGGTCTGTCGTCTGTGGTCCGTTCAATATCTCATCAAAAGCGCAACCCCCGTTGAATACTTAATGTCAATTCTGCTCTTGTCCGCTGCACGAATTTTCACATCATCCCAACTCCAATCCTTTGCATAGCTGATCTCACCTGCGTTCGCGGCGTTGACATCAACATTGTTGAAATGAAAATTCTCGAGGAAAGATTTTTCAAGACCTGTAGCGCTAATCGCTTTTTTCGCATATTTCACTACCACATTGGAGATATGAATGTCTTTGAAATGTGGAATGCCTCTTTCTTCTGGCTCAACTTTAGTGAGCATCACTTTCCAATGCGCAGGTAAGGTTTCAAACGTGTATCCTTCAGGAAGGTTGGAATAACTATAAGAAGGATTCCAATTCATGGTGTACATAAATGCATTTCCAACACTATCCATGGTGATGTTGCGGAAATAAATGTCTTCGACGGTGCCGCCGCGAGTGGTGGCCGACTTAATATGAAATCCATTCCCCGTTCCTTTCGCCACCAGGTCGGTGGCCAGTACATGACGAATACTTCCCGAGGTTTCGCTCCCTAACGTGAGCAATCCTCCACCTTTTCGCGCAACGCATTTGCGAATCACTACATATTCAGTTGGACGATTCACTCTTAAACCATCCGCATCTCTTCCTGCCTTCAAACAAAAATCATCGTCATTGCAATCGATGTCTGAGTTCTGCACCAACACCCAGGTTGAAGAATCTATGTCAATTCCGTCAGTGCTTGGGCCTTTACCATCTTCATTATTTCTTATGGTGATTCCGTCAACAGTCAGGTGACTTGAATATAATAATTGCACGGTCCAAAACCCAGCATTTGAAAACGTGAGTCCTTTCAATGTAACGTCCGAGGAAGATTGAACGAGAAAGGTGCGAACACGTTTAGCATCGTAGTCAACTATCCATCTCAACCCTTTGGCTTCATATTCCCTGCGCATTGTCCAATATTTATCCCAACAGAATTTTCCCTGCGCATTCACTTTGCCTTCTCCACTCACCATCACGTTTTGTTGGTCGATGATATTAATGAGCGCGGCGGGCCATCGCATTTCAATTCCCGCAATCCGTGTATTGATCTCCGGATAATCAGCAAAGCTCGTACTACCTTTTAATAAGACTCCTTTGTCAACGCGGAAGTGAACATTCTTCTTGATAAAAATTGAACCTGTGGTATAGACACCAGGCTTGAATGCAACAATGCCTCCTCCTTTTCTCGCACAATCATCAATGGCTTTTTGAATGATTGCTGAAATAACGGAGTTGCTGTCTGCAATTCGTCCATAATCATTTACCCAAAACATTTTTGTTGCAGTGGGGGTCTTTCGCGCGCCAACGCTCTTTGTCCAGGGAAGATCATCTTGCGCGTGAACAGAAATTGCAAGGATAGAGAAGGCAAGAGCAAGCAAGCATCGTTTCATGATAGAAAATTAGAATAAAGATCTATCAACGCTATCCTGACGTATCCTGCATTTTTCCAATTCACCACATAGGCACATAGGTCATAGTAGGATTCACATAGATATTAAGCAATCCCTATGTGGAACCTATGTGTTTCCTATTGTGCCTATGTGGTGAATGAAACGAAAACTCATTCATATTTTCTTTTTAACCACTCCTCCGGCACAGGTATTATACAAATGTTCATCGACCTTCCATCTGCCGACAACATCGCAGATTGAATTTCAATTTTAGTTCCGTCAGCATTGAAACTTGGATGTGGATGATCGGCCGCAGTTGGCTTGTGTCCGGTGGACAATAAAATCATTTCTCTTGTATGCCGATCGATTAAATAAATCGAGCGGGAAAAATCATCACCCACCGCCCATTTCCCATCGGCAGAACCATTCACATGCCATAGTCCGCTCCCAGAGGGCGTTTGACCGATGATGACCATTTCTCTTGTTCGAAGATTCACGATGCCTAATCCGGTTGGTTTTTCTCTTGTACCCGACGGACCCCACGCAGCTTCCTGTCCGGGATTTGTTCCCGCAACAACAGTTCCTGTAGAATCAATTCTTCCAACTTTCCGATGACCCATAATGGCAATGGCCACTTCATCTTTAGTGATCACGGCTTCATGCGTCACCCATTCATAAGTTGCCTCAGGGTAAAGAGGTCGCAACCCTGAACCATCTGCATTAACAATCCATGTACGTTGCGGCGATTTGCCTCCTGTTTCCCAACAGAAAATAATTTCTCCTTCTACCCATGGATTACTTTGTACGTGTCCGATTTGAAATGGAACAGAGACGATATATTTTAATTCGCCTGTCTTCACATTCATACTCATTAATCCTGCAGGGCCGGCACCCATGTTTCTTGGACCGAAGTTGCTTTCAATCTTCGCACCTGTTGGCAAGTGTTTCGCGCCCTCTATTTTTCCAACTCGGAAGTAAACTACTTCTTCATCTGCATCGAGCGCCATATCACTTCCTGCACCCAGTTCCGCTGGAATTATTCCACATATTCGCTGATAAACCGATGCCGACTGCATTTTGCCCTTCTTGCTGTCGTCAAAAACTTTTTGCAAATCCACTTCCATTACGCGCATAGCTCCGCCTCCGGGACTGCGCCCTGCGCTATCATTGGAAACAAACTGCATGAAATAAAGCTTCATTGACTTACGCGCAACGCATAGCATACCGGTGTAACCGCCATCAGTTACCTGCACAATGTCGCCGCTCTGCTCATTTACCGCGAGCGCTTCATTGCGCGCACGATTTGATCGAAAGATCAACCATTGTCCATCGGCGGTCCACTGAGTATGCGTTTGGTAAATTTTCGAATCCCCGGCCGGCGTACTGGTAAGGAACACAAGATTGACTCCCGTGACCGGATCTTTCACAACTTTTCTTTCTGAAGGAAAGCGCTTGCCGATTTGCGCGGAAAGCGTGACAGATGAAGTCAAAAACAGAAATGCAATCAAATATTTTTTCATTAGGAAAGGTTATAATTTAAGCAGGTCACCACCGACAGGGTCTGCGACCGCTATCGGGGTATACTACTGTTTCTTCCGAACTACCTGAAGCGAACTATCATTGATTTCAAAAACAAACTGATTTAAGAGGTTGATCATTTCCGCTCCTGCAAGCAAGACTGGTCCATATCCGTGAGCAGCAAACACATTTACAGGTCGATAATAATAAAACGCAGGATCAAACGCCATTCCTGTTCCAACGCAGGTTCCCTCCACTTGCCCATTATCATTGACTTTAGTGGTCACCGCATTCCATGCAAGTACCGCGGCAGGTGCAAAAGCTTTTGCATCGAGCCAACCATTATCCACTCCTCTCGCTAAACAATAAGCATAAATAGCAGTAGCAGATGTTTCCAAGTAAGAATCATTTCTGTCCAATAGTTGATGCCAGAAACCTTGACCTGATTGGAAACTGACCAGTCCTTTTGCATGCGCCTGGAACTGTTCTAACAATTTTGCTCTTCCTGGATGATTTGCAGGCAACACATCCAGCAATTCGGTCATCGCCATCAATGCCCAGCCATTTGCCCTTGCCCAATGAAATTCCGGATGCACATTCATTTCCTGCACCCAGCCATGCATGTAAATGCTGAGCGTTTTATTGAACATGCGATTTGAAAACAATTCAATTTGCTTTACCGCATCATTGAAATATTTTTCTTCACCGGTAAGTTTTCCCATTTGCGCGAGTGCAGGTACACTCATATATAAGTCATCCAGCCAGAGTGTATTTGGTTGAGGGCGGTTGCGGGCAAGCGTACCATCGGGCAAACGAAATTCTTTTGTGGAGATATATTGGATATAGCTGTCAACGAGCGTACGAATATTTGTGTTTCCACCAGCTCTCAACGTTTTGATCATCGCAGCACATACTGCGCCCACATCATCCAATGCATGCGGCGCAATCGGTTGACGAAATGGGTTGCTGGATTTTGGATACTGCTGATATAATTTTGTAAATGCAGGTAGTGAAGAGATGATAAAATCAACACGCTTGTTGGTATAATCTGAATATTTTTTGTTCCCCGTTGCGGCTGCTATTTCCAGCATTCCACTGTAGGTGACACCCCACTCATAACTTGTGAGTCGAAAGTCACCAGGCTTTAACGTTGTGTTGGTGTCGATGGCATTGAGTGAAACCTCGTTGCCCGTAGCGCGGTTCACAAACCCTGTTGGCGTTGTTCTATCAAGATAATTATATACCCGATCGAGAACCGACAGAACCATTTCTTTAGTTGGCGCGCCGTAAGGAACTACATATTCCGGCTTCATCAAATGCAACGGCGCTGTAACGTCATTTGCTTTTTGCGCATTGGCGATCTGCGAAAAGAGCAGGAAGAACAAAAAATATTTTTTCATATGTGCAAGCTGGCTTTGGCAAGTTCTAAGGTAGAAGTGTTTGAGAGACGGACTATCCTGTGGCATCCTACTCAGACCCCCAGTCTCTAATAGTCGATAAAACACTTATTCGCCCCTAACGGGAGTGAAGATTGCGTTTCGGGACTGGCAACAGGCAATTTGCAACAAGCAGTTCACTTTAATTACCGATGAAACTGTGCGATTTATTATTGCCGAAGGCATTCATTGTGTTCTTTCCTCTCTCGCAAATTCAAGTGCCCCATTCCATCTGTCGCTCTGTCCTCTTCTTTGTGTTCGCTGTGGTTCTTTGTGGGCCCGGGCAAGCGGGCCTTGTGACCAAATGAAAGGAATATCACATGCCGGGGGGTGATGTATTCTTCTTCAACTTATTATACTCTTCCTCCTCGGAAAAAATGTTGGAAGAGAGATAATCAAAAATGAAATGAAATAGTAATCCAATTCCCCATCCCGCTGTAGGCCAGATCGGCCAGATATAACCGCTTCCGGTTGTGTACCAAATCAGCCAGATAACAGAATTGATTATGAGATATACGATCAGGTGACGCCTGAATTCAACACGCTTATGCGCCAGTTCGTGTAGTTGATTGTCGGTAAGCCTTTGCATAAATTAATTTTTATGGTGAAGGATTGTGAGACCAATTCAAGTTATACCGCAAGTGAATATTTTTTGATAATGTTTCTCAAGAACTATGATGATTATCATCAGGAAGAGACACTCTGTTTCTAAAATGCATTCCAAGCTTGGTCCTTTCCTGGCTTTTTCGCCTTGAATCTTGGACCTTCCTTGTGCCCTGCACCTTGTGCCTTGTACCTTGTACTTGTACCTTGCACCTTGTGCCTTGCGCCTTGTACCTTGTGCCTTCCTTCCACCTCGCCCTTATAGGCTATTTCCATTGCTCTCTTTCTTCCTAATTTTAAGAAAACCCAGGTGGCCATGAAAAAGCTACTCGCTCTCGCCATTACTATCGGCATCGTTAATTATTCTTTTTCACAAACAGAAAAATTCGACATCGCCAATTTTAATCCCCCACAAGGATGGCAACGCTTGGATTCAAATGGCGTGCTGGTGTTTCACGACTATAAGACGAAAGATAATCTCACCAGTTTTGCACAGATAATTTTATTTCAAAGCAGGCCGACAACTAGTAATGCTACTAAGAATTTTAATGACGAATGGAGCACAAGGGTTTCTCAACCCACAGGACTAAAGACAAAACCAACTACGCAATCCGAAAAAACTCCCGACGGTTGGACAGCAGTTACAGGTTACGCCAATATCACACAATCTGGTTTGTCGTATATGAGAATGCTGGTAACCGCAACGGGATTTGGAAGAACGATGAGCATAATGGTAAATACGGCGGGGACGGAACACTCGTCGGCAATCGACAAATTCTTTAAAGAACTAAATCTTGATAGTAAGACTGCACTTGCATTCAACGACAAAAAAAGCAATTCAATGAATGGAACAAACAGTTACGCCGATTATGAATTCGTGGCACCACAAGGTTGGTTTTTAAAGAACAACAATGACCACCTGGTGATTTCTCAATCGCAAGTACAAGGCCAAGGATGTATGATTCTGATGATTCCTTCGGTAGCGTCTTCAGGAAACCTTGAATCCGATGTTCAAAACGTGTTCAATCAAATGTATCCTGGATGGAGTTATCGAAACAATGGCGAAAAAAAATACAACCTCACTAAAGGGTACACCGCACAAGGATTAGAATATGCGATGCTTGACGCCGGAATGAGTAAGCCAAGCGCAGATGGATCTAGATACGACGGATTCGAGGACGGAACTGCGTTAGTCATCAAAAATGGAAATAAAATTGGCATCATTTCCGTGCGCCATAACACCAGTTTGATGGCACATAACGATTGTCTAAACAAATATGAAACCTGGCTAAGGTTTTTTAATAGCATTCAAATAAAAAATGCAACCGCGGCAAAGGCAAACGAAGAAGCACCAACTAAAAGAATTCTGGGCATATGGAAATTGCAAACAAATGGTGTGGCATTAGGCGAGTATGTTTTCGCAGCAAATGGAAACTACCAACAGGGCGGTGCCATTGGTAGTTCAACCACCACTAGCGACTTCAGATATGAATATCTCTATCTCACTTCTTATAATTTTCAGGGCGATGGAAGCTACGCGATCAATGGCAATCAACTTAAATTCATGAAACGCGGAACAACAAATGCTGATGTTGCCCGCATTCGTTTTTCAAAAGTGAATCATGGTGGTTTTGGATGGAACGACAGGATACATCTGTTGAAGATTGGGCCAGATCAAAAAGAATATGAGGTGACGTATGAGAAGGCACCACCTCCCAGTCGTTGACATAAGACCTCCAGAACTTTATGAAGAATCAGAATCCATTCGCCCCCTAACTGAAGTTAAGTCTGTTAAAACGGATGTGAAACTTTTAAGAATATTTCGTTCGGAAGTTCTCCAAAAACAAATTCTGTAACGCCACAAAGCCACATTTTTTGATTATACTTCTTTCCTTCAAGACTTTCAAGTAAATAATAGCCGCCGCCAACATACGGATCACATTTTTCTATTAGCACCAATCGATCTGCACCCTCGAAATATTCACGCCTTAAAATAAGGCTTACTTCGAGTTTTTTTTCTGCAATCACGTCTAACATGGCATCTGCACCTTCGACCATTTGCAAATCTCCCCTACTTCCGCCTTTTGCAAGGTATTCAGGTAGATCTATATACCAATCCCTTCCTTCTTTTATAAATCGATAAACTTTCATATTGGCAAATTTAATTTGTCTGCAATAACAATATCGATGAATCACAAAAAGGATAGATATTCGTGAGTCAGGAGTAAACACACTTGAATCAATTAGCAAATAAAAAACTTGTCATTATCGGAGGCACCACCGGAATGGGTTTGTCTGCAGCAAAAGCATTTGTAAACGAAGGCGCACAAGTAGTAGTTTGTGGAAGGAATGTTGAGAGCGTAAAAGAGGCAGAGAAAATATTAGGGAAGGGTGGCAAGACAATTAGTGGAGATGCTACACTTCCTGGCACCGCTCCGAACGCGATCGATATTTGCATCAATGAATTCGGCAGCTTCCATGGATTGTATCACGTTGCAGGAGGAAGTGGCCGGAAATTGGGTGATGGCCCCTTGCACGAATTGAATATGGAAGGATGGAACAGCACATTTGAATTGAATCTAACTTCACTCATGTTATCCAACCAGGCCGCCGTTCGTGCCTTCCTGAAATTAAAACAAGGCGGAACAATCTTGAATATTGGATCTATACTTGGACTTTCTCCTTCGCCAAAACATTTTGCTACGCATGCGTACGCTGCGGCAAAATCGGCAGTGATTGGTTTTACTAAATCCATCGCATCATATTATTCTAAGGACAACATCCGCATCAACGTAATCGTGCCGGCACTTGTTGAAACGCCCATGGCGCAGCGCGCTGCAAAGGATGAAGAGATCTTATCGTTTATCAAAACAAAACAACCGCTTGACGGAGGAAGAATCGGTCAGCCTTCTGACCTCGATGGTCTTGCAGTGTATTTCATGAGCGATCAATCAAAGTTTACGACGGGACAGGTTGTTGCTGTGGATGGAGGATGGAGTATCAGTGAGGGACAGTATTGATCTTATTTAGCTTCAGGTTTGACGTTTGAGGTCCCGACGCGGCGCAGCCGGTCGGGATGTAGACCGCAAGCGTCTGCATTTGAAGGTTGTCGTTTGTGGTTTGGGTTCTTTGCCCCGTTAGGGGCAACATGTCGGTAGAAAAAATATATTCATTTAATTTTCTTTGCTCCGTAGGAGCAACATGTCGGTATGGATGCTGCAATAGGAATAGATTTAGGCGGGACGCGAATCAAATCGGTGTTAGTGGATGATGCAGGAAATATACTGCATCAACAATATTCTGATACCGATGATCGGGAAGGAGCGGTTTGGAAAAATGTCGTAAAAGATTCAGTGGGAAAATTGATTGAGAAAATCAAGTCACAGCCAACCTCCGTAGGTATTTCTGCTCCGGGACTGCCGAATGCCAACAATGAAGCCATTGCATTTATGCCAGGCAGAATGCAAGGGCTCGAAAATCTGATCTGGAAAAATTTCCTCGGCCTGCAAGCATACGTGGTGAACGATGCCGTTGCGGCAATGATGGCTGAAGCAAAATTTGGCGCCGCAAAAGGTAAGAAGCATGTTGTAATGTTAACCCTTGGCACAGGCGTTGGAGGCGCAATCATGATCGACGGAAAGCCCTACCAGGGCGCGTTTCATAAGGCGGGTCACATGGGCCACATGGTAATTCATCATGATGGCGATTGCGATGTTACTGGCATGCCAGGTAGTTTAGAAGAATGCATCGGCAACTGCACGATCGAAAAAAGAAGTAACGGAAGGTTTGCATCCACCCGCGAGCTATTGGATGCTTACCGCAGCGGAGATGAACAAGCGCAGGCAGTATGGTTGAAAAGCGTTAGACAATTGGCGCTTGGACTGGCATCCGTTACAAATATTCTTTCTCCAGAGATGATTGTGCTCGGTGGTGGAATTACAGAAGCGGGAAAAGATTTATTTGAACCTTTGCATCAATTCATGGAACAATTTGAATGGCGAGCGGGAGGTAAAGTGGAAATCGTGAAAGCGACTTATGGAGATCTGGCTGGCGCGATTGGTGCGGCTTGTTTTGCGATGGCTCAAGGCCAATAGGCAACGGGCAATTGACAATAGGCAAATACCCCGACAGCGGTTGCAAACCCTGTCGGCGGTCGCGATTGGTTGAATTTGGAAGGTTAAAAAAATATTTAATGTCGAAAAATCAAACGGTAATTGACACATATCTGCAGAAGTGCGAAGGCATTTTGAAAGCCATTGCCGCGCAGAAGGATGGAATAAGCAAGGCTGCCAACTGGTTTGCTGAAAGCATTCTTGCTCATCGCGTGGTGCATGTGTTTGGCTCGGGACATAGTCGCATTATGGTTGAAGAAATGTGGCCGCGATACGGATCATTTCCTGGTTTCAATCCCATTGTTGAACTGTCGCTTACCTATCATAATAATGTAGTAGGCGCAAATGGTCAGCGACAAGCAATGTTTTTGGAAAACGTTCCAGGTTTAGCAGAAAGAATTCTCAGAAATTTTAGCTTAAGCGAAGAAGACACTGCTTTTATTATTTCCTCCAGCGGATGCAACATTGTTCCAATTGAAATGGCAGAGATATTTCAGCAGAGAAAAATAAGAGTTGTTGCGCTGATCACCAGGCAACACTCTGAAAAGAGTAGAAGCAAAAGAAAAGATGGGAAAAAGCTATCTGATTTTGCTGATCTCGTCCTGGATAGCGGTGCACCTGTTGGCGATTCGATGATTTATATCGATGGACTTGAAACGCCGGTTTCTCCCGGATCAACTGTTGGTGGAATTGTGATTGTAAATAGCATTAAGGCAGAAGTGGCAAGATTGCTTACGGAGGCGGGCCAACCACCAAAGGTGTTAACAGCGGGTGCAATTGTTGGAGATGAGAAAGCGAAATCACTTTTTGAATCCGCATATGATGAACATGCGCATCGCCTCGCTGAACTGTATAGAAACATCTGATTGGCGTAGTACAGAAAACACAACTTGTCCCGCCATTGCGGGATAGTAGCATAGGAGCATAGATAAGCATAGAAGAGTTTAAAAGCGATGGCATAAGTTTCCGAAGAAAGAAGTGGCGACCCTCCTTCGCTCCTTTTATTTCGGAGCTACGGCGGGCAAGCCAATAACCAGCAACTAGTAACCAGCAACCAGTAAACTTCAAACAATAAACATTGAAACCAATACGAACAACTGTAGTAGGCAGCTATCCTTTTCCTGGTTGGCTGGAATTTGCGTCGCAAAATTTGAACAAGTTTGGCGCGGCGGATATTGAGGAAATGGTGGAAGACGCGGTGATCGCCGCTATTCACGACCAGGTTGCAGCAGGTCTGGATGTGATCACCGATGGTGAGCAAACAAGACTCGATTTTAATTTATCCTTTTACGGATTCATGAGCGGAATAGAAAACAATGAAACGGAGACAAGGAAATTTGGACCTGCGGCTCATGATCAGAGAGGAAAGAATAATATCGTTGGAAAGTTAGCTGCGCCGAATGGATTGGGATCGGTGAAAGAATTTACACGCTTAAAAAAATTGGCGCCTGCGGGACCAGTGTTGAAAGCCAGTATTCCGGGTCCATACACCTTGAGCGGACGACTGATGCCGAATGAACAATACAAAGATCGCTATGCAATTACAGAAGCCTTATTGCCTATTATCAGCACTGAACTGAAAGCTTTAGTAGACGCGGGTTGCACGGAAATCACCGTGGACGAACCGTCTATGAGTTGTTATGCCTATAAGGAAGACACAAAACGATTGGTTGATATTTTTAATCGAACCGTTAAACCGGTCGTTGGAAAATGTAACCTCAGCACGCATCTCTGCTTTGGCAATTTTAAAGGACGACCTGTTGGATTTCGAAGCATCAAGCCGATGCTTCCGGATTTTTTAGATATGACGGTAAATGAAATTCATATTGAGATGGCCAATCGTGAATTTGCAGAAATTGAATTATTGAAACCGTTTGCAGAAAAAATGAATGTAGCCGTTGGCATTATTGATGTGAAGAATTATTATATCGAATCAGTGGATGATGTGGTTGAACGAATTAAAAGATGCTTGAAGTATGTGCCAGCTGAGAAGTTGTCGGTTGCGCCCGATTGCGGGTTGAGCCAAACGGCGAGATGGGCCTCAAGACAAAAGTTGATTAATATGGTGAAGGGAGCAAAACAAGTAAGACAAACTCTGTAGCACGTCACTAAATTGAAACAACCTTACATTCGATTAAAAAACCACATAGAAGCATAGGAGCATAGAGATGTAGCTATTTTATTATTAAGAAATTTTTCCTGTGTGTTCCTATGCTGCTATGCTTCTATGTGTTTAATTGGTCAATGCCCTGCGAATGTCAAAAGAATTAATTAAGGCGGTAAAAAAAGACGAAGTGTTAATCGGGGAAATGGATCGCTTCGTTCCAGACAATGCCCATTTTCATCTCTGGTGGCTTGGGCAAAGCGGGTTTTTGTTGCAATGGAAGGGGAAGCGTGTGTTAATTGATCCATATCTGTCTGATTCGCTCACTAAAAAATACGCGGATACTGATAAGCCCCATACTCGAATGAGTGAGCGCGTGATTGATCCTTCCCTGTTAAAAAACATTTCCATCGTCACTTCCAGTCACAACCACACCGATCACCTGGACGCGGAAACGCTAATACCCATCTTAAAAAACAACCCCGGTATTACATTCATCATTCCCGAAGCTAACCGCGAATTCGTGACCGATCGGGTGAAATGTGAAATGAATTTTCCAATTGGTTTGTCCGACGGACAATCAATAACCATTGATGAATTTACTTTTCATGGCATTCCCGCAAAACATAATGAAATTGAAAGAGACGAAAAAGGCAATTGCAAATTCATGGGATATGTGATTCAATTTGGAGATCATTCAATTTATCACAGCGGAGATACACTATGGTTCGACGAAATGATAGGTTTGCTGACCCCATTTAAGGTTGATGTGGCAATTTTACCTATCAATGGCAATAAGCCATCGCGGAAAGTTGCGGGAAACTTAAACGAACGTGAAGCCACGGCATTAGGTAAAGCAATCCACGCTAAAATCGTAATTCCCTGTCATTACGATATGTTCACGTTTAACACGGCCGATGTGAATGATTTCGTGTTCGAGGCAAAAAGCGCGCGCCAGGGATTCCAAGTGTTGAAAGGCGGCGAAAAATATTCTTCGCAAGATTAATGTAACTGCTAGTCAATTTTGAATTTCCACTCGGGTTTGAATTCTTTACTATAAAGAAATGAATTAGGAAAAGAGCCATTCATTGCGAAAGCTCCGTCCATAATATTTTCGGCCTGTCCCGACAATACAAGATTATGCTCATTGATGCCCTCAAAAAAATGAATGGTCCAGGAATAATTTCGTTTCGTAAGTGGAATTGATTCCTGTTTTTTTATCGATCCGTTTCCATCTACTTTTCGCAGTGAACCCTTAATAGGTATTAAAGAAATTGTTCCTTCCGAAATCACATAGGTTCCCGTTTCATCAACTAATAAATAGTCGTTGCTGTTGAACATGCTTTCTGAATGAAAATTGTACTTACCGTCGTCCTTGAAAAAGTATTCTCCCTTGTGATAGCCACTATTAACAAGATTTACCAGCGCTCCATTTTGATATTGTGGTGGACTGCTGGAAGACTTCGCCCATTTACCCACCAGCGATGTATTTGAAGGAGCCACCCCTGTTACTGTTGAAGGTTCTGCACCTTTCCGCTGCTTTGTCACGGCAATTAACGACTGCCAAAGGGAGTCATACACTTTCAATTGTTTCTGATTGCCCGATACGGCGATCACACTTTGATTCATGACGCCACAATCAAATACATTTAACTGAACATAGTAATTCTTACCGTCCTTCCCCACGGCCTTGGCTCCCATTCGCTGCATAGTGATACCGGACGCTGATTTTACAGAAATAGGTTCTGCCAATGTAAAAACAGTGAAATTTTGTTCAATCAATTCCTTCCATTCTTTTTTAAAATCATTTTTTTTATCAGCTGTAGCTGGCACGGCCGAATAGACCGCCAATTGACAAAAGTTCTTTTTGTCCTTGTCAAAATTTTTTAGCTCAACAAATCCATTTTGTTTATTGAGTTGCCAATCCGCGGGAATCTTAAGAATAATGTGATCGATGGTATCTTTTTTTTGGGAATAGACCGCGCCACAACTGAAGGCGAGCGTTAGCAGTAATGACCAAATTTTCATGACCGGAATTAAAAGTGATGAGGTGTTAGGTTATATCAATATATTAAAAAAATTGAAAGGATCCTCAGCGCACATTGGTAGTAGGCATTACAGGTGTTCACAAATAAACCACCGTGGCAGGCTGAAGCGTTACGGGTCCAATCAATCCTGATTCCAACAAGGGCGAATCCCGGGTGAAATGTTTCCACGTAGTGAAAGTGATCCTGCCATCTTTTGGTTTAGGCTTATTTTGTTTATACCACTCCGGCAGCGCAACAATATTTCCTTTTGTGGCGCTTTCCAATCCGCTGGAGCCCGCTCCTGGCGTGAATTGGTCGGGATCGGGTAATTGCTCATCACCAACTAACCTGTTCACCCATTGATTTGTAACCCGCACTTCCAATAAATTCTCTCCTTCTTTTAATGCAGATGTAATATCAACACGGAATGGCCGCTTCCAGAAATCACCGAAATTCTTTCCATTTAAACTTACTGCAGCCATCACTTCTACTGCGCCGAGATCGAGAAACCAACGCAATCCGGGTGCGAGAATACTTTTAGAAACTACAAATGACTTTTTATAAGTGGCTGTACCAGAAAAATATTTGACCCCATTATCAGAATGAAGATGCAACGACTTCAATTCTTCCAAGACAATACCTGGAGGCCCTCCGAGATCAGGCGGAAAGTAAACCTTCCATATTCCCGCCAGTTCGATTGGCTTTGGTAATTGGGATATGTTGAATGTAGATACAGTCTTCGCATTTTTTTGCAATGAATACTTTGCATTCTTCTTAATTAACACGCCTGCCTTGTCGGATCCTATAAATTCGATTGAAAAAGGAGAATCTGACGTTGTAATTTTTTGGCGTATTAAGGGATCAACTTCATTTGTGTGATTAAAGGCCTGTGGTTCTGTCATGTCACCGTTATAATAAGAAGCGCCCTCGGCCAATGGCGTTGGATGAATAACCGCGTGAACAATGTATTTACTCTTGCTTCCTGTTGCAACCAATTTATTATTCACATACACGGAAGGCACGTTATCCTCATATTCGATGGCAATATGGGCCCAACCGGAAATGGAAACTTTTATTGGCAATACCAACACAGGTTCCACATCCGAATGTTCCCATACAGCGAGCCCGTTCCGACCAACCGTAACGCCAACGCATGCGTGACCTTCACCAAATAATTGTTTGCCTGATCTCGGATAGATGGCATAGTATTCTGTCCACGGTTGACTAATACTACCCATCACAAACACTGGATTCAGTAATACATTGATTTCTGGTTTTGCCCAAAATAATATCGTAAAGGATGTGGAAGGAGAAACTTGTTGCGTGCTATTTAATTGATTAAAATCTTTTGTGCTTACAATAGTTTTTCCATCCATTTGGATAGTATCATAACTTTTATCAGTAATGCTCTCTCTGAACACAACGAAAACAGATCCATACGGTTCCATCTGAATAGGCAGACGAATACCGTCTTCAACTAATTCATAGATTGACAATTTCGTTCTCGTGCCCGTATTTGGATCCCAAAATTCCGGTTGTTTATTCTTTACCCGGAAAGTGCAAACCAACTCTTCATAAGTTCTTCTTTGATTCGACAGAAAATACAAATCGCCATTTTCTATTTTGCGATGTGTGTATAGGATCGGCGCATCACCAGATCTTGAACTGAATTGAAAATCTGACTTAATATTCAGCGACTTTAAAATTGACTCCAATGGTTGTCCAGCGAATACACGTCCTTTTCCTATTCGTCGATCAACAATGCCTTCCTTTCCCCATAGTTCATCGGCGAGCTGTGAAAATTTAGAATCGTTCCCTGAATGATTTTTGAGACCGGTTGAACGTTCAGGCCGGGCGCCAATCAGTATCATTCCACCTTGTACCAGTTCATATAGTTTTTGCAACAATTCAAGTGGAATCGCTTTGAATTGTTGTAGCACAAGCACGCGATATTGCATTCCATTCTGAAGCTCGATGCCTTGATTTGAAACCCGTAAATTATGCATGATGATCTCTGCATTAGCCAAATCATAATCAAAACCAGGAATTGGGGGCGGCAACAATTTCTCCGCTTCAACCGTCGTGTACATATTGGCATCGTCACCCGAGAAATAAAGTAAATCCGCAACAAACCTGCCTTGCTGTAACAGGTATTGGCAACGCGCGAGATAGTTCACCCATGCTACTGAAGCATTCCACCAGGTATTTGTTCGATCAAAATGAATTCCCCACGGCCCCATCGTCATACCGGGTTTTGCGTATGGATGCGGTTGATGTGCGAAGCGATGTATGACGAATCGATTAATGCCAATACAAAACGTTCTGTCACCAACAGCCTTCAAATAAAAAGGATATTCCTGCCATCGGGCTGCTTCGGGTTCTGCAGTAAAAGCTTCGGCAGCTACTACCTGTTGTCCGTTGACGTGTGCAATAGTTGCTGCAAGTTTTGTAGTTCGCCTGGCTGTTGATTTTACAGGCGTAATAAATGAATACGCGCTCCAAAATTCGCCAAGAAGAATGTCGCCCTTCGATCCAACCTGCATTTCTTCCATTGGCCCGCTCTCATACGGCTCGATGGATGAAGTCAATTTGTGCTCGTGGCATAATTCAGTAAATCGACCATAATAATTTTCGGCCATCAGGTTGGCTTGTATTCTACGGACGTCCCAGAGAAATCGCTCGGTCATGTCCACGCTTTTCAATATACGACCACCTGCCAGCGCGGGCAAGTATTGCGCAATGTCATAGCCGGCCCAATCGCGAAAACTTTTCTCAAATCCCGCGGTCCAATTTTGTCCACCAGCTTCATAGCTATCAATGGTCAATCCCATTTTGTTTTTCACTGCATCCATCACAGGCAAGATGTGCTCCATCATTTTTTTGAAATGAAATGTTATCGCATCTGGATTGAACTTGTCGCACTCAAGTCCAAGTCCTGTGTCGGGAGCTGCTTTATTCAAAGTTCCCATTGATGTATGTCCTATGCGTAAAATGGTCCAGTTTCCTGAAGGCGCATTCCATTTTAACCGACCTTCATTATTCATGAATGTGGTAACGTTTATCACCGCATCTGTATCTATGATGGATCCTTTCGGAACAATCTGATCATTGTTAAACTGAATTGTTGAACGCTCTTCAACATACGCATCGCTACGGCCGCGGAGGTTGGATTTCTCCATCCAATTTTTTAATCGCGTAATTCCTGAGAATTGAACCTGCTTATATTTTCTGGTACCGGTAGAAGTAAGACGAAAATATTTCGCTCTTGTGGTTGGAATGTCAAATACAATGTATTTGTAACCGATGAAAAGCTCAGTATCCAACCCCGTATTGATGACAGTAACTTTATTAAATTGTTGACCATCCATTGACGATTCTAAAACAATCGAAGTACGCGCTCCAAAATCGATGGGCTTGCCTACGCCGCCTTCCGGTGGAATTGCTGATATGAAAAAACTAATTTGCTTTGCCTCATATGGTGCATCAAATTCAAATTGCAACCACGCAGGTTGATTGTTTGGTGCAATGTATACAACCGCTCCATCTTCTTTATTGCCATATAACTTTTCCCGATCGATCATCCCTTCCCTCGAAGAAATTTTCACTGATTGCAACAACTCTTCACCTTCCAATGAAGGAAAGGCGACGGCCGCTACATCGCGGTAATAATTTAATCGTTGCGCCGGTTTTGGAAGTTGGAGGTCGATTTCTTTTCCACCACTAACGTAGGCCTCACTCCAGGCCAATTGTTGCATCGATAATTCCGGGGTGATCCACGGACCTCCACTTGAGGACCATCCAGGACAATTGTGCATGACGAATTCAATACCGAGTCGGTCGCATTCCCTAATCGTATGCTTTTTTAATTCCAACCACTCTTCTCCCAAATATTCTACCGGACCTTTTGGAATGCCCGTGCCTACATCGAAATTGAAAACGCCAGCAACTCCAATTCGCTTCATTGCTTCCAGGTCGAGCGTAATCCCTTCCCTCGTAACATTCCCGTTCATCCAACACCAATACGCGTGCGGATGTGCTGAAGCAGGCGGATTTTTAAATCCTTGGTCAAGCGTCAGGTTTTCTTCTTCATTAGCCAGGATCTGCTCTGGTCTTGCCAGAAAAATAATCCCCGCAGCGCCGGTATGTTTGATGAATGTCCTTCGTCTCATTGACTAATAAAAGAAAGCATTTCAAAGTAAAGGATTTCTGCGCGATATGAAAACGTCGATCATTTTACTTTATTGATTTAAATCCTCACTGTTGTAAGGTCCAGAACGCAGTCCGGATAGCTATCGGGATAAGATGTGATGATTTGTTAAGACTCGAGTTCGCTAATCTTAGCAAATCTTAATCATCTTAAATAATCTGCGTTCTTGTTCTTTCGACGAAGCGTTTTTACGTAGAATGAGTGATTATTGTTTTTCAACCTTCCGCATCAATGTCAATGGCAACAATAATCCCAAAACAATTGCACACACTATAAAGAGTGTCATCACACCATTGTAAACGGTGTCAGTAATTATTGACGAATAATGTTTTTCATCATACTTAGCCAGTTTTATTAATCCCATCATAGCCCTGTAAGCAAACACGCCAGGAACCAGCGGAATCAAAGATGGGATAGCAATTACAATATCTGGCACCGAACGCAATTTGGATAGGGGATTGGAAAACACACCCACGAAAAATGCCGCAAACAGTGTGCTCCCTATAACACCGAAACCAATCGATGCATCGAGAAATCCAAACTTGGCGATACCTGCTACAAATCCCACCACCCAAATTGCGACAAGCGCCCTGGCTGGAGTATTGAATAAAATAGCAAAACCCACCGCGGCGCAGCCACACCAAAAACCTTTTGCGCCTATTAATAATAATTCATTCATGCAGGAACATTATAAATGATCAAGGCAACAGACAATCCAAACGCAATGGCGAGTGCGTGTATCATTGCGTTGACTCCTCTTTCCAAACCATAAACAATATTTCCATCCAGCAAGTCAATACATGCATTAATTAATGGTACACCTGGAATCAGGAATAATGTGCAGGTGGCATATGCACGTTCCAGCGGCATACCATTATTTATGATATAAAAAGCGCCAACAAAAAGTGCGGCAAGTAGCGCACTCAAAAATGTACAACCGTATGCATTGAAAGATTTTTTTTGTAGCTGTTGTTTCAAGAAGAGTCCGAAAAAAGTAGCTCCAAATGCGACGCCCATTTCGGCAAAGCTGCCGCCGAAGTTGTAACAGAATGCAGCGCCGGCAATACTTACAACAAGAAGTACTACAAGTCTTGAGTAATGTGGTAATTGCAGTAAACGATCCAATTCTTTTCTTGCATCGGTAAATGGCAATGCCTTCTCACCAGCGGTGATGCTTAATCGTTGAATCCCGGAAATAATTTTGAAGTTGACTCCATATGATGATGTACTGCGTGTACCACTAAATACCACATGAGCATTCTTGTCCAGCAGTGTGAGGGAAATGTATTTGGGACCTATCTCAAGATTATGAGCATAACTGTACGTTGAAGCAAAACGATTGACCGTGTCGGTAATTCTTTTTGCAGTAGCTCCCGCACGAATCAACCCCACTCCAACATCCAGCAAGAGGGACCCAAATGCATTGGGATGTACAACAACAGCTTCTGTCATGAAAATGATATTTTGCTCTTAGGATGCGGTAGCGAAATAAAACATCATCGCGATGATGCTATAAACAAGTATCAATTGTACACCCTTATACCAGTTCGACCTTCCATCTCCAGAAATCAATCCTGCAATCAGCACTGCAGCAAACATAATAACCATGATTCCTCTTGAAAATGATAGGTTCATTTGTGATGGTCCAATAAAAGTGCTCAGTAATACCAGCAGTGGTGATACAAACAACGCGATCTGGATAGAGCTTCCCACGGCAATACCCAAGCTCAAATCCATTTTGTTTTTGCTAGCCATCAGTACTGCGGAAATACTTTCTGCTGCTCCACCTATAATGGCCAGGAAAATCAAACCTACAAATGCATCGGACAGTCCAAGTACTTTACCCGTTTCTTCTGCTGCACCTACAAGAACTTCACTCATAAATGCGGCCAAAACTGATGCTATAATTAATGTGATAATTGATCGGGGAAGCGACCAACGCCCGCCGTGATGTTCCTCCTCTTGATTCTTTGAATCGCTTTTGAAAAAATCAGGATGCGTCTTCAGCATGAATACCAGATATAACACATAGGCAAGAAGAAGGACACAAGAAAGCGCAATATTCAACATGTTCTCATTAGTGTTTGGAGCATCTCCAACAAATCTGTGAAACGCGCTCGGAACTGTAAGACTGATTACGGCTATCAACATCATCGAGCTATACGTCCTAATGGTCACCGGATTATAATCCTGAATTCGGTATTTGAGTCCTCCCACAAAAAACGACACGCCTGTTGCTAGCAACAAGTTGCCCAATATTGCACCGGCCAATGATGCAAGCACCATTTCATGAAGTCCTGCCTTAAGTGCCACGATTGCAATAATCACCTCAGGAAGATTACCAAATGTGGCATTTAGTAAACCGCCAACTGCATCACCGGTGTAAGTTGCCAATTGTTCCGTTGAGTGGCTGATCAAGCGCGCGATTGGAATAATGGATAGCGCCGCGCAGAAAAAAATTGTTGGCGCAGAAGCGTGCGTATATTCCAGCACCAGGGTGATGGGTATAAAAATATATAACCAATGAATGCCAGGCTTGAGGACGTTTCGCATTTGTATTTATTTGGGATTAATGGAATACCTGGACGGCTTTTTTTACGTCGGGCTCAAACGTTTCTGTCGGCGAATCACTATCGGCACATGCCTTAATCAAAAAAGCCTTGCAGGAATATACAAGGCTTTTTATTGAGACGAATGATTTAACGGTAAAGCGATTTCGCGTATACGCTAAAAAATTATGCACGCCTACGATCTCAATACTTATTTCCCATAACCAGCAATTAATCACCGATTCCCAGCGTCTTTGCAACTCTGATAATTAGCGCACGCAGTGGCAAGACAAGCATTTACTGTTGCTCGAGGGCCGCTGCTACAAAAGCAACTGAACACGGCCTTCACGAAATCGCGCAGGCATGTGTCGCAAAGAAAGTTCATGTGTTGATCGGTAGCTAACTTGTCAATGGCTTTTTTCCATTCCACACTTGATGAAGAAGCGTTTAAAAGATCAGGGTATTTTGATTGAAGGACAGCGATTGAACTGGCAATTTTCTTTATCGCTTCATTCATTGTGGCGTCATTTTTTGAATCCATAACAGCCAGCGCCGAAATTTCGGAAACGGAGGTGATAAAAGTTTGATCACGACTAAGATCCACTTTACCGTGACGTGTAAACGAAATAGAAACCGTGCTTATCAGCAGAATGAAACAAAATAGCAATAAGGTTTTCATGTTAATTTTTTTTCAGTGAAGAATAATGTTTGTGAGCGTTGATGAAGTTGGAGGAGCGTGGATCATTACGGTGAAGTGTGATGAGTGATGAGTGGTCAGTTACTGGTTACTGGTTACTGGTTACTGGTTACTAGTTTACTAGTTGCTGGTTACTGTTTACTAGTCATTGCCACTGATCACCATTCACTGATCACCATTCACTGATCACCGTTGACTATTAACCAATAATTGATAAGTAATCACAAAAAGAAATGCCGACCGTAATGAGGGATTTACACGGGAGGGGATCGAAGAGAGAAAGGTAGTTCTTTTTGTTCGGAAAGAAATCATGTCAAATTAGATGTTATTAAATTTTGTTCCGTGGCATTCCCACAGCTTCGGGATTTAGAAATCATCTACTTATTTAGAAGGGTATTAAAAAAACCGCCGTAAAACTACAAACGACAAACTTCAAATGCAGACGCTTGCGGTCCGCATCCCGACCGGCTGCGCCGCATCGGGACCTTAAACCTTAAACTTTAAACCTTAAACTATTTCACTCTTCCTAACCCAAACTGATCTCCAATCCTAATCACTTTTCCATTTTCAAAATCAATCTCCATCATCTTTTCACTTTGAACGCTGTTGAAATTTTCATCCTGGAGCGTCAATAATATTTTTCTCGTCTTTACGTCAATCACCTCCCCACTGGAAGGATAGGCGTATTTGCCATCGATACTGAATGTGATCCAGCCGGGCATATCCTGTACAGGAATTGTAGTGAGCTGCTGGTATGGAGGCGTAGCACTAAAAACATGCATGCGCATGTTGTGCCCATCGCAGAGCCAGATTTCTTTTTCATCGGGTGTTAATCCAATACCATGACTTGGGTTGCCATGCCTGCGAACCGGACCCATATTCCATCCTTCAACAACCACATGTTCCAACTTTTTACCGGTAGACAAATCACCTACTTCAAACCCCAACAAACTATCAACGGTCACGTACGTGAGATTCTCTTTTCCATTGATCGTAAACGGTCGAACGAAATTGGCAAACGGTCCAATTTTGCTAATGATGGAATGAGACTTTGGATCGGCAACATATAACCAAGGGGAGCCGATATCATCCAGGTAAACGGCTTTGCCCGAAGCAGCGTAGATAGTATTATGCGCTCTTTTATAAACATCGATCTTCTTAATAATATCACCTGTTGTGCAGTCGATCACATTCCAAAAACCTTTCTCCAAAGAAGGCAGGTACATTGTTTTCCCATCGGGTGAGATGGACATCCTATCACATCCTCCTTCAAATTTTTTTTCCCATATTAATTTTTCCGTGGTGAGATCGATCCTCTGTAGTGATTCCAGCGTGGTTACATAAAGACTATTCAACGGCAAACTCACCGCAATGCCTTTGACATTTGAAGGCGTTCCATCGGGATGCATGCCCGCAGTTTTAATGCGCTTCACCAGACGATGGTTGTTGTCTATATCAAACACCAGCACCCCATGCCCGCCGTAACCCAGGTAATCCCTGATGCCCGGCACGGCAACATAGAGGTAATGCCTAACCGAAGCTGAATTTTTGACGGAGTTTTGGGCACTACTAATAAAAGATAAATGCATGGCGACAGCGATAACCGGCAAAAATGTGGAAAGCAATCTCATATTCAACGGAAAATAATTCACGAAATTAAAAGTCAATTTAGTTAATCTTCAATGAGAAGCGCAGCGTAAAACCGCTGGCCTGAATTTTATAGTAGTCAAGCTAAACAAATATTTACACTTTAATGCAAAACGGTACAATGATCCAATTCTTCCATTGGTACACCCCAGCCGATGGAAATTTCTGGAAGCATGTGAAGGAAGAGGCGCCCCGACTTGCCAATCTGGGCATTACAGCTGCATGGTTGCCTCCGGCATGCAAAGCGGCAGGTGGCGGTTACAGCGTGGGGTACGACATATACGACCTGTATGATCTGGGAGAATTTGATCAAAAGGGAACAGTAAGAACACGCTATGGCACCAAAGAGGAATATCTAGATGCAGTTCGCGCCCTACAGAAACAGGGAATACAGGTGATTGTAGACATAGTTGTGAATCACAAAGGCGGTGGCGACGAAACCGAAACGATGATGGCAATAAAGGTGGATCCGGAAGATCGCAATAAACACATCTCGGAGCCAATGGAAATAGAAGCGTATACCCTTTTTAATTTTCCCGGAAGAAATAAGAAATATTCAGACTTCATCTGGACGCATCAATGTTTTAGCGGGGTAGATTTTGACAAGCGAACAGGTGAAAAAGCAATATTTAATATTCTCCAGGAATGGGGCGATGATTGGGAAGAAATGATTGATGACGAGAAGGGCAACTACGACTATCTCATGTTCAACGATGTTGAGTTTCGTAACCCCGCGGTAAGAGAAGAATTTAATCGTTGGGGGAAATGGTATCACGATACTGTTGGATTTGATGGAATGAGACTGGATGCAGTAAAACACATCTCGCCTAAATTTTATAACGAATGGTTAGTAAAGCTTAGAGCCGCTACTGGAAAAGAGTTGTTTGCCGTAGGAGAATATTGGGCTCCAGGTTACCTGAATTTGTTATTGCGATACATTGAAGCTACAGAAGGAAACATGAGCGTATTCGATTCCTCGCTTCACCACAATCTTCATAATGCTTCCAAGGGTGGAAGGGATTATGATCTTCGCAATATTTTCAATGAAACGTTGGTTGGCGTGATGCCCGAAAAAGCAGTGACGGTTGTGGAGAATCACGACACGCAACCACTGCAAGCACTGGAAGCGCCAATTGAACCATGGTTCAAGCCATTGGCATATGCACTTATCCTGTTACGACAGGAAGGGTATCCATGCATTTTTTATCCCGACTTGTATGGTTCTATTTACAAAGACAAAGGAAAAGATGGAAACGATTATGAGATCTTCCTTAATAAAGTGGAGGACCTGGAGAAATTGATCCAGGCCAGAAGAGAATTTGCATATGGCACGCAGCGGGATTATTTTGATCATGCCAATTGCATTGGATGGACAAGAGAAGGCGATGATGAGCATACTGGTTGTGCCGTACTCTTATCAAACGGTGAAGAGGGCAATAAGAAAATGGAGGTGGGAAAAAGATACGCTGATAAAACCTTTGTTGATCTTCTAAAAAGACACCCAAAAGAGGTGATCATTGATAAGGATGGCTGGGGTGAATTTTTTGTGCACGGAGGATCGGTTTCGGTGTGGGTGGAAAAACAGGCTGGTGTTTATTAAAACCTTCGGGGTATAATATTTGCTCCTCCGATTTAGTAAATCGCTTTCTAAAACCCCGAAGGTTTAGTGACGCTTCCAAAACCTTCGGGGTTTAATATTTGGTCTCCGATTTAGTAAATCCCTTTCTAAACCCCGAAGGTTTGAGAAAAATAACGTCATCCGATGATGTTTTCCTCCTTGTAGGTCGCAGAGCGTCTCTTAATATTGGAGGTTTAAGCAACAGCCCAATGACAGATTATTGTTGTCCCTTCATACCGGACAAATTCTATCACGCCTTTAACCACGCAATTGGATTTGATGATCTTTTTAAAATCGAAGAAAACTATCATTATTTCCACCGGCGACTAATTCATTATTTGAATCCAGTTGCAAATCTTTATTGTTACAATTTCCTTCCAAATCATTTTCATCTTTTCTTTCAAATCAAGAGTCAAGAGGAGTTATTGAACCGTTTCGATAGACTTAACACAAACAAATCATTACAAGAGCATCAAATCCCTGAACTCGTCCTCCAACAATTCGGGAATTTTTTTAATTCATATACCAAGTCTTTTAATGCCTGGCACAATCGGCAGGGTAGGTTATTCAGGGCGACGTTAAAAAGAAGTGAGATTAATACGGAGGATTATTTCACGAAGATCATCCACTATATTCACGCTAACGCGGCACAGCACGGCTTCTGTAAAAAAGTGGAAGATTGGAAGCACAGCTCTTATCACGAAATATTAAGCGATCAGCCTACCGCTTTGAAAAGAACAGAAATATTCAATTGGTTTGGCGGAAGAGAACAATTCATTCAATTTCATCAGCAGCCGGTACATTTGAAGATCAAAGAATTCTAAAACCTTCGGGGTTTGAGAGATGCCCTCCTGCTTCGATAGTCAACTTCAAAACCCCGAAGGTTTTGTTCATGGAACTTCCACCACCGTCCACGCATTACTTCTCCTACTCCACACTATCGCATAGTCCTTATTGTGATATAAACGATATGTTTTCCCACCGGCTTCATTAAATCTTAACCAGCCGTAATTGTAAATCTCAAATTTAAAAACGAAGGGTTGCGTTGGATTTAGTGGAACGGCTGTGAACTTTTTACCATCGTCAGAAAGATAGACGGTCATTTCGTTGTTTCCATATAAGGAGAGATAGATCCAGCTTGCGTCGTTCGTTGTTGGAGCAGGATTCTGTTGAGGTTGAGGTGCCGGTGGTGGATTATTTGACGATGTAGTATTGTTGCCTATCGCGTAATTCCACCCTCTTTCAATGGCAGCCAAACGATCCGCCTTAGCCGGATGCGTACTGCTCGCCTGCGGTGAAGCAATCTTGTTCATCGCGGCCTTCGCTTCTTCAAGTGTTGCCCCTAACTTCTCCATTACATATCCTGAAAAATAATCTGCTTCCAGTTCTTTAGGTGGAGTGCTGCCGCGGGAATCAATTACATGATTGCGATAGTGATGGCCCATTTCGTGTGCAAGCACGCTTATAGAAGCCCATTTTGTGCCGGCATAGTCATCCAGATTTTCCAGGAAGTTATTGTCATATACGATATATCTCCTGTTATTTATAATAGTGGCGTATGCGTTATTTATATTATTCTGCTCTCTCAGCGTAAAGTTTTGCTTCCAGTTAATACTGTCAAGCATTGTATTCACATAAGATTTTGCTTCATATACTGAAGAAAAATCCGATCGAGCGGACTGAGGCGGAACAATAATTCCACATTGATTTACTCGCTGGGAATAACAAAAAGTAAAGGCTATCAAACAGAATCCGAGGAGTATAGGTTTCATATACATGATTTTTACCGTGATATCGGTTCACGTATATGCAGCCACGCAATAAATACGCCAGTGGTGAGGGGAATAAGGTATTGGGTATTAGGTATTGGGTATTAGGTATTAGGTATGAGGTATTAGGTATGAGTTAAATGATAATGGAGAATGTTCTCCAAATACCTTATACCTTATACCTTTTACCTTATACCAAATACCTTATGACTATTTCGTCAACAGTCCAGCATCCAAAACAAATTGTGATCCTGTCACAAATCGGGATTTATCAGAGGCGAGAAAAACAACTGCAGCTGCAACATCTTCAGCTTCTACCCACGGAACGGGCAGGAGATTGCCGGCGCTACGTTCGCCAATTTCTTTTGGAGTCAATCCCTCCAATGCGGCAAGTCCGTCGTTCATCGGTGTATTTACTCCCGTGGGATGAATAGAAACTGCGCGAATGTTATATGGTGCTAATTCGATAGCCAAAGATTTTGTCAATCCAGTAAGTCCCCACTTCGAAGCAGCATAATGACTCAATCGATTCATACCTCTTAATCCGGCAACAGATGAATTATTGATGATCACTCCTGATTGCTCCTTAATCATGTGAGGGATGATAGCCTTCGCTACTAGCCACGGCCCTTTCAAATTAATATCCAACATCGCGTCCCATTCTTCTTCTGTGATGTCATGCGCATTTCCATATGCGCATATGCCCGCATTGTTGAACAGGATATCTATTTTTCCAAATTTCTTAATCCCTTGTTGAACTGCGCTGCCAACATCGCTAGCTACTCTAACATCTCCTTTTGCAATTACGCATTCAACTCCCAACTTCAAACATTCCTCGTTCAATGTTGAAAGATCATCCTGCGATCCCAATGCGTAACCAGGATACTTCAACGTTTTGCCAATATCAAAGGCAATGATATGAACTCCTTCCCGCGCAAGCGCAACCGCTGATGCGCGACCCTGCCCATGAGCGGCTCCGGTAATGAACGCAACTTTTCCTGAAAGTGATTTTTCCATGTTACGATGAAGAGGTTGTACGATTAAAAAATTCTACGAGGTATTGATCTATTTCGGTTTCAACTACATTATTAAAAATGTTAGTAGCAATCATTTGTCCGGCGAATGCTATCAACAATACCATTTCTTCATCAGTAAACGTATCGGAAATCGAATGATAGATTTCATCGGAAATATGCCCCTGGCTTTGGCCAATAGCGCTTCCAAAGGCAAGGACCTTTTGTTCGTCGTCAGTTACTGACATTCGCTGTGGGTCCTCTCCCGCTTCAACAATGATCTTGCGAAAAAATGTTGAACACAATGGACAATCAGTAGCGTGAGAAACCGCGTAAGCATATAAAGTGGCTAGTCGGTTTCCTAATAATTTCTCCAACTCCTCAAACAAAACATACCATTGCATGTACACTTCGAAAGAAGGCAGCGATCTCGCAAGTGTACTCTTCATATTTGTAATGCGCGCCTTGTACTGTTCAGCGTGTTGCGCGTATGCCGCTTTCACAGCATCAGAAGCTTCATTATAAGAAAGTGGTTTAATCCTTGGCATTACGCAACATCAATTGTAACTCAATGTAAGTAAAGTTTCTGCAGCGGATTGACCATTCAAAACTTATCATTTAACCTCGCACTTAACGGTAAACTCGTTCGGGGCGTAACCGTAAACTCGACTGCGAACGGTGGTGAACAACCCATGCTAACTAATTTACAGCGAATGTTCCATGCAATAATAATCCCTCCTATGATTAGTACAGGCAACCTCTATTCATTCCGAACCAACCATACACTTCCTAAAAAAACGATACAATGAAAAAGTTAAGCTATAAGGCGATAGTAGTAGCAGGAATAATTCAATTTCAGTTTGGTGTTGCTTTCTCGCAAACCACAAGAACAGAAACTGATTTATTGGGGCCCAAACAAATTCCGGGAGATGCTTATTACGGCGTTCAAACCGCGCGTGCATTGGAGAATTTCCAGATTAGCGGAATGACCACAGCATTTTTTCCGGATTATGTGAAAGCATTTGCCATTGTAAAACTAGCAGCCGCAAGAGCCAATGCAGACGATGGAAGACTAAGCAAAGAGAAATTAGCTGCTATTGAAAAAGCCTGCCAGGCAGTGATGGGTGGAAAATACCACAATCAATTCCTCGTAGACCTTTACCAGGGCGGTGCAGGTACCTCCGCCAACATGAACGCTAATGAAGTACTTGCCAATATTGCCCTCGAATTGAGCGGATCAAAAAAGGGTGATTACAAAAAGATTGAACCACATGATGACCTGAACATGGGCCAATCTACAAATGACACCTATCCTACCGCAATTAAAATTGCGCTCCTCCTGCATAATGATAAAGTTGTTAAACAACTGGATTCACTTTCAAAATCATTTCACAAAAAGGGTGAAGAGTTTAAAAATCTCTTGAAGATGGGTAGAACCGAAGGACAGGATGCCGTACCCATGACTTTAGGACAAGAGTTTCACGCATTCGGTAATCAGTTGGACGCAGAAATCAATGCGCTCAAAAAATCTGAATCTTTCTTATGCGAACAGAATATGGGCGCAACAGCAATAGGAACAGGTATTACTGCTTCTCCCGGTTATGCTGAAAGATGTGCTCAACATCTTGCAAAAATCACCGGCAAACCAATTGTGATGAGTAAAGATCTTATTGCTGCCACCAGTAGTCAGCAAGGATTTGTTGTGTACTCTTCTGCATTGAAAAGTTTAGCGATAGCGCTATCAAAGATCAGCAGCGACTTAATTTTTCTTGCCTCCGGACCACGTACTGGAATATTCGAAATCAATCTTCCTGCTCTTCAGCCAGGCTCTTCCATCATGCCAGGAAAGGTCAACCCTGTAATGGCCGAGTTGATGAATGAGGTTTGTTTCAAAATAATTGGAAACGATGTTACCGTGAGCCTTGCCGCACATTCCGGATTGTTGCAACTGAACGCTTATGAACCGGTAGAAGCAATTGCAATCATGGAGTCACAAGGATTATTGTATAAATCTTTACCTGCTTTCAGAAAATTCTGTATCGACGGAATCACAGCTAATGAAAAAATACTGAAGAAATATATTGATCAAAGCGTGGGTATTGTAACAGCCTTGAACCCGGTTCTTGGATATGAAAAAACGACCGAGCTAGCCAAGGAGGCCTTACAGTCCGGCAAAGGAATCCTGGAACTAATAAGAGAAAAGAAACTATTGACAGAAGATCAAATTAAAAAGCTGTTAGACCCAGCTACTCTCACAACAGTATCAGGTCAAAAACAATAATCGAACTCCAAAATAAAATAGAAATGAAAACACTTGTGATCAATTTCAAAAAAGCCACAGTCGCATTACTTATCCTCGTCAGCACATCGGCTTATAGTCAACAAAAAAACGTTGTCATTCTTGCAACGGGTGGAACCATTGCCGGTGCCGCCGGATCAGGCACCCAGGCCGGTTATACTTCCGGACAAGTGACCATTGATGCCATGGTGAATGCGGTTCCGAACATTACGAAGCTCGCAAAAATCAAAGGTGAGCAAGTTTCCAATGTTGGATCGCAGGACATGTCGTTCGACATTTTGTTGGCCCTCTCGAAAAGAATTGCAGAACTGGCAAAGCAAACTGATGTTGATGGAATCGTGATCACACATGGTACTGACACCATGGAGGAATCAGCGTATTTCCTAAACCTCGTATGCAAGACAGACAAGCCGATTGTGTTGGTTGGATCGATGAGACCATCTACCGCAGTAAGTGCCGACGGCCCGTTAAATCTTTACAATGCGGTTGCAGTTGCAGCGGATCCAAATGCAAAAGGTCGGGGTGTGTTGCTGGTCATGAATGACTGGATTCATTCTGCGCAGAGTTTAACTAAGGTGAGCACAACTGCGGTACAAACGTTCATGTCGCCTCTTCGCGGCTTGATTGGAACAACTGCCTACGGCGTGAATGAGTACTATCGCTACCCCAATAGTAAATATGGGTCGAAGAGTGAATTTTCCGTTGACGGCGTTTCAAAACTTCCGCGCGTTGATATTGTTTATGCCGACCTCGATATGTCAGCTGATTTAATCGATGCATCTGTAGATAGAGGCGCAAAAGGAATTGTCATTGCAGGTGTTGGAAACGGAAACATGACTAAATCAGCATTGGATGCTTGCGCAAGGGCGGTAAAAAAAGGAGTTGTAGTAGTAAGAAGCACAAGAGTGGCTACTGGCAATGTAGGACGCAACGTAGAGGTGAATGACGACCAGGTAGGCACCATAGCATCCGCAGACCTCAATCCACAAAAATCGAGGATTCTTCTTTCAGTAGCATTGGTAAAGCAACGGAAGGCAGATGAAATTCAAAGGCTGTTTTATGATTATTGATCAACCACAATAGATAGAATATGAATTACAGATTTAAAAGATATTTTTTCACGATCATATTGCTCAGCTTATTGACTGTCGCCGTAAATGCACAGGATGACCAAGGCAAGAAGACGATGGACATTTATGGATTTATCATGATGGACATGGGCTATAACTTCAACCAGATAGATCCAAATTGGTTTGATGTAGTGCGTCCCACAAAATTGCCTTCGTTCAAAAATGAATTTGGCGCCGATGGAAATTTTTATTTCTCTGTAAGGCAAACAAGATTGGGATTTAAAAATTATTTCCAAACCGGACTTGGTGAGCTGAGGACACAGTTCGAATTTGAAATGTTCGGAACGGGTGTTGATGCGGGCCAAACTACTATCCGTTTGAGGCACGCATATGCAGAACTTGGCAAGTTTGGTGCAGGTCAATACTGGAGTCCCTTCATGGACATCGACGTTTTTCCAAATACAGTCGAGTATTGGGGACCGACAGGTATGGCCTTCTTTAGAAACGTTCAGGTGAGATACATGCCAATACAGGGCGACACGCGACTCACGTTCGCATTGGAACGGCCGGGAGCAAGTGCTGACCAGGGCATATATGCAAATCGAATTGAATTGAGCGGCGTATCGGCACATTTTCCTTTACCTGATTTATCTGCCGAATACCGACGCGCAACAAAATGGGGTTATGTTGAATTAGCCGGAATTGTTAGATATGTGGATTGGAAAGACCTCAACAATGATCCGCTCGACCTGTCAGGAAATGCCACGTGTTGGGGATTGAACCTTAGCACTAATGTGAATGTTGGAAAAACTGTCTTTCGCGGAGCAGTGGTTTATGGAGAAGGTGTCCAGAACTATATGAACGATGCACCCGTGGATATTGGCATCAAGAATAATTTTTCAAATCCAACAACTCCGATAGTTGGAGTCGCTCTCCCAGTACTTGGCATCACCGCCTTTGTTGATCATAAGTGGAACGATAAGTTTACTACTGCTGCGGGATACTCATCGATCGATATTGATAATTCTGATGGACAAGCAGGCAATGCCTTTCATCACGGTCAATATGTTGCGGCAAACTTGATGTATTACCCGGTACAGAATGCAATGATGGGGGTAGAGTTTCAATGGGGCGATAGAAAAAATTTCAGCGATGGTTGGTACACGTCTATCAGGAAAGTGCAGGTTTCGTTCAAGTATAATTTCTCTCAATCCTTTTATAAGCATTGATCGAATAATTGGATTGAGAGCCATTACGATCAATTATAAAAAAGATACGCGTAATGGCTTTTTTATTTTATCATGAATAATGCAGGCCGTGAAAACTCGCTTACCTGTCCTTATTATCATTTTCTTACTTGCGGGATTTGTTCCTGAGATTAGCTTCGGTCAGGATTCTGCAAAAGTTGTACCTGACGGTACGGAGGGAGAAGTACTGGCTACACGAGATTCTATCAATAATCTTCCGAAGAAGAAACCACGTAACCAATTTGATTTTGGTTTCACTACGTTCCGGTTTGGAGCAGGATTTCTATATGAGTTTGCAGGATTTTCTCAAGATGCAGAGAGCAAAAAGCAAGCGGATTCTGGCGACTATAAATTAAACCCTACATTCAAAGTACGAGACTTTCGGGTACTGGTTAGTGGCCAATTCAAAACGAAGAGGATCATTACTTGGAAAGCCGGCTTTATGTATGATGGTCCAAGCGATACCTGGTTTGTACGCGAATCAGGGTTCACCATTGCAGCACCAGAATTGTTTGGACACATTTTTATTGGTCGAACCAAAGAAGGCTACTCTCTAAACAAAGTAATGAATGGATACGCGGGATGGACGATGGAAAGACACATGTCCATTGACGTCATCCCTATTCTTGCCGACGGAATAAAATGGATGGGATATTTGCCAAAGCAAAAGATTATTTGGAATATCGGCGCATATACCGACTGGCTTTCAAAAGGACAATCGTTTTCTACTTTCCAATCGCAATATGCTGCGCGCGTAGCATGGTTGCCGATAAATTCTGCAAAAGAAAAAACCACATTGCACATTGGCGTTAATTATCGATATGGAAAGCCACTCGATGGGCAGATGCGTTTAAGGTCGCGCCCGGAAGCGAATCCCGCTCCATATTTCATCGATACAAAAACTTTCCCATCGGATCATTCTAATCACGTTGGTTGGGAAGCATACTATTCCAAGGGACCATGGATGTTAGGTACTGAATACAATTTCCATATGTTTCACTCGCCTTCTACACAAAACCCAACGTTTCGTGGTGGCGATGCCGTTATTAGTTACATAATTACAGGCGAATCCCGTCCATATACAACGGTGGGCGGCATCTATTCCTTCGTTCCTATAAACAAGTCTGTGTTCAAGGGTGGCGCGGGCGCCATTGAGGTATTACTTCGGTATTCTACATTGGATCTTGACGATGGCACCATTCAAGGAGGAAAATTCTGGAGGATAACACCGATGGTAAATTGGTACTTGAGTAGGGTTCTGCGCTGGGAGTTTGCCTATGGTTATGGCGTGCTGGATAGATATCAATTAAAAGGAGCAACTCAATTCTTCCAGAGTCGAATTCAAATTGTGATTTTATAATGGCAAAATCAATTTGAAGCTTTGCCCAATTTCCAAATCGCGCGGATTCTTGTAATTAGATAAATAATCACTGACCATACTCCAATGATACAAGCCCATGCCATTGCAGTTAGCCATATGGGAGCGTTACGTGGAGTAGACCATAAGGAGCGTTTTCCAAAATCAGTTTTAAATTCATGGACAACGCCCCAGGGAACCGATACTGATGTTTCTAAAGTTCCTACTTCCTCATTGTCATCTACGAGCGCTACCAATTGTAATCTACCCTGATCATCGCCGGGCAAATTCGCTTTGAGAAACGCTGCTTGAGCACTGCCTGCAGAATCCGTTGCGTATGTATCTTCATCTCCAACATTTAAAATGCCACCATATCTCTTCACGCCCACCTTCACATCCACTTCAGGCATCGCAACCCATGAGCCGCCTTCATTCTTTTGAAGAGATACGTTAACTGATCGTCCATCTGCGCTCGTTGCAGTATCCAATTGTAGTCGGGCTAATTTAATCGTGACTTCTTTAGTTGTTGAGTCAAACGCAGGAGATGCTTGGGCATGCGCATAAAAAGTATGGCTGGGATGGTGATCCCATGCTGTTGCCAATGAAGGAGGAAATGTTACGAGAGCATTTCCTGACTGGTCAGTGACCACTTCACCCACCAATGCTTCCCTTGATTTATCAGTATCCAAATAAATAGAAACATGCACATTCGCGGCAGTGGAAAAGCCTTCCGCTGTTTTATTTTTTGTTTGTATAGCCAGGTAAGGGACCTTATTATCCTTTAAATGATACTTCAGGTATAATAAAGATTCTCTTGCAGGCTTCTTGGTTGTATCTCCTTGCGCCATATTCATTTCAGGCAGTAGGAGAAATGATATAAGAACCAAATAGCAAGCGCTATATAATATCTTTTTCTTCATTCTTTTCAATTACGGTTTCGTAAATCGGAATGATGGGAAACAATCGAGCAAAAAAGGTAATGATCAATAATGCACCTGCCAGTGATCCCATAGCAATGGCCCATTCTTCCCAGGAAGGAAAATAATGTTTATAAGATTCGGGAACATTTTGCATTGGTAAAAATGGATGAAGCAAGGTGGGCGTTACAATCAGGTATCTCTTAAACCATGCGCCTACCACCACCATTATTCCTGCAATAAATGCAGGTAAAGGTTTTCTTCCTTTCTTCATCAACAATATGATCATCGGAAATATCATCCCTACCAGTATACAGAACCAAAACAATAGCGCAAACTTTCCAGAGAATAAACCGGTAAGATGTTCCTCTTCCGGTTTCTTCATTTTAAATGCAGGAACCAGGTATTCGTTGACATTGAAGTAGAGATAAATCAGAGCAAGAAGAACCACAATCTTACCCATCCTGTCAAAATGAGTATCCGTTATGTAATTCTCCAGGCTATAATATTTCCTGAACATGTACATAGCTACCACTACGGCTCCGCCTCCTACCAGGAAAGCGCCAGATATAAAATAGGCGCCAAAGTTCGTGCTATCCCAACCGGGCCTGTACGTAGTTGCAAACAGCCATGACGTAACGGTGTGGATCGTGAACGCTACCGGAATGATGGTAACACAAAGAATCAAAACTGAACGGTTTACTATTTTGAATTGATCTACCGTTCCCTTCCAGAATGATCCCATGAATTTGTACAACCAATTTTGAAAACGAGAATTTCTGTTCTTATGATTATTCAGGATCTGCAGATCAGGCAACAATGGCAGATACAATAAAAGAAGACTAATTACAAAATAGGTGCTGATCACAACCACATCCCATACAATGGGAGATTGAATCCGCGGATGAAGGAAGAGATTATAGAATCTTTCCGGCCTTCCCATATCCACGACTATGATAATGGAAGCAAACACAATTGCAGATACGGCGATAATTTCAGCAATGCGTGTAAGCGGTGTGCTCCAATGCACATTCGCCAATCTTAGCACGGCAGTAATCAATGATCCCACAAGGCTAATCGCAACAAAGAATACAAAATTCGAAATGTAAATTCCCCAGGAAACATAGTCTCTCATTTCTGTCACCACAAGTCCATATCTAAGTTGTCTGTAATATGCATAAGCCCCAATGATGCAAATAATCACAAGACCCATTGTCCATAAGCGCCCGGATCTTCCAAATTTTTGGGGGTAAAGGTCGGAGGTGACCCGTTCTGTAGAAAATGCTGATAGGCTACTCACCTTAATGCGGTTTTTGTGATGACTCCTGGCTATTTTCTAAACCAGATTCAAATGGGAAATTTCTATCTACAGGCGGCAGATAATACACACTTGGCTTCGTGCCCAGGTCTTCCATCAGGCGATAGCCCGCCTTGTCTTTTATTAATTGACTAAACTGAAAAGTTTCTGTTCCATTGGTTACAGTGTCCTCATTCATGTCACCAAAAAAGAAAACGCCATTAGGACAAGCCGAAACGCAATGTGGGAGTTCTCCTTTCCGGGCCATATCGGGACAGAAGTCGCACTTTCCAACAGTACCTTTTTTTTGTGGCATACTGGTTTCGGAAGAATATGCCTGACTGGCAAGTTCAATAGGAAGATGCGGATCTTCCCAATTAAATACGCGGGTGGAGTAAGGACATGCGGCCATGCAGAAGCGGCAACCAATGCATCGGTCACTATCTATTAATACAATACCATCTTGTCTTTTGAATGTGGCATCTACCGGGCACACTTTAACGCAGGGAGGTTCGTCGCAATGCATACAGGTAGTCGGTTGCCAATATGGAGCCGTATGATCAGCATCCTGCATTTGATAAATCTTCACCCAATTGTGATCTGGATGAAGATGATGCGCGTGGTTACAGGATTCCCTGCAAGCCCCAACATTTTTGCAGCGCGCGAGATCAATCACCATCACAAATTTTTTTCCTTCAATTCCTTTCCGTTCTTCTGCATTACTCACGCGCGGAAGGTCAGGCACAGGTTTGAGAAAGGCTTTATCGACTTCTATGACCTCTCCATCAACGGACAACAATTTCACCTTCTCACCAGAGGGTTTTGCTTCTACCTCCTCATGAGAATGATTTTTACCGCAAGAACAACTAGCGCAGGCTGCTCCCGTTAATCCACCCGTAATAAATGCTCTTCTACTGGTGATATCATCTTCCATATTTCGTGATTGATGAAAGTTTATTTTTTCCGTTTCACCCAACTATGGAATTCGTCAGCTTTTAATTGACTCCGTTCGCCTTTCAGGTATTTCATATCTACCTCCACAAGGCGACCGTCTTCAGTCAGCATTTTGACAGTCTCGCTTTTCTTCTTTGGTTTTGGTGTGTATTTCCAAAACACGAGCACCGACAATGCTCCGGCTACCCAGTACAATATCTTTCTGCGGTCGGTTTGCTTTCCGTCAGTTGAAGTGTTCATTGATTATGAGCTTGACAAATAAAAAAATAGATCTGCCTATTATTTCAAAGTCCTGATGTAATTCACAAGACTCCAAACATCATCCTGATCAGGAATCTTTTTCTTGAAGCTAGGCATGTCTTTTCTTCCTTCTTCTGTCTTGTAAAAAATAGCTCCATCAGATTGGCCCGTGAATGCTGCTGCTGTGAAATCTCCCGGATGTGTTTTTAATGTTGCTGCTTTTGTTCCATCACCTTTTCCTGCTTTTCCATGACAGGAAACGCAATGCTTGCCCCATAAGGATTTGCCAGTAGACACGGAACTTGCATCTGCCTTTACCGGGTTCGGCATCTTCTGATACTTTTCGGGAACAGGCCACGGATCATTTGTTGGTGAAACAAATCCATAACCAGTAATCAGAATTCCTGCCGCCAGGAAAAGGCCGATAATTGAAATTCTAGAATTCATAGATGTTGTTTTATAATTAGAATGATATAATCTTTCTCGTCTTTAATAGTTCCAAAGTCGGGTTATATTAAATCCAATCATCCACTCTCCCTTCGTATAGTCATATTGGTTATACATATTGTTCTGCTGCGGCGAGAGGTAATAATAGTTTCCGAAGAAGAACTGGAACGCATGCGCGCTGGTTGCTAATTCCATTCCAAGTGCGATGTTTGGATGTGGGTTGCCTGCTTTGTGTTTTGTCAACGGTTGATCATAATTGGCAAGGATGGCCATCGCTTCTTTAATTTTATATCTTCCATTTACCGCTACCGCAAGGTGATTGTGATGCCGTTCAGGACTTACTTTCCCCGGTTCGCTATAATAGCCATTTACAACATTTGTATGAGAAAGACTGGGTGCCACCTGCGCTGAAAATTTTTCATTGATTTTGCGACCAACAATGATCTGGTGGAAATAGGTAAGGCGATCACTGAAGTGAACAAAGTTATCGGCCGTCCGGGAATCAATAGCCATATTACCATAGTAAGTCACACTCACCGGCCACCTGCCAGTTGTCATTTGTTGAAGAATGGCATATTTGGCGTTGACGTCCCATATCATTTTATACTTCGTGAGCCCAATGCCAACACTCAACTTATCAATAGGAGAATAATTAGCACCAAGGCGAATATTGGAAGAAGCAAATAGTCCAAAGAAATCTTTATATCCATTTTTCACGACACCAAATCGGTGTTGAAAATCCATTTCGAAAGTTCCTTTAATCGGCACCAGAACCGTCTGATTATCGATCAACCAAACACTCTCAAACATATTTTTCACCGGCTTTGGCTTCGGCTTCTCTGCTGCGGCACTATCTGCGTCCTGGCAATAACCTGATTCAACAAAAAACAACATCAACAACATCCCCATTCCAAACGGAACGCTCAATTTATTTAGCAGGCCAATAGGATTCATGAGTGCTGTTTGAATAATTAATTGTTTGGTGCTCCATTTCTAATCCAGTCGAGGATCTTTTGCGTGTCACTCGCTTTCAACGCTCCTGACGGTGGCATTCTTCCGGTTTGACAAACCACGTATATCGTACTTTGATTAGGCACAGCCGTATTGACAAAGCCGCCGGAAATAAGTGCGTTGTAAGCTTTGTCGGGAACTAGTGAAGGCGCATGACTTGGAACGGCGTCATGACAGCCACTGCCATTGCAGTGCGTATTAAAAATTGGGATAAGATCGCCACTAAAACTTACGAACGCGGGCGGACCATTGGGATCTGAACCCGGACTGATCACATCCTGGTAACATCCGGAAAAGAAGAAGGTCATCGCGCAGCACAACAAAAGATAGATATATATTTTGCCCTTCATATTGGTTCGTTTGGTTCGTCGCATACAAGCGATTTATTAAGGTGCGATAGTGAATGCGGCGTTGCATTTCACGTCCACTTTATCGGCGATGTTGTTGGAAGCAATTAAGAAGTCAGTCTTGGCAAGAAACTGAAACTGCAGGCTAAAACCCATTACCTGGTTTGCACCTGAGGGGGTCTTTCCATCATAATTCATCTTGCAGGTAATCTCTTTTGTTACGCCATGAAATGTCAAATCCGCTTTGATGTTATATCCTTTATCTGTTGTGCTTAATTCTACAGACTTGCTTGTAATGACGGCTAAATTAGAAGCCTCGGTAGTTGCACCGGCAGTGGTTCCAAAAGTGCTCAGTAAACATCCGTCATCCCTTCCTGGTTCGCTTGTGTTGACAGTGTTCAACCATACCCAGGCAGAAAAGTGAATTCCTGCTGCGTTAGGTTCATCAAATTCAAAACTGTAAAATCCAAAATTGTCGAAACGACCAGTGAGTTGAGAAGTAGCACCCAGGTAAGGTGTTGCCCAATTCACATTTGAATGTGCTTTATCAAAGGTGTGCTTGGGATTCGCGAGCGAAACTTTATCAGTGCCCCGGACGATATCAGGACCATTACTGGTGAGTACTTCATCATCATGAGTACATCCTATTACATATCCAACAATGGAAAATGCACATAATAGCGCCAGCAGTACGCTCTCACTTCTTGCTCTCATAAGCGTTGAGTTGAAAAGTTTGGGAATTGGTTTCGAAGGTGTGGCATAACGACGGTTGAGATAAGGTTAACAGTCATATAAATGTAAAATCAATTGATAGGGATTTAAATATTTAACGGTTAACTGAATGAACGTGATGTGCCAATGCAGCATTTCAATGAAGGGCTACAATTAGCTACATTTATCAGATAAGTAGCAAATGATGAAATACATAATAGGACTTGCTTGTCTTTTTTCCTTTGCCGTTGCGCAAAAACCAGTGATAGAAGTAGATCTAACCAGGAAATTGGGAGAACTAAAACCCATCTGGGCATGGTTTGGATATGACGAACCCAATTTCACTTATATGAAGGACGGCAAGAAGTTGTTATCCGAACTCGCAGCGCTAAGTCCTGTTCCCGTATTTGTGCGCACCCATAATTTGTTGACTACGGGCGATGGCACGCCTTCTCTGAAATGGGGATCAACCAACGCTTATACTGAAGATGCAAATGGAAATCCCATTTACAATTGGCAAATAGTCGACAGCATTTTTGATACCTATATAAAAAGAGGCATGAAACCGTTAGCGCAGATTGGCTTTATGCCCGAAGCCCTCTCGTCGAAGCCACAGCCATACAGACATAAATGGAGACCGGGCGCTCCTTATACCGAAGTGTTTACGGGTTGGAGCTACCCTCCCAATAACTATGATAAGTGGAGAGAATTAATTTACCAGTGGGTGGGCCATTGCGTAGCCAAATATGGGAAAGATGAAGTAAATAGCTGGTATTGGGAAGTGTGGAACGAACCGAATATCCCCTATTGGAACGGAACGGTAGATGAGTATTGCAAAATGTATGATTATGCAGTCGACGGTTTAAAAAAAGCTTTACCTACAGCGCGCATTGGTGGCTGTGATATCACCGGCGGTGGCTCAAAATTTCTTACAGTTTTCCTGGAGCATTGTATCAATGGCACCAATTACGCAACCGGAAAAAAAGGCTCTCCTCTGGAACTGATTCTCTTTCATGCCAAAGGACAGCCAAAGGTTGTGCAAGGTACCGTTGTGATGAATGTGGGTATCCAAATGAGGAATATCAGGGATGCAATTGAAACCATTAATAAATTTCCAGAAGTAAAACACCTTCCCCTTGTTATTGGCGAATCCGATCCCGAAGGTTGCGCTGCTTGCGGCATGAGCACCAATCCTGAAAACGCTTATCGAAACGGTACAATGTATTCGAGTTACACGGCGGCGTCCTTTGCAAGAAAATATTTATTAGCAGATTCGCTTCACGCCAATTTAATCGGCGCCGTATCGTGGTCGTTTGAATTCGAGGACCAGCCATGGTTTGCGGGGTTTCGTGATCTCGCTACTAATGGAGTGGATAAACCGGTACTAAATGTTTTTCGCATGTTTGGAATGATGAAAGGAACGCGGGTGCAAGTCAATGGAAATAGAATGTATGGCCTGGAAACTTTTGTTGATTCAAGTGTTCGGAATAAAACAGACATTGGCGGATTGGCCGCAATGGATAAGAAAGAAGTCACTGTGATGATTTGGAATTATCATGACGAAGACAAACTTGACGAGGGAGAAAATATTGACGTTAAGTTGATGGGCTTATCAGTAAAGTCATTAACTATGACGACCTATGGAATCGATCAAACTCATAGCAACTCTTATACAGTATGGAAGAAGATGGGATCGCCGCAACAGCCTACAAGCGATCAAATTCATGCGCTTGAAAAAGCCGGACAATTGCAACATGTAGGTAAAGAAAAAAAATTGAAAACAAAGAATGGGAATCTAACTGTTTCCGTGAATCTACCTCGACAAGCGGTCTACTTGCTGCGGTTTAGTTGGAAATAATTTTGAATTTGTGTGGATAGTTATCGGAGGAACTTTCGGCGAAAGAAAGAACGCGGATTCATTAAGACGATTAAGATTTATTATGGAGAAGACTAATCTTAACAAATCATCACCATCTTATCCCGATAGCTATCGGGACGCAAAGATTTAATTGTCCCTATTTTGATTCAGAAGGTAACAACGGCCAGTTCTTATCAGGCACATGAGCAGTTTTCATAATCGACTGTATTTTCCTCACCACATCAGGATGTGTTGCGGCAACGTTATTCTTCTCCTGTGGATCGCTCTTCAAATCATATAACTCAAGTGGCACATCAGCATTCTTGCTAACATTTAGTTTTATTCCTTTCCATTGACCCAATCTCACTGCCTGCTTTCCCCCACCTTCATGGAATTCCCAGTAGAAGTATTCGTGCTCTTTCTGGGATTCTCCTTTGATCGATGGAAGGATAGAGACGCCATCAATTTTTTCTGACTGCTGCACACGAGCTAATTGCAAAAAAGTTGGAAACAAATCCCACATGGCAACCGGCGTGTCATTAATTGTTCCAGGGTGCGTTACGCCTCTTTGATAGGCGATAAATGGAACGCGTATTCCACCTTCATATAAATCACGCTTCATACCATTCAAAGAGCCATTACTATTAAAGAAGGCAGGGTCACCACCCTTCTCACGGTGCGGACCATTATCGCTGCTGAATATCACCAGTGTATTTTCTTCGAGGCCCTTTTGTTTCAGCAATTGCAAAACCTGACCAACATATTTATCTAATCTCCCCACCATTGCCGCAAACGCAGCGTGTGGATACGGATCGTAATGCGATTTCTCTTCATCTTTCACGGTAGGAACCTGTACTGGTTGTTCATTAAATTTCTTTACATAATAATTATACAAGGAGTCGTGTGGAACAAATACATCAGCGTGAGGCAGCGTGTAAGGAAGAAAAAGAAAGAAGGGTTGTTTGTGTTTTGCTTCCAGGAATTTAATTGCTGCGGCGTGAATGAGATCCGCAGAATAAACAGAATCATATTTCAGATTTCCACTAAGGTCAACGCGATCATGATTGCTCCAAAGGTGATCGGGAAAATAATTGTGAGCTAAGGTTTGACAATTATATCCGTAGAATTGATCGAAACCTTTTTTAGAAGGATCACCTGTTGTGGTAATATATCCCAGGCCCCATTTACCAAATGCAGCAGTAGTATATCCCGCTTTTTTCAACTCCATTACAAATGTGTTGGCGTTGGCGGGCATGGGAAATTGACCTTCCGGCTTAGTGCCTTGATTACCGCGAACAGGGGTATGACCCGTATGCAAACCCATCATGAGACTGCACCGCGAAGGCGCACACACAGTTGTTCCGGCGTAAAATTGAGTGAATCGAACACCGCTTTTTGCCAATGCATCAATATTCGGCGTTTCGATTTTCTGCTGACCATAACAACCGAGATCACCATAACCAAGATCATCGGCGAGAATGAAAATGATATTTGGACGCGAATCCTTTTGAGCAAATGAAAGGTTCGCAAATACAATCAGGATTATGGTAAACAACAACCTCACTTTGGATTCTTTTATTTAAGATTTATCAACAAGAATGGAATAATCGGTCCATGATTTCTACCCGAACATTCAATGATCAATGTTCAATGTTCAATGCTCAATGCTCAATGTTCAATGTTCAATGTTCAATGTTCAATGCTCAATGCTCAATGCTCAATGTTCAATGTTCAATGCTCAATGTTCAATGTTCAATGCTCAATGCTCAATGAAGCATCTTGTACAACTCACTTCCGGCCAACAAGAAAGCGCCCAATCCAAAATCCTCAAAATTCGGCACACGATCAAAATTCACTGGTTGACTATCCTTTGGTTCTTTTCCCGTTCCCTGGACAAAACCTAAAAAACCATTTGGATGAACCGCAGTAGCAAGTCCATTCCAACCCTTCATTATTGCAGGTTTGAATTTGTTCGCATCAAGAATCATATTATTAATGCCCCACGCAAATCCGTACACAAACATGCTGGTACCTGTTGTTTCTTTTCCGCCAAAATCAGTGGAGTCATGCAAACTCACATTCCAAAATCCATCGCTTCTTTGAATTTTTAGAAGAGCATCGGCCATATCCTTGAAATCCTGAAGATACTCCTTGTAATGAGGATCTGTGTTGGGTAGCAGTGTCAATACTCTCGCCAATGCAACAAACACCCAACCATTACCGCGACTCCAATAGCAATCCTCACCATTCGGTTCTTTATGAGGCGGATCAAAATCTTTATCCCTCCACCATAAATGATCAACCCGACTATACAACCCGTTGTCCCCATGTTTATATTTCGTGAAGGCGTACATCTCATACATTCTCCTGAAATAATTTGTATCATTATAGATCACACCTAATCTCGCAAATATGGGCATGCCCATTTGTATTGCATCAACCCACGACCAGTCATCTACTTTATCAGTCTGCATCATCCTGTCTATTGACGCTTTAATTTTTTCAATTCGCTCAGGATGCTGTTTATTGTCGAGCAAATAGACATCAATATAAGTCTGCCCGCAACATTGATTGTCCGCGTTCCTGGTCTGAATACCACCAATGAGATCCCAGTTGTGTTTTTGTCCCCATTCCACTGCATAGTCATAATATTTTTTTTGCGGATCGACAGCATGCAGGGCCATTAAGCCTTCGTAATAAACTGCCCGCGTCCAAAGATTACTGGCTCTTACTTTATCTGTGACCGTTTCTTTTCCCGCATCCGGCCATTTGTCCATGAAGTATTGATTGGCTAATCGCATCTTTTGCAGCACGTCGTTTTGTGCAATTGATTGCGTTGTTTTTTTCGATGTACTACATGAGCAAATCGAAACGACGGACGCAATGACTAACCAAGAGTTTAACTTATTTATCATGATGACAATGATGTTTATTCGTAGAAGATTTATCACTAAGACGACCACCGACAGGGTCTTCGACCCCTGTCGGGGTTGCTTTGCCTATTGCCAATTGCCTATTGCCAATTTCGAATTATCATGGTGCATCCTGCATCCTGTATCCTACATCCTGTATCCTGCATCAAGGCATCTTCCTCAACCCTTCCCATTTAACTTTCCAATCCTTCGGTATACCGGGATTTTTTTCTTTGCATCCATTCCATCCTGCGCACATCATAGCAATGGCAGTGAGCAATCCTCCGTTACCGGGCATGTAAACACGCAATCGCTGATCCTGGTAGTTGTGACCATTCACTAAATAAGTATTGGTAGGCACATCCATGAGTAAAGCATCGATTGCCTTTTCTTTTAGGCCCAGCCTTGCCCCAGTCATAGCGGTGAGTGGAAAATCCCATCCCCAGGTATCATCCCATTTCCAGGTTTTCCAAATGAGATCGAAAGTGTTCTTCATAATAGCAGAGTCGATCATTCCTGTTTGAGGAAGGTAACCAAATGCGCCCAACACACTGGGGTGGTCTGTTTTATATGTTTCATTTGTGTACGAGTCAGGCGCGCTTTCCGCGGCGAGGTAAACATTGTTTTGAATGGTAGGATGCGAAATTTTTTTCAACACCGCGTCCCAGTTTTTTTCAATAGGCAGATGCAATCGTTTTCTCCACTCCTGCGCAATGTTCAATGCAAATTTCCAGTAAGCCAACTCAAAAGTGGGATTAAAAGTTTGTTCTGGTTTATATCTTTCTTGTGCGGGAATCAATCCCTTTCCAAGGATATACCTGTCTTTCTCTTTTTCATAATAAGGAAACGAAGCCATGAAATCAGCGGTCGCAAATACAAGATTTTTATACTTGTTAAGTGTTGCGGCATCTTTATGTTGGCGATAGCAGAGTTCTGCGAAATAAATTAAGTGTGGCTGTTGCCATATAAGAAATGCACCAACAGAGGATGGACTTTCATCTCCCTGGTTGTCGGTCATTTTTTGCCAACGTACTCCTTCAAATCCCTGTCGCGCAGCAATCTGTTTTGCCTTATCGAACACCTTTGCATACCAATCCAAACTTTTTTCCAGCAATTCAATTCGCCCCCACAGCCCATAATGTAAAGAATGCCACCAATGCATTTCCAGATGTGGTTTACCATACCAACTATTATACGTTAATCCAGTTTCTTGCGGTGGATAAGAGCCGGCTTCCTGTGCTCTCATCAAATATTGCGAGAGTATAATTCTTCTTTCTAGTTCAAATGCGCGAGGATCTTTGCTGCCTGAAAAATCAATCGCTCCTCCGGATAACCAAAATTTTTTCCATTCTGCCATGGAAGCAGAATTCGTTTCCCGAAATGTTGGAGGTGGTATATTAGAATGGACAGGGGAAAACCTCGCTGCAAACTCAAACTGGTCACTATCTGTCGAAGTGATTTCAAAAAAGTGCTTCGATTTTTCAGATATGGATGCATTGCCCGAACAATGCAACTCCAACCAATACTGTGTTGAATCCAACACGCGGTGAATGACTCCTCCAGAATTTAATTTTGTTAAAGTTGAAAAATGTTTGTCTTGCTCATTCCAATTTGTGCCTACGTCTGCCCACTCCCCCGTGGGATAAGGAAATCGAATAAATACTTTTAGCCGGCCGGATCGTACGAGCGGCGACTCAACAATCGCAGAAATCAAATCTTGCTGTGGATGACAAACGGTAATAACCCTGACTGGAATATTTTCAACGGTAAAATTGGAAAGAATTTTTCCGCTCCAAAGATCGAGTAGTTGATGAATGTTGTGAATGTCATTGATGGTAGCAATTGAACCATCCTCTTTGGTAATTACTAACCCAATGTTTCCTAATTGCAGTCGATGCGGATTTTGCCTGAACCAATCAGAAGCTTGCCTATTCGCTGCTGGCTCGTTCCACTGTACCGCATAGGAGATATCCCTTCCATTAAAATGATAACGCTTGAGTGTAGACTCAAATTTGAAATTTGATGTGTTGGGGAAGCTATGCCATCCCCATTCACTCTCGGTTCCCAGCGGCACTCCTTTAGCATAATATTCTGGAAAAGATTGAAGACCGGTAACGTCAACTGTAAAAGCAAATTTTCCATTGCCTACAGTTAAAGAAGAAAGCGAATCAGGAGAGGTAACTACTACAGCATGCCTGTTCACCAACAACTGCCTGTTGATTGGTTGTGCGTGGAGGGAAACTGCTCCAAATAAAACGCAAGAAAAAACGACAATACTTATTCTTCTACCCATTTGTTCTTATCCTTTTAAAAAGTACTTCTTAAATGGATGGCCTTTCAATTTTGCGAGTTCCTCTTTTACAATCCTGGCATTTATTAAGGCGCCTTCCCTATCTGTATGGGTATGGTCCGCGGGAAAAAATTTAGACACCGTTGGTTGGCCCATCAACTCATATTGGTCGGCAATTTTATTGTTCAGATCAATGAAGTACGCACCATTAACTTGAGCAATTTCTTTTGCCCATCCGCCATAGGTGCTATCTGCTCTTCTCACTTTGTTGTTGTCCCAATTGTCTCGGGGAACCGGCGAACAAACAATTGCAGTTGCCTTTCGGTCCCTGGAGTCATTTATATACTTGCGCATATACCATCCATAACTGTAAACCACTTCTTGTTTTTTTGTAATAGGATTATAGATTTCCCTCGATTCATTTCCTATTCCTGGTATGGTTCCACGCGCACGTGCGGTATCATCCAGCGGACTAGCGTCATTATGGCCAAATTGCATGAGAACGAAATCTCCTTTTCTCAACTTCGTTAAAATCTTGTCCCAACGTCCGTCAGTGATAAACGTTCTGCTGCTTCGGCCGCCGATTGCGTCATTTTCCACCGCGATTTTTGATGTGTCGAAATAATTTGCCAGAAAGCTGCCCCATCCCCATTGACCATTTTTCCCGGTCCCATCTCCATTTCGAACAGTAGAGTCGCCAATAATATAAAGTGTTGGTTTTTCTTTTTTGAAAAAAAAGGAAGAACAGGTAACAAGAGTAAGAAGAAAGACAATTTTTATATATCGATTTCGCTGAGAAATCAGCATGCCAAACATGTTTGATGGAATATAAGTTAGCGAAAAAATTCAGCTATCCTGCTGCGTCCTGACGGTTTACGGTTTACAGTTTACAGCTTACTGTTTGCCGTTTAAGAAAATGATTTGTCAATCCGCCGTCAACGATCATCCGTCATCTGTCAACCGTCAACTGTCATCTGCTTCTTAGTGGTTCCATACTCACCGGTCCCAGTAATCCAGATGGCATCGGTGACCAGGAAGATGCATCAAACAATCCGTTTTTGATATTTTCTCTTCTCCTCGCTGGCATATTTGTATTATAAAAGATCTTCCACGGAATATCATTTCGATCCATATAAGCGATTCGATTCGCCATTAAATTGGCAACAATCACTTCTAATTTGTTGTTTTGTTTGAACAAAGACGAAGGAAATTGTAGTTGATAAGTTGGACCAATTAGTGTTGCCAATTTTTTTCCATTCAAAAAGACTTCCGCAGTCTCATGAACCTTCCCAAGATTCAACAGCCATTTGGAAGCGGTATCATTTGGTTTATCGAAGACAAACGAATACTTGGCCCGACCAGAAAAATTCTTTACATCCTCTCCTCCGAGGTCCGTCCACGAACCGAGTGAAGCGCCATTCACCGTTGCTGGAATAATTGGCCCACCGTCTAAAAATTCGATTGTCCATTTTCCCGTAAACTGGTTCCCGGATTCCCCGGGTTCATAATAAGGAAACAAACTTCCTTTCTTAGGAGTAGCATATGTTTGAACGATCACCGATTCATATGGCTGAAGCTGAAGCAATACTTCAATTTGTCCTTTTGATTTTTTCTCCCAATGCGCTAGACCCTTAGTCCCTGTCATTGGAGAAAAAAGTGCTACAGCCTTGGCATTAGTAGATAAGAGAACACTTTCTTTCCGTGGATCGTTACTTCTGTTGGTAATAAAATAAATATGTCCGAATTCATTCTTTCTTCTACAAAACTGAAACTTTTGTTCCCCCAATGACTCTCTTCTAACCGGGACAGACTCCAACAGGTCACCAAGTTGATCGCTCAACACAATAACACCTTTTCCCTGAGAAGATTTATTCACTTTACCAGCGTGCAAAAGCTGAACGTTTGCAATAAGATCTTTGAAAGCGGATTGCCTGCTCTTCAAATTTGCTAAGCCCGGCACATCGGTTGGAAGTGTTTTATAGAAAAGAATTGTAGCGCCAGCATTTGCCAGTTCTATCAATCTGCGAAGAGAGTTTTCTGGAATGTATTTGTTTGCGGGAAGAAGAATGGTTTGGTAGCTGTTGCCACAGGAAATAATTTTCTTATTAGCGATAATAAATTTTTGAAGTTGCCGATCCGAGAAAAAATCGAAACTATATCCGTTCTCCAACATCCATTTGGAAACGAACTCAAAATCCGTTCCTTCAAAATTTCTTTCCATGCCATCGAAGTGCTGCAGTAAATCATTTCCTGGCTGAGCGTATCGATCCACAATTGGATAATATAACAACACATCGTTATCAGGCTTGCCACTCTGCAAAAACGATTGTGTTCTTGCGATGTAATCATTCAACCCTCCAAAATCCTGCCACTGAGGATTGGTAGGCTGAAAATGTACAGCTGCATAAAATAACCAGCCTGGCCATGGAGCATCCTTTGGTGAGTAAGCCACTCCATGATAGAAAATGTGATTCACGCCGCCAAGAAAAAACAAGTCGACACATTTCTTTACATCCCCCCAGGAAGAAAGAAAGTGTTCATTCAGCCATGTTGCGGATTCAGAAGACACCAATTTCTTTCCTGTTACATTGGCTGAAGATGTCGCAAACTTGAATCGGAGAATATCATTTCCTTCTGTTTCCGGAATATCAACCGCAGCATACAAATCCAAAGTATTGGCAGGCGAGCCGTGGGATTGATTTCTAACAAGAGCGGATTTTGACGCGCCCCATTTTTTCCAGGCTTCTGTAAAATGTTGCAGCAATAATTCGTCGATAGTGGCACGGTAATCGTAGATCACGCGAATATTTTTGTCCGCACTGTCTTTCTGAAATAAAGCAGGCAGAAACTCTTTTAAATCGTAACCTCTTCGCTTCTTGAATTCCTCAAAAAATGTGGGCGTCCAATTGGACTGACCTCTCGCATCGTCCACCTCATATGAATCGTTGAAAAAAGAACGGAGATAAGAAACATCATGACCAGCAAATCCCTTGTCGAACCTTTTGAAATAATTACTTACTGCTGTTGCGGAAAAATGATCGATCGCATACCCTTCCCCTCCTGGTGCGGCACGCTCCACCATTTTCCCGTGAAGACCTACAAACAAAGCGTAGAGCGACCATTTGCCCGCAGGTGCTGTCCAGTTCAACAAACCATTTGCATCCACTTTAGTGGTGAGATCAATGGCATCGCCCTTTTCAGGATACGCCATTAATAACTGTAGTGGTAGTTTTTCGGGATAAATGATCTGATCAAGTGCTAACGACTGAAGGTCTTTGTTTGCAGTCACTGGCTTCAATAAAGTATCGATACTGGCAGGCTTGTTATTCGCAGTGCGGACAAGCGCTGGCTGATTGTAAATAATATTTTCTTTCAGTTGTTCACCCTCATTCAATGTGTAAGTCTTGTAATAAACTGTTTTACTCGCGTCCTTATCAGATACCCATGGTCCGCCAAAGGGCCAACCCGTTCCATTAGCCAGGTCGATTCCTATTCCCAACCGCTTTGCCTCTGCCAGTGTAAAATCAAACATCTGCATCCATTGCGGCGAAAGAAAATTGATGAATTGTTTTTCGTATCCATGAATGCCATAGATAGGCGTGACTTCCAAACCTCCGAGGCCGGCCTTCTTATACTGCTCAAGATTCCAGGTAAGATCTTTCTTATTCACTGCACTTCCTTCCCACCACCATCGCGCCCACGGCTTTGTAGTTTGTGTAATAGCTGGCCAGTTAACTTGCGTGAATCCAGGGAAACTAAAGCTTGCAATCAACCAAATGCAAATGAATTTTCTGACCATTCAGAAGAATATTTTTTATAGAAGATAATCAGACTAACGTGAACTTTCTTTTCATTCACCACGTGGGCACATAGGAAGTTGCCCGCTTCAAATTTTATCTTTCTTTGTGGAGCCTATTGTGGTTCTATGTGCCTATGCGGTGAAGTGTCACATGTCTACATTGAAGCTTTACTTTTGTTAACCTCAACTGCATACACATCGGTGTGCCCTTCAAAATTAGCGCGGAAGATGATCCATTTTCCATCGGGACTAAAATGAACATTGGGTTCAAGTTTGTAATTATGATGCTTCATATCAACCAATCGCTCTGATGCAAAATGATCCCCTGAGGGAGTAAATAAATAAATCCATCTGCCGTCCTTTGCCTTTGCCACTTGTCCGGAGTCACCCCCATCGCCTGCAAATAGTTTCTCATCTGGTGAGTTAGTGAAGTGAATACTCCATTCATCTCGCTTGAGCGCAAACTTTCTTTCATTGCGCGTTTGAACGTCTACGCCCGCCACATAAAAGGTAACACTTCTGGGCATTTGTAGATCGAACCAAATCGTTTTTCCATCTGGTGCAAACCACTCGTGGCCGGCGATCTCCATGTCCATTGTTCTCTTATGCATTAACTGGATTTCACGCGTATCAATATTAATTGTCCAGATGCGATCAACCTTGTGCCAGGGACCCTCATGGCAAAACATCAACAGGTTTGGAGTGGTGTTGGAAAACTGGACATGATTCAGCCACGCACTGTCGGTGAAAAGTTTTTTCAATTCACCTGTCTTCACATTTACGGTAAATAAAGTGCGCGGTTCATGTGCTTCGTAAATTAAATTGAAGTAGCTGGACTTGTTAGGATTTTTCGCAAATAATTCTTTTTCCTTATCGCTATTCCACGCTCCTGCCAATAAAGTCTCGTCACTATTAAGCGTAGTAATATTTGCTTTGAAGTCTTTGGGAAATACATAAATCAATTTCGTTTGCTTGCTGTCAATACTGGTGGCAAATACACTGTCGTTGATTTGATAATACACCAACTTGTTTTTGGTCGCCACAATTTCACCGTTCATAGCAGAAGCCTGGTGTGTGAGCTGCTCTACCTTCAGTGAATTCAAGTCAACACTATAGAGTTGCTTGTTGTTAGCGGGAATGTTACCTGTTTCCTGTTTGACCGAGTCATTCTTAATAGTGTTCAGTAGATCCGTTCCGTAAAAAATCATCTTCGAACCAACAAAAGGATTATTATGGAAGTAAAAACTCATGTTGTTACCAACCCGCCTCGTCAACCTGATCACTTTGTGGCCAGTACTCTTATCAATCCATTCATCAGGCATTTTCCGGCCACCGGATTCCATTGATGGCAGTGTACCTATTGATTCTAAGCGCGTGGATTGTTGGGCATGTATTGATCCTGAAATCAGAAGAAAAATAAGCATCCTCCACTTCATCATTTTTCTGCAGAACATAAACGGGATTTTAAAGTTATCAATCGATTCGTGATGCTATCATTTCGCGTAACTATTCGTGTAATTCGTGCCTAAGAAAAGGCAGGTTTCCCTGCCTTTTTCTAACTGAACGATTGCCAAACACTGCTTGCGAAAAATCAATAACCCGGGTGCGGGTATGCAGCTCTTGCCGCATCTAATATTTTATTCTTCTGGTGATACTAAGGTTGTATTGTGAAGATCCAAATTATTTTAGTTCTCCGTGGCTATCATCCTGCACCATCCTGTTAGAGCGGAAGATTTTACGCAATCGTTGCCGGAAGAATTAAACCGAGTTTTTGCTCGTGACAAAGAGGAGTTTTAGTTTTATACTGACGAAGAGCCTGCTATATGAAGCAAACCTCGAGCATCTGGAAATTGATTGATATCGATATTTACTCGGCTACACCAAAGTATCTGCAGCTTGCCAATTCATTGATCAAAGGAATCCGCGAAAAAAAAATAAATGCTAACGAGGTGCTTCCATCCATCAATGAACTCAGTTTTGAATTTGAAATATCGAGAGACACTGCCGAAAAAGGCTATAAATATTTAAAGAACCTTGGAATAATCGGATCCGTTCCCGGAAAAGGTTACTTCATAAAAAATGTTGATATAAGCCAATCGCTCAAGATTTTTCTCCTCTTCAACAAATTGAGCGCACACAAAAAAATCATCTATGACTCATTTGTTGCAGCCCTTGGCGACCTGGCTACGATCGATTTTTATATTTACAACAACGATTACCTACTCTTCAAGAAAATTCTTTCAACTGCCCGTCCAGACTATACTCATTATGTGATCATTCCCCATTTCCTGGAGGGTGGAGAAAACGCGCATGAAATCATCAACACTATTCCAAAAGAAAAATTGATTCTGCTGGATAAACGTGTTGAAGGAGTAGACGGCCAGTATGCCGCCGTGTATGAAAATTTCGAAAAAGATATTTACCACGCACTGGAGCAGGCTTTACCTGCCCTAACAAAATATGACACCCTCAAAATCATATTCCCGTCCTACACCTATCACCCCCGGGAAATCTTAAAAGGATTCTCGGCGTTTTGCGGTCAATATGCATTTAATTATAAGATTGTTCGGAACGTGAAAACCGAAGTCATCAATAAAGGCGAGGCATTCATTAACCTCATGGAAGACGATTTGGTAGACCTTATCGATAAAATCATTGCGGACAAACTGCAAATTGGCAAGGACGTTGGCATCATCTCATATAATGAAACTCCGTTAAAGAAATTTATCCTAAACGGCATAACCACTATATCTACGGACTTTGCCATGATGGGCTCCGAAGCGGCCAATCTTATCCTGGATCAATCAAGCGAGCATATCGCGATTCCGTTTTATCTAACGCTGCGAGCGTCGCTATGACGACCACCGACCCTTCGACTACGCTCAGGGGGTCTGGGACCACTGTCGGGGTTTCCTCCGTTTGTCTTCTGACTCCTGACTTCTGACTACTGACTTCTCCTTACTTTTGACCCTTATGGCACCATTAAAAGTAGGCGTATTTGGCACGGGTCACCTGGGAAAATTTCATCTCAATAACTGGAAAGAAATAAAGGAAGTAGAACTGGTAGGCTTTTATGATCCAAATGATGCAACGGCGCAAGAGATTTCGGACAAGTACCAACTCGCACGCTTCCTGGATCCTCACCACCTGATGGAGGCCGCAGACGCGGTTGATGTTGTAGCGCCCACCAATTACCATTTTGATTTGTGCGAAGTGGCTATTCGCAAAGGCAAACACGTGTTTGTAGAAAAGCCGCTCGCCAATACCATGGATGAAGCACGTGAACTCGTGAAATTGGCTAAGGAATCAAACATCAAATTGCAGGTAGGTCACGTGGAGCGCTTTAATCCTGCTTTCCTGGCCATCAAAGATCTCGATCTCAATCCCATGTTCATTGAAGTGCATCGGTTGGCACAATTCAATCCCCGCGGAACAGAAGTGAGTGTGATCCTGGACCTGATGATTCACGATATTGATATTATCCTGAGCATCGTCAAGAGTGAAGTGAAAAATATTCACGCAAGTGGTGTTGCTGTGATGACCGACACACCGGATATAGCAAACGTCCGCATTGAATTCAACAATGGATGCGTTGCGAACCTTACGTCCAGCAGAATATCTATGAAGCGAATGAGAAAAATGCGCCTGTTTCAAAAAGACGCGTACCTGGGTGTGGACTTCCTCAATAAAAAATCAGAGATCATCAGGTTAAAGACTCCGAAAGATATTGACTCGTTCATCTTCGACATAGAAACACCTAAAGGAAAAAAGACCATTGCAATCGCCAATCCGCAGGTACCGGAAGTGAATGCAATCAAGTTGGAATTGGAGGAATTCAAGAATTCGATCCTTCAAAAAAAACCCACCATCGTTTCAGAAGTGGATGGATACCGGGCAATGGACGTAGCTCACCAGATCCTTGAAAAAATTGGTGTGAGCACCAGACTTAATTAAGAATGCCCGGGATGTGGCTGAATATTCCACGAATTGTACACACAATCATCACCTCGTGCCTGAATATTTCCTTAGCGTTGCTGGGTAGAATATATTTGGACCAAAATCAAGGACGGCTTAATGCCATCATCTAAGAAAATCCATAATATCTGGTACCTGGTTAGTGATTACCTGGCCGCTATTGTTGCATGGATCGTCCTGTATTTTACCCGTCGCTACCTACTGGAGGAATTCATTGAAACATCAAAAGGCATTTATCTCAACAACCGATTTTGGATGGGACTGCTGCTTATCCCATTTGGCTGGCTCGTTTTGTATAGTCTCGTGGGCGCATATCAATCTCTTTACCGCAAGTCGCGACTAAATGAATTTACCATAACATTCATCTGTTCCCTGATTGGGTGCACGCTCATCTTTTTTCTCATCATCGTGAACGATCCGGAGCACCACTATACTTACTTCTATAAAGCATACGTCACCTACTTTGCAACACAACTGATTTTGACATTCGCCGGCCGCGCTATCATTCTTTCCAGAATTAAAAAACAGGTGCTGGGAGGAACAGTCCGATTCAATACTTTACTCGTGGGAAGCAATTCAGTTGCGGAAAAGATATATATGGAAACCAGGCGCGGACTTGAATTGGCGGGTTATCATTATGTGGGTTACGTTACAAGTGCAGCGGCAGAAAAAGATGGAATCGGCTCACATTTGCCACTGATGGGCAAACTGGATAAAATCGAAGGAATAGTTGATGAACATGAAATAGCGCTAGTGGTGCTGGCTACCGAAAAGTCGGAGAAGAAACACGTTGAGAAAATAATTAATCAGCTTAGCGAGAAAGACGTGCAGATTAAAATAGTCCCTGACACGCTTGATATCCTTTCCGGCTCCGTAAAAACGAGTAATATTTTTGGTGCGGTACTTTCCGATATTCAAACGGACCTTATACCCAACTGGCAACAAAACATCAAAAGATTAATAGATGTGGTGGTTGCTATTCTCGGCCTGATTATTCTTTCACCGCTGTTATTATATGCCGCTATCAAAGTGAAGTTGTCGTCGCCAGGTCCAATAATTTTTTCGCAGGAACGAATAGGTTATAAAGGAAAACCATTCTTTATTCATAAGTTCCGATCGATGATAGCAGACGCGGAAAAAAATGGCCCAGCTCTATCATCTGAAAATGATCCACGTATTACTAAGTGGGGCAAAACAATGCGCAAATGGAGGATGGATGAATTGCCGCAATTATGGAATATCCTCAAAGGAGAAATGAGCCTGGTGGGTCCGAGGCCGGAAAGAAAGTTTTATATCACCCAGGTAATGCAAAAGACTCCTTATTTTAAATATCTGCTCAAAGTGAAACCAGGTGTTACTTCTTGGGGAATGGTCCAATATGGGTATGCGGAAAACGTAGATGAAATGGTAGATCGCATGAAGTATGATCTTATGTACATAGAGAACGTCTCCCTCGCCCTCGATTTTAAAATACTCATTCATACACTTCGGATTATTTTCATGGGAGAAGGTAGATGATCCAAAAGATGGCCAGCTTAAGAGATTTCTCTATTAAGTATTTACATGCGTTGGGAAAAGTTTTTCCAACACAGTGGCTCATCAAGGCAACCAATCAGAAATATATCCTACCATTTTACCACGCAGTTTCTGATGAACCGCTGCCCCATATTGATCATTTGTATCGCTCGAAAAATGTAAAAGAGTTTCTCAATGACCTCGAATTCATTTTACGACACTTTACGCCGGTTGACTACAAAAAATTTATTGAGATCGCCGGCTCAACGCAGCAGCCCAAAAAACCAGTGTGCTTACTGAGTTTCGACGACGGCCTTAGAGAGTTCCACGACGTGATTGCGCCAATATTGATCAATAAAGGAATTCCGGCTGTTTGCTTCGTGAACTCCGCTTTTATTGACAATAAGTCCCTTTTTTTTAAATACAAAGCGAGCCTGCTGATTTCTTTATTACGTGAGAATAAAAGATATTTCGATCACTCCGCTCTTAATCGATGGGTGACAGAAAATCAAATTCGTGATATTGAGTCCTGGTTATTGTCAGTTGATTATGCTCATCAGAAAAAGCTCAATGAACTGGCCACACAGATAGCTTACGATTTTAAAAGTTATCTCGATTCCGTTCAACCTTACCTTACGACCGCACAAATCGAAAAACTCATTAGCGAAGGTTTTCATTTCGGCGCGCACAGTGTGGATCATCCGGAATACAGATTCATACCATTTCAGGATCAATTAAAACAAACAACCGACAGCGTCCAATATATCAAAGATCAATTCGACCTTAACTATAGCCTATTTGCTTTTCCCTTCACTGACTATGACGTTTCGGATAAATTTTTTCAAACCATTTTTGGGGATAAAATCGTGGACATTAGTTTCGGAGGTGCCGGCTTAAAAAAAGAACGGTATCCATCACATTTCCAGAGAATAGCATTTGAGCGCGGCACTTTACAAGCAAAGGAGATTTATAAGATCGAAATGATATATTCCGCAATGCAAAGTGTAATGGGAAAGGATGTTATTCGGAGAACATGACGCAGAATACAAAATACAGGATACAAGATACAAGATACAAGATACAAGGTACAAGATACCGGTGGTAAGTTGCAAACTGCATCTTGCATCTTGCATCCTGCATCCCAAAAAGAGCAATATATCATACAAACGCCGCATCAGCGTCTCCATCCTGCACTTCGTAGTCAATACCTTTCAAAAGCTGATCAAGTTCTTTTGTGAGGAAATATAACCTATTTGATTTCTTCCTGAAAATTTGGCCAATATTGTGCGTTAAAAAAAAAGAAGTCACTTCCGGGTGTTGTGTCACAAACGTATTGATCTTCCACTTATAAATATGATAGGCGATCGCGTTGCCTACCTCAGTCAGAGCCCCAGGTTTCATATAACAATACGGGATTCTCAAGACACGATTTCGTTTGGATAAAAGAAGAAACGCAATTAGCTCATTGTGATCGTCGCGCAATTTTATACAACGATACTCGAAAGATCTGTCGCTAGAGTCAAAGTAATACCGTGCGTCATCTCGTGAAGGTGTTGTTAGAATCCATGGATTATTGATGATCCAGTTCAGTTCCTCACGATTTCTTTTAAAGAGCTGTCTTTCCTGCAGCGTTGAAATAAACCTCTCTATTTCGTCATCCACTTCTTTTACATATTCCAGCTTTTTCGGTTTGAATCGATTTTTTGAAATTAAAAATCTGAAATCCATGAAAACATTTATGATCTTGTCACCACCATATAAAACCGGCTTGATTTTTTTGAATACCTTTTTCTTAGGTGGTAAAATAGAATGTAAATCCATTCGCATATACAATCGAACACCTTCCAGTTTGTGTTCCTGGGTGAAGAAGCCACTTCGCACATACATATTAAAGATCGCCGGCACGTAATCCGTTCCGATAATGAGGTCATATAAATCGTGGGCTTTCCCAATAAGTTTTATAGAAATGTCGCGCTTCCGAAATTCTGGCTTTACCCATATACAGGAAAGGGCTGCGCATCTATATCTCTTACCGGAGATGATAACCATATCGGGCATCGTTCCGAGATACCCGACTATTTCATTACCAGAATAGGCTAATATTAAAAGGACATCACCATCTGCTGCCCTGGGGTTTTTTATTTGGGAAAACGCTCTATGCCTGGAAATAGGAATTGCTGGCAATTGCTCAAACTCTGGTGATCCAATAAAACCTTCCAGCCCTGATCTATTCAAAACCTTTAGTTCAATCACTGATTGTTTTTGTTTAAGACCATCATTTAACCGGTGAATGTAATTCTTCCTTGAGAAAAATCTACATCCATAGTTGCCTTAACGCGCTTTGAATTTATTTTCTTTATTCCATACACGTTCATGCCTGCTAGTCGTTAATTCTTTTAATTCGTGTAATTCGGCTAAATTCGTGCAATCTGTGTTTTATAAACTGTACTGGTGAAGAATTTAATTTCCCTGCTTACCATCCACTTCCTTGTACATAATTGCATCCTCGCGCAAACTAAGAATCCCACTTATTGGCAACAACAAGTGAACTACGTTATCGACGTAACGCTGAATGACACGGCTCATACACTTGACGCGTTTGAGAAAATTGAATACATCAATAATTCGCCGGACACATTACGTTTCATATGGTTCCACCTCTGGCCAAATGCGTTTAAGAATGATAAGACCGCATTTAGCGACCAACAGGTCGAAAATGGAAAGACTGATTTTTATTTCTCTGGCAAAGAAGAACGTGGATATATTAATCGGCTTGATTTCAGAATTAAGGGGCAAGTGGTAAACACGGAAGATCATCCGCAACACATCGATATCATTAAACTCTTATTACCCCAACCGCTGGCGCCTGGTCAAACTGTCAATATAGAAACGCCTTTTCATGTGAAACTGCCAAAGAATTTCTCCAGGGGTGGCCACGTTGGTCAATCGTACCAAATTACCCAGTGGTTTCCAAAGCCTGCTGTTTATGACAGAGCGGGCTGGCACCCTATGCCCTACCTGGACCAGGGAGAGTTTTATAGTGAATTTGGTAACTATGATGTGAGGATAACAGTGCCTTCGAACTATGTAGTGGCGGCTACTGGCGACTTACAAAACGAAGATGAGAAAGTTTGGACGAAGACAAGAGGATATGTTAATTCCATTAATTACACTGAAATCAAGGAAACGAAGAGTAAAAAGTTTCTGCAAAAGCCAAAGGTCAACAAGACGGTAATTTCTTCTACTTCCACCAAAACCCTTAATTACAAACAAGACCACGTTATAGATTTTGCATGGTTTGCCAATAAGGAATTCCTGGTGTCAACCGACACCATTCAACTCGGGGAAAGAACCATTGAAGCCTACGTTTTTTATTTTCCGGGAAGTGAAGCTAACTGGAAACCGGCAACACAATTAATAAAAGATGCCATTCATTTTCGTTCAGCTACTATTGGAACGTATCCTTTCAATACGGTAAGCGTAGTGGAAGCAACGATGGGTTTTTCTGGTGGAATGGAATATCCTACCATCACAAGCATTTCTCCGATGAGCAGTGCGTCCGCAGCTCCGCATGCACTGGATGATGTTATTGAACATGAAATTGGTCACAACTGGTTCCAGGGCGTATTGGCAACAGACGAACGTGATGATCCATGGATGGATGAAGGCATCAACTCCTATTATGACTTGAGATATATAAAGGAGAAATACGGCGCAGGCAAGAAAGAAAACTTCGTGGATGAAAATCACCTGATGCAACGGGCAATTGATACCTGGACCAATTGGAAACTGGATCAGCCAATCACTACTTCTTCGGAAAATTTTTCCGTGATCAATTATGGATTGATTGCCTATTTTAAAACCGCAGGATGGCTCCAGGAAATAGAGAATTACGTGGGTCGTGAAAAATTTGATGAAGCCATGCAGACCTATTATGAGAAATGGAAGTATAAGCATCCTTCCCCTTCCGATTTTCAATCCGTAATGGAGGAAAAGACAGGCAAGGACCTCTCCGCCTTCTGGAAGGCTGCCAATCAAAAAGATTCGCGGCCTGTATTTGAGAAATCACGCAAACTGAAAGTTGTTCCTTTCTTTTCCCTACATGACTATAAAAAGAAAAATTATATCGGCATATTTCCTGCCATAGGATACAATATGTATGACCAATTTATGATTGGCCTTGGCATTCATAATTATAATCTTCCATCAAATAAATTCCAATTTGTTCTGGCGCCTCTATACGCTACTAACAGCCAACAACTGAATGGAATTGGCAGAATGAGTTATACGTGGATACCCGATAAGAAAGTGTACAAAGTTGAGGCTGGAATTGCCGGGAGTCGCTTTTCTACATTACAGGCAAAAGACAGTAACGACAAAAAGATTTTTGGTGGCTTTAATAAAATAGCGCCATTTGTGAAGCTGGTGTTTAATACTAAATCTCCACGCGATTACAGGACCTGGTGGATGGAGGCAAAAACGTATCTCATTAGCGAGAGGCAATTTGAGTACGCTTATAGCAACATAGATTCTACTTTTTACCCGCATGAAACTCCGTATCAAAGCAGGTACCTGAATCAACTAACAGTTGGTGTAGATAATTTTCGCAAGCTTTATCCATATGAAGCTCGCATCCAATTGCAGCAGGGCAAAGATTTTTATCGCGCAAATTTTTCGGGTAATATGTTTTTCAACTATTCTCATGGAGGCGGATTCAATTTCAGATTATTTGGAGCGAAGTTTGGCTACATCGGCGGCAAAACATCTCAGAAAGAATTTCAGACGTCTAATTACCAGCCCAAACTCACAGCGGTCAGAGGTGATGAGGATTACACATACAGCAACTATTTCTTTGGAAGAAATGAGCACGAAGGCACGGGGAGTAAACAGATCATGATGCGTGACGGAGATCTTAAACTGAGAACTGATCTCTTCCAGGGATTGCAAGGTAGATCGGACAATTGGGTATCCTCCATCAATTTGAATACTACGCTTCCGAATAAACTTTTTCCCATCAAACTTCCCATCCGGATATTTCTTGACGTAGGAACTTACGCGGAAGCATGGAGTAAAGAAAGCACAACCAGCAAATTCCTTTACGTGAGTGGTTTGCAGGTTTCGATCTTCAAGGAGATACTCAACATATACGCTCCAATTATTTACAGCAAGGAATTTAAAGATCAACTGAAGACGGTTCCCGAAGAAAATTCTTTTTGGAAAAGAATTTCTTTTTCAATCGATTTGCAAAAGATTAATTCCAGGAAATACATTAACCAGGCACAATTGTATTGATATGAATAGCACATTGATCCGTTACGTTACTCGCGCGGAACTTGATGTGCAGTTGTGGGACAAATGTATCACCAATGCATCTAACGGATTAATTTATGCGTATTCTTTTTACCTGGATACAATGGCCAGGCAGTGGGATGCCCTCGTTTTAGACGATTACAGGATCGTGATGCCGCTAACATGGAACAAGAAAGCGGGAATGTATTATCTCTATCAACCAACCTTCGCGCACTCACTCGGAATATTTGGAAACAATATTAGCTCAGAGATCGTTAAACAATTCATCAACGCTATCCCTAAAAGATTTCGATTGATTGAGATCAGTCTCAACAAGGAAAATGACATTGGTAAACTCAATGACCGTGACTGCTCCGTAATGATGCGGAGGAATTATGTACTTCCGCTGAACCGGCCTTACGAGGAATTATATGAAGCTTATAATGAAAACATCAGGCGTAATGCCCGAAAGGCAGCGTCACTTGGTAGTGTGGTTCAGAAAAATATTCCTATTGATCAAATCATCGCGCTCACAAAAACCCAGTTCGCCGGTCTCCCCAACCTCGACGCTGACTGTGCAAACTTTACATTACTGTATCAACAACTGGCCGCGAAGAATCTCGCCATCACATATGGAATTATCCTTAAGGACCAACTCCTGGCATCTGCCGCTTATTTTTTTTCACACGGTCGCGCATATTATTTACTCGTGGGAAATCATCCGAATGGAAAAACAATTGGAGCGTCACATTACCTGATCGATCGTTTTATTGCTGATTATGCCGGCCAAAATTTGGTTCTGGATTTCGAAGGTTCCGACATCAATAGTCTCGCATTTTTTTATAGCAGCTTCGGCGCAACACTTGAAAATTTCCCGGCAATAAAAATAAATCGATTGCCATGGTGGGTTAAATGGCTCAAGTGATCAATTCCTGACACAAGCAAAGATTTTGCTTCGAAGTACAAAGACGCCGCATTCATTTAGAAAATCCCTGCCATAATCAGACACCCGAAGGTTCGAGTACCAAGATAGAAGCCTTCATTTCAAAGACCAAAAGTTAGAACGCAATTCGCCGAAGAAATTTCGTCGAATGATTGATATTGATTATCAACACTTTAACAAATCGGCAAGTTAGTTTAAATAAAAGCTAACACTATGGTACTGAATTTGCTCAACCTTGCTGATTCAGTATTTTTACACCCTATCCCATCACTTGAAACGAGTCTGGAAAATAGCCCGTTATACGCTGCTTAGCCTTTTGCTATTGCTCGTATTACTATGGTTGGCCATTCAAACCAGCCCGGTTCAGAATTTTCTCGCCCGCCAGGTCACTACCCGTCTTTCAAAAGATCTGCAAACAACAATCAGGATAAACAAAGTAAACTTTGGATTGTTCAACAAGATGCTTCTCGAAGGCACGCTCGTGCAGGACAGAAAGAAAGATACTCTACTATATGCGGGCGTAGTACAGGTTCGTATTACAGATTGGTTCTTCTTCAAAGACAAGGTTGAGTTACAATACATCGGTCTTAAAGACGCGCAAATCAATTTCCAGAGAACCGATTCAATATGGAACTATCAATTCCTCGCGGATTATTTTTCTGGTCCGAAAAAGAAAAAGAGTTCCAGCACCATTGAATACAATTTCAGAGCGGTGGATTTGGAAAATGTGGCGTTTGTTATGAAAGATGGTTGGAGAGGCGAGAACCAAATACTTCGTGTTGGTGCTTTGAAAATGGATCCACAGGATGTAGACCTGAACAAAAAATTGGCGCATATCAAAAGCTTAGCGCTTGTAAAGCCTCAATTTTTTCTTTATAACTATATAGGTAATCGACCACCGCGAACAACAACTGCGCAATCAAATATTGTAAATGTCCCCGATAGGCTGCGTTGGAATTTTGATAACTGGGATGTGCAGATTGATGAGCTGACAATTGAAGATGGTACGTTCAAGAACGATAAGGAAACCGAAAGGAAACCTTATCCTTACTTCGACGGAGCGCACATTTTGTTCAGTGCAATCAATGGGAAGTTCAGCAACATCAGTTTCAAAAAAGATACCATTCGTGCAGATGTTCAGTTACGCACTAAAGAAAGAAGTGGATTTGAGGTAAAGTCAATGGTTGCGAAAATGAAATTCCATCCGGAGATGATGGAGTTTACAAATCTCGACATTCATACCAATAGGTCGCGATTGAGAGATTATTTCGCCATGCGCTATTCAAGCTTTGACGACATGAGTGATTTTATTTCGAAAGTGGCAATGGAGGGTAAATTCACGAATGGTTCAGAAATCTTTACAGAGGATATTGCCTATTTCGCTCCAGAGTTAAAGTCGAAAGACAAATCACTAAAAGTACAGGGGCACGTGAAGGGAACTGTCGGCAACTTACATGGCGAAAACTTGTTGCTGACTGCAGGAAAAAATAGCAGCACGTTTCTCAGTGGCGACATCAGCATGAGTGGATTACCCGACATTGATAACACCTATATCGATTTTCATGCGAAGGATTTTCGTACCACCTACGCCGATGTTGTACGCATGATTCCTTCGTTACAAAAAATACACATGCCGAGGATTGATCGGGTGGAATGGATTCGATTCAAAGGAAACTTCACCGGATTCATTGAGGATTTTGTAACCTACGGTACGATTGAAACGAACCTCGGTACAATAGTGTCTGACCTCAATATGAAACTACACGGTCAGCGGCCGGTTTACTCTGGACGAGTAAAAGTGAGTTCATTCAAGTTGGGCAGCTTCATTGAAAATGACGAGGTGGGCAATTTGAGTTTCGAAGGAAAGGTTGCCGGAACTGGATTTTCTTTGAGTACGCTCAACGCAACGCTCGATGGAAAAATACAAGAATTGACTTTTAAAGGATATCCTTATCGTGATATTGCTGTCAACGGTTCTTTTAATAAGAAGTTATTTAACGGAAAGCTCATTTCTAACGATCCGAATCTCACTGTGAACCTGGATGGAGTCATCGACTTAAATAATCCAGAGCCTCGTTTTGATTTCAATGCAAATGTTGAAAAGGCTAACCTGCAGAAGTTGAAATTATATAACGAGAATATCGACTTCAATGGAAAATTCCATTTGAATTTCACCGGAAGCGACATTGATCATTTTGTAGGTACCGCAAAAATTTATGATGCTTCCGTATATCGTAATGGGAAAAGATTCTCATTTGATTCCCTTGTGGTGGATTCAAAAATTGACAACAACAATAAAACGCTCACAGTACTCAGCAATGAGTTTGACGCAGCATTGGCAGGCGAGTTTTCAATAAGAGAATTACCCGCTGCCTTCCAGACCTTCCTGAACAGGTACTACCCTACCTATATAAAGCCTGCAAACAAGAAGTTGCAGAATGAAAATTTTAGTTTCGTTGTCACCACTAAGAATGTTGATGAGTATATCAATGTCATCAACCCGAATCTTTCCGGATTCAACTTCAGCACGGTGAGCGGGCGAATCAATTCGAAAGAAAATCTATTGGATCTGAATGTGGAAGTTCCTGAATTCCGATATAAGAATCTTGCCTTTCAAAACACCGTTGTTAAGGGAAGGGGAACATTGGACAGTCTTGCGCTGGAAGCCACTGTTGCAGATACCTATATAAACGACAGTCTTCACTTACCCGAAACAGTATTACACATCACGTCGGCTAACGATCTTTCGCAGGTTCGGTTGAAAACAAGCGCGAACACAACATTGAATGCAGCCAATATCGCTGCTCGTGTGCAGACCTTCAAAGATGGCGTGAGAATTTTCTTTGACCCAACAACATTTATCGTAAACGGAAAGGAATGGCACATTGAAAAGAATGGTGAACTCGTACTCAGTAAAACCATAATCGGCGCTGAGGGAGTAAAAATATTTAGCGGCGATCAGGAGATCATGGTTACGACGGTACCATCAGAAATTGGTACTTCAAACGACGTGAAAGTGAGCATGAAGAATATTAATCTTGGCGACTTCACTCCTTTTGTTGTGAAAGATTACCGTATCGAAGGATTGTTCACTGGTGATGTAGAAATCATTGATCCTTTTGGAAAGATGGAATTGAGCATGAACGGCGCAGCAGATCATTTGCGGCTTGATGATGATTCCATTGGATTGGTGAATGTAAATGCAAATTATAGTCAGCGTACCGGAAGAATAAATGTGGGAGCGAAATCTGAGAACAAGGACTTTGTTTTTGACATCAATGGCTTTTTGGCAAAGCCGGATAGCTTGGGGAATAGAGCAATGGATATAGGCGGTCACTTCGTCAATATGAGCATTTCGCCTTTGAAGAAATACCTGAACACGGTGTTTACTGAATTATCTGGAACTGCAACTGGTGACTTAAAGGTTAGTGGAACTACCGATCAGATAAAACTTCTCGGCAAGGCGGAACTACACAATGCAAGAGTGAAAGTAGGTTATACGCAAGTTTACTATACTATCCCGTCTGCAATGGTGGATTTTAAAGATGGATATATCGACTTCGGGACGGCAACGATAAAAGATGATGAAGGTAACACAGGACAAATTACAAAGGCAAGATTGAACCATCAGGCATTTAAGAACATGTCATATGATTTTGCACTTAGTACGAATCGCCTACTTCTCTTAAATACCAGCGCGCAGGATAATTCGCAGTTTTATGGAACAGTCATCGGAAGAGCAAATTTTCAATTGAGAGGACCACAGGAGAATATGCAGATGGATATAGAGGGCGAGCCCGTGGACAGTTCCGAAATTACGTTGCCTTCCACTTCAGGAAGAGAAAGTGCCGATGCAGATTTTATTGTTTGGAAAGTATACGGTAAAGAGATGAAACCGGTGAGGACTGCAGCTGAAAGTAATCTCCATGTAAGGCTGGATATCACTGCTAACAATTTTGCGGATGTTTATGTGATCATGGACGATCTGACTGGTGATAAAATCAAAGCAAATGGAAACGGCAACCTCATTATCACAGCAGGTACTGATGAGGATTTCACCATTGTTGGCCGATATGACATTGACCGTGGAAACTATTTGTTCACTTTCCAGTCACTCCTCAAAAAACCATTTACGCTGATTGAAGGCGCCGGCAATTACATTCAATGGACTGGGAATCCATACGAGGCCACTATCAAAATCGAAGCTCTCTATGAAGCGAAAAACGTAAAGTTTAGTGACCTGAACCTGGACCAAATTAGTTTCAATATCAATAGTAACGTGGCGCATTATCGGGGAACTGTGTATGTGACCGCAAAACTATCAGGTGCTTTGATGAAGCCTAAAATAGATTTTGCAATATCACTTCCAGAAAACGGACCATTAAGAAATGATCAGGACGCTCAATGGGTGTTGCAAAAAATCCAGAGCGACGAGAATGAGTTGAACAAACAGGTTGCTTTTCTGCTTGTATTTAATAGCTTCGGGCCTCTTACAAACACGCAGGCCGGAAACGTTGTGAGTGCCGGCATTCAAAACGTTGTAGTTAATAGCATTTCGGGTTTTATTGCAAATCAGATCAGTCGCGAATTATCGAAGGCGTTCGAAAAATCATTCGGCATTACTTTCAACCTTAGTGCCGATTTGTATAGCGGTACTCAATATTTAAGTTCAAATGTCAACAACTACCAAATCGATCGAAGCAACGTGACCCTTTCATTTGCAAAAAGCATTTTGAATGAACGACTGACCTTCACATTTGGTAGTGCACTTGATTTTGGATTAACCGCCGCGCAAGCACAGGCTGCGTCATTCCAATTCCTTCCGGATTTTACTGCGGAATGGAAAATAAGACCTGACGGGCGTTTGCTGCTCACGCTATTCTATCGGGACTCTTACAATTATATATACAGTGGCAAAGAAAACCGGTCTGGCATAAGTATCTCCCACCGTCGCGAGTTTGACACACTTGATGAGTTATTCCACAGCCGCAGAAAAAAGAAGCCACCAGTTCCACAAGTAAATAAGACGGTAACTACAGCCATGCCCGCAGGAGGACAGTAGGTTTAGATGACAGTTTACAGTTGACAGTTGACAGTTGACGGTTTACAACTTGGCAAAAGTTTGAGGTCAGGAAGGTCTAGAACGCAGATTTGTTATGATGATTAAGATTTGATAAGATGAGGTAAGCAATTAGGGCAAGAGACACGCATCATAACATATCATAACAATCCTAAAAAATCTGCGTTCCTTCTGTTTCGACTTTGAGGTTTTACCTGTCATCTGTCATCTGTCATCTAAAAGTCAAAAGCGGCATGCGTGTTCGGAAAATCCAGCTTGGTACTTTTGCGATTACCATTTACGGTAATGTGCAGTAGGTTGATTTGATCATTTGAGGCTTCGTAAAGAATATTATCGGTGACCTCTATTTTTTTGAGAGAAGGAACATTGTTGACCTGGAAATAACTCCAGGTGGCTTCGCTTTCACGCTCAAATCCGATGAATTCCATTTGAACCAGTTTGCCGTCAGCCTTCAATACCAGGTGTTTCTTAAAGTACTCTGCAACCGCCTTTTCCGTAGCCGCCTTGTCCTTGATATTAAACAAGTCAACCTTCACATTAGCTGATTTTTCGATTGCCTTTTCAAGGTCGTCAGTAAAAGCTTTGCAGCTGATCTCCAACGTTTTTTCCTGTGCGTTGTGGTTGATTTCGGTTACCGAAACGAACAAGGGATGAATGAAAGCAGCATAGCCCAATAACAACCATTTATGTAAGAGTAGCGCCATTAGCAGAATAATTTTTCCGGTTACAAATCTCTGAATTATTTTGAACCCGATCCTTAAAATTCTCCTAAACATGGTGGTGCCGCGAATCTCTGATTCGCGGATACTCCGCGAAATATAATTTCGCGGCACAAGTGTATCTTGGGCCCTTATGCAGGATTTCTGGCTCTATTTTGAACTTGGCCGTGACCATATTGCCGATTGGAAAGGGTACGATCACATACTTTTCATTACAGCTCTTTGCTTGCGATACGTATTGAAGGATTGGAAAAAGGTGTTAGTCCTGGTAACCGCATTCACCATTGGTCATTCGATTACCTTGGCCCTGAGTGTACTGAACTATGTAAATATTTCTGTAAAGTGGGTTGAATTCCTGATCCCGGTCACCATTTTTATTACGGCTTTAAGCAATGTTTGGCAAAAGGAATTTCAGTTTAAGACCAAATTTCCGTTGATCTATTTCTTTGCTTTATTTTTTGGCCTTATACACGGGCTTGGGTTTTCCACCTACCTGAAAAGTTTACTGGGGAAGGAGACAAATATTGTGGGTGAATTACTGGCTTTTAACCTCGGATTGGAATTCGGGCAGATCCTTATTGTAGCCGTAGTACTGGCCATTTCGTGGATTTGCATAACCTTACTCAAATTTTCAAGAAGGGAATATTTATTATTCCTTTCTGGCGCTATCTTCGGCCTCGCTTTAATGATGGCTATAGAACGTTTTCCATTATAAATTAAAATTGAACATGAAGAAAATTCTAATTGCATGTGGCTTTTTGCTGATCATTATCAGCTTGGCTAATGCACAGAACATTCAGAACAATCCCAACTCAAACCATGGAAATAAGTTTGAACAGTTGGCTACGATTCTGCCTACTCCTAATGAGTACCGCACCGCCAGTGGTGCCCCCGGTCCAAAATACTGGCAACAACGCTGCGATTATGACATCAAATGCGAGTTGGACGAACCGAATCTGAAATTGAATGGAAGTGAAACCATCACTTATTTCAACAATTCGCCTGATGTACTTACTTACCTGTGGTTGCAAATGGACGAGAACCAACACAGCACCGTCAATAATGCAAACTATCAGAACGCAAGCACGATGCCCAGGACTGGTACCGACATGATGATTGATCGTTCGCTGGAATCCAGGTCCGACAATGGTTACGGCTTCAATGTGACGAAGATCACTGACGCACTTGGTAAGCCTTTGCAGTATACAGTCAATAAAACGATGATGAGGGTGGAGCTACCTACATCGCTGAAGCCTGGACAAAAATTTACGTTCAGCATCAATTGGAATTACAAAATTTCCGATCGTTTGAAATATGGCGGTCGCGGTGGATACGAATATTTCCCCGAGGACGGGAACCATTTGTTCACCATGTCACAATGGTATCCGCGCCTCTGTGTGTATAGCGATTTCCAGGGTTGGCAAAATCATCAGTTCACTGGTCGCGGTGAATTCGCTTTGACGTTCGGAAACTTCAAAGTACAAATGACTGTTCCTGCCGACCACGTGATTGGTGCAACAGGAGAATGTCAGAATTATCAGCAGGTATTAAGCCCTTCGCAGTACGCAAGATTGCAAAAGGCACAAACCTCAAAAGAGCCTGTTGAGATTGTAACGCTCGATGAAGCAAAGAATGCCGAGAAAAATAAAAGCACTCAGAAGAAGACCTGGATTTTCAAGGCTGATAATGTTCGCGATTTTGCATGGGGCTCTTCCCGCAAATTTATTATGGACGCTATGCCAGCATACGTTGAAGGAAAGAAAGTAATGTGCATGAGTTATTATGGAAAGGAAGCGTATGGATTATATCGCAAATTTTCAACTAAAGCCGTTGCACATACCATTAAGACGTATTCCAAATTCACCATCCCATATCCATACCCTGTTGCACAAAGTGTGGAGGCGTCAAATGGAATGGAGTATCCAATGATATGCTTCAATTTCGGTCGCACTGAAAAAGATGGAACATACGCAGAAGGAACGAAATACGGCATGCTCGGTGTGATCATTCACGAGGTAGGCCATAACTTTTTCCCGATGATCATCAACAGCGATGAACGTCAGTGGAGCTGGATGGATGAAGGTTTGAATACATTCGTTGAATATCTCACCGAAGAATTGTACGACAATAAATTCCCTTCACGCAGAGGACCTGCATTCACGATCACTGATTACATGAAGTTGCCGAAGGATCAGCTCGAGCCCATTATGACAAATTCTGAAAACATCATTGGCTTTGGTCCAAACGCATATTCAAAACCTGCAACAGGATTGAATATCCTTCGTGAGACAATTATGGGTCGTCAGCTTTTTGATTATGCGTTCAAGGAATACGCAAGACGTTGGGCATTTAAGCATCCAACACCTGCCGATCTGTTCAGAACACTTGAAGATGCAAGTGGTGAAGACCTGGATTGGTTCTGGAGGGGATGGTTTTATGGCATAGATGCATGCGATATTTCTTTGGACACAGTGAAATATGCGAGACCAGACGTAACTGCAGTTCCCACTCAAAGGGATACCACGATGATGCAACGTTTGCAAAGACCACAGGTGAATTCATTTGAAGATGTTTCAAAAATCAGAAACAGGGAAGACAAGAATATTACTTTCCTTACTGATGCTGATACAAGTCTTCGTGATTTCTACTGGCAGTATGATCGCGGAATGCAGCCGTACGACAGTGCGCGCTATCCCGTAAATATAAATGCACAAACTGAAGCACTTGATGCTGCGTCACAGCAGAAGTATGCGGACAAACATTTTTACGAACTCACCTTTAGCAATAAGGGCGGGCTAGTAATGCCATTGATTATTGAATGGACATATAAGGATGGAACAAAAGAAATCGATCGCATTCCTGCACAGATTTGGAGATTGAATGAAAGCAAGATCACGAAAGTGTTCATCAAGGATAAGGAAGTGGCGTCTATAAAACTTGATCCGATGCGTGAGACTGCAGACATTGATGAAACGAACAACAGTTGGCCAACAGTGAATGCCACGCCAACAAAATTCCAGTTGTTTAAGATGAAGCAGCAAAATTTCAGAAACCCGCAACAAGGTATCAACCCGATGCAGAAGTCAGCTGAAAAGAAAAAAGGCTTCTAACACAAATTACAGTAGATAAAGGGTCCGATCTTTCATAAAAGGTCGGACCTTTTCTTTCCAGCTAACGGCTAATGGCTAATGGGTAACTCAATGACACGAATGCACCAGCGCAATGATGCCTGCTATTACAAATGGTATCCAGATGAATAGTGAAGTCTTTCTCATGCTCGGAAGGTTTTAAGGTGGAGAGTTGATTATGTTAAGCTATTTTATCAGCTTCATTTGGGAGGATTATTTTATACGGACGGTTATTCATATCCGGACTACGGACGACGGACCACAGACCACGGAGGAGAGTTGACGGATGACGGATGACGGATGACAGTTGACAGACTTGTCCGCCGTAGCCTTGGCGAAGGCGGATGACAACGAAGCCTTCGGGGTTTTTGAAGCGAATCTGAATTAAGAAGGGCATGGCACAAACTCCCAACGTTTTTTCTTAGCGCTTGGTCCTATCTTCCTTGGCTTTTGTTTCTTGAATTTTTTGGCTTCCTTGTACATTGTGCCTTGAACCTTGTGCCTTCTTCAAGGTTTTTTAGAAGAGTTCTTCGCCTTCCCATTCTTCGCTTCCTTCAGTCTCCCCGTTTCTTTCAACTGCTGATGAATAATCCACTCGATCTGGCCGTTGACGGAGCGGAATTCATCTCCGGCCCATTTTTCCAGGGCCTGGTAAATGTTTTCATCGATCCGCAAAACAAAATTCTTTTTAGAACTCATTTCTAAATTCCCCGATTCGAGTGTTCAGAAGTTTTTCAAGTGCAATTTTGGATTCTTCAATTTTTTGTGTTCCAACAAAAAGTTTTTTACCGCTTTTCAATTTGATCTGAAAACCCATTCTTCCTCTTACATTATTGACCCAGCCAAATCCAGGTACCCAATGATAACCATAGGTCATAGCGGGACTCTTCCTCGTTTTGATATCCACTATATCATCCTTCAACATTATGCGGTATTTTCTTTGTAAAGGCCACCACCTATAACCATATCCATCTACAGTAACAATCGTTTCTAATTTTGAAAGATAGAGGTAAACAAAAATGGGAATCTCAACGGCCATGACTGCAATGAGTGATAGCACCATTTCCTGGGTGTTCAACTTTTGTCTTGTCAATTCAAAAACAAGAATGCCAATAGGTATCAACATTCCAACCAACAAAAGCACCATCAGCCACGGCCGTTTGAATTGTTGTTCTTCATGAAATAATATGGAATCAATTTGTTTCATACTGTCTGGCATTTCCTTCTTGTTCACGATTCGCGACTGCCGCAAGGTCTTCCGCCTTCGCTACTGCCTTCGCTAAGCTACGGCAGTCAAGAAAGCTACGGCGGACAGGTCGACCGCTGTCGGGATATTGGTTAATTATTGGTACAAGCTTCCAGTATTCAACACGGGCTGCGCGCCCCTTTCACCGCAAAGCACTACTAAAAGATTACTGACCATTGTTGCTTTTTTTTCTTCGTCCAGTTCTACAATCTGTTTTCTAGATAACATATCCAATGCCATTTCCACCATACCTACTGCGCCTTCAACAATTTTGATGCGGGCAGCAACAATTGCAGTAGCTTGTTGCCTTTGCAACATGGCACCGGCAATTTCAGGGGCATATGCAAGGTGACTGATGCGCGCTTCCAGAATATGAATCCCGGCGGGGGCTAGACGTTCATTCAATTCTTTTTCGAGAATCTCATTCACTTTGTCACCTCCGTCACGAAGTGTGATATTCGCATGTTCGTCTTCCAGATTATCATAGGAAAGACTTACCGCAAGATGTCGAACAGCGGCTTCACTCTGGATTTTCACGTATTCTTCATACACCGCAACCTCATATGCGGCGCGATAAGTATCGTTCACCTGCCAAACAATCACCGCGGCAATTTCAATGGGATTACCCATCTTATCATTCACCTTCAGGGTTTGTCCCTGCAGGTTCTGCGCACGCAAGGATATCTTATATGAAGTGTACAACGGGTTAATAAAAAATAATCCATTGTCCTTTACCGATCCAACGTACCGGCCAAAAAAGTTCAGCACCCTGCTATGATTAGGATATATGATCATCAATCCTTTGATTAAAAAAATGGCAATGAGTACAGAAGCAATGGCTACAACCACAAACCAACTGCTCTCCTTCAGATTAAAAATTGAATAAATGGCGAGTGCAATGAATGCAAGTGCCAGCAGTAATGCAAGGTAACCCGACATGGGCTTCAAAGTCTTTTCCATGATGGATGATATTATTTTGATATCAAATCTATATCAAGTAAAATTGATTTGCAAATAAATCTTCGTCGGACCGTGCCGGTCCGACGATTGCCAACTTTAACACTCGCTTTACTCCAGCTTCATTACTTTCAGTTTCAAACAACTGCACATGAAAAGAACCTTTACTCTTCTCGCCTTAATTGTTTTGTGCGGAATGGTTAGGGCGCAATACATCGAGAAAAACTGGTTCAATCGCTCCGACTCAGTATATGGATATTACACTTCTATCAAACCTTCTTCGGGTAGAATTCAAGGTGTGCTAGTATTACTGGACGGTTACAGTGGTAACGCGGACAATTTTCTATCAGAGACCAAAATTCATAACGTAGCGTCGGCAAATGATATTCTTACTATTTGTGTCCCCACCGGTCAACGTTTATATCTTGATTCCACCATCAAAGACGTTTTGAATCGCATTCTTAAAGAAACGCTCGTTACCCATCATTTGAGAAAGGATCAATTTGCAATTGGTGGTATGTCCGCGGGTGGTGTGATTGCATTAAGATTTGTTGAATTGACAAAACAAAATCCATCGGCTTTCCCTGTTCAATTTTCAGCCTGTTTCGCGGTTGATTCCCCTCTTGATCTTGTAGGTTTATATAAATCATCCCAACGAGATTTGAAAAAAAATATGGTGGCGTGGTGGCTGAACGAGTCGCAGTGGATCATAAATCGATTGTATACGGATTTCGGCGATCCGTACACGCATCTTGAAAAATACAATGAAGTATCTCCATTTGTTCGCGAAGCGAAGGATTCTACAAATGAAAAATTGTTGAGAGATATTCCAGTAAGAACTTATCATGACGTGGACATTGCATGGCATCTAAAAAACAGAAATCGCAGTTTCTATGAAACGAATATGCTCGATGGTTCGGAATTAATAAGTCGATTAATGAAGCTTGGAAATAAAGACGCAGAATTTATGGCCGCAAAAACTCCGGGAAGAAACAGCGACGGTACCCGTTTTCCTCATTCATGGAGCATCGTTGATGAAATTGAACTTGTTCAATGGCTCAAGGCAAAACTGCATTTCTATCCGGATCATCTAAGTTCGCCATTTTCTTATCAGGCTCCGCCTGGATGGAATCCAGAGACCATTGTTCTTCCGCTTGATTTTGCGCCTTCCATTCCTTATAAAGGATTTGAACAACTTTGGTTTGCTCCAGGATGGGGCGATCCAAGTAGCGATGAGAAATGGGCCTATACTTTTTTGTGGTGGCTCGATGGAAATTATTCATTCAACGAGAAAATATTGCAACGTGATCTTGAAGCGTATTACACTGGAATAACCAGGAGAAGGGCAATCGCAGATAAGCTTGACTTAAGCTTATTAACGCCCGCAAAAATTGATATGAAAAAAGTGCAAACTGATCTAGGTGACAAAGAAACTTTTTCAGCAACTGCCAGTTTCTTCGATAGTCAGGTCACGAAAAAACCAGGGAAAATATTTTTAAAAATTCATGTAAAAGATTGCCCTGATAAAGAAAAAACAATTCTCTTGATAGAAGTAGCGGGCAATGCTATGGACCAGCCAGTCTGGAAAAAATTAGATAAGATAAACAGCGAGTTCAAATGCGTAGCAAAGGAATAGTCGCCAACAACCTTCAACTATAAACGGTAAACTGTAAACTACAAACCTCCTGTACTTCCATCCCTAACCCTAATTTTCTTTTTGCCTGAGTTTTTCTTTTCGAAGTCGAGCACTTCTTTTGGTTTAGCGACCTGCTTTTTCTTTTCAGGATCTTCCACCTGAGAAACATCTTTCTTAGGACCACCTTCCAATTGTCCGAGCACATAAGTTTCGGTTTTCACGAGAAAACCGGTTTGTGGTTCATAAAATTTCCAGGGTCCATGTTTAATAGTAGATCCTTCTAATTTTACGACCACTTGCTTGGTAATGAGTCCGAGTGGATCTTTATCCCAGTCGGCCACTTCTATGGTATCATAAGGATTGAGCGGATTCACCGCTTTCCAACTTTCCTCACGGATCAATTCTCCATTAGGCGTAAAGTATTGAGAAACCAAATTCTTATTTCCCCATTTATAATTTTCTAATGCGATTAAATCACCTTGCAGATCATATTTTCTCCATATTCCTTCCTTCTTTCCGTCCTTATATATGCCCTCTTCTTCATACCCTGGTTCTCCCCTCACCTCTGCCACCTTTACTACCCATCGGCCCTGTTTCAGATCGGCCTGGTCCACACAATTAAGGGTATCACCCTTAATACCGATGATATAGGATTTGCATTGCGCATATCCCCTGAAAGAAATCAAAACTGCAAGAATTAAAATCCAGCGCATGTTTAGTATGTTTGATGCTACAGTTGACAGTTGACAGTTAACAGATGACGGTTAGTTTCTTACCGTCAACTGTCATCGGTCACTTGTCATCTATAAAACGGTTGTTTAAACTCTTTATGATGAAAACCAAGCTGTTTAAGAGAAAACTTCTTGCCAAATTTATCATTTTACCGCTATTGATTCTGTTAACATTTGAGGGCTCGGGACAGGTAAAACCCACGCCTGGAGAGGACAGGTTGAAGAGCCTTGAAAAGCGCAAAATGCTTGAAAAACAATCACTCGTCAACGGTGTGAAGTTTCGCAACATCGGACCATCCATTATGAGCGGGCGGGTGGTAGATATTGATGCCAACCCTGAAGATCCTACGGAATTCTATGTGGCTTACGCATCTGGAGGACTATGGCATACGGTGAACAATGGACAATCTTTCACTCCCATTTTTGACGGGGAAGACGTTCTCACTATTGGCGACATAGCGGTAAACTGGTCCACTCGCATCATTTGGGTAGGTACGGGCGAAGTGAACAGCAGCAGATCTTCTTATGCCGGAACGGGCGTATACAAGAGTTCGGATAATGGAAAAACATGGCAATACCTTGGATTGCCTGAATCGCACCACATTGGAAAAATCCAATTGCATCCTACAGATAACAATGTAGCGTGGATTGCAGTACTCGGACATCTCTATTCACCAAATAAAGAAAGAGGGATTTATAAAACTACTGATGGCGGAAGAACATGGAAACAAACTTTGTTTGTTGATGATAACACTGGCGTGGTTGACATTGATTTGAATCCGCAAAACCCAAATGAATTATATGCTGCAGCGTGGTATAAAACACGGTCTGCATGGAACTTCGAAGAGTCGGGAAAATCTTCAGGTATCTATAAGAGCACCGATGGAGGAAATTCCTGGCAGTTGATGAGTAAAGAAGGAGCCGGCTTCCCGGTTGGCGTTGGAGTAGGAAGAATTGGTGTGGCCGTTTATCCAAAAAATCCGCAGATTGTATACGCAGTAGTTGATAATAATTTTCACAGACCCGACACTGCGCAAAGAAAGAAAGACACTTCCAGGTATGTTTTGCGCGACTTCGAGAAATTAACGCGGGAAGAATTCCTCGCGATGGATGACCGAAAGATTGACGCATTTCTCAGGGCAAACCGAATGGCTAAGTATAGTTCCACAGGAATTAAAGAGCAAGTGAAAGCAGGGAAACTTAAGCCAACTGTTATATTCGAACATTTGTTCGATGCAAACACCGCTTTATTTGACACGCCAATCATTGGATGTGAAGTGTACAGGAGCGATAATGCAGGACAAAGCTGGCAGAAAGTAAATACCAAAGAGCTTGCACTCTATAACACGTACGGTTACTATTTCGGAAAAATATTTGTGTCGCCATACAATGATCAGAAATTAGTGATCACCGGATTTGATGTGGAATTATCCACTGATGGTGGCAAGACATGGAAAAAAATGGATAAAGGAAATGTGCATGCTGACCACCACGTTTGCTGGTTCAATCCAAAGAAGGATTCGCATTTCATTATTGGAAATGATGGAGGCTGTAACATCACATATGATAACGGAGAGAATTGGTACAAAGCAAACATGCCGCCTGTTGGACAATACTACGGCATTGCGGTAGACAATGCGAAGCCTTATAATGTATATGGTGGATTGCAAGACAACGGCAGTTGGGTTGGACCATCCAATTACAAAGAAGATATTGGTTGGATCGACAATGGCGAATACGCTTATAAGGCTTTAGGTGGAGGTGACGGTATGCAGGTGCAGGTTGACACGCGGGATAATCAAACTGTTTATTCAGGATTTCAATTCGGCTTTTATACAAGGCAAAACAAACTCACAAAAGATTTTAAGCAGTTAAAGCCGATGCATGAATTGGGAGATCCGCAGTTGCGATTCAATTGGCAGACCCCAATCTTGTTGAGTAAGCACAATCAAGATGTATTTTATTACGGCACGAACAAGTTTTACAGGTCGCTGAATAAAGGTGATACCCTGATCGCGATCAGCGGAGATCTCACCAATGGAAAAAAAGAAGGCGACGTTCCTTATGGCACTATCACCACGATTGCCGAATCACCAATAAGGTTTGGGTTGTTGTATGTAGGAACAGATGATGGTAACGTTCAATTGTCGAAAGACGGAGGCTATAATTGGACGCTTATCAACCCCCGCCCGACGGAATCAACCGCGCGAAATAAATCTCAAAAGAAAGTTACAACTGTAGAGATGCCAGCTGGATTGTGGGTGAGCCGTGTGATCGCCTCTCAATTCAAGGAAGGACGTGTATATGTTACATTGAATGGATATCGGTCAGACAATTTTGCTCCATACCTTTTCGTGAGTGAAGATTTTGGATCCACGTGGAGATCATTGGGAAATAATCTTCCTGCTGAACCCATCAATGTGATTAGAGAAGATCCGAAATACGACAGTGTCCTGTATGTTGGAACCGATGGAGGACTTTATGTTAGCATCGATGGCGGAAATAATTTTATGGCATGGAACAATGGATTGCCGAAATCAGTGCCGGTGCATGATATTGCAATACAACAACGCGATAATGAAATTGTTTTAGGAACGCATGGTCGGAGTTTATATGTTGCTAAGCTGGATAGCGTGCAATTATTAGTTAAGGATTCGGACTTCAGGCAGAAGCGCCAATCTTCTATCGATAAAGTCACCGCATTTTTAAAAGGACCGTCGGCCAATGATATTTATCAGCGGGATGGTATCGATGTAGATTGTCCGCCTTTGAAACCAAAGAAAACAAAACCGAAAAAAGGACTCGTTGTCGTTAATTGAAATATGAAGAATCTAATTCTGTTTACTGTAATCCTTGCCCTGGCTATTCCTGCCATTGCGCAGAAAAAAACGGTTGCCCAAATCAAAAAGGAACTGCAGGCATCACTGAACCCCATCGCTTATGTACGGGACACGCTGAAAAAAAGGTATCGTTTTGATACGGTGGTGGTTACACGTATTCATGGTTATCGCGGCATCGCGGATAGCCTTGCCTATCACGGACAAATTCGGAAAGTGTATGGCCCATATGAAAAAGGAAGCTTTCTTGTTCAGGTGCTGGGAAAAATTCCAAACACGTTTTATCGCATCGGACAGATTTTTCTTGATACTACTGTTTTCAAAAAACAATTCGCAGATTCCATCGCCAATTCCATTTTAGCTCGCATCAAAAATGGATCGACTACTTTCGAACAAATGGCGCAAACCTATTCAATGGGTGGAGAAGGAATGACGAAAGGAGATTTGGGATGGATCGCTCAAGGTGTTCTTATTCCTGAATTGGAATCTGAAATCAGGAAACACAAAAAAGGAGAGATCTTTAAAGTGTGGACGAAAGCAGGCGTGCACATCATTCGAAAAACAGAGAACCCGAAACAGGATAATGGATTTGCGTTGATGATGCGGGTGTTCCTCTGACCGTCTCGGTCTGAGGATTACCGTCAGACCGGAACGGTCAGACGGGCTACGGTCAGACGGAGACCGTCAGACCGGGGAGACAAACCATTCCACCGCCAACTCATATCCTTTTAAGCCTAATCCAATAATACTTCCGACAGATTTCCCGGAAACGTGAGATAGTTTGCGAAAGTCCTCGCGGGCGTGAACATTGGAGATGTGAACTTCTATAACACGCGTTTTGATTCCAGCGATAGCGTCTCCAATAGCAACTGACGTATGCGTGTAACCGCCAGGGTTAAGAATGATACCATCATAATCAAAACCCACGCGTTGCAGTTCATTCACTAATTCGCCTTCAACATTAGATTGGAAATAGGAGAAGCTAACTTTCGGAAATTTCTTTTTTAATTCTTGCAGGAATGTTTCGAATGACTGCTTCCCGTAAATATCCGTTTCTCGCTTACCAAGCAGATTGAGATTTGGTCCGTTGATGATGGCGATTTTCATGACACGAATTACGGGAATTAATTTGGATTGCGGATTACGGATTGCGGATTACGGATTGCGGATTACGGATTGCGGATTGCGGATTGTGTGAAAGGTGATAGGTATTTGGTAGGGAAGAGAACTAGAACCGATTTGTGAGCAGTCGATCAATCTCTTCACCCACACTAATAGCTAAATCGTCATCCTGAAGGACACTTTTTTCTTCGCAAGTCCATCTGTATTTATCGTGGACTACGCGCTTGCTGATGATCATATGCGATGCGCCAATATCAACTATCGATTGATTGAAGAAAATGCTATAGCGATTATAAGCCAGGTCTTCAAGTTTGAAAACTTTCGCCGACAAAGTCTGTCTTCTGTTAGAGATCGTCAACTCACCTAATAATTCGCACTTCATACGCTCCTGTAATTAACACACTAACTAAACAACAAACTGCAAACTGAAAACGGTAAACCGCAAAACTCATTTCCCCTTCATCATCCCAATAAATTCATCAAACAAATAGCGGCTATCGTGTGGGCCTGGAGTAGATTCAGGGTGATACTGTACAGAAAAAGCCTGTGTTCCTTTAACACGAATGCCTTCTATTGAATCATCATTAAGGTTCACGTGGGTCACTTCAATGTGCTTCGCTTTTTTGACTGCCACGGGATCAACACCAAATCCGTGATTTTGGGTAGTGATTTCACAACGACCTGTCAATAAATTCTTCACCGGATGATTCAAACCTCTATGTCCATGGTGCATCTTGAAGGTAGGAATATCATTTGCCAATGCTAATAACTGATGCCCTAGACAAATTCCAAACGTAGGCTTATCTTCTTTCAGAATCTCTTTCATTGTACTCACCGCATACTCCATGGCTGCAGGATCGCCGGGACCATTCGAAATAAAATAGCCGCTTGGATTAAATGCTTTTAATCTTTCTGCACTGGTCTTCGCTGGAAATACTTTTACAAATGCGCCTCTTTCTTTCATGCATTCAAGGATGTGTTGCTTGCAGCCATAATCAAGCACGGCAATTCTAATGGGAGAATTGGGATCTCCTATTTCATATTCTTTTTCTGTGCTTACGTGTGAAGCCAACTCCAAACCGGCCATGCAAGGCACTTTCGCGAGTTCCGCTTTCAGTTGATTAACGTCCAGTATTTCAGATGAGATGATACAATTCATCGCACCCTTTTCACGAACATGCGTTACAAGTGACCTCGTATCGACACCTTCAATACAAACAATGTTATTTGCAATAAGATAATCTTCAAGCGAACCCTTTGCCTGTTTGCGGGAGTATTGCTCTTCCAGGTTGCGACCAATCAGTCCCCTGATCTTCACGCCGTCTGATTCAATGTCTTCATCTTTTACGCCATAGTTACCAATGTGCACATTGTTCATGATAATGATCTGGCCATAGTAGCTGGGGTCAGTAAAAACTTCCTGGTATCCGGTCATGCCCGTATTGAAACAAATTTCACCGGTGGCTGTACCAATTTTACCAAAGGCTTTTCCATAATGAACCGTTCCGTCTTCCAGGAGTAGAATCGCTTGTTTTTGAGTGGCTGTCGACATCTTATTTTTAAATTCTGTGCAAAGAAAAGAAATCACAGGGAATTTGAATGCATGAATTGTTCACGTGTACGTCATGGGCTGGCCAAAAATAAATACCACCTTCTTTGAGGTGGTATCAATTACGAAATAATATTCGGACTAACTCGCTATTTATAAACAACAACAAGCTTGGGATGCTTGTCCGGATAAGTTTGATTGTGACTGGCCACGAAGATGCGGCTATTATAAACAACCTCGTTTTGTAGCTTAAGCATAAAGCCATAATTAGCATTATTCGCAACCTGGTTAGCAACAATAGCGGTCACATCCAAATTGAGATCCTGGAAACTCTGTGTTGATTGTGGAACTACAACCTGGTTAGTAGTTGTAGCTGAAGGCTGATTGAACCAGCCAATCGTTCCCGGGGTCCAGTTAGCAGTTACCTGTTGAACGGTGAAAGAATTCGATGAGCCGGAATTAGCATTCACCTGGTCACCCGTGTTGGGTGTTGGATTGGAATATAAATAAAGATTTGCGCTTTGAATTGTTGCATTGGCTGGAATGGTACTCAAATCAAATTTGACATACCCCCTCAAGGTATATGGGTTTCCTCCAGTGGTCCACGCGTCAGCCTCAAGGGATTTATCGGTGAGTCCGGAATTGTTTACGCCATTCAATACGGTTACGGCCACTTCATTCGGATTATTATTTGGTTGCAAAGTAAGTGTCTTGATTGGACTGGGATTAACTGTTACCATACACGTATCCACTCCTGTTGCCCCTTTATCATCTGTAACCATCAGTTGGAAGATATAATTTCCCTGAATAAACCCACTTATGTCTGTTGAAGCCGCACCAGGATTAAGAATGGTAGTTGCAGCAGGCCCTGAAATCTGACTCCACAAATAAGCCACTACTTTTCCGTCTGCATCAGTGCCAGTTCCAGTCAACGCTACAGAGGAAGTTGGCAGCGTAATTGTTTTAGACAGTCCTGCATCGGCCACCGGAACTTGATTGGGTGGAGTGTCTTTTTTACAACTTGTGTAAAATAAAAATGAAGCGATGGTAATAGTAATAAGTGCGAGTGTTTTGGTGGTACGCATTTGCTAGAGTAGATTTTTATTAAGAAACAAATATACAATCCATACGACACAAACGGGGGAACGTTATTTGATTTCAAATATTATAATCTTCGTCATGAAAATGATCTTGATCATGCATATTTTTCCGGATTTGTGTAACGAAAAAAGCGCCTACTGACGCTTTTCGATTATTTTGTTTGCAATCTTTTACTTACTCTGCTGCTTTGTTTTCCTCAGTGGTTGCTGCAGGTGTTTCTGCCGGCTCAGCAGATTCTGACGCCTTCTTCTTGGCACCACCGCGACGGGTTCTTCTTCCTGCCTCTTTCACTTCGCCCTTTCCTTTACCGTACACTTCGTTGAAATCAACCAATTCAATCAACGCCGTTTCCGCATTGTCACCAATACGTGCTCCCAATTTGATAATGCGCGTATATCCTCCGGGACGACCCGCTACTCTTTCTGCAATTGTGCTGAAGAGTTCAGTTACCGCTTCTTTATCCTGCAGATAACTAAAAACTACACGACGCTGGTGCGTAGTATTTTCTTTGCTTTTTGTTATCAATGGCTCAACAAAAACCCTTAGAGCCTTCGCTTTCGCCAAAGTTGTAACAATACGCTTGTGTTGAATCAGCTGGCATGCCAGGTTGTTAAGTAACGCTTTGCGATGCGAGGCTGTTCTTCCTAAATTTTTAATCTTGTCTCCGTGACGCATGACTTGTTAATTTTTATTCAGCTGTACCGTGTCAGGAATTACAGCTTACGTTATTTAATTGCGGATTGCGGGATTGCGGATTAATCCGCAATCCGCAATCCGTAATCCGTAATGTCTAAAATTCGTCTTTATCCAATCCAAGCTTTCCGAGATCCATTCCGAAGTGAAGGCCTCTTTCGCCAAGAACCTGCTCAATTTCAGCCAGAGATTTCTGACCGAAGTTGCGGAACTTCATAAGGTCTTCCTGCTCGTATTGAACCAATTCGCTCAATGAATTAATCTTTGCTGCTTTCAAGCAGTTGAATGCACGTACGCTCAGATCCAAATCTTCCAATGGAGTCTTCAGGATCTTACGCAATTGCAACACTTGCTCATCAACCACATCCTCTTTTTTCTCCTCCTTGTTATCGAAGGTGATGTTCTCATCAGTGATGATCATTAGGTGTTGAATCAAAATACGCGAAGCCTGCTTAACCGCTTCTTCAGGATGAATAGTACCATCAGTTGCTACTTCCATTAACAACTTCTCGTAATCCGTGCGTTGTTCCACACGCGTATTTTCTACAGCGTACTTCACGTTTACGATCGGCGTATAAATAGCATCAACGGGAATATATCCGAAGGCTGCATCTTTTGGCTTGTTCTCTTCTGCAGGAACGTAACCGCGACCTTTGCCGATCGTGATTTCCTTTCCAGCACATTGGGATCCTAAGCTTAGAATTCCACGTGGACAAGTTGTCGCG